>Ga0116216_10001241_pt1 | contig 17941 bp, 14 predicted proteins | sample Sb_taG_11_FD_89696 | JGI IMG/M metagenome (GOLD analysis project Ga0116216, IMG submission 89696) | Peat soil microbial communities from Weissenstadt, Germany - Sb_50d_3_AS metaG | ecosystem: Environmental > Terrestrial > Soil > Wetlands > Peat | place: Germany: Weissenstadt | collected 2010-09-21
CGAAGCCCCGCCGACGCACCCGCCACCGCCCGCCCGCCGAACCCCCAAAGGCCACCTCACAACACCCGCCACCGCCTCTCACCCCCGGCGCCGTCCTCGGCCGCGATCCGCCCGGCCACCTCCAGGTGGCGCAGGTAACACAGCGTCTCCTGCAGCCGCCACTGCACGTTGTACTGCGTCAGCGCCTCGCCGTACACGGACGGTGCTACCTCGATCGCCGTCAGGGGATCCCCGGCGCCCACGGCCCCAAGAACGGCCTCGAGGCGCGACGCCACCAGCCGCCGGTTGCCCTCGATGTGGCCGTGCACATCCACGAACGGCTTGCCGTGTCCCGACAGCGCCAGCCGCGCGTCGAGCGCATCGACCACATCCAGCGACCGAAGGAACTCGCCGACGGGGTCGGGCGTCCAGCCGTAGTCGTAGAACAGGGAGATCCGTCCGAGCACGTGATCGCCGGAGATCAGGATCCGGTGCTCGGGCTGGAACAGGCACACGTGCGAGGGCGCGTGGCCGGGCGTCTCGTAGACGTCCCACCGCCCGAGGTCGCTCTCGACGACCACGCCGGAGACCAACGGGCGGTCGGGCTCGATCACGGCGGCGATCCCCGAGGGCATCGACTCGTAACGATCGGCGTAGCGGCGCAGGGCCTCCTCGGGCACGCCGCTCTGCCTTCCGACCTCGAGCCGGCGCGCGAGCGCGGCTTCGGGATCCGAGGCGCCCATCACGGCGTGGGCGTGATTGGGATGCATCCAGAACTCGCAGCCGGCGAGCTCTCGGATCGGCGCCGCCTGGCCCCAGTGATCGGAGTGCGCGTGCGTGCAGACCAACAGGCGCACGAGCGGCAGCCGGAGGCCGACCTGCTCCATCGCCCGCTCGAGCTGAGCGAGCGACCCCGCCTCGTGAGTCCCGGTGTCCACCAGCACGATCCCCGGCCCTGAGGCGATCGCCCAGGCGTTGCCGTGCGGCACCCCGGGCCAGGGCAGCGGCAATCGCAGCCGCCACAGCCCCGGAACGACGCGCTCGCCCCGTCCCAGCTCTCGCTTTCTGGCCTCACGAGTCATGAGAACGGACGATATTCGCGGCGCGTAGACTCAGGCCGTCTGATGTCTCACACGACCGATGTCGCCCGGCAATACTTCGAGGCGCTCGACGCCCACGATCTTGACACGGCGATCGCGCTGTGGAAGCCCGACGGCACGGGCCGGTTCGTCAACGAGCAGGACCTGAACTCCCCGGCCGACGTCCGCGACTACTTCACTCGGCTGTTCGCGGCGTTTCCAGACTTCTCGCTGGAGATCCTCGACATCACGAGCGCACGCCACCATTCCGTCGTCCGATGGCGCGCGCGGGCGACGTTCGCGGGACCGGGCATGTTCGAGGGCCTGACTCCCAATGGCGCTCGGCTCGACCTCGAGGGTTGTGACCTGATGACGCTCGATGACGACCGGATCGAGCGCAACGACGCCTACGTCGACTTCGCCTCGGTTGCCCGCCAGCTCGGCGTCCTGCCGCCGGCGGGGTCGACGGCCGAGCTCCGGTTGACGCGGCTCGCCAACCTCCGGACCAGGCTCCGCTCGCGGTTCCAGGCCGACCAGCCCGAACGGATCGCCGACGGCGTGTGGCTCGTGCGCGGCGGCTTCCCGGTGAGGACGATGAATGTCTACCTGATCGAGGACGACGGTGGCGTGACGATGTTCGACGCCGGGATCGAGGACATGACCGACGCGGTCAGGAAGGCCGGCGTCCGCCTCGGGGGTATCAAGCGGATCGTGCTCGGCCACGCCGACCCTGACCACCGCGGGTCCGCGCCGGGGATCGACGCTCCGGCGTACTGCCACCTCGCCGAGCGCGAGACCGCCGAGGCCGACCTGCCGCAGCGCGACTATTGGGATCCGTCAAAGCTCCAGCCGCAGGCGCGGTTCGTGCTCGGTCGCCTGCTGCCGATGTGGGATGGAGGCGCGGTCAAGATCGCGGGCACTGTTCAGGAAGGCGACGAGGTGGCGGGTTTCAGGGTGATCGAGCTTCCCGGTCACGCGCCGGGGCAGATCGGACTGTTCCGCGACTCGGACCGGCTGGCGCTCGTCTCCGACTGCTTCTACACGCTTGACATCCAGACAGGGATCAAGGGCGCCGCCCGTGTGCCGCACCCCGCTTTTAACGCGGACACCGAGCAGGCGCGAGCTTCGATACGGAAGCTCGCGGCGCTGAGCCCCTCGATCGCGTGGCCTGGGCACGCCAATCCGGTCACGGGTGATGTCGTCGGCCAGCTCGAGCGCGCGGCGTCGGCGTAGCGAGCGTGGGTCGCCGCAACCGTCAGCGCGAGAAGCTCACCACCCCGATCAGCGAGTACCGCGACGCCGAGGGCAACGTGCTGGCGCTACGCGGTTCGCTCTCGCCGGCGTCCCGGCGCCTGTACGCGGAGACGCTGGCCGGCGGACTCGAGCGCGAGGACGCCTGGCAGCGCGCCACCGAGTTCCTTTTTGAGCGCCTGGCGACGTCGTGGACGATCTCCGGGCTCGAGATCACGCGCCAGAAGGAGCTCGTCGGCCGCTACCGGATGGCGTCAGGCGACGAGCGCCAGTTCGTTCGCGACTCGCTGCGCGCGCACACAAAGGAGCACTTCCCGGAGCTCGAGGCGCCATGATCGACGCCGACAGGTTCGCCGGGCTGCTGTGCGACTGGTGCGTCGAGGCGCGCGAGCGCGATCAGGTGTTGATCACCACCACAGGGCAGGCGATGTCGTTGGTCACTGCGCTGCACCGGGCCCTGCTCGACCGAGACGCGTGGCCGCTCATCAGGCTCGCGCCGGGGGAGCTGAGCGAGCAGTTCTATCGGCACGCCCACGAATCCCACCTCGATTCCTTCGCGCCGATCGAGCTCGCCGAGGCCGAGGCCGCGGACGCGCTGATCGGGATCACCGCGCCCAGCAACACCCGCGCCCTTGCCGGCGTCAATCCCGCGCTGATCGCCCGCGCCGCCCGCGCGCGCCGGCCGATTCAGGAAGCGCGCCTGGCGTCACGGTGGTGCGGCACCCAGTGGCCGACTGCGGCGCTGGCGCAGCAGGCCGGCATGGGCGAACGCGACTACGAGACGTTCCTCGAGCGGGCGCTGTTCCTCGACCATCCCAAACCTGTGGCCGCGTGGCGAGAGGTGAGCACGCGCCAGCAGCGGGTGATAGACCAGCTCGCCGAGGCGCGCGAGATCAGGATCGAGGCCGAGGGCACGGACCTTCGCCTCCGCGTCGACGGGCGTACGTGGATCAACTCCAACGGCAAGCACAACATGCCGAGTGGCGAGGTGTTCACGGGCCCGCTCGAGGACTCCGCCACCGGGACGATCCGCTACACGATCCCCTCGAGCCCGCGCGGCGCCCTCGTCGAAGGAATCCAGCTCAAGTTCGTCTCAGGCCAGGTCGTCGAGGCGTCCGCCGAGCGGGGCGACGATTACCTTCAGGCGGCGCTGGCGACCGACACAGGCGCGAAGTTCCTTGGCGAGCTGGGGATCGGCACCAACTCGGGGATCGACCGCCCGACCGGGTCGATCCTGCTCGACGAGAAGATGGCGAGGACGGTTCACCTGGCCCTGGGTCGCTCCTATCCGGAGACCGGCGGCACGAACAAGTCGGCGCTCCACTGGGACATGATCTGCGACCTGCGCGACGGCGGGCGACTGAGTGCGGATGGCCAGGTGCTTAACGACTTCGTTTGGCCGGCGGGCTAGTGCCTTCTCTGCACTAACGTCCCGCGTTCTCATGCGCCGCACGAAGATCGTCGCCACGATCGGCCCCGCCAGCCGCGATCCCGAGACGCTCGCCAGGATGGTCGAGGCGGGGATGGACGTTGCCCGTCTGAACTTCTCGCACGGCAACCGCGAGCTCCACGCCGAGAATGCGCAGCGTGTCCGGACGGCGGCGTCGCAGGTCGGGCGCCCTGTGGCGATCCTGCAGGACCTGCCCGGCCCGAAGATCCGGATCGGCGCGCTCGAGGACGATATCGCCGAGCTGAAGCCCGGCGAGACGCTGATCCTGTGCTGTGGTGCCAGCTTCGTCGGCAACGGCGAGCGGATGTCGGTGAGCTGGAACGGCCTCGCCGGCGCCGTTGACCCCGACGACATCATCTATCTCGCCGACGGCGCGATTCGCCTGCGGGTCACGCGCGTACGTGAGGACGACGGCGAGATCGAGACGCAGGTTGAGATCGGCGGCGGCGTCGCCACCCGCCAGGGCCTGAACATTCCCGGCTCGACGCGCGGCCTGCCGGCCGTGCCCGAGGAGGACCTGGAGATGCTGCGCTTCGGCGACTCGATCGGGGTCGATGTGGTGGCGCTGTCGTTCGTGAGGACCGCTGAGGACGTGTCCTCGGTGCGCAAGCACACGCGGTTGCCGCTGATCGCGAAGATCGAGAAGCCGCAGGCCGTCGACTCGATGGAGGAGATCATCCGCGCCGCCGACTGCGTGATGGTTGCCCGCGGCGACTTGGGGATCGAGCTGCCGATCGAGAACGTGCCGCTCGTTCAGAAGCGGCTGCTGCGTCTGGCCGGACAGCTCGCGCGACCCTCGATCACCGCCACGCAGATGCTCGACTCGATGGTCAACTCCTCGCGCCCGACCCGGGCTGAAGTTGCCGACGTCGCCAACGCGATCATGGACGGCACCGACGCCGTGATGCTCTCCCAGGAGACGGCGATCGGGTCCTATCCCGTCGAGGCGGTGGCGATGATGGCGTCGATCGCCGAGCGGACCGAGCACGAGCTGCCCTACCACGAGTGGAACGAGGCGCGTGTGCGGCGCGACGCGCGCGACCCCGCGTACACCGTCGCCTACAGCGCGTGCGCCGCCGCCCGCGAGCTGCACCTGGCGGCGCTGGTCGTTCCGACGCTGTCCGGACGTTCGGCGCGGCTGATCTCCGCGCACCGCCCCCAGGTGCCGATCTACGCGCTCTCGCCGGGCAAGGAGACGGTCCGCCGGTGCGCGCTGATGTGGGGAGTGGAGGCGGGATCGATGCGCCGGCACGAGGTCACCGAGGCGCTGATCGCCGACGCCGCCCGCCGCGTGGTCGAGCTCGGCTGGGTCAAGCCGGGGGCCCGCGTCGGCATCACCGCCGGGCTCCCGAGCGGCAAGCCGGGGACGACAAGCCTGATGCAGATCCAGCGGGTGTGACCGGCCTCAGCGGACCCTGACCTTCTTGGAGAGCTGCTGGGTGCCGCAGCTCTCGCGCGCCACGACCCTCAGCGCGTAGCGGCCGTTCTTGCGCGGGGCTCTGATCCGCGCGGCAAAAGTCCCCGGGCGGTGAAACCCGGTGCCGTGGCGCTGAGCGCGAATCGAGATCCTCACTCGGGCCGGGAGAACGAGTGTGATCCTCACTCTGAAACGATGTCCAGGCCTCACGGTCCTCGGAGATCTCACCCTTTTGATCGGTGCCCCTGCCGTCGTCATGAATGTGTTGTCGCGGCCGTCGGTGGTGCCGACGATGTTGCTCGCGACGATCCTGAAGTGGTAGGTCGTGCACGCCGTGAGCAGAGCCACGGGGGCCGACACAGCCTCCGAGGCCGGCGTTGAGCAATACGGGCTCGGAATTCCGACTCCCGGAACGCAGGCGCCGAGCGTGGCGATGGCTGTCTGGTAGCCGTAGCTGGTGATGGCCCCGTACTGGAAGTAATAGCCGGTCGGATTACCGCCCACGTCGCTCGCCCCCGCCATGCCGTTGAGGTAGACCGAGGTCGGGCCCACGGAGGTGGCCCCGCCCGTGACCGCCACCGGCTCGACGTGATAGATCAGGTCGCGGTTGGGGCCGGGGGTCGGCGGATCGGGGGCACCGATCGCCACCGCCGTGCCACCGGCCAGCAGGCCGAGCGCTGCCAAGAGGCCCGCGATGCGCGCCGACAGCATCCCCTCACCGCACTCGCAGCCGCCTGCTCACCGTCTGACTTGCGCAGTCCGCGTTCGCCACGATCCGGAGCCCGTAGCGGCCCGCCTTGCGGGGAGCCCTGATCCGCGCCGTAAACGTGCCGACCTGGTGCAGGCCCTCGCTGATGGTCCGGACGTCGTGACCGCGCCGGGTGATGAGGATCGTCACGCGCGCCGGTGAGCCCAGCGCGAGCCTCAACGCAAACCGGCGCCCGTGCCGGGCCCGCTTTGGCGCCTTGACCGCGAGGTCGGGATTGTCGGAAGCGGTCGTGAAGGTCATATCCGCGCCGTCGGTCGTGCTGCTGGACTCGGACGCGACGATCCTGAAGTGATACGTCGTGCACGCCGACAGCTCTGCGATGTTGGCCGACACCGACTGGGTCTTGGTCACGATTCCGGCAGCCGTTTGGGACCCGTAGGCCGTGCTGGTGCCGTACTGGAAGACGTAGGTCGCGGCCTGTCCGGGCTCCGCCGGGACGATCTTGAAACCCGGACCGGCGACGCCGTTCAGCTTCGCCGAGGTCGAGGTGATGTTGCTGGCCGCATCCGTCTCAGCGGTCGGACCGCCTGGGGTTGCCGCGGACGCCCCGCCGGCAACGAGCGCCGTCCCAATCACAGCGGCAACGATCAATGCCCCGGCCCCCGCTGCGAACCGCCTCCGGTGCGCCACGGTAGTACCTCCCTAGCTGTGACCTGTTCCCACCGTCCGACTCGTGCCGAACGATCAAGCGGTCACATTACCGCTTCCGGGGGCATCCGGGAAGCCGCCGCTGTGCGCGGCCGCGCGCCCTTGTTGAAGGCCTGCACCGCGTGGCTCAATTAGCGCAGTCTCACCTGTGTGTGGAGGCGGGCAATGCGGCTGCCCTTCATGAATGCGATCGTGACCCGGTAGACGCCCGGCGCCACGTGGCGTACAGGCCGGAGCGTGACAGTCAGCCGCTGACCGTGAATCGTCCTTGCGCCGAGTGCGTGCAACCGCTGGTTTCGGGTCAGCGCGATCGCCAGCTGTAGCTTCGCTCGGGCGGTGCTCGACTTCACCTTGCAGCTGATCTTGACGGTCCGGTGCTTGCCGAGCCGGCCGCGACAGCGGACGCCGGTGATCCCCGGGCCGGGCGGTCCCTGCGGACCGGTGGCGCCTTGCGGTCCGCGAGGCCCGGGCGTGCCGGGAGCGCTGGGCTGCACGATGAACTGCGTCGTCAGGGTGCTAGTGTCGCCGTGGCTGTCAGTGAGCACCCAGTTGGCGTTGTAGCGTCCGGCAGCAAGCCCCGAGACCTCGGCGCCGTAGACCGGATCGATCGTGTGGGGAGATCCCACCTGGCTCCCGTTGCTGCCGTCCGACTTACGTTCATAGACGGTCAGTGTTTCCTTGGTTGGCGTGGCACCGACGGTGTCGGCGTAGGCCACGAACGGACTCTGGATCGACTCGCCGTCCTGGGGGCGACGAACGCGACCTGCGGGATGTCGACCGAGGTGGCGCCACCCGAGGTGTCGTCGGCCTGTCAAGCCGCACCATGTGAGAATTCATATGCATCGGGTCGAGGCCGGTCTTGCGGCGGGGGCGGTCGCACTTGCCGTCGCCGTCGCCGCGACCATGCTCGACGGCGGCGGCTTCTCGCCGGGAGCACAGACGTTGTTGGTCCTGCTCGCCGCCGTCACCTTGCTGGTGGCCGTGTTGTTCGATCCCGACCGGGTGATCGCCATTGCCCGCCAGGCACCCGTGCTCGTACTCGTCGCGTTGGGTGCGCTGGCGCTTCTGAGCGCGGCGTGGACAATCGGTTCCGCGCGCGTGAGCGTTCGAGATGGGCTGGTGATATTCGCCTACGCCGCGCTTGCGGTCACAGCGGGTGCTCTGACCGCGAGAATGGGTCCCGTCCCGATTGCGGTCGGGCTCGCCGTCCTCGCTGGCGTCGAGGCGGCCATCGGCTTGAGTGCAGCGGCGTTGCATACCCTCCCTGACGCCGAACGGATCGGTGGGAGCTGGCGGCCGGGAGGTACGTTCCAGTACCCGCCCGCACTCGGGCTGCTCCAGGTCGCCGCGCTCCCGGTTCTCCTGCGCGGGATGACGGAGCAGACGCGCGTCGCCGTACCAGCGGCACTGGGCGCGGCCGTGGCCGGCGCGGTTCTCGGCTGCGCCGATAGCCGCCTCGACGTGCTGCTCGCGGCCGCCGTCGCGCTGATCGCGCTGGCGTGGCCGGCTCGCGCCCCCGACCGCAGCGAGCTCGTTGCCGCGCTCGTGATGATCGTGCTCGCCGCGACTGGCGGGCACTTCCTGTTGGGCGAGCACGTCACTCGCGGTGCCGGTGGGAGCGCCGCGCGGCTCGCGCTGGTCGGCGTGCTGTCCCTCGGCTTGGCGGCGGCCTGGCTTCCGGTTCGGGCTTTCGCGCGCCGTCGGCGCCCGCGGAGGGCGGTGGTCGTGACGGTGGTGATCGCGGCGGCGGCGGCGACGGTGGTCGGGATCGTGACGGTCAGCGGGTCGGGCGGGTCGCCGAGCCGGGGAGGCATCGCCCACGGGCGGACCCAGGAGTGGAAAGCGGCAGTCGAGACGTGGCTCGACCGGCCCCTGGCCGGCGCCGGGTCTGGTGCGTACTACCAGGCGTCGCTCGTCCACCAGGGCCCGAGCCCGACCCTGTACGCCCACGATCTGCCGCTCGAACTGGCGGCCGAGCTTGGCGCGCTGGGACTGATCCTTGGCTTGGCGTTGTATGCCAGCTCGGTCTTGGCGCTCGTCCAGGGACGCGCCCGGCTCGCCGTGCGGTTGCTCGGCCCGGCGGTCGCCGTGTTCCTGATCGCGAACCTGGTCGACTGGCCATGGCATCTAACCGGGCTCGGCGCAGCCTGGGCGTGCGCGCTGGGAGCGTGCTTGGCGGTGCCTCGCACCGACCACCGGCGCGCTCCGGTCAGATATCGGACTGGGGACTAGAGCCAGCTCCGTCCGACGAGCTCCCTTGGTCCAGATACGCGACGGGCGATTGGTCCTTCCGGGACCGTGAGGGTGTGATTAAGGTCACTCCAGGACAACGGCAGACGAGTGCTATACCCGGAAACGTGAGAGCACAAAGCGCAGGATCCACAGACACAGCCGACGTGCAACCGAACGGGCACGTCGTCGTGGCGCGTGACATCACGCGCCGGTATGGCGAGGGCGCCACCGCGGTCGATGCCCTTCGCGGAGTTTCGATTGAAGTGAGCAAGGGCGAGCTCGTGGCGGTGATGGGACCGTCCGGCTCTGGCAAGTCGACGCTGATGCACACGCTGGCCGGTCTGGACAAGCCCACCAGCGGCTCGGTGACGATCGCAGGGACGGAGATCACCGATCTCGACGACGCAAAGCTGACCCTCCTCCGGCGCGAGCACATCGGCTTCGTCTTCCAGTTCTTCAACCTGCTGCCGATGCTCACCACCGAGGAGAACATCGTCCTGCCGCTGACGATCGCCGGCTCCACGCCCGACCGGGCCTGGCTCGACGAGCTGCTGACGAAGACCGGCCTCAGCGACCGTCGCAAACATCGGCCGTCCGAGCTGTCCGGGGGCGAGCAGCAGCGGGTCGCGATCTCCCGGGCGCTGATCACCCACCCGACGATCCTGTTCGCCGACGAGCCAACCGGCAATCTCGACTCGAAGACGGGAGGCGAGATCCTCGACCTCCTCCGTGACTCGGCCGACTCCTACGGACAGACGATCGTGATGGTGACCCACGAGCCCCGAGCCGCATCGATCGCGGACCGGATCTTGTTCCTCGCCGACGGGCTGATCGTCAAGCAGCTGACCGAAGCGAGCGCCGCCGAGGTGCTCGAGTTCATGGCCACGCTGCACTGATGGCGCGCGTCGCGATCAGAGGGCTGCTCGGGCGCAAGCTCCGGGCCTCGCTGACAGCCGTCGCGATCGTCCTCGGCGTGGCGATGGTCAGCGGTACCTACATCCTGACCGACACGATCAAGGCCGCGTTCACGACGGTCTTCACCGAGGCCTACAAGAACTCGGATGCGGTCGTCACCGGCAAGAGCGCGATCTCCAACCAGACCGCCAGCAGCGGCGCCACCGTGCCCTCGCTGCCGGCGTCATTGGTGACCCGGATCCGGTCGCTGCCCGAGGTCGAGGCGGCGGATGGGAGCGTCTCCGATCAGGCCCAGCTCGTCGGCCACGACGGCAAGGTCATCTCGCGCGGCGGAGCGCCGAGCCTTGCCTTCAGCTATGACCCGGCGGGCAAGCGGTTCAATCCGATGTCGCTCACCGGCGGCAACTGGCCGAGTGCTCCCAACGAGGTCGACATCGACGCCTCGACCGCGAGCAAGGAGCACTTTGCGGTGGGGGACGAGATCGGCGTGGTGGCACGGGGGCCGGTGCAGAGGTTCAGGATCGCCGGCACGGTCAAGTACGCGGGCTTGGCCTCGCTCGGTGGCGCGACGCTCGCGGTGTTCACGCTGCCGACCGCGCAGCTGATCTTCCACAAGGTCGGACAGGTCGACGAGATCGACGTCGCCGCCGCGCACGGCGTCTCGGACTCCAAGCTCGTGGCCGCGATCAAGCCGCTGCTACCGGCCAGCGCCCAGGTGCGAACCGGACAGGGCCAGGCACAGCAGGCGACGAAGGACACCGCCGGCTTCCTCAACATCTTCCAGTACTTCCTGCTCGCGTTCGGCGGCATCGCCCTGTTCGTGGGCAGCTTCGTGATCGCCAACACGCTGTCGATCACGGTCGCCCAGCGGACACGCGAGTTGGCGACGCTGCGCACGCTCGGCGCGACCCGCCGGCAGGTCAGGGCCTCAGTGATGCTCGAGGCGCTGGTGATCGGCGTACTCGCATCGATCGTCGGCCTGTTCCTCGGGCTTGCCCTCGCGAAGGGCCTCAATGCGCTGTTCGTCTCCTTCGGGATCGACCTGCCCCAGACGAGCACCGTGTTCAAGACGCGCACGGTCATCGTCTCGCTGGTTGTCGGCATCGTGATCACGCTGCTCGCCGCCCTGCGGCCGGCGATCCGATCAACTCGCGTCCCTCCGATCGCGGCGGTCCAAGAGGGCTCGGTGCTGCCGCCGGGTCGGTTCGAGCGCTACGGCGCGTACCCGGCAATCGGAACGATCTCGGCCGCCGTGGCCCTGATGCTGATCGGCCTGCTCGTGAGCTCGCTTTCGACCGGCCTGCGGCTGCTGTCGATCGGGATCGGGGCAGTACTCGTGTTCGTCGGCGTCTCGATGCTGGCCCCGCGGTTGGTGCCGCCGCTGGTGCGCGTGCTGGGCTGGCCAGCCACCAAGATCGGCGGCGGCGCAGGCGAACTCGCGCGGGGCAACTCGCTGCGCAATCCGTCGCGGACGGCGACGACCGCGTCGGCGCTGATGATCGGGCTCGCGCTCGTCACCCTGGTCGGGGTGCTGGCGGCCGGACTGAAGTCGCGGCTGGAGAGCGCCGTGAACCAGCTGTTCGTGGCCAACTATGCGGTCACAGCGAGCAACAACTTCAGCCCGATTGGGATCGCCTCGGCGGATGCGCTGCGCGGGGTGCCCGGGGTCACCGTGGTCTCAAGCGTGCGCGCCGGTGACGGCAAGGCATTCGGCTCCCATATCAACGTCACCGGCGTCGAGCCCAACGTGAGCAGGGTGATCGACATCCAATGGAAGGACGGGAGCCCGCAGACACCGGCGCAGCTGGGCAGCGATGGGGCATTCGTCGACAGCTCCTACGCGAAGGCACAGCATCTACACGTAGGCTCGACGTTCTCGGTCGAGACCCCGACAGGCAAGACGCTGGATCTGACGCTGCGCGGCATCACCTCGCCTCCCAAGGGCGGCGACCCCTACGGCGACGTGACGATCTCGACCGCCCGGTTCGATCAGGTCTACCAGAGCCCGCAGAACCTGTTCACGTTCCTCAACATTCAAGGCGGGGTGACATCCGCCAACACGGCCAAGCTCAACGCAGCCCTCAGCGGCTTCCCGGATGCGAAGCTGCAGACCAAGGAGCAGTTCAGGAGCAACCAGGCGCAGGGCCTGAACTTACTACTGAACCTGCTCTACGTGCTGCTGTCGCTGTCGATCGTCATCAGCCTGTTCGGCATCGTCAACACGCTGGTGCTGACCGTGTTCGAGCGCACGCGGGAGCTCGGGATGCTCCGCGCCGTGGGCATGAGCCGGCGCCAGGTGCGCCGGATGATCCGCCACGAGAGCGTGATCACGGCGCTGCTCGGCGCGGCGTTCGGGATCCCGCTGGGCATCCTGCTCGCGCTCATGATCGGCGTTGCAATCAACTTCGCGGCCTTCACAGTGCCGTGGGGCACGCTCGTCGTGTTCGTGATCGCGGCGATCATCGCCGGCCTGATCGCGGCGATCATTCCCGCCCGCCGGGCCGGGCGGCTGAACGTGCTCGCGGCGCTGCAATACGAGTAGCTTCGGCGGTCGTCAGCCGGCGCCACGCGCTGTAGGCTCACGCCCATGATCGACACCGCTGAGTTCGACATCGGTGCCGAGGTCGCCTGTAGCGACGGGCCGTGCGGAAAGCTGGCCCGCGTGGTCATCGATCCGGTGGCGCGGACGATCACCCACCTCGCCGTCGAGCCGGAGCATGGCAAGAGGGACGGCCGCCTCGTCCCGATCGATCGCGTGACGTCGGCCGGCAACGAGATCGTGCTCGCCTCCACCAAGGCTCAGTTCGAGCAGTTCGAGTACGCCGACGAGATGGATTTCCTCCCGGCAGAGGGCAGTGGGAAATCCGCCTATGACCCGCGGCATGTCCTCACTTGGCCCTACTACGCCGCGTACGTGAGCGGACCCCACCACGGACGCCCCTACGTCGGCCGCCACATCGAGGAACATGACAGCGTCCCATTGGGTGAGGTGGAGATCCGCCGCGGAGACCACGTCCACGCCACCGACGGGACCATCGGGAAGGTCCACGGGCTGATCATCGACCCTCGAGACCACAACGTCACCCACTTCCTCCTCGAGGAAGGGCACGTGTTGGGTCAGAAGACCGTGGCGATCCCGATCAGCGCCGTCGACCGCCTCGACGACGGTGTCCGCCTCGATCTCACCCTGGACCAGGTCCGTGACCTGCCGCCGGTCGAGCACGATCGTCGCGAGAGCTAACCGGCGCGCTCGACGGCCCAGTCGGCGATCCGCCCGGCACGCGCGGGAAGCGCGAACACGACCAGCCGACCGCGCACACTCGCCCTAACGCGCCGGCCGTTGGCAAACGCGACGAGCCTGCCGCGAGCGCCTGCGGGGATGCTCACCTTCATCGTCAGCGTCCCCGATTGCTGCGTGCGCACGTAGCCGCGCAGCAGCCCCGGCGCGGACGCCACGCCGATGTCCGGCAGGCGCAGGCTGAATCGCCGGAGCGGCAGGTGCGGCGTGATCAGAAAACCGGACTCCGTCGGGGTGACGCCGGCGAGGCGGATCGCGTCCATCACCATCCACGTGGCCTGTTCGGTGTTCTGCCCATCGAATTCGGTCGATAGGTCGTTGCCGCACAGCTCCGGGTGGGGCGAGTAATAGCCGTTGCACACATCGTCGGTGGAAATCGTGCCGTCCCAGGTGTCGGGAAACGCTGTCGCGTGCTCTGCCAGCGTGTTGCGGAGGTACTCGTCCCATGCGAGCTGGCGCGCGTGCGGCAGCTCCCCATCCAGCGAGCCGAGCGCCCACGTCAGCCAGCCATCGATGTCGAACCAGCTGCCTCCGGGCCACTCGGCCGCGTTCGCCGTGGGGGAGTCGGGTTCGGCGGCGCCCAGCGCGACGATCGCGCCGTCTCCGCGCTCGGTGATGTCCGGGGCGTTGTAGGCCGGGATCATCGCAGCGCCGATCCGCGATGGTCCGCCGGGCTCGCCGTTCCCGCCGAGGAAGTGACGGATATTGTCAACGAGCCTCGCCGCCTGGGCCCGGTCCGGAATCCCGGCCAGGATCGCCCACGGTTGCGGCTCCCCGAAGATCACGCCGGCACCGACCTGCCGCGTTCCCGCGTATCCGCGCGAGTACCAGCCGCCGCCGGTCCATTGACCCCGCATGTGGATGCGCAGAGCCCGGGCGCGCCGGCGGAGCTGACGCGCGAACCGAACGTCGCCGAGACGGTCGGCGAGCGCGGCCAAGCGCGGATAGATGTACGCCAGCTGGGCGGCGACGAGCGTCGATTCGGTGAGATGCTCGTACTGCGCGCTCGCGTCGTTCCAATCGCCGAAGTACCCAGGCGGGAGCGCGTACAGGCCGTGCGGGCCCACCAGCGACTCCTGGTGGGCGACCGCGATCTTGATGTGCTGCCAGACGGTCGCCTCTTTACCGCTGCCGTAGAACGGCAGCCGCTCGTGGAAGAACGCCGTGTCTCGGGTGCCGAGGCCGTACTCGACCGCTCCCAGCATCAGCCAGAAGTCGAGGTCGTTGGACTTGATCGAGTAGATCGGCTTGCAGAACGCCCCCGTCCCGTAGGGGAGCTCTGCGTCGGCGGCCGGACCCGGCGGCTGGAGCTTGATCGAGTAGCTCAGGATCTGACGAGCGAGCCCGGGATCCGAATAGGTGATCGGCAGCAGGTAGTGCAGCCAGCTGCGGGTTCCGAGGTTGAGGCCCAGCGCATACTGGTAGTCGCCGCCCTGCGTGATCGTGTGATCCCCGCAGCCTTCCTGGTACACCGTCGCCGACCGCAGCAGGTAGGAGTCCCACACCAGCTCGCGCGCCACCCAGCGATAGCGCCTTCCGAAGTCGGCCTTGGGCAGCCAGTGCGCCCACGCCAACTCGCTGGAGCGAAATGGATTTTTGGCTCGCGCGTACCGTGACACCAGCGCCGGGATCTGCCGCGGGTGCGCCATCCCATAGGCGTAGCGGAGGGTCACGGACCGTCTCGGACGCAGGGTGACCGACGAGCGAAACACGAACACCGTCTGACTGACCTGGTTCTCGCCCGCGGGCGCGGCGATCGAATCAGAAACCCGGTCGGCCACGACCTCGGCTGGCTGAGCCCGCGTCCCGTTGCCGAAGAACTCCGGCAGCGAGGTCTCGAACCCGGAAACCGGGCCGGACAGCGAGGCGGCGAAGATGCTCAGCGGCCGGTCGTCGCCGGGATCCCGCTGGGCGACCGCGAGCGTGCGCGTCTTCGGCGTCCAGCTCGGGCTGCCGATCGCGACATGTGCACCTGCCGTCTGGCTGTACGGGTCGACGTCCCAGTACTCGTACCACGTCATCCGACGGGCCCCAGATCCGTCGTTCGTGATCCTCACGTCATGCAGTAACAGCGGGTCGTTGCCGAACGGGGCATACACGTTCTCGGAGATCGCGACGCGGTCGGCACGCAGTTGGCGGTGGTAGTAACCGACGCCGAACTCCCGGTCGACGGGAGCCCTCGCCGGACGGTCGAGATACAGCGTGCTGATCGTCTCGCCACCAACGTTCAGATAGCCGTAACCACCCGCGTAGTGGCGGCTCTGCGGCTGGTACGGGTTCGCCCACTCCGACAGGCGGTCCTCGCTCCAGAACTGCGTGTACCCGTCGTTGAAGGCCATCCCCTTGATGTGGTCGTTGCCGACCTGGTGCTGCGCCCTCGTCGCACCGTCGAGCTCGACCTGGCGCGCGTTCGGATCGCGCTGCTCGTCGGCGGAGTAGCGGTAGATGGGCAGGCCGAACTCGTCGACTCCCCAGGACCCGAACGAGCCACTTCCGTAGCTGGAGGCAATCGACGGCGCCGATGTGTCGCGCGACAGCGCCGGCGGCGCGACCGGCGCAGCTCGCGCACCAGCGCTCAGCGACAGCGCCGCCACAGCTCCCGCGAGCGCCGTCGTCCGAAGCCGTATCACGGGGCAGGCCATCGCATCAGCCAGAACCGTGGGCTTGAGCCGAGCCGGAGCTCTGGCCGTTCGGCAGCACGACGTATCGCAGCTCGAGCTCGAAGAATCTGCCCCGTCGCGTGACGAGCAGGGGGATCGGACAGCGTGGAAACAGGCTCAGCCCGCGGATCGCGTGCCTGACGCTAAGCGTTTGCTGTTCGGCACAGGTATCAACGGTGACGCGATAGGTGCCCGGTCGGAGCCGGATCCGGAACTTGCCGTGGACGACCCTCCGTGTTCGCCCGCGGACGAACACGGCGCGATCGGAGCAGTTACGCGGCCGGCCGACGATTATCGGGCCGGGGCAGCTCCGCGCGACCACGCCGCTGACCGGCACGGTCTTGGTCCTGGCCGGCACGGCATGCCGATGCCTGCTGCCGTCCGCCCGAGCGGCCGCTCCAGCGCCAGCCACGATCCCGATCACACCGGCAGCGATCACCGCCACTGCTTTCACAGCACACGACGATGTCACAGCACCGCGCATATTGTTCCTCTCAGATGAGCCCCGACTCTCGATTGGACGGCCGGGCCGCGCTGGTCACCGGCGCGGGCGAGGGAGGGCTGCTCGTCCGCTGACCCGGTACCAGCGAATCGGTAAGAGCTACTCGGTCACCCGGCGCGAGGACCCTGCGTACGCCCGACGGATCGCGCTCGCGCTCGGGGCGGCGCGCACGGTCGTCAACGTGGGCGCCGGCGCCGGCTCCTACGAGCCGCACGACCGATACGTGATCGCGATCGAGCCGAGCGATGTGATGGCGGCGCAGCGGCCTCCGGACCTGCCGCCGGCGATCCACGCCAGCGCCGGCGCCCTGCCACTGCGCGATCAGAGCGTGGACGCGGCGATGGCGATCCTGACCATCCATCATTGGGACCAGGAACAGGAACAGGGCGTCCGCGAGCTCAGACGGGTCGCACGCGGCCCCGTCGTGATCATGACGTATGACTACGAGGTCAGCAACGAGATGTGGCTGATGAAGGAGTACCTCCCGGAGGTCGCGGAGATGGACAGCCGGATCCTCCCCAGCGCGAAGCGGCTTGCGCAATGGCTCGGCGGTCACACCGAGGTCGAGACGCTCGAGATCTCGCGCGACACCCCCGACTGGACGATCGGCTCGTTCTGGGCGCATCCCGAGCGAGTGCTAGACGCTCAGGCCCGCGCCGGCACGTCCGGGTTCGCCCGCATGGGCCCCGATGTCGTCGAGCGTGTCGTCAGCTCGGTGCGCCACGATCTCGAGAGCGGGGCCTGGGACGAGCGCCACGGCCACCTCCGGGGCCGGCAGAGCTTCGATGCAGGCCTCAGGCTGATCGTCAACACCCCGGCGCCGGGCGCGTCCTGACCGGCGCGATCAGGCTGGTTGACCCATGCCGGTGACGGCCCGGGCGGCGATCACCGCGGCGCGCTCGCGGATCCTCGACGCTCCGTCGACCGTGGCGGTCAGCTGGTTGCCCCCGGTGCAGAACCCCCAGCAGGTGAAGATCAGCGGCCGGGCCCCGATTGCGCCGGCGAGCCGCTCCAGTTCCGCCGGCTCCAGCTCCACGTGGCGCCCGTAGCCCTCCACCACGGCGTCGATGCACCCCGAGCCGCCAGCCCCCGCCGCCCACAACAGGAACGCGAGCGACCACAGTCGCGGCCCGCGGCCCGCGCCGGTCCAGTCGACGAGCACCGCCCCGGCGCTGCGCGAGGTGATGACGTTGGCCGGCACGAAGTCGGGATGGATCAGGGCCTCCGGCAACCCGTCGCAGCTCTCGGCGCGCGCCAGCTCGTCGCGCAGCCTGGCGTACAGCGTCCGCTGCGAGTCGAGGACCCGAGCCTCGGCGTCGCCGACGAGTGCGAGCGCGGCCGCCACCTCGTCGCGAGGGCTCCCCTGGGAGACCAGGTGGTGCCAACCCCCGCCGGGGCGCCCGCCGGCACCCGGCGCCGGCGGAAGGGTGTGGAGGTGCCCGAGGAGCTCACCGAGCCGGCGAAAGCTCGCCTCCCCTCTCCCGCCGTTCCGACCCACCACCTGCTCGGTCACGAGCACGGCCTGCCCTTCGTAGGTCGTGACCGGCGCGGAATGGGCGCATCGCTCCGCCGGATACTCGGCATCCTCGAGAAACCGGAGGTTCTCGGCGTCGCCCTCCGCCGCCGCGAGCGGGCGCCCGGATGCGAACACGCGGGCGACCCAGTCGGGACCGTCGCGGCGCTCGACCCGGACGACCCCGACGTCGAGCTCCCGGACGCCCTTCACCGATATTCCGTAGGC
>Ga0116216_10001243_pt1 | contig 17919 bp, 11 predicted proteins | sample Sb_taG_11_FD_89696 | JGI IMG/M metagenome (GOLD analysis project Ga0116216, IMG submission 89696) | Peat soil microbial communities from Weissenstadt, Germany - Sb_50d_3_AS metaG | ecosystem: Environmental > Terrestrial > Soil > Wetlands > Peat | place: Germany: Weissenstadt | collected 2010-09-21
CTCGGACTGCGAGAGATGGCTCTGCAGGCGGATCCGGTGCACGTCAGGACCGGTGAGCTCGTCGTCAGCCGTCCTCCTGAGGGCCACGTCACTAACACTAACAGCATCGACGGTTAAGGTTGTGCTAGGCAATGGCGCCCAGATTGATTGCAATTGGCAGAGGCCAGGCGTACCGTCCGGCTCATGTCATTAACCGAAAACGCCCGCCTGCTGTTCACCGTGAACGAGACATGTGACGTTCTGCATCTCAGCCGGCCAGTCGTTTACCAGCTGATCAACTCGGGGGAGCTCCGGAGCTTCAAGGTCGGCAACGCCCGAAGGATCCCGGCTCAGGCACTCGAGGAGTACGTCGCCTCGAAGCTCGCGGGCGACCACGGCGCATGACCCGCCCCGGCCGACAGCCGAGGGCGACGGGCCTCGACGTCTCGACGCTCACCTCGGTCGACGTCTCCCGACTTGCCACCAGAGTCGATCAGGGCAAAGACGGGCTCCCGCCTGGCTTCGAGAGCACTGACGGGCTGCGAAAGCTTGCCGAGGAGAAGGCGCTCCAGGAGCATCCGCCTCAACCCTGGCAGGCCCAACTCTTGAATGGCGCCTCCGTGGAGAATGCGGGGCTCGACGACCTCGTCTACAACGAAGAACTGGGTCAGTGGTTCCGAGCAGATGTCGACTCCGGCGGCTCGCGGACTGGCAAGCCTTCTCCGAGCCCGGCTCTCAGACGTCCCGTCTCGCTGTGCATGGCCGATGTCGTCGCCGAGCAGGTCCAGTGGCTGTGGCCGCTGCGCATACCATTCGGAAAGCTGACGGTATTCGAAGGCAACCCGGACGTGGGGAAATCGACCGTCAGCATCGACATCGCAGCTCGGGTGAGCAAAGGCCTGAAAATGCCTGACCAATCCCGACCAGAGCTCACAGGGCCGGCCGCGGTGATCCTTGTCTCTGCGGAGGACGGAGCCGCCGACACGATCAGGCCGCGGCTCAACGCTGCTGGAGCCGACGTGAGCCAGGTTCATTTGCTCACCGACGTTGAGTACATCGACGACAAAGGAGCTCTTCGTCTGCGGTCGTGGTCGATGCCCGATGGTCTCGATGTCCTGAAGACGCTCGTCGTCGAGAAGGCGGCGCGTCTTGTTGTCATCGATCCGATGAACGCCTTCTTCAGCGGTGCGGTCGACTCGCATCGCGATCAGGATGTCCGGACCGCGCTCGCTCCATTGGCGCGCGTGGCGGAGGAGACCGGCGCAGCTGTGGTCCTTATTCGTCACCTGACCAAGGCAGGGGGGACTAACGCGATTACCCGGGGCGTCGGCTCAATTGGCATCATCGGCGCTGCCCGTTCAGCTGTCCTATTTGCGAAGGACCCGGACGATACGGCCGGGCGACGAAGGGTCATGGCGCGAGCGAAAGGCAACCTCGCACCTCTGTGGCCGTCCCTTGAATTCGAGCTCGAGTCGGCACACGATCACGGATGCTCTCGCGTCCGGTGGCTTGGAGTGTCCGACCAGTCGGTAGCACGGTTGTTGCAGGACCTGATGAGCCCAGAAGAGCGGGACGAGCTGGAGGAGATCGCCGAGCTACTCAACCAGCTGGTGGCCGACGGTCAGGGCAGCGTCCCGATTGCCAACGCGAGGAAAGCGTTGAGTGCCGCCGGCTACGAGATGAGCTCAAGAACACTCCGGCGAGCTCGGAACAAAGCGGGCCTCGAGACGTCTAAGCCCGCGGCCTTTGGGGGCGAGCGATCCTTCGTGTACCCAACAGGCTCCAGTGTGGCCAGCTCCCAACACACGCTGGCTGGCCACACTGTCACGACTGGCACGAGCAGGGATTGTGCCCACGAAATGCTCCAGTCCGGCCACCTTCCGGGTGTGCTGGCCGCACTGGCCGGAACTGGTTACTGCCGGGCGTGTGATCGGCAGGCATCGGGCTCCGGGAATGACCGCCTCAGGGGCGGCTACTGCCCTAGCTGCTACCGGGCGTGGCGCCGAGCGGGCCAGCCAGATCGGTCCGAGTTCGAAGCCGCGCGACGGGCGAAGGCCTAGTCGCCACCGGATGAGCTCTCGCCGGTGGCCCGTTGCGGTCTTCACCGGGAGGACCGCCAGTTCGCGCTTCGCCGCTGACCGCCGATCTCAGGACCAATGCTCCTCCGTAGGGCTGCTGAAGTGGCCAGCAGCCACTAGCCGCCCGCTGGCCACCTGTCGAGCCAGGTCAGCAGCTCGACCATTTGAGGCGTCCGCCGGGCATCCGCCACGAAGACACGGCGCCGGCCACCCGATCTGGCCCATCGGCCACACCTTGCATGTCGATCGACACGGCCTGCGATGATCGCTCGCGACGTCGTCCTAGGCGCGCTCGAGACCCTGCGCGCAGCGACGCCAGCTGAGCTCGGTTTCGAAACGGGCCTGCCGCCGCGCTCGGTGTCTCGTGGTCTCGCTCAGCTCCGAAAGGCGGGCCTCGTGGAAGGCCCGCGCTCTCGGCCCCAGCTCTCTCTGGCGGGAACGGCGCGAGTCCGGTTGTCGACACCGGCCGGCACCGGCGCATTCGACGGAGCGCTCGAGGCAATCTTCGGACCTTCGCCGGCGTTGTCTGCCTTCGCTCGCCTCGGGGCTGACCTCATCGTCGCCCACCAGCTCTATCCCCAGGTGTTCAACCCGGCCCTTTTCGCCTATGGGACGGTGACCGGGACGGGCAAGACAGCTCTCGCTGAGTTCCTCGTTCGGGCTCTCGGCCTCGAGCGAGAGGAGGCAATCGTCCAGATGGGGCACAAGGCGCCGGGCGAGATCGTCGGGCGGAGGGGTGCAGGTCAACGCTTCGAGTCCGTCGAGCATCTCGGCTATCCGTTCGTCTGTCTCGACGAGCTCGGCGAGGCCGAGCCGGAGGTGCGTCGACGCGCTCAGGCGATCTGCCACGGCGAGTCAGTGGTCGTGATCGAGGGGGAGCACGTCCAGATTCGGGCGACGGTCATGGCGACGTGGAACCCTCGCAAGGGAGCGACCGTGCTCGGCCTTCCGTATTTGCGAAGAGCCGTCGTGCTATGCGCAGATGCCCCCGGGGTCGCCATTCCCGATCTCCCTCGACGGCTCCGGGACGCAGACCTCGCCCGTACTGGCGCCGGCACCCTTCGCCCAGGGGAGCTACGTCCTGTCGCCCCCGGGCTGGAAGACGACGTCATCAGCCTGCTTGAGCAGTGCTCGAACGTCCTTACCGACGAAGGGCGAGCCCGGCACGACACACGGATCCTCGAGCTCGCAACGCTCGGACGCGCGGCCCGGCAGCGCCGAGCGCCCGACGAGCTCGCACCCGTTGCCTACTTCGTAGCTACGGACCTGCTCATCGTTACCGAGACCGTGCCCGGTCTCGTCGTTGATGGCTGGGACGTCGAGCTCGAAAAGGCTGTGGCGTGCTGGGGTGACGTGCCGGGGATGGCCGAGCTAGCTGCTCTTGCTGCTCGACGAGCCCAGCTGCGAGAGCGAGCCCATTCCGAGGTCGTGGTGCGCCGCCAGCGCGGGGAGCGAGCCGACCTCGAGCTCGCCGGCGAACGAGCCCGGCTTCGAGCCGAGCTCGAAGAGGCGGCAAAGGTCATCACCCAGGTCCCGCCCGCCCATCGTGCGGTCGCCGCCGGGATCCGGGCCAAGTTGCGCAGTCTTCGGGTCGCGGCTGGCGAAGCTCGGTCGGCTGGCCGCCTCGCCGAGGTGAGCGCGCTCGCTCATCCGGTGATCGTCCAGGCCTCGCAGCTCCGAGGGGAGCTCGACGCCGACCGGCTCCGACGCGACCAATCCCTCGCCGAGCAGGCCGCGCAGCGCCGATCGGAACGGGCTCGACTGGCGGCCGTGCGGGCCGGCGAGCGGGTCGCGCTCAAGGAGCGAGACGAGGCGCTTCGGCGCGACCGCGCGGCGCGCTCTGAGCTCCTCCGACTGCGCAGCCGCTCGACGACGAAGTCGGGCGAGGACGTCGCGGCGCGTCTCGTCGCTGTCGGTGTCGTACGACGTGAGGTCGAGTACTTCCTTGAGGAAGTACCTCCGTTCCCGGGCGCGGGCCTCTTCGCGCGCGTGCGAGGCAAGCCTGCACCCGAGCCCCAGTTTCGAGAGCTCAGTCGAACGATCTACATCGACCGGGCAAGGCACCGGTACGCGCCGGACGAACTCGCCGCGTGGGGCGACGTGCCCGTGCTGCAGGCCATTGACGCGACTGTCGACGCGCTCGACGAGTCCGGCGCCATGCCGGTACCTCCCGGACGAGTGCCGAGCCTGTCTCAGTCAGTCCTCGAGCTGCTTCCCGGTCCGGCGCTCGAGCAATGACCAGCGGGTCGGTGCCCACGGCCCTCGAGCGATCGGTGCAACGGTACGGGCCGCTCCATGGCATACCATTCGCGTCACCACAAGAAGTGGCCCCGGCGGTGCGGAAACACCCCGGGGCCCGGCCGCACCTACAAAGGAGGTGGCGACAATGGCCGAAAGTACTCGCCAGCAGCGAGACTCCGGCGGACCGGTCGAAGCTGGACTCGCACACTGGCGCGAGTCGTACGAGCGGCTAGGTGCCTACGAGCTCGACGAGCTCCGAGCCTCCGTCGCAGTCGAGCTCGCCAGCCGCGGGCTGGCGCCCGCCACAGCGAGGGACTACTCGGCGCTCGTGCTGCAAGCTGAGCGCTTCTGTCGCGAGAGGGGCACGACGGTGCTGACGGCTTCGCCCGAGGTGCTTGGGCGCTTTGCCGCGACCTTGACGCTGAACAAGCGGGCTCAGGGTGCGTCAGCCCTTCGCCACTTCTTCGGTGTGCTCGGCCGCCCAGAGCCACTCGTACCAGCATTGCGGGTTGCTGGGCGCCAGCCGGGCCGGTCCCGTGCGCGGACTGAGGGACACTGCCGCGGCGCTCCCCATGCCGGCCACGGTTGGGAGCGCACGGAGAGCGCCGGTGCCGCTCGCGTGCGCCAGGCGCGAGACCGAATGCTTCGGGACAGTATGAGCGAGACGACGATCCGGCACTACTCGTCGATGCTGTGGCGCGCCGAGCGCTGGTGTGAGGAGCGCGACCTCGCCCTGGCCGAGCTCGACGCACGGACGCTCGCCGAGTACGCCGAGACGCTATCGGGGCCATCGCGCCGGGTCTTCCGCTCTGCTCTCCGGCCGTACTATGCGGCGCTCGACGTCGATGACCCGCCGATCGGCGCCGTGCGAGCTCCCCGGAAGTCGCGGCTCGTCGCTCGCCCGCTTGAGCTTGATGAAGCTCGGCGACTGCTCGTCGCCGCCGTCGACGAGGGAGGTCCTCGCGGCGTCGCCGTGTTGCTCGGACTGCTGCTCGGGCTCCGCCGGTTCGAGATCGCGAAGCTGCGATTCGCCGACTTCTCCCTCGGCTGGGTGCGCTTTGTCGGCAAGGGTCAGCTCGAGGCGGCACTTCCGGTGCCCGAGCTCGTGATGAGCGGTGTCGCCCACCTGCCCCACGATTCACCCTTCTTGTTCCCGGGACAATCCGGAGGCTCTGCCAACCCTGCGACCGTGTGGGGCTGGGTGCGCTCACTCGCGAGAGACGCCGGCGTCGTCGACGTCAGCACGCATCGCCTTCGCCACACGTGCCTCACGATCGCCAACGACGCGACAGGTGATCTACGGGCCGTGCAGGACTTTGCCCGTCACGCCGACCCGGACACAACCGCTGGCTATACACGGGTGACACGGGACCGGCTCTCGTCGATCAGCCTCGCCGTGCTCGACGCGCTGAGCGGTCCAGAGATCCCGCCGGCGGAGCCGCTCGTGCCGCTCTCCTTGATGGTCCAAGCGTGCGACGGGGCGAGCGCGGTCGCCCCCTGGCTGGCGCTCGCCCGGATACTGGGCGGCCGGCCCGGGTGGCGCCTTGACGCCGTCGACGACGGATCAGCGACGATGTTCTACGCCTACGGCGACAATCTCAGCGCGGACGTCATGGCCTACACGAACGGCCGCCCGCCGGTCTTCAGCCTGACGAGGGTTCTCGATCCGACGGAGGAGCACGCCGCGTGGTGGAACTTCGCTGACGTCGCAAGTCTCGAAGCGGTGCTCGCCGTGTTCGAGACCGGCGAGCTCGTCCCGTTCACTCCGACCGCTTACTCGCACTCCGAGCTCGCCGGCGGGGTTGCGTCAGAATGACTTGTCGTCTAGCGAAGACTCGGTGGGCACCAGTGCCACGGCTGAAGTCGCGTCAGGGGCGCAGCGCCATAAATGATCTCGAGCCGGTCAAGACCGAGAGACAGGTACGCGGTCATACGGGCGTGCCCCTCCACGAGGATGATGACCCGACCACTCGGCACGCCGATCGCGATGATGGGCGGGAAGGACTTGCCGGCCTGGATGGCTGCACGAATCCCGGTGATCGCATCGAGGGTCTCAGGCCGCCACCCGATCAAGGATCGATCACCCGTCGCAACGCGTTTCGCCCCCTCGGTCGCCATCCAGGTCCCGCCAGAAAGCTCTGTCCACTCGGGGCTATTCGCGTACCGAATGTGCTGGGCGTCGGCGGAGTCGAGCGTAACTCGGCTCCAGGTAAGCCCCTCGGGCCAGCCCCTGAAGAGGTACTGGCCGGTTCGCCAGCCGCGGTGCTGCGTGAGAAGTTGCGAGCGCAGTGCGTTCTCGGCGCCATCTGCAAGGTCCGGCTCTTCGATCATCGCTTCGGTTGTGCCGAGACGTCTCACGAGCGTTCGAAGCTGCAAGTCGTACCGGGAGGCGTAGATCTCCGCCTGAAGGAAGGCAGCGACCATCTCGTCCTCGCTCGAGAGACCGGTTGTCTCCATCGCAGGAGTCTCGCACGCACGTCTGATATGTCCCATTATCGGACGCGCACCCCCGGAGTAGCGTCTGATAATGGTGGCCCACAGCGGGTCGATCGGAGGAGTGTCATGTCCGATAACAGCAGAGTTCTGCGCCGGCACCCGGCGGGCTATCGGCCACAGCCCGAGCTTCGCGTGCTTGAGACGGCACCAACCGCGAAAGCGCGCGCGCTCGACCTCATTGCTGAGTACGGAGCCCACCTCGAGCGCTCTCCGCTCTCGCCAGCGACGCGGCGCAGCTATGAACGCCAGACCCACGCCTACCTCACGTGGCTCTCCGGCCGTGGCGACAGGGCGGAAGTGGCACTCTCCGAGCAGCTTGAGCGCGACTTCGCGGTGCGCGACTACCGGAGTGAGCTCAAAGACCGGCGCCTCTCGCCGGCGAGCCTCAATGCCGCGCTCGCCGCGCTTGACCACTTCTATCGCTTCCGCGGACTGGGACCACCGGCGGTCCGCCGGGAGCACCTCGAAGCGCAAGCCCCTCGGGCGCTTAATGAGCAAGAGCTCCGGGCCGTCCTGCGCGCCGGCGAGCGGCGAGGAAAGGCGCGTGATCGGGCGGCGATAGCGCTCATGGCGCTCGCCGGCCTTCGCATCGCCGAAGTCGCCGGCCTTGACGTCGACGACGTAGCGCTGTCGGCCCGGAAGGGACACGTACTCGTCAGACGCGGCAAAGGCGATGCAAGCCGCACGGTGCCTCTCGGCGCGGACGCCCGGACATTGCTCGGCGCGTGGGTCGCCGAGCGGCCTGAGATACCCACGCGGGCGATGTTCGTGACGAGCTCGGGTGGGCGCCTCTCCACTCGCTCCCTTGATCGGGTCGTGCGAGCCACCGGCGACCTCGCCGGCGTGAGCCTTTCCGCTCACGTACTCCGACACACCTTCGTCACCCGCTTAGTGCGCGCCGGCGTCGATGTCGTGCTCGTCGCGGAGCTCGCTGGACATCGCTCGCTCGAGACGACGCGGCGCTACTCGCTCCCGAGCGAGGCGGACCGCCAGGCGGCCGTTGAGCTCGCCTCCGTCGACGCGTGAAGGGGGGCCTGGGGTGATCGCGAGTACAAACGCCGGCGAGATTGTAGCTAGCCTCCTCTTCCTTTGGCTGGCCCTAGTTGGCCTCCTGTCCCTCGTGCGGTCACTCGTGTGGATCAGACGCGGATATGTCAGCTTTCCCCGCTGTCCTCATTGCAGCCAGCGCGTCCGTGTTCCGGTTGGTCGCAAGGTGGCGATCGAGCACGACTGCGGCAGCACCGTGACGACTGAGTCGCGATGGCGGCGGCGTGTCACCATGGCTCCCGCCGAGTGGCTGCTTGTCCGACCTCTCGTCAACACCGCCGAGGGAAAAGGCGCAGCCAGCCTTGCCGAACCGGGTGGGTTGCCGGCGGACCCTCCAGTCGGAGAGCCGTCAGCCGACGCTCAGCTACCGCCGATTCCGGCGGTGCCCATGCCTGTCCCAGGACCTCCGGCCGGTTGGTACTCCCACCCTTCCGGGGGTCCATGGCTCCATTGGTGGGATGGTCAACGCTGGACAGGTCATGTCCGATGACAAGAGGTGGCTAGGGAGTCGAGCCACCGCGTGCGAAGAGCCGCTCTCGCCTGAGCATTCGGCCCGTTCCCAGCGATGTCGGAGGTGATCGGGTCTCCTTAATGACCGAGATTCAAGACAGCACGAGCCCTGTCCGTCGCTTCTTCGAGGAGCATTTCCCTCACCTGGGCTCGGTGCGGGCAGACCTCGCCACGCGAGCATGCGACGCAGTCACGATCCGTCCGGAACCCATGACTGGCTACCCGTGGTCGACGGTCGGTGGCGCTATCGATTACCGGATCCGGTTCGCGTTCCCACAGGCCGCGGCCTACGCCTCCCGGTGGGAGCTGGCGTCGGAGACGAGCGGTTTCGGCCTGCCTGTCAGCAGCGACGTGTTTCCTTTGCAGGCTGAGGTCGGAGCCAGCGGAGGGGCTCCGTACGGGTTCTACAACCTGTGGGCAGGCTCGTTCTTTGCGAGCCTTCGCGAGGTGCTCACCGAAATAGGACCCACCGCGGGAAGGCTGGAGCTCGCTCTCGAGGAGGCGATGGCCCGGCATTGCTACGTGCTCAGCATCTATGACGCGATTGGCCGCGGCGTTCCTATAGACCGCACACCGCTGGTCAGCGTCGCAGGGTCCGCCAGTTCCGACGCGCTCGCTCGTCTCTGTCCTGACGCAGCGGTATCCGACCTCGTCAAGATGACGTCTCTCTTCTATGACGGTCAGCAACCACTCCTCGCTGCAACCCGGGTTGGTCTCGGGCCGATCTTCACCGGGAGCACCGACGTGCATGGCGCCGACGCTGATCTCATCGTGGACGGATGCCTGGTGGACATTAAGGCAGCAATTGACACGCGCAAGTTGTCAAAGCCGCAGTGGCCGTGGCAGCTTCTCGGTTACGTGCTCCTCGATTATGAAGACGAGTGGAGCCTCACAAGCGTCGCCGTCTACCTAGCCCGCCAGGGCCGGCTTGTCCGCTGGACGCTCGCGGACTTCTGCTCGATGCTCGGTTGCAACGTCGCGGGGTCGATGTCCGCCGAGCTCTCGAGATTGCGGGCTGAGTTCCGACGGGCCGCACGCCCGTAGAAGCTCGCGGCGGCACCGCGGGAACGCCGACATACTTGTCACGCACGATAGTTACGAGTAACGTGACAGATATATGACCACGAGACCACCGGCCCGCCACATCTGCTGCGCCTTCTGCGGAGCTGAGACGACGATGCCGTCTCAGCGAGGACCAGCGCCGATTTACTGCTCGTCTGCGCACCGTCAGGCGAAGTATCGGCAGCGACGGCTCGAGAAGAGCAGCGCGGCAGGTTCGCCGGCACCGGCGACGAGCGTGCGAGACGAGCTCGAGGCGTTGCGACACGCACTCCGAGAGGCGAGCGACGCGGCGAGCTGGACAGCGGCGCGGCGGGTCCTCGCTCGCAGCCTCGAGGACAGTCGGGAGCAAGGTGGAAGGACGAAGCAATGACGAAGCGTCGAGGACGGGGCGACGGAACGATTCGCGAGCGGAGCGACGGACGCTGGGAGGGTCGGATCGAGCTCGGCTACGGGGCCAACGGCAACCGCCGGCAGAAGTCCGTCTTCGGCCACAACCGGCGCGAGGTGGTCGCGAAGATGCGCGCCGAGCAGCAGCGCCTCGACAGCGGCCTGCCTCCGACAGACGGCCGGCGGAGGGTGCGCGACTTCCTCCAGTGGTGGAGCGAGAAGGTCTTGCCGGGGACAGTGAGCGCCGGCAGCGAAGCCACCTACCGCCGCCTGCTCCGCCTCTACGTGATCCCGAGCGTCGGGAGCCTGCGCCTGGCCGAGCTCGCCCCGGCTCACGTCACCGAGATGATGCGCTCGATGGAAGCCGGAGATCTCTCTAAGGGCCGGCCCCTCGCGCCGCAGACACAGAGCTCGGCTCGCAAGGTCCTCGCCCGGGCGCTCCGGCGGGCGGAGCAGGAGGGCCTCGTCGCCCGCAATGCTGCGATGCTGCGGATGGCCCGCGGGTCCCGAGGCGCGAGGGACGTAGCCTCACTAGTGCGCAGGCGCGCGAGCTGCTTGTGGCGATCGAGGAGGACCGGCTCGGGCCCGCGTTCGGCGTGCAACTCGCTCTCGGGCTGCGTCGCGGTGAGGTGCTCGGGCTTCGCTGGTGCGACGTCGAGCTCGAGTCCGGTTCCGCCACGGTCCATGTCCGCCAGCAGCTCCAGCGAGTCGCCGGCGCCGGGCTGACGCTCGTCGAGCTCAAAACGGCGCAAAGCCGCCGGGATCTCGCTCTCCCGGCTCCGATGGCCGTTGGTCTCCGGCGCCACCGCGTGCTGCAGTCGACCGAGCGTCTCGCTGCCGGGCCGGCGTGGCAAGACGAGCTCGGGCTCGTGTTCACGACGCCGATCGGGACTCCGGTCGACCCGGACAACTTCCGACACCGCCTGAGCGAGCTCACGACAGGCTGCGGGCTCGGGCACTGGACCACTCACGAGCTCCGCCACTCGGCCGGCTCGTTGCTGTTCGCCGCCGGCGTGCCGATGAAGCTCATCTCCGAGATGCTCGGGCACTCGTCCGAGCGCGTGACGTCGGACATCTACGTGCACACCGAGCAGGCGGCGAGGGACCGGGTGGCCGAGGCAATGGCCGGCGTCCTGTTCGCTTCGGGAGAACCAACGGTGTCATTAGGTGGTCAGCTCGGTGGTCAAAGCCCCGACGAGACCTCCAGTTCAGCGCTCTGACCTGGGAACTCGTGCGCCCCCCGGGACTCGAACCCGGAACCTGCGGATTAAGAGTCCGTTGCTCTGCCAAATTGAGCTAGAGGCGCGTCCGGCAGGTCATCCTAGTCCCTCTCGAAACCGGGGGCTGTCCGCGACAGACCTGATAGTGAGGGTGACCGAGGGGACTTGAACCCCCGACCTCCAGGGCCACAACCTGGCGCTCTAACCAACTGAGCTACGGCCACCATGATCGTGGAGGCAGCCCTGCCTCCCCGATTCCGCTCCAGCATGGTACAGCCGCCGCGGCAAGCCAAAGCCGATGACCGGCCAGACTACTCGACGTGGCAGATGCAGAACTCGTTGCCCTCGGGGTCGGTCATGACCTGCCACCAGCCGCCCTCGCTCCCGGACATCGGAGTCCCGACCCTGGTAGCCCCGAGCGAAGTCAGCCGCCCGATTGTTTCCTCGGAGTCGGCGGTCAGAAGGTCCAGATGCAGCCGGTTCTTGACCGTCTTCGGCTCTGGCACTCGTTGGAGGTAGACGACGGGCATGCCAGATTCCGGCGGCACGAGGTCGAGATAAGTTCCGGCTTGATCCATGTCCCCGATCTCATAGCCGAGGGCCTCCGCCCAGAATGGCGCGAGGCGCTCGGGCATCACCGTGTCGATTCCGATCTCGATACGTACACCCATGGGCGACGCTCCTCTGTCTCTGAGATGGCGAAGGCCAACGCACGCGGCGCCGCTTCCATCGGTCCAGCGCCTGAGAAGCCTAGGTAAAGCGCGCGAGCCGTGTTGCGGCTCAGGAGGCATGAAAGCATCAATCTCTCGACTTCGGGCAGACTGTCCCTGCCGTGGCAGAAACGGACGGACAGCGGCGACCAGACGAGTCACATGGACAGGTCGCGAGGAGGAGGTGAGCGACTCGTCCAGTGAGAACCCACGACCCGAGTTGGGGTACCAGCCGGCACTCGACGGCCTACGCGGTCTTGCCGTTACCGCGGTGCTCCTTTATCACGGCGGTGTCTCCTGGCTCGGGGGAGGTTTCCTCGGCGTCGAGGCGTTCTTCGTCCTATCGGGGTTCCTCATCACGGCTTTGCTGATTGTCGAGTGGCGACGATCAGCGACGATCCGTCTTGGGGCGTTTTGGGCGCGCCGCGCCCGGCGTCTCCTGCCCGCCCTTTTCTGTCTTGTTGCCGTGGTCGGGATTTACCAGACGATCGCAGGGCCATCAAAGGCTGTTCCCGGACTCGAGGGCGACGGGATCTCGACGCTGCTCTACTTCGCCAACTGGCACGAAATCTGGGCAGGAAGCAACTACTTCGCGACGAACGGCCTGGTGTCGCCGCTCCAGCACACCTGGTCACTCGCGATCGAGGAACAGTTCTATCTCGTCTGGCCGCTCGCGCTGCTCGGCCTTTTCAAGCTTGCCGGCCGACGTAGGCCTCCCGGTCTGCTCGCGCAGCGGCGAACGTTTGCCGTCCTCTTCCTTCTTTCGCTCATCGGAGCAATCGCCTCGGCGGTCGAGATGGACATCTTGTACCACGGCGGGACTGGACTGAACCGGGTGTATCTCGGCACCGACACGAGGGCCCAGCCACTGCTCATTGGGGCAGCCCTTGCCTTTGCGATGGCCGCTTTCCGCGGTCAGCCGCACCGAAACGTGCGTAAGCGCGAACAAGTTCTGCAGGTCGCGCGCGTCCTGCTCGGCGTGCTCGGTGCGGTTGGTGCAGCCGTACTTCTCTGGGCGATGTACGCGGCACAGGGCAGTTCCGATTGGCTGTTCGGGTTCGGGTTTCTAGGAATGGACGTGGCCGTGGCCGCGGTAATCGCAGCAGCCGTCGTCCTCCCGGCTGCGCCCGTGGCGAGAATCCTCGCGGTCACCCCCCTCCGCTCTGTGGGTGTCATCTCCTACGGGCTGTATCTGTGGCACGCCCCGCTTTTCCTATGGCTCGACAACAGCTCGACGGGATTGAGCGGAGTTCGACTCCTGGTCGCCCGGCTCGGAGCAAGCTTTGCCGTTGCGCTCGTCTCCTTCTTCCTTGTCGAGCAGCCGATTCGCCAACGCCGGCTCCCGAGGTGGCTTCTGCGTCTGCTCACGCCCATTGGCGCAGTTGTCGCCGTGATGAGTCTCGTGTTGGCTTCCACGCTGGCACCGCCTGCGGGAGGGGCGCAGAAGGCGCCACCGCAGGCACACCTGCCGGTCAACTGGCAGGGTACGGGCCCGACCTGCAAGGTGCTCTTGAACGACAAGCAGCAGTACGTAGCAGCTCCGCCGCCCGCCGATCAACTTCTCGCGGACGAAATCAAAGGCTTGAGTACTCATGACCTCGACTTCGGCGGGAGCTTGTACCAAACATTTCACACCTGCCCGCCCAAACAGGTCCTAATGATCGGCGACTCTGTTGCCTTCACACTTGGCATCGGGATGCTCAAAGGTGAAGAACGCTATGGCGTGAAGCTGTCCGTTGCGCCTCTGTTGGGCTGCGGATTTAACATCGAGGGTAAAATCGGTCTTCCAACTGGGTTTGTGCCTAATTACGAGGCTTGCCGGACCGAGTATCAACAGTGGCTGCAAGACGAACGCGCGGTGCACGCGGATGCCGTCGTCGTCGAGATGGGTTGGCGCGACAGTTTCAACTGGCTCTTCAACGGACAGGTCACACACCTCGGTCAACCTGCGTTCGACGCCGAACTCCTGACGCGGATGGAGCTTCTCGTGAAGGACCTCGGGCAGGGCGGAGTGCCCATCCTCTTTATCACCGTTCCGTGGTCGAGTCCGCCTGCGCTGCCGAACGGCTCGGAACCTCCAGAAGCATCGGCACAGCGTCACGCACTAATCAACGCGATGTTCGTGAGTGTCGCTCGTCGCAACCCCGGTCAAGTGCGGGTGCTCTCCATCGATCGGTGGGTCTCACCAGGAAACCATTTCGATGCTTACGTCGACGGCGAACAATGTCGGTTGTCCGACGGCCTTCACTTCACGGCCTTTTGTTCCCAGCTGGTCCAGCCCGACGTGCTGGCACTCGTGCGCCAGATGATCGAAGACCGATCCTCACATTCGGCTCATGGCTAGTGGGATCCGGCCAGGCGTCTCCGCCGAGCCTTCCGCAAGAGAGACCCGCCCAGGGCCACTGCGGCGCGTCCTAGCGGACTGCCGACCGACCCAGTGGGACAAGCGCTGGCGCATTCCGCAAGTAGGACGCCTGGAGCTCCGTCGCGAGTGCTCAGCCGGTGTCTCCCGGCTTGGTCCATACGAAGGCGTGCGCCGGCTGAACGACCCGATTGACGAGGAACGGTCGAAGGCACGGGTCCGGGCGCCGGGATCCCGTACGCTTGTTTGCGACCGTAGGAGTGGGCCAGGTCAAAGGTTACAAACAAGCCCCCGTAGCTCAGCGGATTAGAGCAGCTGCCTTCTAAGCAGACGGTCGCAGGTTCGAGTCCTGCCGGGGGCGCTCCGGGGTGCGTACGGGGATAAGAAGGACAGCCCGCAGAACCGTACGCGAGCGGGACAAAAGGGGGTCTACGCGAATTGAGGTTGAATCCACCGGGCTCCCTCGCCTCGTGGCAGCGATCGTAGGGGAACGATCTCACCGGTGTCGGGGTCGATGACCTCCCCGAAGGTCCAGAGCATCTGGCCACGGAAGCCTTCCCAAGTCCGGTATCCGTGGGCCTGGCGCTTCTGGTTCTTCACGAGGTGGTTGAGCGCCTCCGCAAAGCCGTTCGAGGCCCCGCCCGAGACGGCGTAGTTGATGATCTCCTGGCGCCATCCTTGGAAGGTCTTCGCGAGGATGACGAAGGCCGGGATCCTCGAGCCGACGCACAGCGCGACGAACAGGTCGAGAGCGGCTTCGAAGCATTCGACGTCACCGGTCTTGCCGATCGCCATGGCGGCCCTGAAGGCCTCCTTCAGCTCGTAGGCGACCCCGAGCACCGGGTCCAGGTTCGTCGCGTCGTAGATCAGGACTCGTTCACGAGCTCCACGACGGGTCGTGTCCGCTTGCACCTTCTCGCGAGCTCTCGCGAGCCCAAAGCGCACCTGCTTGAAGACCTTGCCGAGGCGGGTGCTGCGGGCTCGCCAGCGGTTCCAGGACTCACGGCGGACCTCGGTGAGGGCATAACCCACCCTGCGGTGCAGATGAAAGGCGTCGGCGACCACGAGCGCGTTCGGGAACAGCGCCCGGACGGCCATGCGATAAGGGGCGTGGCAGTCGATCGTGACGACGCGGACCTGGGCCCGCTCGGCGTGGGTGTACAGGTGCGCGAAGAACATCACCGCCGACGCGTCGCGCCCAGGTGCGAGGTCGATCACGACACCGCGTTCAGGGTCGGAGAACACCGTCGCGTAGACGAAGTTCTTCCTCACCGAGCACTCGTCGATGCCGAGGTGGCGACCGAGGCGTCCACGGGTGCGCTCGTGGGCCACACACCGGCGTCTGCCGACCGCCAGTCGCAGGTAGTGCTGGGGCACCCCGAGGTCGATCGCCACGCGTCGTGTCGCCCGGCCTCGCTGCAGGTCCGCGAAGAACGCGAGCGCCCGCTCGCTGGCTCCTCCACGGCCGATCCCCTCGAATCTCTCGTCGAAGGTGGCCTGCGCGCAGTCCTCGAACTCGCAGACGAAGCGGCGCACGCAGATCGAGAGCGTCACGACCACCGTCCGCACGACGTCGATCACGTCCCGCCAACCGGTGCCGTTGGTCGTCGCGGAGGGGCGCTCGCAGCTCGGACAAAGCGCGACGGGGTGCCGGCCCGCCACGTGCACGATCGGTCGTCGCCCGTCCTCGTCGATCGTCCGAAACACGTTCATGTCGCGCCTTCGAAGGCGCAAGTTGATACCGTCAGCCACGGTCCCTGGCTCCTTTGCTCGATTCCTTGCAGAACCGAAGCTTGGGAGCTGGGGACCTCCTCAGTGGTGGATGCCCACCGAGATCACGGCCTCGGAATCAACCCTCGTTCGCGAGTGCGTCCTGAAAGTGGAGGTGGACGATGTAGAAGGTCGTCGGACCGAAGTGTGCTGTGCCAACGATGGGGGAAGGCCCTCCGGGCTCGCCGTGCAGGCGGAGAGCCCAAACCGCCGCAGTGTCATGCCGGTCAAGAGCTGGGGTGGGAAGCGACTGTGGAAAAGGCCCGCAAACAGCGGGTTAGGTGTGCGACGAGAAGACGAACATGTGTAAACCACTGCTGACGCACCGTTATGGGGAACGATGGCATCGAAACCGGGGGAGTTGCGAACCCCTGGGACAAAGGCGCGTCGATCTGACTCGCCCTCAGCCGGGAGACGGCCTGCGTGTCGTCCTGGTGGTGTCCGGTGTATAGGTGGCGTGAGCTCGTTGCAGGCGCTGGCATGGAACAGGAGAACCTGTCGTCCCGATGCCGTCGGCCAGTCGAATTGGGCCTTCGTGCCCGCTGGCCACGAAGGGGAGAACCGCAAGCGGGGACAACCGCAAGCGGCAGAGTACCGATGCGGGGCACAGGGGCGGACTGGCTCGTAGTGGCGATGAAGGCCCTGTAATGGGGCTGGAGCCAAGGGGCCAGGCAGGCCAGGTCGACAAGGTGGTCAACCCTTCGGGGGAGGAGCCGGCGAGTCGACCAAAGTTGAAGGTGAAGTCGTTCGACATTCGCAAGCGCCTTGTATACAAGGCGTGGGAGAAGGTCCGAGCAAATCGTGGTGCGCCGGGCGTGGACGCCGTCGGCATTACCGAGTTCGAGAGCGCGTTGAGTGACAATCTCTACAAGCTCTGGAACAGGATGAGCGCAGGGAGCTACATGCCTGCGCCTGTGCGGGCGGTCGAGATACCGAAGGACCATGGGGCGGGGGTGAGGACCCTCGGCGTGCCGATCGTGGCCGACCGGGTGGCCCAGACCGCGGCAGCGATGCTGCTGGAGGAGAAGCTGGAGCCGATCTTCCATCCCGATAGTTACGGCTACCGTCCCGGGCGGTCTGCCCACGACGCACTGGCCGTGACACGAAAGCGCTGCTGGGCGAAGGACTGGGTGATCGACCTCGACATCCGGGCCTTCTTCGACAGTGTTCCCCATGACCTGTTGTTGAAGGCGGTAGCTCACCACACGAGCGAGCGCTGGGTTCTGCTCTACATCGAGCGGTGGCTGAAAGCCCCGATGCAGATGCTGGACGGGACCCTTGCCACAAGAGAGATGGGCACCCCACAGGGTTCGCCGATCTCACCGCTGCTGGCCAACCTGTTCATGCACTACGCGTTCGACCGCTGGATGGACCGGGAGCACCCGGGCTGCCCATTCGAGCGCTACGCGGATGACGTGGTTGTCCATTGCGGCTCTAAGGACGAGGCCCGAAGTCTTCGGGACGCTATTGCCGACCGGCTCGGGACCCTTGGTCTCGAGCTTCACCCCGAGAAGACGAAGATCGTGTTCTGCAAGGACGCGAACCGCCGTGGAAGCTCTGAGCACACCAGCTTCGACTTCCTCGGCTACAGCTTCCGGGGCCGCCTTGCTCGGGGCCCGAAGGGCTACTTTGTGAGCTTTTCACCGGCCATGAGCGCCAAGGCGAAGAAGGCGATCGGACTGAAGATCAGGGCCTGGCACCTCAACCGCCGCAGCGATACGGACCTGTCCAGCCTCGCTTGGGCGATCAACGCCCAGGTCCGGGGCTGGATCAACTATTACGGAGCCTTCTACCGCTCCGAGTTGCACTCCCTTGGATCGCGCATCGATCAGCACCTGGTCCGGTGGGCGATGCAGAAGTTCAAGCGACTGCGGAAGCGGCCATTACGGGCATGGGCTTGGCTGAATGCTGCAAAGCAGGCCCAGCCTCGCCTGTTTGCCCACTGGCATCTGATCGCACCAACCGGAAGCCGGCCTGTGGGAGCCGTATGACGGGAGACCGTCACGTACGGTTCTGCGAGAGCCGGGGGGTGCGACTCCCTCCGGCTACTCACCAGA
>Ga0116216_10001251_pt1 | contig 17805 bp, 16 predicted proteins | sample Sb_taG_11_FD_89696 | JGI IMG/M metagenome (GOLD analysis project Ga0116216, IMG submission 89696) | Peat soil microbial communities from Weissenstadt, Germany - Sb_50d_3_AS metaG | ecosystem: Environmental > Terrestrial > Soil > Wetlands > Peat | place: Germany: Weissenstadt | collected 2010-09-21
CCTCGATCAGCGGCTGCCGCTTCGCCTCGCGAAGCGGTCGCCTCGTCGCCCCGAGCTCGGGCGCTGCCGCAACTCGGGGCATGAAAATCCATCAGGCAGGAATCGCCGGTCCGGCCGCGTACTAGCGCTCACCGGGCACAGGGGATTCTTGTTGTGGAGAACGCAGTTGGGCACGCCGGTTTTGGACGATGGGCTTCGAGCCCGTGAGATTCGGTGGCGGCCCCTGCGACTTGCCCGGGTGCGCTGCGAGCGCGATTCGGTCTGTGTCGTTCGCCCACTCGTTCTCCGTTGCACCAACTGAAGTACTACATGCTATAGGAGGTGAAGGAATGAACGGGCGGTTACTGTCACGGCCGCTGGGCAGGTGTATCGGGCTGGACGTGCACCTTGACTTCATCGAGATCGCGATCTGCGAGGAGGGCAAGGTGTACGCGGCCGGTCGCGTGCCCTCCACCCCGGAGGGACTCAAGACGCTGGCGGACAGTCTTCTGCCGACGGACCGGGTCGCGCTCGAGGTGACCGGCAGCTCGTGGGAGATCGTCAGGCTGCTTGAGCCGCACGTGAGCAAGGTGATCGTCGTTTCCCCCGGGGATACCGGCATCAGCCAGGCGCGGGCGAAGACCGACCGGCTCGACGCGCGCACGCTGGCGAGGATGCTGTGGACGGGCGAGCTCGAGGCGGTGTGGGTGCCGCCGGAGTGGATCGCCCGGATGCGCCGGCGCCTGTCCCGTCGCCAGCAGCTGGTCAGGGCGCGCTCCCGCGCCAAGAACGAGATCCACGCCGTGTTGATGCGCCGGCTGAAGGGCCGCCCGCCCGTCTCTGACCTGTTCGGGGTCAAGGGGCGTGAGTGGCTGCGGGGGCTGGAACTCCCGGTGGAGGAAGCGGAGACCGTGCACGCCGGCCTGCGCCACATCGAGTTCCTCGACACCGAGATCGAGCAGGTCGAGCGGCTGATCTGCCAGGAGGCGCTCAAGTCCCGGCAGATCAGGCGGCTGTTGACCGTCCCGGGCGTCAACGTCATCTGCGCCGCGGTGTTCCTGGCGGCGGTCGGGGACATCCGCCGCTTCAAGGGCTCCCGCCCGGTGGTCGCCTACCTCGGCCTGGACCCGCGCGTCTACCAGTCAGGCTCAGCGCCGGCACGCTCAGGGCGGATCTCAAAGCAGGGCTCGCCGCAGGCGCGGTGGGCGCTGGTCGAGGCCGCCCAGTCGGTCGTCCAGCAGCCCGGGCCGCTGCACGCCTTCTATGAGCGGATCAGAGCCCGCAAAGGCCACAACGTCGCCGTCGTCGCCGTCGCGCGCAAGCTGGCCGTGCTGTTCTGGTGCATGCTCACCCGCGAAGAGGACTACGCCCACCAGCAGCCCTCGCTCACCGCCCAGAAGCTTCGGCGAGTCGAGCTCGCCGCCGGCGCCACGGTGCGCAAGGGCCAACCCTCCGGCGTGTGGGCCACCCGCGAGCGGATGCGCCAGGCCGAGAAGCAGCTCGCCGCGCAGGCCGAGGCTACAAGCGCTCGGTCGCCGACTGGAAAGCCGCATCGCCCAAGAAACAGAAGGCGGGCGCGAGCGTGACAGCGGGGCGCGCATAGAACAAGGCCCCTCCAAAGGGGGCAACGTCGCGCGGCAGGCCACGGTCAAGCCCCGGACGCCTGCTCTTTGACACGTCACCGGGCTCGCGCCCACCAACAACCTAACAACGCCCGCAGACGACGTCGACAACCGCCGGCTGGGACGGCGCACGCGCAAATGCCACCCAAAACACCACGCCAACCCACCCGAGCTCACACGAGCCGATCTAAACGCCCTCCGCAACCCACGCCCGACCGATCAGCCACCCGGAAACTGCCGCAAAATGCGAATGAGACAGTTAGCCGCGGTATTGATTTTCATCGGTCGTCCAAAGGGGCTGTCGGCGTTAGCTCGAGTCCAGCTAGCACCGACTCCTCCTTCTTCGTGAGACCGGCAGTGACGCCGTTGACTCGAGCGCGCCCGGAACTGCTCAGGGGCGGAAGCGTCGGGTCGGCTGCTCTTTGTCGATCAGAGGGGAGCTGGGCAGGGCTTCAGGGGTCTGAGCGAACATACCGAGCTGGCATGACCCACCATCTGAAGCGGTTCATTTTGGGCGACCGGGATAGGATCTCCGGGACCGTCTACGGGACGATCATTGTCATGTCAGTCCTCGCGGCTGGCGCGAAGGCATACGAACACCACCTGTGGCGGCTGGTTGTCCTTGCGGGCGGGAGCGTTGTCGTACTGTGGCTCGCGCACGTCTACTCGCACGCCCTCGGGGAGAGTCTCAAGATCGGACGTCGCGCCACAATCGCCGAGCTTTCGTCGATTGCCCGTCGCGAGTACTCGGTCGTGGGCGCCGCGATTCTCCCGTTGGCGGCCGTTGGGTTAGGCGCTGCGGGGGTGCTGGCGGAACGAACGGCAGTCCAGCTAGCGCTCTGGCTCGGCGTGGTCACGCTCACGGCTCAGGGAATCCGATACGCGCAGTTGGAGCGCCTGAGTCGGAGCGCGACCTTCGTCACGGTCACTCTCAATCTCGCCATCGGCCTGGCGCTTGTCGCCCTGGAAGTTCTGATCGCGCATTAGATGAGTGCCTGCGGTTTGGCGACCCATGGCTGCGTGGAGAGAGTTCCGCATCGGGCTTACTGGCCATCCTTTGCAGGACCGATGCGGAAGACGCCGCACACAGTGAGCACGGCGCCGAGGTTCGGCCGCCGGTCGTGCGCGAGGCGATCGGCTTCCTGACTCCTGCAGACTCGTTTGTCGACCAGCCTCTCGGCCAGCTCGCTGAATGAATCTGCGGGCGCCACCACGCCCGTCGCCTCGCTCGTCACCGGCGCGCTCGTGCTCGCGACGCTGATCGTGCTCGCCCCGGTGTTCTCGCATCTCCCGAAGGCCGTCCTGGGAGCCGTGATCATCGACGCGGTCGTGTTCGGAATGATCGATATTGCTGAGCTGCGCCGTCTTCACCGCGTGACGCCATTTGACTTCTGGGTCGCGGTGGCGGCGATCATCGGCGTGCTCTCGGCCGGGGTCCTTGCGGGTGTCGTGATCGGCGTCGTGCTCTCCCTCGGCTGGCTCGTCTACGTCGCGACCAGACCGCCGATGCCGCTGCTCGGCCGCGAACCCGGAACCCAGGTGTTCCGGGACCTCGGCGAGAACCCCGGCGACGAGACGTTCTCCGGGATCGCGGTCGTGCGTCTCGACGGCGGACTGTTCTTCGCCACCGCCGAAGCGCTCGAGGATCGCATCCGAGAGGTGACCGAGAACAGCCCCCAAGCTCGCGCACTGGTGCTCGATCTCGAAGGCGTCGACTTCGTCGACTCGCAGGGCGCCGCGAAGCTGAGCGAGATCCACCGGCTCACCCAAGCCGACGGCGTCACCCTTCGCCTGGCTCGGGTGAAACCACCCGTTCTCAACGTGCTCCGGGCTGCCGGGACCCTGGAGCTGATCGGCTCAGACCACATTCACGGCAACGTCAACCGCGCGATCGAGGCGCAACTCGCCGACGGTGAGACCACTGGCCCACCCCCCGGAGGCCACGCCGCGGCAGGAGCGTCATGAAATGGGACCTCCCCATAGTCGCGGGGGCCCTGCTGGCCGTCGCCGAGGTGTCGCGCCGGCTGACCGACACGCCGTTCACGCCGGCCATGGCCTTCGTGCTGATCGGTCTCCTGGTCGGACCGTTCGTGCTCGACGAGGTGACGGTGTCCCCCGCGAGCGAGACGGTCCGGACGCTCGCCGAGGCGACGCTCGCCGTGGTGCTGTTCGCGGACGCCTCGCGGATCAAGCTCCGCGTGATCAGGCAGGAGTATGCGGTGCCGCTGCGACTGCTCTCCATCGGGCTGCCGCTCACGATCGCGATCGGCGCGCTCCTCGCGGCGGCCATGTTCGCGCACCTGAATGCCGGTGAGGCGGTAGTGCTGGCCGTGCTGCTGGCGCCCACGGACGCCGCCCTCGGACAAGCGGTGGTGACCGAGCCGCGACTCCCGTCACGGATTCGGCAGGGACTCAACGTCGAGAGCGGACTCAACGACGGGATCTGCGTGCCGCTGCTCTCGATCGCGCTGGCGGCCGCGGACGTCGAGGCCAAGACGGCCACGAGCCATCATGCGGTCAGCATCGTCGCCGAAGAGATCGGCTACGGGATCCTCGGTGGCGTGGCGGCGGGCCTCGCGGCCGCCGCCGTGGTCGCGATCGGCCACCGCCGGGACCTGATCAGCGGATCGTGGCTCCAGGTCATCCCGATCGCTGCCGCGGCCCTCGCCTACGGTTTCGCGGCCGCGCTCGGCGGCTCGGGGTTCATCGCGGCCTTCCTCGCCGGGGCCATCTTTGGCGGTCTCGTCCCGCAGGAGTCCGAGGAGGCCTCACGCCTGAACGAGGAGATCGGGGCGCTGCTCGGGGGAGTGACGTTCCTGCTCTTCGGCGCCGTGCTCCTGGTGCCAACTCTGAATCACGTGAGCTGGCAGATCGCGCTCTACGCGGGGCTGAGCCTGACCGTCGTCCGCATGTTGCCGGTCGCGATCGCCATGCTCGGCAGCAGCGCCAAGTGGCCAACGGTCGGGTTCCTCGGCTGGTTCGGCCCGCGGGGCCTGGCGTCGATCGTGTTCGCGGTGATCACCGTCCAGCAGGCGCACCTGGCCGGCGTTGACACGATCCTGCGCTCCACGTACCTGACCATCGGCCTGTCCGTGTTCGCCCACGGAGTCACCGCCGCGCCGCTGGCCAAGCGTTACGCCCGCTGGTATGAGACGCACCCGCTGCACCGCAGGCCGCCGATGGAAAGCGTTCACGCGCCACACCATCGCGCCCGTTGGAGACCGCGGCCCCCGGCCGAGCCCGGGTCATCGATTTCAGCGTGAAGAGCCGCCGTCGATTTGCGGATCGCGGGTTTTCGTCAGCTCCCCGGTTCCGGTTGGTGGTCGTCGTCAGCCCCCGGATGATCCACAGGGACAGGGCACGTACCGAGATGAGCCGCGACCAGCTCGAGGATCCCGTGGATCAGGCTGACCTAGCCCCAGGTGTGAAGGCCGCCGAATACGTAGCGAGCATCGCCCACGAAGAAGCAAGAGTTCCGCAGCGCCGCGATCCCGTACATGCCGTTGAGCATGCCGCCGGTTGCCAGCAGCACGCCCCCAAATATGGTCCGGCCGGTGCCTCTGACTCGCTCCATCGTCGAACTCCCTCTGCTCGTACAACAGCTGGCAGGCGTCAGCGCCCGCTGTCAGGCTACATCGCGGCCAGATGACCGCATGTGATCGATCGTGATGTCGCGGCTGCTTCCCGGGGTACGAGCGCTCGCCGACTACCGGCTCTCGTGGCTGCGCCGCGACGTGATCGCGGGGATCGTGCTGACCACGTTGCTGGTGCCGCAGGGGATGGCCTACGCCGAGCTCGCGGGTCTGCCGGCGATCACGGGTTTGTACACGTGGATCCTGTGCCTGGTCGGCTATGCAGTGTTCGGGCCGTCGCGCATCCTGGTGCTCGGCCCGGACTCGTCGCTGGGGCCGATGATCGCGGCGACGATCCTGCCGATCCTCGGGTCGAACGGGAGTCCCGAGCGCGCGATCGCGTTGGCGTCGATGCTCGCGCTGATCGTCGGGGCGATCATGATCGCGGCCGGGATCGCGAAGCTCGGGTTCGTCGCCGACCTGCTCTCCAAGCCGACCCAGATCGGCTACATGAACGGCCTCGCACTGACGATCCTGGTCGGACAGCTACCGAAGCTGTTTGGGTTCTCGACCGAGGCCAACGGCCTGATCAACGAGACGCGTGCGTTTGTGAATGGGATCACCTCGGGGGAGGCCGTCGGCGCCGCGGTCGCGATCGGCCTGTTCAGCCTCGTGGTGATCCTGGCGCTCGGCCGCTGGCTGCCGAAAGTGCCGGGCGTGCTGATTGCGGTCGTCGTCGCGATCGGAGCGTCATCGGCATTCAACCTCGCCGACGACGGCGTCTCGTTGGTCGGGACCCTGCCGAAGGGATTTCCTCCGCTCACCGTGCCAAGCCCCATCTCCGATCTCCCGCTGCTGGTCGCCGGGGCGGTCGGGATCGCGCTGGTCGCGCTGACCGACACGATGTCGACCGCGTCGTCGTTCGCCGCTCGCACGGGCCAGGAGGTCAACGGCGATGGCGAGATGATCGGGATCGGCGCGGCGAACGTCGCCGCCGGGTTCTTCCAGGGATTCCCGGTCAGCACAAGCGGTTCGCGAACTGCGGTCGCCGAGCAGGCCGGCGCCAAGACGCAGGTCACCGGAGTCGTCGGAGCCGCGCTGATCGTGCTGATGCTGGTGCTCGTGCCCGGGCTGCTCAAAAACCTGCCAAACCCCACCCTCGCTGCGGTTGTGATCGCCGCGTCGCTGTCCCTCGCCGACCTGCCGGGAACACTGCGGCTGTGGCATCAGCGTCGCGTCGAGTTCCTGCTCTCGATCACCGCGTTTCTCGGCGTGGCGCTGCTCGGGGTCCTTCAGGGCACGCGGTCGCGGTCGCGCTGTCGATCCTCAACGTCTTCCGGCGAGCATGGTGGCCTTATCAGACCACGCTCGGCCGGGTCCCAGGGATGCCGGGACAGCACGACCGCGAACTGCATCCGGAGGCCGAGCAGCTGCCCGGCCTCGTGATCTTCCGCTTCGACGCGCCGCTGTTCTTCGCCAACGCGAGAACGTTCCGAGATCGGATCCGCCGGCTCGCCGCCGCCGAGCCGCGCCCGCACTGGATCGTGATCGCCGCCGAGCCGATCACCGACGTCGACACCACCGCGGCCGACATGCTCGCCGACCTCGACGAGGAACTGAACGTCGCCGGGACCCTCCTTGTATTCGCCGAGCTCAAGGACCCCGTTCGGGCCAAGCTCGAGCGCTACCAGCTGATCGGGCCGCTCGACCCTGGTCACTTCTTCCCGACAATCGATGCGGCCGTTGACGCCTTCCGCCGACAGACTGGCGCTGACTGGACTTCGACCATCGACGCGAGCGCGTAACCGCCCAGCTTTCAGCCACGAATCCGCTAGCGGCGTCCGTGTGTCGTGTCCCGTGTCTCGTGCTGCGCCTTGAGCTTACGGCGCCCCGCCCTCCCCGGCGTCAAGTGTCCGACCAGTTGCATGCCACCCGACCAGCCGCGCCCGAAAGTCGCTCTGACGGCGACCCGCTCGGCGCGCGCCGCGCACAGGCTCGTATGGCTCTGGTTGGCAGCTCGACTCCGCGCATGATTACCCGCCACTTCTGACCAAGGTATTCCTTCTCGCGCTTGCCGCGGCGTTGAATCCGACGCTTGTTGCCGCGTCGACGTTGATGATGCTTCTTCCGAACCCAAAGCGGCTGCTGCTCGGGTATCTACTCGGGGCGCTGATGACAAGTATCACGCTCGGGCTCGTGATCGTCTTCTCAGTGGGCTCAGACGCGGTTCGCACGACCGAGACCACGCTGAGCCCAGCTGCAACCATGACGCTCGGTGGCATTGCACTGGCGGCGGCGTTCGTGCTCGGCACGGGCCGTCATCGGGCTGTCGTCGAGCGCAGGCGAGCGCGAAAGCAGAATAAGGGTCCGCCGCGATCGCAACGGGCGCTGGGGGGTTCGGCACGGACCACGTTCGTCGTTGGCGCGTTGCTCACGCTGCCTGGCGCCTCCTACTGGCTGGGCTCAGCCGGATCGACAAGCTCAACTACTCGACACCGGAAACCGTGCTACTGGTCCTCGTCTTCAACCTGATCATGCTCGCCCTACTCGAGGTCCCGCTGGTGTGCTTCGCGATCGCCCCGGACTGGACCGTCGGGACGATTGATCGGGGTCAGCGTGCTGTTGCTCGCCGTGGCGTGTCTCGGCGTCGCCCGCGCCGCGGGCGGTCGGTTCAACGAAGCGGCGTACTCTCTGGCGGCGCACGCACGCCCCCGCCGCCGACGAGAAGCTGACGCCGGTCGGGTTGAGCCCCGATGGGCTCGCGGCAAGGTGAGGGAGTCGACATCGCGTTGGCGATGCGGGAGCTGCCGCCGGAATGAGATCCTGAGCGTCGATCGTGGGCGACATCTTCGTGCTGGCGTTGACCGCGGCGTTGAACCCGACGCTCGTCGCGGCGTCGACGGTGATGATGCTGCTGCCGAACCCGGTGCGGCTGATGCTGGGGTATCTGCTCGGTGCGCTGCTTACGAGCGTCACGCTAGGTCTGCTGATCATCTCCGCGCTCGAGGGGTCGGACGCGGTCGCGACGACGAAGAACACGGTGAGTCCGGCGGCGTCGATCGCGCTCGGGTGCATCGCGCTCGTGGGCGCCGTGGTGGTGGGCACTGACCGCCACGTCGGCAGGAGGGGGGGCCGGCCCGCGCGTGAAGACAAGAAGAAGGAGAAGGGACCGCCGCGGTGGCAACGCGCGCTCGGAAGGGGTTCGGCGCGCGTGACGTTCGTCGTTGGGGCCATGCTCACGCTTCCTGGCGCTTCGTACCTGGCCGGGCTGAGCCGCATCGACAAGGCGAACTACTCGACGCCCGAGACCGTCCTGGCCGTGGTTGTCTTCAACGTGATCATGCTGGCGCTACTGGAGGTCCCGCTGGTCTGCTTCGTGTTCGCGCCGGACTGGACGCCGAGGGCAATCGACCGAGCGAAGGCGTGGATCGGTCGGCACTCGCGCCGATTCGCGGTGTGTCTTCTCACCGTCGTGGGCGCACTGCTAGTGCTCAAGGGCGTGCTCGAGCTGCTCTAAGGGCGCGGCACCGCGGGGGGAAGCCGGGACGATGTCGTCAGGCCGGCGGCGGTGCTGGTGGCGGTTGGCCCGGGTTCGGAGGCCCGGTCTGCTTGTTGCGTTGCCGCCGGCGAATCGCGAAGTAAGCGGTGGCGGCGGCCGCGGCGACGCCGGCCCCGATCAGTACCCAAGCCCAGCCGGGGAGACCGCCCGACTCCGAGGAGCTCTTCTCCTTCGACGCGGCGGCGGCCGCCGCCGCCGGGTTCGAGGTCGTCGTGGTGCTGGTCGTCGTCGTAGTCGTTGGTGTGGTCGTCGCGTGAGTTTGCGTCACGGTTGTCGTTGTCGTGGGCGCGGTGACGGTTTCGGTCTTGGTCGTGGACTTCGTCGCGGTCGTGGCGGATTCGGTCTTGGTGACCGTCGCTGTCTTCGATGTGGCGGTCTTGCTGGAGGTTGCGGTGCCGGCGTTGGCGGCCGCGGCTGTGGTCGTCGTTTTCGCCGTCGCTGGCGGCGCGGACGCAGTCGTGGTGGTGGGAGTCGTCTGCGACGAGGACTCCGCCGTAGTGGTTTGGCTGTTCGTCCGCGTGGTCGTCGAGGCGGACGTTTCTGTGGGAGAGGCGGGCAGGCTCACGCTCGTCGTCTTGCTCGTTATCTGCGTGAGGGTCTTCGAGATGCTGCTCGCGATGCTTGACGCGCCGCCTGAACCGCACCGCGCGACGGGGATCGTGAGGATCCCGACGAGCGCGGTCTTGAACAGCATCGAGCGAACTCGACCGCTAACCCTCATCGCGCTCAGCCTTTCGGGCATCTGACGACTTCGACGGGTACGGAGGCATCGGCGCCGGCTCGCTCATGTGCGGATGCTGTCTCGTGTACACCGGGATCCCGAGCAGCAGCCCGGCGGTGGCCAGGATGAACGGCGCCAATAGACGCAGAAGCCGTGCTTGGTGTTGCGCGAGTACCACATGAACAGAATCGAGAACACGAGCGCCAGACTCGCGACGATCAAGTCGCGCACGAATCCCGAGGGGTCCCCAGAACCAGGCAAGTCGGCACGCAAGCGCGGACACGAGCGGCTATGCGTTCGGACGGGCGTGCTGTCTCTGATGGTGAGGCTGGCTTTGCGCCCCGGAGCGGCCCGCTCCGTCGGGAACGGTGTGTGTGCTCACGGGTATCAGCTCCTGATCAGGCGAGGATCTTGGCTTTTTGGGCGGCGAACTCCTCCTCGGTCAGGATGCCCTGCGCCTTGAGGTCGGCGAGATCCTTGAGTTGTTGCACCGTGTCGCGCGGAGGCGCGGGCGGTGCGCTCGGCGCCGGCGCGGCCTGCGCTTGCGCCCGCCCCTGCTGTTCGTAGTACTGCTGCTCGTCCTGGCTGGCCCAGCGATTGGCCTGACGGCGGCTCACGCGGTTGGAGACCGCGGTCCACGTCCCGGCCGCGACGCCGACGCGCGCCATTCCGCGTAGTAGTCCTGGCATGTCGTATCCCTTCTGCTAGGCGGCTGTCTCGGCGGCTTCGAGAGCGTCCATAAGGTCCTGCACCCCGATGCGCTCGTTGGCGATGAGCTCGCCGCCGTTGCGGCGGACAGCCGCGATGAACTGAGCCGCCCAGCGGTTCTCATAGACGATTAGCACGGCGGCGCTTCCGGGCTCGATCTCCGCTGCGGCGAGCGCGGCGTCGTCGTCGTTGAGCATTCCGGTCGATGCGCCGGCAAAGACCGTCAAGTCACCCGCGGTGTCCTGGTCGAGATCGGCGAGGTCAAACCCGGAGAACGTCCCATCCTCCTCCTTTTGCACGAACAGCGCGTCGAGCACGCGGATGATCCCGCGGTCGACGAGGTCGAGCAGGATGGGGACCGCTTCGCCGGTCTTCGGCGCATCCGGTGGGTAGCCGATCACGACCACGTCGATCGGGCCAAACGCTTCTTCGTTGCCTTCCATAAAAGACCAACCTCCAGGGATCGATGGGCCCTCCGGAGAAGAGCAGCGCACGCCGCTATGTGCATCACCCCTTGCGGGTGAAGCGGAGCCACGTCCGTCGCGGGTGACTTGGCCCGCACCAGCCTCCCGTCGATAGCTATTTCGAGCCACCGGGCGGGCGTGCGCTTGGTCCGCTGGGGACGGGTCGCCGCGCGAGCCGTTTACGATCTGCCGAGAGCACGCGTCGGCTTGTCTGTAGGAGCAAGGCAACCGGTCAGGTCATGGCAACGGCATCGGTTGTTGAGCCTAGACCCGGTGGATATAACGAGTCACGGACGGTCGTGCCGCTTGCGGTCAGCCTCGCCGGGCGGATCGCGTCCCGGCGTGACGGCGTGGACGCGCGCCAATAGCCAGATACTGATCGACCCGACGGATACGGCGCTGTGGACGAGCGCGTTCGTCGCCTCTTACCCGGTCGTGGGGACGTAGTCGTGCGGAATCAACATAAGCACCCACCGCCGGCGCCGCCTGGGGCACTGTCATCGCCACCCCAAAACGGTTGACAGCCGCGCCTTCCCAAGGTGAAGCAGAGGCGTTGTCAAACTCCCCCACGCTGCTTGGTCGGGCCCGCCTGGGCCGGTCAAGCGCGTCATGAGTCGAACCGGCAACCGATCGAGTGGCGGCCTCGAAGCGATCATGTGCTGATGGCAACCAATGAGACTCGCGTTGACGGCCACGGCTCGCTGGTAACCCGCGTCGCTCGGATCGCCGCATGGCTAGCCGGAATTGCGCTCGTGCTCTTCGTGCTGGACCTGCTCGGGGTGCCGGTCGCGGATTGGATCCGACAACTGTTCAAGGAGATCCGGGCAGTCCCGATCCAGGCGATCGTCGGCGGGGTTGTGCTGGACACGCTCCAGACTGGGTTCGCGGCGATCACATGGCTGACGATCCTGCGTGCGGCCTTTCCCGATACTGAGGTCCCGTTCCGGCCGGTGCTGGCGTCCTATGCCGCCGGTGTCGCACTCAACGGCTTTTTGCCGGCGAATATCGGCTCGCTGGTGATGATGTTGATGTTCGTGACGCTGATCGCTGGAGCCACCTTCGCGGCGATCTTTTCCGGGTTCGTCGTTCAGAAGATCCCGTTCACGGTCCTCAGCGTCGCGGTATACGTCTATCTGTTCGCCACGGTGCCCGGCTCGCTGTCGCTCGAGTTGGGCTTCGTCTCCGAGCACCCTGCGCTGACCGCTGTGCTTGCGCTCGGAGCGGTGGTGCTGCTCGCCTTGATCGGTCGCTTCTTCTGGCACCGTGCGGCCAAGCTGCGCGGCGAGCTCAAGACCGGCGGAGCGATTCTCGGCCAGCCCCGCCGGTTCGCGATCGGAGTGGCGCTCCCAGCCGTGGCCAGCTTCACTGCGCGGCTCGGGATCGTTGCCGTGTTCCTCGCGGCGTTCTCGATTCCAGTGAGCTTCCACACCGTGGTCGCCGTCAGCGGCGCGAACTCGATCTCCAGCAGCCTGTCGTTCACCCCGGGGGGCGTCGGGGTTACCCAGGCGCTCAACGTCGTCGTACTCGAGGGCCTGACGAGCACGGCTAACGCGACCGCGTACTCCGTCGCGCAACAGCTGATCGTCTCGGCATGGGACGTCCTGTTGGCGATCGTGCTCGTGGCCTGGGTCTTCGGTTGGTCCGGCGGCCGCGCATTGGTTAAGCAGTCGTACGCCGCTGCGGAGGACAAGGAGCGCGAGCTCAAGGAGCAGCGAGCGGCTCGCAGTGCAGCCCGCGGACGCCGGCGGCGGATCAAGCCATGACCGACGACGAGCTCGGCACTCTCCGGCCCCGTGTCGCCCCCCGACGACATCGCGAACAAACCGGACGTCGCCGACGACGCCAGACGATGACACTGAGGCGACAAGGATGCGCCCATCCGAGTCGCTTGACGCCCGAGCGCCCAAACTCCTTCGCCCGCAAACGGTCGTCCGCGTCCGCCGCGCCGGATCGCTCGCCGGCCCGGCCGTCTTTCAAAACATGTCGCGGATCGTTAGGACGCGCGCCGCCGGGGGTGGGGAGCGTGCATGCAGACGCGACCCGCTTGGCGTGTCCGGCGCGGGAATCGCGCGGATTCTCGATCACAAGAGGTTCAGCAGGTACACGAGCGCCGCCACGCCCCGAATCGTCACGAGCACGACGACAGCCGTCACGGCAGCCAGCAGACCATCCCAACCCTTCGGGTCCATCGCGCCAGACGGGACCTGCGCGACTACCACACCGGCCGACACACGGGCTTCGAACGGCACGCGATGCTGCCCGACAGCCCCGAGATCTCAACCTGCTTCTCCTCGGGGAAGGCCGACTGCACTCTAGGTTGACCGAGGGGTGAGCATCGCGCCGAGGCCGAGGCCGATCAGCAGCCGACCAGAAGCGCGATTCCGGCCGCGGTCATGACGAACCCAGGCCGATATCAGGGTCTTCTGCGCATACTTCTTCGCCAGCCGCTACGCGGGGAGCGCTGAGACGAGGACGCCCAGCGTCGCTGCGGTGAAGATCACGCCGGTCTTGATCGCGTCGTAGTGGCGCTCGGTCCGGAGAAAGACCGCGTGGCTGAGTTGGTGATCATCACGTTCATGTTCGAGCCCGCGAAACTGCAGATGAACTGCGCAAGTGCGAGCGGAGCCAGGATCCCTCCGCGCCGCCGGGCCCACACCCGGACGGTAGCGGTGCTCACGCGGTCACCGTGCTGGCATCCGCTGCTGCGGCCTCGGCGGTGAGGGCAATCACCGCGAGGAAGTGCGAGGCCCACCCGTCGAGGCCGACGTAGAACCCTTCATCCGCGAGCTCGTCGCCGTCGCGCTCGAAGGACTGGCCCGTGAGAGCGTCGCTCAGGCTCCAGCGCGATCCTCGCAGCTCGTCACCCCATGGGACGTGTACGCGCGCCTGCGCGGGGGCATCGGAGAGATTGACTACTACCAAGCGGCGCGAGCTCGGCGTCGACCAGCACCAAGCGCCCAGCCGGCGGTAGGAGTCGTTATCGGGCCAGCCAGTGCAGTCGCAGAGGCGCCAGTCACCCTCACGGAGCGAGGCGTCGGCGATCGCTCGCAGCAGGCGCTCGTAGAACGACCGCAGGTCCGCGTCCTCTGGCTCCTCCGGCCCGCGCGCGAGGAACACTGGTATGCGCGTGCGGCGACCGTCGAACTGGCCATCGTGATACAGCCGGGCTCCCTGGAGCGTTGACATCACGATCGCGGCCGCCCGCGCCTTCGCCGGCTCGAACGTCGCCGCCGCGCGCGGCTCGTCGTGGTTCTCGATGAACCGGATCAACCCCTCCTGGTAGGCGGCGTCGGCTTGCAGGTGCCCGCTCACCGACTCGGCGCCTTCGTGCACGAGCCGGTAGTACAGACGCTTGTCGTAGCACAGGTCGAAGCCGTGCTGCTGGAGCATCCACTCCATGTCCCAGTACGCCTCGGCCATGAACAGGAAGTCCGGGTGGGCGGCCTTGACGCGGCCGATCACGGTCGGCCAGAAGTCGGCCTCCGGAGCCGAGCCGGCGCGCTCGCCCCAGGTGCGTCCGAACACCTCGTTGGTCATCAGCATCGCCATGTCGCAGCGCAGCCCGTCGCACTGCTCCCCGACGCCGATCAACATCTCGGAGACCGTGTCGCGAAGGACAGGCGAATACGCGTTCAGCTGCACGACGTCGGGCCATGGCGGGAAGTAAGGATCGCGGCCTTTGCCGACGATGCCGCCCGCGGTACGCATGAACGCCTCCGGATGCTCGGACAGCTCCTGCTCGCTTCCGGCGAGAAAGCAGTCTGGGCGCTCGGTCAGCCAGGGATGATCGGGCGCCACGTGATTGGGCACGTAATCGAGGATCAGAGCGAGCCCACGGCTTGCCAGCTGGTCGCGGGCGGCCGCGAGGCCGGGGGTGCCGCCGAAGCGCTCGTCCACGATGTAGTCGCGTACGCAGTACGGCGAGCCGATCACGTCCTTGGGACGGAGGTCCGGCAGCGCGGCCCGGTTGCCGGCATCCAACTCCGGATCCGACAGCGCGATCCGAAGGCCGGCGGGACTGCGCAGCCAGACACCCATCAGCCACACAGCATCGACCGGCAGCCCTGCGAGACGGTCCCACGTCTCGCCTGGCACCTTGCCGAGGTCGAGCGGGTGACCGTGCGCGCGGCCGAGCCGCTCCAGCCAGACCGCAGTGTTGATCTCGTAGACCGTGGGATGGGGAGGGACGCGCATCTCGGGCGATCAGTTAGCGATCTGCGCGGCTTGTCCTCGCAGCGCGCCGGCGAGCGTGGGCAGCAGCGCGACCGTTCCTGTCCAGCCGGTCTGGTGACTGGCGCCGATGCCGGCGCCGTTGTCGCCGTGGAAGTACTCGTGGAACAGGAGCAAATTGTGCCAGTGCGGGTCGGTCTGGAACTTCTCGATCCCACCGAACACCGGCCGGCGGCCGTGCTCGTCCTCGGTGAACGTCGTCATCAGGCGCCGGCCGAGCTCGCCCGCGACCTCGAACAGATCCATCTCGGTTCCCGAACCGGTCGGACACTCGACCTTGAGACGATCGCCGTAATAGCCGTGAAGCTGCACGAGCGCCCGCAGGATCACTACGTTCATCGGGAACCACACCGGACCGCGCCAGTTGGAGTTGCCGCCGAACATCCCCGTATCGGACTCCGCCGGGAGGTACCGAACCTCGTAGCGCTGCCCGCCCCAGTCGAACTCGACCGGGTGCTCGACATGCCGGCGGGAGATAGCGCGGATCCCGTGCGGGCCAAGGAACTCGTCCTCGTCGAGCATGACCGACAGGATCCGCCGCAGCCGCGGCTCGTCGACGAGCGACAGGAGGCGCCGGCCCTCGGGGTTTGGGCCAGGCCGGTTTGCGAGTGCCGGAATCGAGTCCGCGAAGTAGCTCGCGAACCTCAGGACGTTCTCCCACACCTGCGGGAAACGCTCGATCATCTCGCCGTCGAACACCGTTGCTGCGCACATCGGCAACAGCCCGACGAGCGAGCGGACCTTGAGCTGGATCCTGGCGCCGTCGGGCATCCGCATCACGTCGTAGTAGAAGCCGTCCTCCTCGTCCCACAGTCCCGCATCGTCGACGGGCGGGTTCATCGCGACCGCGATCCACAGAAAGTGTGCGATGAACTTCAGCGCCATGTCGATGTAGCTCGGGTCGTCCCGGGTCAGCCTGATCGTCATCTGGAGCATCCACTGGCAGTAGAGCGCCATCCACGCCGTGCCGTCCGCCTGCTCGAGCGTGCCACCGCCCGGCAGCGGCGCCGAGCGATCGAACACCCCGATGTTGTCGAGTCCCAGGAACCCTCCCTGGAACAGGTTGCGGTCATCCGGGTCCTTGCGGTTGACCCACCAGGTGAAGTTCGTCAACAGCCGCCTGAACACGCGCGCGAGGAAGTCGCGATCGCCCTCCCCCCGGATCCCGGCCTCGAGGTCGTGTACGAACAGCGCCGCCCACGCCGTGACCGGAGGGTTCACGACGCTGAAGTTCCACTCGTACGCCGGGATCTGCCCGTTGGGGTCCATGTACCTGGTCTTGAGCAGCAGTTCGACCTGCTCCTTGGCGAAGTCGACATCGGCCAGCGCCAGCGGCCCGGTGTGGAACGCCAGATCCCAGGCCGCGAACCACGGGTACTCCCACTTGTCGGGCATCGAGATGACATCGCCGGCGAGCATGTGGAACCAGTCCGTGTTGCTGCGCAGCCACCGGGGTGCGCTCGGGTCCCACGGATTGGTGCCGTGCTCACGCAGCCAGCGGTGCACGCCGTACTCGAAGTACTGCTTGCCCCACAGCATCCCGGCGAGCGCCTGGCGCACGACGAGGGCACCGTCTGGATCGAGCGTTGGCGGGATCACGGTCTCGTAGAACCGGTCAGCCTCGGTGCGGCGCGCGCCCATCACGCGCTCGAACCCGGCTCCGAGCGGCTTGGCCCGAGACGAGTCGGACGCGCCGGCGCTCACCGCGGTCAGACGCAGCCGGATCGAGGCGCTCTCACCTGGAGCGATCTCGAGCACGTGGTGCACCGCGACCTTGGTGCCCGTGCGGTCAGGGTTGACCGCGTCTGCGGCGCCGCTCACAACGAAATCATTGATGCCGTCCTTCACGTACGGCGAGGCGTTCGGAGCCCCGAACACGCGCTGGGTGTTGGTCTCGTTCTCGCAGAACACGAGCTGCGCGGAGGCGTCAGCGCGGAGCAGCCAGTCACCGAGCTCGGAGTGCGAGGCACGTGCGGTGATCGTCCCGCCGTCGTCGTCGCCGCCCATCAGGCGGGGCTTCGGGCTGTCGTCACCCCAGGACCACGTATTACGGAACCATAGGGTCGGCAATAGGTGCAGAGTCGCGGGACCAGGCCCGCGATTGTGCGCCGTGACGAGCATCAAGATGTCGTCCGGGCCCGCCTTCGCGTACTCGACGATCACGTCGAAGTAGCGGTCGTCGTCGAAGATGCCAGTGTCGAGCAGCTCATACTCCATGTCCTGCTTGCCGCGCCGCTGATTGGTGGACACGAGGTCGAAGTACGGGAACTCGCGCTGCGGGTACTTGTACTGGCACTTCATGTAAGAGTGAGTCGGCGTGCTATCGAGGTAGAACCAGTACTCCTTGACGTCCTCGCCGTGGTTGCCCTCGCCGTTGCTCAAGCCGAACATCCGCTCCTTCAGGATCGGATCGGCGCCGTTCCACAACGCCAGCCCCAGGCACAGCCGCTGGCGGTCGTCGCTGATCCCGGCGATCCCATCCTCGCCCAGCGGTATGCGCGGGACCGCGCCTGGTCGTGGGTGAAGTAGTTCCAGGCGTCCCCGTCCTGGCTGTAGTCCTCACGCACGGTTCCCCACTGACGCTCGGACAAATAAGGGCCCCACGCCTTCCACGGAACACTGCCGGTCCTCGCCTCTTCCAGCCGCCCGTGCTCCTGGCTGATGCTCCCGGTGGTCGCCACCTGCCCTCCAATGTCGTCGTCGGCGTGCGCGAAGATCGTCCCGAGGCCCGGCGCGGGCCGCGTCATCCGGAACGGATGACGTCCCCCTCTCACGCGCTTTCGAAGTCATCCGGGCGATGCTCGCCGTCGAACGCATCGGACGTAGCTGTCGACCGCGGCTGACCGCCGGATGATCGGCGACCGGGAAGCTAGCCGTGGTTGTACTACGAATTCGCTTGGGCGGATCTTAGTTCAGCGCCGGCCCATTCCGGGCGAGCTGCTCAACTGCA
>Ga0116216_10001252_pt1 | contig 17797 bp, 16 predicted proteins | sample Sb_taG_11_FD_89696 | JGI IMG/M metagenome (GOLD analysis project Ga0116216, IMG submission 89696) | Peat soil microbial communities from Weissenstadt, Germany - Sb_50d_3_AS metaG | ecosystem: Environmental > Terrestrial > Soil > Wetlands > Peat | place: Germany: Weissenstadt | collected 2010-09-21
CGCATCATGCCGCAGATCACGGGCGATTGACGCACATCCGCCGCCGCGTATCCCTCCACCCCGGTCGCGCATGATCCCGGATCGCTCCCCGACGGAGCGAACGTCACCCGAGGACGCGTGCGGAACCCAAGCCTGGCGACGGGGATCCCACCGCGCTTCGATCACGACCGAATGAGAGAGAGCGGACCACCGACCAGGCGTCGCAAGAGGCCACAAATTGCAGACTTTCGGGAGTGGGGCCAGCTGGGATCGAACCGGCGACCTCCTGCTTACCAAGAGCCAGTGGCCCAATTTGGGTGATGGCGCGACTCGGGTTTTCCATGCAAACCCGCGGTCTCGGGTGAGCGTTCAGTTCGGTGGGCAGCTGACCGCGCGGGTGGAGCGGTTGGAGCGGGAGGTGGCGAAGAACGCGCGGAATTCGTCGCGTCCGCCTCGAGCGATCCGCCTGGCAAAGCAGCCGGCGCGGCGCGAGCAGGGCCACTCGCCGCCCAAGAAGGGCCCGCAGCCCGGGCATGAGGGCAAGGGCCGGGATTGGTTGGCGAGCTGGGCGGGCGATGAGGTCGTTGAGCACTGGCCGCGGGCATGTGGGTGCGGACACGTGTTCTGCGAGGGTGAGTAGGTGGCGGTGAGGGCGCCCGCGCGCCACCAGATCGAGGAGCTGATACGGCTCGCGGTCCGCGTGATCGAGCATCACTGCCAGCGGTTGCGCTGCCCTGATTTCGGGACCGGGCGCAGCGGCGAGCGGCCGGGGTAGGTCGCCGGGGGCGCGTTCGCCAGGTTGCAGGCGCTCGCCACGCTCGCGGTCCGTAACCCTGTCTCGCGCGGCGATACCGTCGAGTTGTGCTCTGAGCTGTTTGGCGCGCGGATCCTGACCCGCGCCGCTGTCGCGCTCGGGCTGCCCTACTAGCAGCTGTTCGCCAAGCTGCGCCGCTCGGGGGAACTGGTCGCGGACGAGACCGGCTGGCAACTGTGCGGTCAGCGCCGCGCGCTGTGGGGCGCGTTCACCGACACAGGGGCAAGAACGCTGGCGGACCCTTAGTTGGTCACGTATAGTCTGCTCGTGAGTTGGGGCGGGGCCGTGTCCCGAGCGAGGTGCCGCCGGTGGTTGCCAGAGTTCGACCGTCGTGGTCGCTGTCGCGCACGCGCCCGGGTGGGCCATCGCCGCCGGGTGGCAGCTGGCGCTCTGATGCTGATCGGCTGTTGTGCGTGCTGGTTTGTCGGCGCGGTTGGACGGGCGATCGCCGCTGTCTACGTGCCCCCCGCGGGCAAGCTCTACGCTGGAGTCTCCGCGGGTATCCCTTCGACGTATGAGGATCAGACCGGTGTGCACGCTCCTGTCTTTGAGGAGTACGTGACGTGGGGCGGCAAGATCGACTGGGCGCTCCGCATCGCGGATGCGAACCGTTCGCGAGTGATGCTGCACATCTCCACCATCCGCCCGTCGGGCGGCGAGGTAATCAGTCCGGGTGAGATCGCCCACGGGCGGGGCGATAGCTACTTGTTGGCGCTCGCGGCGTCTCTGTCAGCCCGGGGCGAACCGACTTACGTGCGCATCATGGCCGAGATGAATGGCTACTGGGAGCCATACTGGGCCTTTAACGCGAACGGACGCGCTCGTGGTCGCGCTCACTCGAGTCGGGAGTTTCGCCAAGCGTGGAGGCGGATAGTCATAATCTTGCGCGGCGGCCAGCTCCAGTCCGTCAATCGACAGCTGACGAAGCTCGGGATGCCACCGGTGCGCCTCAGCGCGGCCTTGTTGCCCGAGGCTCCGGTCGCGTTCATCTGGAATCCTCAGACGGCCGGCGATCCTGACATCCCGGCAAACTCACCTTCGGCTTATTTTCCAGGCGGACGCTATGTCGACTGGATCGGCACCGACTTCTACTCGAAGTTCCCGAACTGGCGCGGCCTCAACTGGTTCTACGGCACCTACGAAGGGAAGTACCCATCGAAGCCATTCATGTTCGGCGAGTGGGGTATGTGGGGGGTCGATCACCCAAAGTTCGTCAGACAGTTCTTCAGGTGGGTGCGCTCGCACAGGCCGGTGAGGATGCTGATGTACTTCCAGGGGTACAACCCGAGCGGCGTGTTCAACCTCGATCACTACCCTAGAGCCCGCTCGCTCATCTCGCGGGAGCTAAAGAGCGCTCGATTCGCGCCGTTCACACCCGAATGGGTGGACGGAAACCCACCCCCGGGATCCCAACCAACCCCGGGATCCCCACCACCGCCCGGAGCTTGAACCCGGTGCTCCTGACCGGCGCGACGAGCGGTGACTCGCCCTGGCTCGCGACGCCCGCGCTCGTGCTTTGCCACGGAGGCGATCGTCAGCTCGCCGGTCTGGCGGACGAGCGCTCGGCCATGGATGCGATCGTCGCGGTCGAGGTCGATAGATGCGCGAGCTGGACGAGGAGGGAGCGTCCGGTCTAGCAGTCGGCTCGCTGCTGCTTGCCTCGCCACCTCACAGGGGCCGACTTCCGTGCCGTTGCCAACGCGGGTCGGAGTGGTCCCTTGCGGTGGTCTCGCAAGTGGCAATCCAGAACGCGCACTCGCCGGCGCGGCTCGTCGGGCTCCAGACCCGAAGGCTGTTCGTGAATACGAGACATGCAGCTTGGAGTCGTCGGCTCTGAGACTCTGGCGCGTTCGAGGCGAGTCAGAGGATCGAGCATCCAATGAGGAGCTGTCCGCCGAGATCACGGATACCTACGGAGCGTCTCGTGCCGCGCGCCTCGCCGTTCTTGGCGATGGCGGAAGTGGCGCAGCCCTCGAGGCACCAGCGGCTGGGTCTTCTGGACGGCTGACGCCTCGCACCGGGAGCCTCGCAGCCAGCGATTCGCACCGCGTTCGACATGGACACGCAACGCGTGTGGGCGTCGTGCTCGGCGTTCGCCGCGATGTTCGCCTACGGGAAGGTTGCGCATGGCAGATGGCCGAACGGGGTCGAGCCGCCGTTCGCTCTGGCTCCGTGTGGAGCACGCCGAATCGTGCACGACGGCGGCCGACCTCGTCCCACTGTCAACGCACCTACCCGGAGGGTGGACACGAGTGAGATCATTCTCGCCCCGAGGGTGTCGCCGGCGTAACGAGCCGCTCGCGGGGTTAGCGCGGATGCTGAGACGGTCCGAAAGGGGTGAGGGGATGGGAAGGCGCAATGGCGCCGGGCCCGTGCGGGGAGGTGATCGTCGATCCGGGGCCGGTCTGATCCTCCGGCTGGGTGTGTGCACCGGATGTGCACTCCTGATGGCGTTCGGTGAGGGGACCGCGGCGCCTCGTCGGGCCTCCCCGTCAATCCGGAGGGCCCGACGCTCGGCGGACTCGAGCGAGGGCACTGCTGCTAGTGGCCTGGAGGCACTGCCGGCGTCCGTCGCGATCGGTGGCGCGGAGAGACGGATCCCGAGTTCGTATTTGGGACTCTCGATCGAGTACCCGGACCTGCCCCGCTATGCGCGGGCGGGTAGTGCGGTGGACCGGGCGATAACGCTGATCGGCGCCGCCGACAGCTCGCGGATGATTTTGCGCGTGGGCGGGGCCTCGGCGGACCGGGCGTGGTGGGATAGGCCCGGTGAGCCGGCGGCACCCCGCGGGGTGTTCGCCTTCGGACGGCCGTGGCTGACGGCCCTGGCTGCGATGCTCGCCCGGGACCGGCTGAGCGCGGTGCTGGATCTCAATCTAGCCGTGCATGCGCCGGCTCTGGCCGCGAGCTTCGCCATCGCGGCCCGGAGCGCTCTGGGCCGGGAGCTGGTCGGCGTCGAGATCGGAAACGAGCCGGACCATTACGGACGTCAGCCGTGGCTGGCTCGGCAGCTCGTGGGCGCCAGCGAGCGGGGGGTCTCGGCGCACTGGACGCACGCGTACACGCCGCTTCACTACCAGCACGACTACCGCGTCTACGCGGAGGCTCTAAGAGCGGCTGTCGGCGCGATGCCGATCGGCGCACCGGAGATCGCCTCGCCGGCCGTGAGGTGGCTTGAACCCCTCGTTGGCCTGGGTCGGCTGACGCCTGATTTCGTGTCGGTGCACCGCTACGCCTCGTCGAGCTGCTGGCCGAAGGCATCGCCGCGCTACCCGTCGATCGGGCTGCTGCTCTCAGAGCGAGTCACTGCCGGGCTCGCGGCGTCCCTGCGCCACGTGATCGCCTTCGCCGCCGCCCATGGGATTCCGCTGCGGGTCACGGAACTGGGGACGATCAGCTGTGGTGGCAATCCTGGGATTGCCAACGCGTTTGCGACCGCGTTGTGGGCTCCGGACATACTGTTCGAACTGCTGCAGGGCGGTGTGAGCGCGGTCAACTGGCATCTGCGCCCCAGCGCCATGAACGCTCCGTTCGCGCTCACGGCCGCGGGGATCGCGCCACGTCCTGCCCTCTACGGGCTAGCGGTGTTCGCCCAGATGACGGGCGGGCCAGAGGCCGTCCTCGACCGATGCACGGTTGATGATCCGGGACTGCACCTCAAAGCATGGGCGGTCCGCCACCGACATGCGGTCGCCGTGCTGCTGATCAACAAGGGCCGTCGTGGAGCGGCCGTTACCCTGCGCGCGGCGCGGGCGCGATCGGCGACATTGGAACGGTTGACCGCGCCCAGCGCCCACGCCACCGGGGGCGTGCGCTACGCGGGCAGATGGATCGGGGCCGACGGGAGGTGGCATGGGCGCCAGCGGATCACCAGGGTGGCGGTGCGCGGCGGCATCGCCAGCGTGCTAGTGCCCGGCGCCAGCGCGGCCGTGATCACACTGTCATGACCGGCCCGCCCCGCCGTCGCGATCCGGCCCGGGCGACCGGTTCGTTCTACGGCGCTTATGTCTGCAGTAGCGCGGCGCTGTAACCGGGGATACTGAGTCGATAAGTACCCGCCTGCGGTCGGACGGTGGCGAGCCGCTGACGGCCGTGCCAGCGGGCGTCGCCGCCGATTGAGCGGCCCGCCAACGTAACGCCGGTGATCGAGCTGACCGACGGCGCCAGCAAACGCTCGACGCGTGCCGCGCCGAGGGCACGGCCCAGGTTCAGCGCGGCGCTCGCCGGCTGAGGTCCTTCGTTTATCACCAGCACGCTGGTCTCACGCCGGGAGCGGACTGCCCACACTTTGACCTCAGCGCCAGGTGCGGAGGTGACCTCAGCCGTTACCAAGCGCGCTCGCGCTTTGAGCATCTGCGCAAACAGCGCCAGACCGTAGAGCTCGGGCGACGGTTGGATCGCGCTCGCCTGCAGCTGAAACGGCGAGTTGAGCCTGTGCGCGCGGATATGCCAGTAGACCCCGTTCACCCCGGCGCGGAGCAGCTCGAACAGCACATCCGGCGCCCATAGCGCCGTCGCAAACGAGTCGGTCACGCCCGGTGGCCCGGCACAGCTGGCCGAATTGATCTCGCTGACGACCAGCGACATGCCTGCCTGGCGCGCGAACGCGATCGCTGGGCGCAACCGCTGGGCCAAGCCCGTGGAGGAGCTCTCGGCCAGCAGCGTGGAGATCCGTGGATAGATCGGAGAGTTCGGCGGCCGGCAGCTCAGCGGATAGCGATGAACCGTGAGCGCTATGGGCCCCAGCCGGCCGAGTCCGGCGAGTGCGTCGAGCCAGGAAGATCCCAGACCGGCGGCTTCTGGACCGCTGAAGGAAATGCCCGGCACGGCCGCCGCCAGCGCGTGGGCATAGGCCACATAATCGCGGCGATAGCGCATCGGCGAATAGTTGGCGGTCCACCCGTGGGGCGTCGACGCGAGCGTGCTGGCGACCCGCTCTGAGTCAAACCACGGCTCACGACCGTACAGATCCGGCTCGTCCCCGACCGCCACGGCTGCCAGCCTCGCCGGCGCGAGCGCCCGCGACACCGCCCGGGCGAAGCCAGCCGCCATCGAGGGGGAATGGACCGCCAGATTCAATGCCAACGACACCCCGAGCCGATCTCGGCGTGCCAGGCGGGCCAGTTGCCGGACCCAGTTATGGCCGAGCTCAAACACTCCTGGGGCCGCAGACCGCGGCGATGTATCCCAGTACGCCTCGTCGGCTGAGTAGCCGCCCACGCGTAGGGGCATCGACCGCTCCGACCCCGGACGCAGCAGCGAAACCGCCCGGCCGAAGACACCGCCCGCCCGTGAATAGCTCTCGAGTTCGCTCACCTCGACTCCGAGCCCCAGAAAAGAGGGCGGAATCCGCGTCGAGGTCCCTGTCAGACGTACCTGGACCAGCAGCGGCTGTTGCTGAGACCGCACGGCGAGCGCGCCGCCCCGCGTACTCTGCGCAGACCCCGACAGCAACGCCAAGAACGCCAGGATGCTCGCCAACAGAACGGCGCCCCGCCCCCCCGCGCTTGGTAAGGCCTCACACCACCGCGACCGCGCTCGCATCTGCGGACGTTAACACCGCAACTCGCGCAGCGATGCCCCCCATGAGCGAGCGGCCGGCGATGACACCGGTTTGGCCGGACGGTGAGGTAACGGGCACGGTGATGCCGGCCGACTCGGCAAACGACTCGCTGCGGTCTGTGATGGGCGTCGGACGCTGGCTCCCCGTGCCTGGCTCAGCCCAACTGCGAGCACCCACAACAGCGGCCTCTGCTCGGATTCAAGCAGCCCGTTCTACCCGAATCCCGGACCCGTGCGCCGCCCGACATTCGGGGTCCGGACCCAACGGTCCGGGAACGGGAGCCCCTCGCCAATTCCAGTCCGTGGTTGGCGCTTGCGCAACCACGCGGTTGCACAACTCTGAGGCGACATCGCCATCCTCCGCGGGCGCTTCTGCTTCCGGGACGCGGGGCCGCTTGCTAACCGGGCCGGTCGAGAGCTACCAGCTAGCGCCGCGCGTGCTCGAGCATTCAGAGCGGTTCGCTGCCGGTCGTAGACCAAAGCGGGAGGCACGGAACCTGCGTTAGTTCGCGGATAAATTCGGGCGCTACGCCGCAGATCCGCGTCGACGCGAATGCTGGACTCAGCGATGGAACCGGTCGCGGGCCTTGCTCGTCGCCTTGGGTATTGACACGCACTCAGCGGCGGCGCCGACGGCCTCAGCAGATATCCCGCGCGTGCGGTCGTCGATCGCCGTGCGGAGGGGCTCAGGCGCGTTTGGGTACTCGCGGTTTCGGCGCCGCCATGTGTCCGGAGCTGCGCGAAGGAGGGCTGCGATCGGTCTGCCGGGCAGTGCTCGTCGCCTGACCATTCCGGGGTCATCGTGGTGGCCGGTTGCCGAGGGCATGGCGGCGCTCAAGCGCTTGGACGGGGAGATCGACGGGGGTGGAGCGCTCGGCTGCGTCCGGTGCGGGGCGAGCGAGGTGAGCTGCTCTGCGCTGCTGGGGCGGCTGGTGAGCGGGGATTTGGGACGTGCCTCGTGATCCTCGACGGCGGCGTGGGAGTGCGGTCGGTCACATCTGGAGGGAGAAGCGCGATTATGGGATGTGATGCCAGCGGTGCATGATCGGCGTGAGCCTTTGGAGGGTCTAACTGACGCCGAGCTGCTCGCGCGGACCGCGACGGAGCTCGATGCGTTCGCTGCGTTCTATCGGCGCCACATTCATTGGGTTCTTGGGGTCGCCGCGCGTCGAACCCGGAGTGCGGAGCACGCGGGGGATCTGGCCGCGGAGGTGTTCGCCTCCGCATTCCTGGCTGCCGGGCGGTTCCGCCGGACGCGGCCTGATGGTGCGGCCAACACCTGGCTGTTCGGGATCTTGCTGCACAAGCTGGCCGGGTTCGAGCGGCGCGGTGCGGTCGAGCGGCGCGGTCGAGCGCGGCTGCGAATGCGGGAACCAGCTATGACCGCCAGCGAGTTCGAGGTGTATGCAACTCAGGACGAGCGGGCGCCGAGTATCGCTACCGCGCTCGATCATCTCCCGTTGCAGCAACAAGACGCCGTCCGCGCGCGGGTGATCGATGAGTGCTCGTACGACGAAGTTGCCGAGAGGTTGCAGATCAGCGAAGCAAATGCGCGAAAGCGCGTCAGCCGTGGGCTGGCCGCGCTGCGCATCGAGTTGGAGAAAGAGGCCTCATGAGCGGCTATCCCGATGAGCTGGAGCGTGAGCTGATCCGCGCCGCCGGTAGCTACCAGCGGCGCCGACGGGTGGTAGGTCGGCTGGGCCGCAGAGCCGGGCGTCGGGTTTCCGGCAGTCGCCCTCGATTGAGTTTCGGCGGAGCGTTCGCATTCATCGCCTCAATGTCCGTCGTGGTCGCGGTCGTGCTCGTGTTCGGTGTGCTCGGCCACGGTCGTGGCTCCTCGACCCCGTCAGCCAGCCCAGCCGGAGCGAACCAGCTCACCACGATGCTGGCTGTCCTACGCCGGCCGCAGACGGCGGCGGACCGGGCGGTCTCGCCGTTTGACATGCGTTTCCTCGACGCGAGCGTAGGCCCGATCGTCAGGAGCCTCACTCGTCGCGTCGCGACGATCGGTTCCGCGAGGATCTTTCTGTTCGTCACCAAAGCGCGCGAACCTAATCTCCAGTTCCTCCAGACGGGACCGCTGTGGAGCCCGTCCCTCGGCGACCGGGTCTTCCTCACAAACGCCAGCATATCGGCGCCCGGTTCCCCGGTTCCCGCAGTGGAGCTTCGCGATCCCCAGGTCGCTTCGGGCTGGTACGTCGAGGCCTCAACGCAGAAGGCGTACTTCCTCGAGGTCGTTCCCGACGCAGTCGCACGGGTCCGGATCGTGTTCCGCGGCGGCACCGTCGATGCGGCGGTCAGCAACAACACGGTCGTCGCTCTGGCGCCGCCCGGCAGCAACGAGCAGGTGCGCGCGGTCACCTGGTTCGGGTCCTCGGGACGGGTGATACCGACGATCACAGAGGCGACCGACCGGGCATGGCACGCGGCAGGGGCGGCGCGTGAGGCTGCGCTCCGCTCGTCGTTCATCAGGCAGCAGGCCAAGGTTCCGAACCACGCGCCGGCTGCGCTGGTGCATGACTTCGCGGTGTTCGCTGCGGACACAGAAAGGCCGGTGAGCGCAGCCGGGATCAGCGTCTGGCATCCCAGTCTGTCGTCCCTGCCGTTCCTGATGTTGCAGTTCGTCGCCAACCCGCTCGCTGTTCGTCAAGTCAGCACGCAGTCGGGCCTGCGGTTCTGGGTCGATCCCGGGCCAATCAGGGTGTCGGAGGCCTCGGGCCGTATCCGTGAACTCACCGACATCTGCTTACGGGTTGAGGTGAGTCCCTCCGCGGGCGCCTGCAGTCATCGGCTATCGACGGTGCTGTCCAGCGGACTCTGGGCCGCAGCCAAGCCCACCAACGGTCCAACTGTCATCTATGGGCTCGCGCCCAACACGAATCGAACCGTCACCTTCGTCCTGCGCGGAGGTGGGAGGCGAACGGTTCCGGTCGTCCATGGCATTGCCGTCGCGCCCGCCGAGGGAGTCACGCAGATTCTCGTGAGGGGCACGAACGGCAAGCTCACCTCCGTCCAGGCTCCCATCCTGCTCCACCTCTGATGCGTTGGGGCCGATCGGCCTAGCCGTATCTGTCCCATCAGTTCATCTCGATCACGCCGATGAAAAGCAACCGCTGGCGTCCACCTCGGTGAGGCGTTGCTCGCCGCGCGCCGCGGTCATCGGTCGGCGATCAGGGCCTGCAGCTGTCGGCGGCGAGGTCCTTACGACTAGGGCGTCGACATGCCGAGTTGGTCGATGACCGGCAGCCGCTGGCAGACCGTATGGGGAAAGTGCGCTTGACTCAATCCGAGTGGGCTCTGACGCTGAACGCTGGGTCTTAGAGCATCCGCCAGACCCGTCAGATGGAGCGTGGAGTTAGCTGCTGCGGCCTATCGCGGCGCGTACACGACGCAGGGCGCGACGGATGGCGCCGGGCGACCTCCGGCGACGTGAGTCGTCCCCGGGAAGCTCAGCATGGTGTGTCGTCCTTCCTCTCCATCTCCTGTTGTCTTATCTGACCTTCGAGTTCGTTTGGTGGGCGGAAAGGAGGAACGGACACGTGGCGACTCCTTCTGGGCGGACGCATAAATCGTATGCGGGCGACCGAGGAAGATCACACGTTCGCGAACGCTGTGGCGACACATGCGAGATCGGAACCAACGGATCATCCGTATCGACCCGCCCAGAGTACCGAGATGATTGAAAACCAGCGCGATTATCCCCTGGGGCGAGGTTCGTCAGGAGTCGTTCAGTAGTCGTTCGAGGAATCGGTCACGCGCGGTGAGGAAGCTCTGGGTGAAACGGACTGGCTCGGCGTCGTCGTACGCGACCTTATCGAGCCCGTGGTCGCTGCATTGATAGATCGCGGCGTCGGGGTAGGCGAGGATGATCGGCGAGTGCGTCGAGATGACGAATTGCGAACCGTCGCGGACGAGCTCGTGAATACGCCGTAGGCACGTGAGACAGTTCTGAGTGGAGAGCGCGGCTTCGGGCTCGTCGAGCAGGTAGAACCCGTCGGGCCCAAAGCGGTTGATCAAGATCGCAAGCAGCGACTGGCCATGGGATTGCTCGTGCAGCGAGGTACCGCCGTAGCCACGAAGTGGATCGTGCGGGAGATCCTCGAGGTAGGTCGCGGTCACGAACAGGCTCTCGGTGCGCAGGAAGAAGTCGGTTCGTGGCCGACGAAGTCCTCGCTCGAGTCGGATCGAGCGAGATAGCTCAGCGTGTGATTCTCGGCCCGAGAACGCGTACTGGCTCAGCGGCTGGCCCGAATCGTCGGTGGGTATGACGAAGTTCGAGGAGCCGCCCTCCGCGTTCATTCCCGCGGCGAGCGCGATCGCCTCCAGCAGCGTTGACTTGCCGGTGCCGTTCTCGCCGATCAGGTAGGTCACCTTGGGATGAAGCTGAATGCCCTCGGCGAGCTGGGCGATCGCCGGCAGCTCCCAGGGGTAGCCGGACCGATCGAGCGAATCGGCGTCGTCGGTAAACCGGACGGTCTTGACGAACTGCATCTCCACAGGCAAGCGGACGGTAACGGCTTGCATGGACCCGGTCGCCCGTCGCTCGAGGATCCGGGCCCGGCATATCAACTCCACCGCGACCTCTGGGACTCGATCTTTGCGGAACGCCTCTCTTGTCCAAGCGGACTGGGTGGACGAGGCAGATTAGAGGCGTACGATCTGGCCATGACGCTGGTTTGGGTCAGGCGGGGCCTGGTAGGGGGTTTCGCATCCGTCGGACTCGTCGCCTGCGGAAGCGCAGCGACCGGCCCGCCGACGACGCCGCAAACGGCGATCGGTCACGTCAAGAGGACTCGTCTCTCGGGCCAAGTGGAGGTGTGCGGTGACCCGGCTATCCAAACCCTCGCCCATCCTGGGACAAACCGATGCACCCCCCAGGCGGGGCATGTCTCCCTGGTCCGTTCAGGTCGCCCAATCGCGGCGTCACGGATCATTGGGGGCAGGTTTTCGTTCACCGTCACGGCCGGGGAGTACACGGTGATCGCGTGGAATAGCGGCAACGGTCCTTGGACGTACGACGTCTCGACCACGACCCTTCACGGAAGGCCGCTCTACATCATGATTCAGGCGATTTAGACCAACGGCTCTGCTTCCGGATCGGTCTAGCGGCGGCTGCCGGATGTGCGATCAAAGAGACAATCTGCGCCGTCAGCGACGGAGGACCGATTCGTGTCCGTCCTCGTGGAGGAAGACGTCGCCGTCTCGAAGTGTGATGAGCCGAACATGTTCCCCGAACGCGGCCTGCGCGGCGAGGTGTCGGTCATGGCGTCCGTCGTGGTCATCATGAGGTAACACGAGGACGTCGACCAGCCCGAGGCCAGTGAGGTCGAGCCCTTGTGGGGGCGTGAACGGCGAGGTCAACGACAGCGGCCGGAGCGTCGGTCCGGCGAGCATCGCGCCAGCGCTGTAACCGATATACACGGCGCCGGTCTCCAGCGCCGGGCGGACGGCGTCGCCCAAGGCGACTCGGCGCGCGACGGCGAGCAGGTGGAAGGGATCGCCGCCTGAGATCGCTACGACATCGGCGGCTCTGATAGCCGAGCGGACCTGTTGGGCCGTGGATCCGGCGAGAGCGAGACAGGCCACGTCGAAGTCGGCACGACGCAGCTCTTGCTCGACCTCGGCGGCGATTCCGACATCGTCGAGCGGATCCGCCGCGTCCGGGACGAGTATGGCGCGACGGCCCCTTGCGCCCGCGATCGCGGCGAGGTCCGGGATTCCCCGCGATGCGAGAAGCAGTCGGGCCGTGCTCGGGAGGATGTTGCCGTACCAGCCGCGCGATCTCCGGGTCTCATGGGGCGAGAGCTCCGGCTGCGGTTCCGGTTGACGATGCCCAGCCACTCGGCCAGTCGCGGCCAACGGCATCCTGCTAAGGGCCAGCGCCATCAGCGGAACAGGCGCCTTGCGATGGATCGCGCCCGAACTGCTCGTTTTCGATCAACCCAGGAGCCAGCGACCATCGCAGCAGAGTGTCGAGTTCACGCGCCGTTGTGTCACCGATGACCGAAACATAGGCCGTGCTACGGAGCGGACGAGTAGCGCACATTCGACACTCAGGACGATGGCCGTACCATCTCTCAAGATGAGCACGAGCGCCTACGCAGCACGCCCGGACGCGTCGACGCCGGCGCTGTTCGGCCGTGTGATGGGCCTCGTCGCCGTGACGGTTGGGTTCGCGACGTTGGGCGTTTGGCTGGGCCGAAACTCGGGCGGCGCGACGTGGTTCATCTCCTGGCTGGTGGCGCTCGCCTGCCTGTTCGGCCTCCAGTCCGCCAACGCGCGGGGCAATACCGGACTCGCGTTGGTACTGCTGTTCGCGTTTGGCCTGTTGATCGGCGTGAGCGTCTCGATGACCGTCAACTACTACTCCGCCGTCGATCCGACCGCCGTCCGTCAAGCGTTCGGGGCGACGGCGCTGTTCGTCGGAGTCCTCGGGTCAGGCGGGTACGCGGTGCGCCGCGACCTGTCGTTCCTCTATCGGTTCGCGTTTTTTGGACTGCTTGCACTGCTCCTGGCCGGGATTGTGCTGATCTTCGTGCACATCTCGGCCGCCTACACGATCTGGTCGCTCGTCGGCTTGGCCGTCTTCGGGATCTATACGGTCGCTGACTTCAACCGCCTGCATCATGCCGGTTCCGACCAGGCGATCCCGCTCGCCGCGGGCATCTTTCTCGATGTCCTCAACATCTTCCTGTTCTTCCTGCAAATTTTCGCGCAGGAACTGATCCCTCTCTGGCGGCGGTCGTTCGTCCGAATGCACCGTTGGCGATATTGCCGATAGTCCCCGGATCGCCGTGGAAGCTCGGTGCGCTTCCCCAGGGCGGCAGCACGCCAGCGGCACGGCGCAGCCAATGGCTTCGCAAGCGGCTCCCTGAGCGTTCGGCAGAGTGCTCCTACGGGCTAAATCCGACAGGCAGGAGCCGCCGAGGAGACTGCCGGATTCACGAAGAAGGAGTAGGCAGTGCTTGCTCGATTCGAGCTAACCCCGGCCGCCTCTTTGGACGAGTTGCAGCAGCGCCCGAGCTCGCGGCGACGAGGCGACCGCTTCGCGAGGCGAAGCCGCTGACGCTGATCGAGGACCGCGACGTCCGTCCGCGGGACTGCGTGCCCATGCACGGCCGCATCCGTGCCTGCTCGGGATCGACGGGTCAGCAAACGGCTACGACTGCCCTCGGGCGTGAGCTGAGTAGCGACGATGACCTCGACGGGACGATCGGTTTCGACGGTAGTGGTGTATGCGCAGCCGCGGCACGCCGGGGTCCTGTCCGGACCAAAGCTATCGCGGGCCGATCGCCGGCGCTGTGTCACGGAGCAGCTCTCTCACGTGCAGCTCGGATCCGGCCGCACGCCGCGGCGCTGGGCGGTCGGCGAGCTTGCCGGCGCTGAGTGTCGGCCCGGACTTGCGCGCTCAAGCGACGATGATCCTCGGCATCAGCGTCCAAACCGTTTGTAGGAGGAGTTCATGTCTGAGGAGCTTTTGGACTGCCTGGGCCGTCGCCGCTCACCGGCTGCTACATCGGCGTTCCATACCGGTCGCCCGCCCGGCAACCGCGGACTGCGCTACCCAGCGGACCCGCCGTCGGTCGAGGAGATCATCGCGGTGATGCGCGCCGCCGGTACCGGTGCGTACGGCGATCGGCTGCGAGCCATGATCGTCGTGCTCTGGCGCGCGGGCCTGCGGATCGGGGAAGCGCTGGCGCTGGCGGAGACCGACCTGGATGCCAGCCGCGGCGCGATCACAATAAGGAGGGGCAAAGGAGGCAAGAGGAGAGAGGTCGGGATGGACCAGTTCGCCTGGGACCATCTGGATCCATGGCTTGAGCGTCGCCGCACGCTGTCGGTCGGCGCGCTGTTCTGCATCCTGCATTGGCCCACCCGCCGCCGACCCTGGGCTGCGCCCGCGGTCCGCAGTGAGCTCCGCCGCGCGGGCGTGAAGGCTGGGGTGCGTCGGCGGCTAGCGCCGCATCAGCTACGCCACGCGCACGCGGTCGAGCTGGCGCACGAGGGCGTGCCGATGCTTGTCATCCAGCGGCAATTAGGGCACGCACATCTCGGGATCACATCGGTGTATCTCCAGGGAATCGATAACGCCGAGATCATCGACACTGTCCACCGCCGCGCCGCGCCGGTGATCCCCGCCAGCTCGGGTCTGCGCAGCCCCTGACCTTCCGCCTGACCGGCGCACCGCTCGCGCTGCGCCCGGGATCCAGGCTGCGCCTCACTGCCCATGAGCGCCCGGCATCGGGTCCGCGCGAGCGGCGCGGGTGATTGCTTTGCTGCGGACGCGACGCCGCGCGCGTCGCCGGCAACGAACGTCCTTGCCGTCGAAACCAATCGTCCCGTCGCGGTCGTCGTGGCTGCCCAGCTCAAGCCCGACGGCGGTCGTAGCCGTTTGCTGAGCCATCAATCTCGAGCAGACACGGACGCGGGCGTGCATAGGCACGCAGTCCCGCGGACCGACGTCACAGTCCTCGATCAGCGGCTGCCCCTTCGCCTCGCGAAGCGGTCGCCTCGTCGCCGCGAGCTCGTGCGCTTCCGCAACTCGGGGCATGAAAATTCTCAACGGGAGGGATCCCCGGTCCGGCCGCGTACTAGCGCTCACCGGGCACAGGGGATTCTTGTTGTGGAGAACGCAGTCGGGCACGCCGGTTTGGACGATGGGCTTCGAGCACGTGCTGTTTCGGTGGCGGCCCTTGCGACTTGCCCGGGTGCGCCGCGAGCGCGGTGAGGTAGGGACGCCGGCGAGGTGCCCATGAAGGCCCTTTTCCAGCGTCCCCCCCTCCCGAACCACGGCATGACCGTTTCCGATCACCGGGCTCTCCAGCGGCCATCCCGTGCGTGACGCACGGAGGACGCCCCGTACCGCTGCGGCGATCTGCGTTACGCATACCTCGCGGCCGTCGAACGTCCGGTCGCCTGGGCCCCTTCGCCCTGTGGACGGGTCTCCCGCCCTCCTTGGTGGGGCGTGACTCCCACGACTACTATGGGCCCTCCGTCGCCATGGGGCTCGCGCCCCGCAGGCGATCCCGCGTTCGTCCCTGTTGTACGTCCGAGCGTGACGTAGGCGTCCCGTTCGTCTCCTTGATTGCCCTCATTGGGCAACGCTCCACGCCCCGAAGGTTGCGTCGGGTCCGATTCGACCCCGTCGCAGGGCGTGGCGCCGGTAACGGATGCCTTTCCGGCGGACTCACAGTTGCGTCGTCTGGAGACTGGGCTTCAGGCAGTCCAGCTTTCGCCATATCACGCGGGTCCCTCGGCGCGCCACCCCTGACACCTGGACGTGGCCGCCGATTTGCTGGCAGGCGATTGTCCCTTTCACTTTTCAGATCCGGGTAAGCCATTGGACCCAAGAACTTCCCTTCGAGTTCATCCCGGCTGCGCCGGGGATACAACAGGGCGCCTCGCGGCGCACAATCGGTCTGTGTCGTTCGCCCACTCGTTCTCCATCCCCACCGTAGTACTACAAGTTATAGGAGGTGAGCGGTGAACAAGCGGGTGTTGTCACGGCCGCTGGGTCGGTGCGTCGGGCTGGATGTGCACCTTGACTTCATCGAGATCGCGATCTGCGAGGAGGGCAAGGTGTGGTCGGCCGGCCGGGTGCCCTCGACGCCCGAGGGGATAGGGACGCTGGCCGACAGCCTGCTGGCGACCGACCGGGTGGCGCTCGAGGTGACCGGCAGCTCGTGGGAGATCGTCAGGCTGCTCGAGCCGCATGTGAGCAAGATCATCGTCGTCTCCCCGGGCGATACCGGCATTTCGCAGGCGCGGGCGAAGACCAACCGCCTCGACGCGCGCACCTTGGCCAGGCTGTTGTGGACCGGGGAGCTCGAGGCGGTGTGGGTGCCGCCCGAGTGGACCTGCAGGATGCGCCGGCGGCTGTCTCGCCGCGGGCAGCTGGTCAGGGCTCGCTCCCGGGCCAAGAACGAGCTCCACGCCGTGCTGATGCGCCGCCTCAAGGGCCGCCCGCCCGTCTCTGACCTGTTCGGGGGTCAAGGGCCGCAACTGGCTGCGGGGGCTCCAGCTGCCGCTCGAGGAAGCCGAGACCGTGCAGGCCGGCCTGCGCCACATCGAGTTCCTCGACTCAGAGATCGAGCAGGTGGAGCGGCTCAGCTGCCAGGAGGCGCTCAAGTCCCGACAGGTCAGGCGGCTGATGACCGTCCCGGGCGTCAACGTCATCTGCGGGGCGATCTTCCTGGCCGCGGTCGGCGATGTCCGCCGCTTCAAGGGCTCCCGCCAAGTCGTCGCCTACCTCGGACTTGACCCGCGCGTCTACCAGTCAGGCTCAGCACCCGCGCGCTCAGGGCGGATCTCAAAACAGGGGTCCCCCCAGGCGCTGGGCGCTGGTCGAAGCCGCCCGCTCGGTCGCCCAACAGCCCGGCCCGCTGCACGCCTTCTACGAACGGCTCAGGGCCCGCAAGGGCCACAACGCCGCGATCGTCGCGGTCGCGCGCAAGCTCGCCGTGCTCTTCTACTGCATGCTCACCCGCGAGCAGGACTACGCCCACCAGCAGCCCTCGCTCACCGCCCAGAAGCTCCGGCGGCTGGAGGTCAAAGCCGGCCAGCCGACCGTCAAGGGCAGGCCGACCGGCGTGTGGGCCACCCGCGAGCGGATGCGCCAGGCCGAGAAGCAGCCCGCCGCGCAGGCCGAGGCCTCCTACAAGCGCTCGGTCGCCGACTGGCAGGCCGCGTCGCCCAAGAAGAAGGAGAAGGCGGGCGCGAGCGTGACAGCGGGGCGCGCATAACCAAAGGCCCCTCCACGGGGGCAACGTCACGCGGCAGGCCACAGTCAAGCCCCGGACGCCTGCTCTTTGACACGTCATCGGGCTCGCGCCCGCAACACAACCTAACGCCACAGGCAGACGTCGACAACCTCGACGAACAACCACCCACGCCCAGATCCACGTCACGACCGCGCCCACCAATGGCACACGAGGCGTCAAACGCCCCAAACAGCCCGCACCTGCAACATACCTCGGCCCAAATACGGACGCAAATTCCGTCAAACAGTCGCAGCAGGGCACCGTCGATTTTCATCGGTCGTCCAAGGCGGAAGCGGCCCTCCGTTTGCAGGATCGGCGCGGACCGCCTGGTGAGCTAACGCCGTCGAGTTAGCTGCGGATCGCCAAGCCAGCAAACGGCTCGAAGGGCTCGCTGTCGCAATGCCGGCGGAGCGGTCGTCTCGCCGAAGCGATCTCGAGCGCTGTCGAGATTCGTCCTTATCCAGTAGCCAGCTCGGGGTCCAACCGGACTTCTGCTTCGAGGGAATTGCTAGCCGTGACCTTGCAAGCACGTCCGCGGATCAGACTGTCTTCCGCGTGGCGGAGCGGGTCGTCTCAGGTCGTCGAGTTCGACGGCTCGCGCGATTCGTCCTGAGCGGCACTGTTCCTCTGACGGCCGGTTCGTCATAGCGAAGCAGAACTCTCCGGCCGACGCGGCGTACCG
>Ga0116216_10001253_pt1 | contig 17787 bp, 16 predicted proteins | sample Sb_taG_11_FD_89696 | JGI IMG/M metagenome (GOLD analysis project Ga0116216, IMG submission 89696) | Peat soil microbial communities from Weissenstadt, Germany - Sb_50d_3_AS metaG | ecosystem: Environmental > Terrestrial > Soil > Wetlands > Peat | place: Germany: Weissenstadt | collected 2010-09-21
CGACTTCGGCATCGCGCGCGCGGTGTTCGCCCAAGGCGACGCAGAAGGCAACGAGGCGAACTTGACACTGACCCGCGTGGGTGGCTTTGTCGGTAAGCCTCGCTACGCGTCCCCGGAGCAGGCGGGCCGCTTGAAGCGAGGGGAAAAGATCGATCCACGAAGCGATCTCTACACCTTCGGGTTGATTCTCTACGAGATGGTGACCGCCGATCTGCCTTTCCACTCCGACAGTGAGATCGGATATCTCTCCCTGCATCATTCCGGTCTCCCGGAGCGTCCGAGCGTCCTGCGCCCCGAACTCGCCATCCCGATCGCCATGGAGCGGCTGATCTTGCGCTGTCTCGAAAAGGATCGGGACAAGCGCTTCCAGAGCGCGGGCGAGCTCGGAAAGGCGCTGGCCGCGGTGCAGGCTGGAGTGCCCGTGGTCGAGACGCGGGCGGTCTCACAGGAAGCGTCGGCACCCACCGGGGCGAGCTCGGTGTGGAGCGCAAAGACGCGGCCCGACGCCGCCAAGGGAGCCAGCCTGCGCAGCGCGGTGCCCCTCATGATCGCGCTGAGCGCTCTCGTCGCCCTTACCACCGCGTGCCTGTTCTACATCGTGCTCGCACACTGGTTCGCGCCACAGGGCACCGTCTCCGTCCCAAAAGGCAACGCGCCGGCCACGGCCTCCGTGCCCGAGGTGCCGAAGGTCGCGGCGCCCCCTCCTGCACTCCCGTCCCTGCCGCGCGCGGTCGCCCTCGTGCAGCCAGCGCCCTCTCCGCCCGCGGCCGCCCCCGTGCAGCCGGCAGCGCCCTCCCCCCCCGCGGCTGTCGCAGGGCCGACGTCTGCGGCGGCTTCGGCGCCCGTGCCTTCGCAAGCTCCCGCTCCTCCGGCCAACCCAGTCCCGTCCGTGCCTCTCGTCCCCCCGGCTCCCCCGAAGCCGCCCAAGCTCGCCGCCCAGAAGCCTGTGTCGCCGGACAGCTCCTTGCGCCCGGCCTCGGGCCTTCCCCCGCTCGCTCCTGGCGGAGCCGATCGATACACGCTCGTGAACCTCCATCCCGACAAGACCCGCCTCTTCGACGTGAACTATCAGGAGAGTGGGTTCATTCCGCTGTGCACCCAGGTACGCATCGACGAGCAGGACAAGAAGGCCGTGCGCTTCACGGTGCTCGCCACCGGGCAGCGCTACGAGTACCTCCACCACCACGTGATTCCGGACTTCCAAGCAAACGTCGACCGGGTGTTCGGCTACTCGTGCGTGCGGGGGCACGCGAATGCGCTCTCCTCCCTCGACCAAGAGGGGATTCGGGAGGGGCGCGTGCTCGAGGGAATGACGAAGGAGGGCGTGATCCTGGCGATCGGCTACCCACCGGAGCACGCCACGCCGAGTACCGCGTCCGACAACTGGCGTTACTGGACCGGACGCTTCAGCACCATGGTCGTGCAGTTCCAAGCCGGCCGGGTGAGCAATATCCAGAAGTAGCGCGAGGAGGGGATCTCGTGCTTTCCATGAGCGCAAAGGAGCGGGAGGCCTTTCTCGCCGGCCTCCACGTCGGAGTGATCTCGATCGTTGAGCCGGGTCGCGGCCCGCTCACGGTGCCCATCTGGTACGCCTACGAGCCCGGCGGCGATTTGCGCGTCGTGACGGATCGCGATTCGCGCAAAGGCCGTCTCCTTTCCGTGGGCTCGCGTCTTAGCCTGTGCGCACAGAGCGAGGCTCCGCCCTACCGCTATGTAAGCGTCGAAGGCCCGGTCGTCTCCATGGAGGCTGCCGAACGGGAGCGCGATCTGCGTCCCCTCGCCCGGCGCTACCTCGGCCAGGAGCTCGGCGATCAGTACGTCGCCGCGACGGGCGACCAGGCCGCGGCGAGCGTCCTCGTGCGAATCCGGCCTGAGCGCTGGCTCACCGTCGACTACTCGAAGCAGTACGGATCCTAGGCGGGGGCAGGGCTGATAGGGAGCGACGCCCGTCGAGAGAACCGCGTGCAGATTCTTGTCCTTTCTTCTTGTTCTCACGCTCCCGGATCAAGCTGGACGGGCAGCCGAAAGAGGCGCATGCGCGGGTTGCCCAGAGGGGGGAGCCGCATGACCGTGCTCCGTCGGGAGGCAGGCGCCGTCTAGAATCGCGAGTTCGGAGAGCGTGGCCCTCCTATCGCATAGCTCTGTCGCGCTTTCCTCCAAGCGGTGACCTTTCGCTGCTGCCGCCCTCGCGCTCAACCTCTTTGCAGGGGTGGGAGCCGGTCGCTCCGTATGGTCTGGAAGGCGGCAACTTCGCTGTCGAAGAGCGCTCGGTTTCCGACACCGGATGGATTGTGGGCAAACGGATCCAGGTCAAGGTCAAGCCCCAACAGCGGGGGTCCGATCCCAGCAGACGTGGAACGTGCCTACAAGTCCGCACTTTGCCGATCTCTTCTGAGGTCGGCGAAGTCCCTAGCCTTCCGCTGGAGGCTTTCGCTGAGAGATGCGTGAACTGTCGTCGCGCTGGACCATTTTCTACAAGTTCGTGTTTCCTACACTCTGGATCGGCGGATTCGCTTCTGGCACCCTTGTGATGTTCGTGCTTCCGGATGCATCGATGGGTGAACCAGACCCCGACCATATCCGTTGGATCTTCCTCGCCGTCACCCTTGCCGGTACGGCTTTCATCTACTGGGCGTGCATTCGCTTAAAGCGCGTTGCGCTCTCCGATACGACGATCATCGTGTCGAACTACCGGGTCGAGACCGCGATACCGCTCTCAGAGGTGGAACAGGTGTCCGGTAGCCTCTTCATCAATCCAGAACTCGTTTGGCTCCGCTTTCGCAGAGGAACGAGGTTCGGAACGAAGATCGTCTTCATGCCCAAGGTGCGACTACGACTGCGACGGCTCCCGGGCTTCACTCGGCACCCGATGGTTCGTGAACTGCAAGAGCTTGTCGCCAAGGCCCACTGACGGGAGCCTGCGCCCTACTTGCACTCTTTATCCCGGCATGAACCGACCGGTGACTTACTCGACTAAGCGCGCGCATGCGCCCACGAGCGAGAGCGGCCTGCGCAAGTCACGCCGCCCCGCCCTGCCACCCCCCGACCAGGGCCGAGCTACGTGCCGATGAGGCGCGGATGGAGTCGCCGTCCAACTCCCAAGCCCCAGCCGGGGCCTCGGCCAGAGCCTCTACCTGCGGCCAACGCTCCTGCATGAATGCGCAGGCGGCCTGCCAAGCGGCTTCGTGCCACTGGTCCGCAGGCATCGAGAGCCCCGCTGGGGTCATCACAATCCAGGCACCTACCTGCGGTGTATCAAAGGACATCGGAGCAGGAGGTTGGACCGCCCTCCGGTGTAGGAGAGCTTGAAGGAGGGATCCCCTTCTATTGTCAGACATTCCTAACAGAGGAGACTCGACATGCTTTACACAACCACGCGAACGCTCACCGCCCTCGCGCTGACCTGCGCCCTGTCTACCGCGCTCGGCGTCACGGTGGCACACGCTTCCGATGCGCCGACCGACCAGCAACTCGTGCAGGCGCTCCACGCCGGCGGCCTTGTCATCGTGTTCCGTCACGGCGCGACGTTCCCCGATCAGGCCGATACCGACCCGCTCAACTTCGACAATATTGCCGCCCAGCGCGTTCTGAATGACGAAGGCAAGGCGCTCGCCAAGGCGTTCGGGGAGACCTTCCGCCAGATCGGCGTTCCGATCGGTAACGTCTACACGAGTAAGTACAGCCGCGCCTACGACACTGCGGTACTCGCCGGGTTCGGGAACATCGAGAAGACCGCGGATCTCACAGAGGGCGGCCTCGTGGTCTCTCCGAACGAGAATGCACGCCGGGCCGAAGCTTTCCGCAAGCTGGTGTCCACGCCGCCCAAGCCCGGCACGAACAATCTCATCGTCTCCCATCGTCCCAACATCGTCGATGCGCTGGGCAAGGACTGGTTCGACGTGAAGGATGGTGAGGCTTCGATCTTTCGCCCGGAGAACGGCGCCTACAAGCTCGTCGCCAAGGTCCAAATGGACGAGTGGGCGCGCATTGCTGCCGCGGCGAAATAGTGGCAGGCGGAGCGATCCCTCCCGAGGCTGACACCGAAAGAGATCCATTTGTCCTTGAGAAGGCGCGCTTGCTTAGGACCTCCCGCGCAACGGCGCGCCGAATGCTCGGCGATGCAGGGTTGGCAGAAGCGGTATCGGGATCGGAGCCCGTAAGGGCGCGAAATATCTAGGGTCTAGAGTTCTTCGCCGCGTGCGATGCGTGCGCGCATGCGCTGGATGTAGGCGAGTGAGCGCCGTCCCACGGGCGTGTTCTCCGGCGGAAAGAACCGTTCGAAGAGGCGATCCAAGGGGCCCCTTCCGTAGTGCCGGAACCAGACCTTTCGCACCACGAACTCCAGGCCTTGGACGACAGCCATGAAGAGGTATGAGAACGCCCCGGCGTACCACGCCCATGCGTCGTAGCGCCCGGTCAGTGCGAAGGCGCTGAGGAGCGTCATGTTCACGGCGAAGACCCCGCACCAGACGAGGGTGAGCTTGCGGCAATAGGGATCGATGAAGTCGGGTGCCTTCGGGTCCACGATGCGCGCCATACGACCAATGATGCTGACCGGCTGCCGCAGGCTCCTGGCGAAGATCCAGATCAGGTAGGCGTAGACCAGAGCCGGCAGCAGGAGGAGAAAAATGCGGCGGCCGCTCACCAGAGTGAGCCCCGCCAACAGCCCGAAGCCACCGAGCTGGGCACTGCCGAAGCCGAAGTCCGCCCCGCGCCGGGCGTTTCGGGCCACGAGCGCGAGCCCCGCTCCGACCAAGGTGAAGGCTGCGACGCTTCGGGGGCCGACCCGCTCGATTGTGGGCCGGAGCAGGAGCGGTGTAACGATGACGAGTGCAATCAAGCCGACGCCGAGGACGCTCTGGAGGCGCGAGGGCTTGAAGGCGGCTTTCAACACGGCCGGCGCGTTCGGCTACGCGAGGGGACGGTCAGAGAGGAAGGCGGAGAGTGCGAGTGGTGCGCGCACCCGAGCTTCGGGAGAGACCTCAAGGAGATCCAGCGCGCGCTGGCGCACCACGTTGAAGAGTTCGCCCGCCTTTTTCAGCATTTTGCGGCGCGTGCGCGGCAGGCCGACCTCCTCCACGAAGTCGATGTTCTCGAGGCCCGAGGAGAAGCGACCCCGATTGCCGCGCTGCAGGGCGCCGCGTTCGCGGAGGTGCGCCTCCACAGACCGGAACAGGTGCGCAAAATTGGTGAGACCCTGGAGCAAGAAAGGCTGCCAGGAGAGCTGCTGTTCGAGGAATGTCGGGTCGAGATGCATGTCTTGCATGTACGCCGCGACCCACATGTTGTAGTAGGAGCCCACGTCGAGGTCCCACTTCATCCGCATGATCTCGTAACTTCCGAGCACCCCGTACAGGCCACGGTAAAGCCGCATGGTCGCCTCGTGGCGGAAGAGCATGAAGCGATCGTACAGCGCAGTTCGCTCCGCCCGATGGGCCTCGCTCTCACCGGCGACCTCCCGGCGGATCAGGTCGGTCAGGAAGTCGTTTTCGAGGGCGATGAAATCGATGCCGGGGCTGTAGAGCGGATCTTGCGCGGCGGCAGCCTCGCCCGTCACGGCCCAGCGGTCGACGTCAAAGAATTGCCGGGTGCCGTAGGCGATCTGTGCATAGCCGCCGAAGTCGACAAGCTTCGCCTCCCCGAGCAGCGAGCCCACCCCCCGGTGCCTCTCCAGAAATGCGCGCAGACCGCCCTGGCAGCGGACGCCGGAGTCGACGATGTCCTTTGACCCGGTGACACCGATGCTGGTGAGCCCGTTGCGCAGCGGGATCACCCAGATCCAGTAGCCGGGGTAGCAGAAGTGGAGGGTCGAGAGCCCGCGCGAGGTGTAGCGCACACGCGCGCGCCACGCGGCGGAGCCCATCTCATCCACGTCCGCGACACGCTCGAAGCGGCCCCATGCGGCGGCAAGGCAGTGCTCGGTCTCCGGTACGCGCAGGCCCTTTAGCTTGGCCAGCAGGCTTGTGCGCCCGGTCGCGTCGATCAGCCAGCGGGCTTCGTGCGTCGTCGTGCGCCCGTTCTCGATCACCTCGAAGGAGTGAGGGGCGCCGCCCTGGCCAAGCGAGACGGCCTTCACCCGGGCACCAATGCGGACCTCCACCCCCGCTTCGGCATTGCTCGCGTGGAGATCCGCCTCCATACGGGCGCGATCGATTTGGAATGCGGGATGGAAGGGCAGGTTCACGGTCCCGACCTCGCTCATCTCGGGGATCGCAGCGTCGCGACTGGGTCCATCAAAGAAGTAGCGCAAGCCGTTTTTTGGCAGCTGTTCGTGGTAGAGGTACTGCGAGAGGCCTAGGCGGCGTGTGAGATAGCTGCTCGCGATCTCGACGGTCGACTCTCCCACCTTGTAGGAGCGTTCCTTCGATTTCTCGAACAGGCCGATCCGCAGCTCGGGAAGCGTGCGCTGCAGCTGGCGGGCGAGAAAGCTCCCGGCCAGTCCCCCCCCTAGGATAGCCACATCGAGCTTGCCGTGGGCGGACTGAGATCCCACAGCGATACGGTATCTTGAGGTCGCCCACCTTGCACGTGAGGAAGCGCATGCGAGAGCACGCTCCCTGTAGGCTGCGGGCCCTCGGCATGGTGAACGCCCTGGGCGCGCTTTCCGATGAGATTTGGCAAGGCCTGCTCGCGGGAGACCAGTCCCGTCTCACATGGCGAGACGACCTCGTACCTGGTCGAAGCTTGCTCGTCGGCGAGGTGCGGAGCCCGCTCCCCGAAATCCCGAGTGCGCTCCGCCGCTACCGTTGTCGCAATAATGCGCTCTCCCTCGCGGTGTTGCTCGGCCTCGAGGCGGAGCTCGCGGCGATCATCGCCGAGGTCGGGCGTGGTCGCGTCGGCGTCGTGATGGGGACAAGCACGTCGGGTGTGTCCGACGCAGAAGCCGCACTGTGTCACAACGCCGCACATGGAGTTCTGGCGCCGGGCTTCGACTATCCCCAGCTCGAGTTTGGTGGCGCCGCCGGCTTCGTCGCCGCCTATCTCGGCAGCGAAGGACCCGTCTACACGCTTTCGACCGCCTGCTCATCGGGAGCGCGTGCTCTCGCTTCGGCGCGCTCGCTGCTTGCCCTTGGCGTGTGTGACGCGGTGGTGGCCGGCGCGACGGACACGCTCTGCGGCCTTACGACGAACGGCTTCTGCGCCCTCCAGGCGGTGAGCGACGAGCTGCCGAATCCCATGAGTGCGAACCGCAAGGGCCTGACCCTCGGCGAGGGTTCGGCGATCCTGCTCGTGACCCGCGAGGAAGGGGGCATCCAGCTCGAAGGGGTTGGCGAGTCAAGCGAAGCGCACCACATGTCTGCGCCGGATCCTGCGGGTGGAGGCGCGGAGAATGCGATGCGCGAGGCCCTGCGCGACGCGGGCCTCACCCCAGCGGATATCGCCTACGTGAACCTGCACGGCACAGGCACTCCCCTAAACGACGCGATGGAGAGCGCGGCGGTGGTGCGAGTCTTTGGAGAGCAGGTGCCCGCGAGCTCGACCAAGGCGCTTGTCGGTCACACGCTCGGTGCCGCCGGCGCGATGGAGGCTGGCTTCTGCTGGATGATGCTGGCCCGCGCAAGCGACGGCCAAATTGCCCTCCTGCCCCACGCTTGGGACGGTCGCCGCGATCCCGCCCTTGCTCGGCTTCGCTTGGTGGACAAGGGCGAGCGGGCGCGGGTCGAGGGTCGAGTCCACCTGCTGACCAACTCTTTCGGCTTCGGCGGCAACAACTGCGTCCTCGTGCTGGGTGGGGAGCTCCCGTGCTGAGGGTTTCGCTGCGCCGCTGGGCGGCCTGGGCTCCCGGCTTGGCGGACGCTCGAGCGTGGCAGGTCTGGGCGAAGGAGCCTCGGCCCGTGGGCTGCGAGGGCAGCCCGGACGCCCGCTTCCTGCCCCCGATGCTGCGCCGTCGCTGCACGGCGCTCAGCAAGGCGATGCTTCACGTCGCTTTCGAGGGCTGCCCGGCGGAGGAGAGATCCGAGGTGCGCACGGTATTCGCGTCGCGCCATGGCGAGAACAAGGAGTCGTTCCCGCTGTTCGAATCCATCGCGAAGGGGCAGCCCCTCTCGCCCGCGAAGTTCACCCACACCGTTCACAATGCGCAGGCCGGGCTCTTCTCCATCGCCTCCGGCAATCGCCAAGCCTCAAGCTCCCTCTCTGGCGAGCGCGACACCTTTGCCACCGCATTCCTCGAAGCGCTGACGCATCTCGAGCGCGAACCCGGTCGCTCGGTCCTGGTTGTCACGGGAGACGTCGCGATCGCGCCGCTCTTCGCGCCGCTGCTCGACGAGCGCGAGGCGGCCTACGCGGTGGCGCTGCTCCTTGCGTGGAACGGCGAAGGGACGAAGCTCGGTTTCGAACTCGCCTCGGGCACAAAAGAGAGGGGCTCGCGCGGGCCGAGCCCGGACCCGGCCTGGCCCCAGGCGTTGGAGTTCGTGCGCTGGCTCCACGACGAAGGCACGCCCCGGCTCGAGCTCGGAGTCGGACCGCGCACCTTCTGCTGGCAGCGCGCCTGACCAGCGCTTGCCCACACGGACAGGCTTAACGCAGCCGCGAAAAGAGATGGGCGAGAATCGAGAGCACGACGCTCACCAGAAGACAGGTCGTGATGGGGAAGTAGAAGCTCCCGCCCGGGCGCTCGATTCGAATGTCCCCGGGAAGTCGCCCGAGCCAGGGCACGTGCGCGGAAAGGGCGAGCAGTGTGCCGAGCCCGAGGAGCAGAAGACCTAGGAGGATCAGCCCCTTGGCAATTTCTCCCATCGGCTTCGTGCTCCTCTACACGGCCTCTAAGGCCTGTCCCAGGTCGGCGATGATATCCTCGTAGTGCTCGACCCCGACCGAGAGCCGCACCATGGCCGAACCCATGCCCATGCGTCGCTGCTCGGCCGCCGGAACGTCGGCGTGGGTCATCGTGGTGGGGTGCTCGGCCAGGGATTCGGTGCCCCCAAGGCTCACCGCAAGCTTCACGAGTTGCAAGTGGTTGAGGAAGCGGAACGCCTCGGCCTCGCTGCCCTCGAGATCGAACGAGATCACCGATCCCGGGGCAAGGCACTGACGCCGATACACGGCATAGGTGGGATCCTCCGAGCGCAAGAGGTCGAGGTAATAGACACGGCGCACCTTCGGATGATTGTTCAAGAACTCGGCCACGTTTCGGGCGTTTTTCATCTGCGCTGTCATGCGCATCGCCAGCGTCTCAAGGCTCCGCAGCAAAAGCCAACCCGTCCAGGGGTCGGCCATGGTGCCGAGAAAGGTACGCAGTGCGCGAACCGGTGCGAGGACCTGCTGTTTTCCCAGGCAGGCGCCCGCGATGACGTCGCTGTGACCGCCCAAGAACTTCGTCGCGGAATATAAGACGAGGTCGGCGCCGTGCTCGAGCGGATGCTGCCAGAGGGGCCCGAGGAACGTGTTGTCGACCATCACCACCGGGGAGTGGCCGGCGCGGCCGATGCGCGTCCCGAAGGATGCCACCGCCGCGATGTCGACGAGGGCGTTGGTCGGGTTGGCGGGAGTCTCGATCAGCACGGCCGCAACCCGCCGACCGCCGACACGCTCGCGCAGCGACCCCTCCAGCTCGCTCGGTGCCGCGCCGGCCAGGAAGCCCACCGGCTCGACGCCGAGCTGGGGAAAGAAGCGCTTCACCAAGTGGTCGCTGCCGCCGTAGAGCGGCTCGCTGTGCAAAAGGACGTCGCCCGGACGCACGTAGGCGAGGAGCGCCGTGGCGATGGCGGCCATGCCGCTTTGGAAGACGGCACACGCTTCTGCATCGTCCCAGAGTGTCAAGCGGTCTTCGAGGATCTCGAGGTCTGGGTTGTTGAGCCGGCTGTAGATGAGCCCGAGCGCCTCGCCTTTGCCCTGCTCGCGCAGACCATAGGCGACCTCGAAAAACGCCTTCCCCGCCTCCGCCGTCTCGAATACGAAGGTCGAAGTCTGAAAGATCGGACTCTTGACCGCGCCTTCTGAGAGCTTCGGGTCATAGCCGTAGCTCATCATGAGACTCTCGGGGCGGAGCTTCCGGCCCGCGATCGTGGTTCCCGTCTTACGCTCTCTCATCTCCCCCCCATCTTCTCGTATGCTCAAGAGCCGAGTGAAGCACAGCCTTCGAGAGTTCGGTGGCACTTCTGCGAAGGGACGGGGCGGAGCGCGCATCCTCTCGTGGAATGTGAACGGGCTGCGGGCCTGCGCGAACAAGGGCTTCCTTGCTTGGCTCGCGAGGAGCCGCGCAGAGCTGGTGGGCATCCAGGAGCTCCGGGCGCTCGCCACGGACCTACCGGCTCCGCTGCGGGCGCCCCGCGGCTTCCACGCAGCTTTCCAGCCCGCCGAGCGCAGGGGCTACAGCGGCGTGGCTCTCTTCGCCCGGCGTCCGCCCGACCGCATCGACACGAGTCTTGGCGAGCCGCGCTTTGACCGCGAGGGTCGGCTCCAGGTCGCCCACTTCGGTCGGCTGGCCATCGCCAACGTGTACTTTCCGAAAGGTAGCGGCAAGGACCGCGACAACAGCCGAGTGCCGTACAAGCTCGACTTCTACCGCGCGCTCTTCGAGCTCCTCGAGCGGCTTCGCAGAGCTGGAAAGCGCTTGCTCGTGATGGGCGACTTCAACACCGCACACCGCGAGATCGATCTTGCGCGACCGCGCGACAATCAGAAGACAAGTGGCTTCCTTCCCGAGGAACGTGCGGAGCTCGACCGTTGGCTCGCAGCGGGTTGGGTGGACACCTTTCGACGCTTCGAGAGCGGCCCCGGCCACTACACTTGGTGGAGTCAGCGTTCTCGTGTGCGCGCGAAGAACGTGGGCTGGCGCATCGATTACGTCCTGGCCTCCGCGGCAGCGCTGCCGTTCGTGCGCGCTGCCTTCATCCATCCCTCCGTCACGGGTTCCGATCACTGCCCTGTCGGGGTCGATCTTGATCTCAAAGCGTTCGATCGCACCTAGGCGCGAAGGGCGCGTGGGCCAGAGCTCGGTGCTCTCGAAGCGCTGACCAGGCCGCTCTCGTCCGGATCGGATCCTGGCTCGGCCCGTTGGCGTTCGGAGAGCGCCAAACCCCTGCGCGGCCGCGGAGTTCCGCACTCCAGTCGGGAGGGAAAAAGACCGATACGGGCTGGCCCTCGAAGGAGGATTCGATGCGGGGCGGAGGGGAAGCCGTAAGCAGACTTGCGGGGGGCATCCACCCGCTGGCTCCCGCCGCTGAGCTCAAGCTCCTGGGTTTTGCTTGGCTCGACGGCTCCTTCCCCGCGCATGGGATGAGCCATGCGCGCGCTCGTCGAAGGGACGACCTCACACGCCCCTGGTGCATCGCCATGGGCGGTTGGCTTGTTCTCGCAGCGTCGCTCCTCCTCGCTGCGAATCCCGCGCAGGCCGAAAGCGCGAAAGAAGCAGTCGCTCGCCTCCACGCGCAAGTGTCGCAGGGCGCCACAAGCGTCGAGACCTGGAGGCAGCTCGCCCGCGCCCTGGCGGAGACGGGGGACCTCGCCGGCGCTGAGGCGGCGCTTCTCACGGGCCTAAAGCAGGATCCCGACTCCGCGCCGGCCTTGCGCGACCTCGGCAAGCTCTACATCGACACCAATCGCACGACCGAAGCCCTCCCGTTCCTCGAGCAGGCGCTGTCTCAGGCGTCCGACGATCAGGAGACTCGCGATGCGCTCTCGTACGCGCTCTATCAGACCGGCGCTGCGGTGCTTTCGCTCGAGGTGTCGAATCACGGCCAGCCGCTGGGACCCGCGCAGGCCGAGGCCCTTGTAGAGGCGGCGCGCTTCTACACGGAGCGGGGACATCCGGAAGCAGCCCAGCGTGCGCTTGCGAAGGCACACGAGCTTGCTCCGAACAGTTTGGCCGTCTTGGGAGCGCTCCTCAAGCGGTCAGAGCCAAGTGCAGAGGGAAGCGCGAAGCCCACTCAAGCGAGCCCTTCCCGCGGCGCCGGGGAGTTGACGGACGCATCCCCGGGTGTTCGCGCTCCCTGGGAAATAAGCGGCCACTTCGTCGGCAAGGATCTACCGCGGGCGGTCGTCGTCGGGCTCGCCTCGAGCGGTGCGCTTCTCATGCTCGCGGCCCTGCGCATCTTTTTCGTGTTGTTGCGGGGCTCGGGCGACCTTGCCGTCACGATCGACTATCCGGAGGAGCGGAAGGGCTCGTTCAGCGTACGCCTTTCGCGCCACAGCGCGCGTGTTCGTCGGCGGGCCGGTACCTCCCGAGCAAGGACTCGAGAGGCGGAACCGCCGGTACCCGTGCGTGTGTCCTCGCGTCTTGAGCACACGTTCGTTACCCGTGAGACCCACTTCCGGAGTCTTCCTGCAAGACGCTGGTTCGTGCGGGTCGAGGGTACCCTGGAGGCCGACGGTGCCTCGCCCATTGGCCAGGTCGAGCTCGAACAAGAGATACGGGTGGAGCGCGGACGGGTCTCACAGGCGTGCTTCGAACTGTGCGGAGAGGAGTAGATCGAGCCCAACGTCGTGCGCGACCAGCCCCCCGCCGCGGCCGTAAAGTCGAGTCTCGACGCGCGCCTCGCGACCGCCCCTGGCACCACTTCACGCTCGTAGCGGAGAACGGGCCGGCTCCCGGCAAAAAGGCGGGAGAGGGCGGGCACTCCGGGTCTAGGTCACCTCGATCTCAATTCCGCGTTCGGAGAGCAGCCCCTCGAGGTCGCCCGCCAGGAGTCGCTCGGCTCCCGCGTGCTCTTTCAGCGCCGCGTCCATGTGCGCAAGGCCAAGGCCGCGCACGAAATCATAGGCATGCGCGCTTGGACACAGTTCAGCGACGGGTCGGATTTGCTTCACGATCTCCGCAAACATGCCCACCTGGGGCATCAGTCGGAACAGCTCGTGGGTCTCCTCGACGCGGTCGCAGAAGTGCATGTGGTCAGCGTTCTTCAGCACTGCGAGGCGCCGGGGATCGGGTGTGCGGGCGACGAGCTCGTGCATGCCGTCGAGGGGGAGCAGGGTGTCCCGCTCGGCGACCAGATAGAGCGTCGGCACGCTGCGGCCCCACGCAAAGTCGGCGGTGCCGCGCAGGGGGTCCTGAGCGATGGCGGTGCGGCCTCCCGCCGGGGCGAGAGGCAGCGCAGCGCGGATCCCGCGCCACGGCCATGAGCGTGGTCCAGCCGCCGAAGCTGTGGCCGGTCATGCCCACCCGCGACGCATCGATTCGGTCCGCGAGCCCGCCCGCGCTCCCGTCGAGCAGACGATCGAGCAGGAAGGTGATATCGGCCGGACGCTTGACGACGAACTCCTGCACCATGGCCTCCGGCTCCGGAATCGGCTTTCCGGCCTGCACCTCCATCAGGGTCTGCATCGTGTCGACGGCCGTATTGCCGACGTGGTCCGGCGAGGCCACGACGTAGCCGTGGCTCGCCAGGTGTGTGCAAAGGAAGGTGCTCTGGCGACGGTGTCCGCCGAAGCCATGGGAGAACGCAACCAGGGGAAAACTCCCCACGGCAGGCTCGGCGTCGCGTACAGCATCCTGGGTAACGACGGGGAATCCGGGAAGGACGCTGTAGCGATCGCGCGTCGGATCCGCGAGGTCGTGGCCTGCGTGAAGAGTCTGCGCCGGGTACCAGATCTCGAGGGGAAATGTGCGCTTGCGGGCGCGGTCATTGAGCTCGCTGGTGCGCACGCCGACAGCGTGGGGGCCGCGGGCAAAGGGGTCGTAGGCCATGGAGCCTCCTCTCCTACTCAACGAGGCCACGCAGGTCCAGCGATCTGCGGATCCCGCCGAAGGCAAGGGGTTGCGGATCGCGTGCGCGAGGGGGAGTCGCGCGGCTCGAACCCCCTCGTCTGCGCCCAGGGCGCGGCCGTCCTCTTCACGGCCGGGCACTCACGGCGGGCCGCTGAAAAACGCTTCGGGATGGCGGGGCTCAAACACGCTGACCTGGCCTTCCGCGAGAAGGGCGGCGTCCGCTTCGCGCTCCACCCGGCAGGCGAAGATCACAAGGCCTCCTCCCTTTCGGACGGCGTCGGCTCGAACATGCAGGCGCTCGCCCGGGGCGAAGCGGTCCGCGTGGAGCACAATGCGGGGTGATCCCACGAAAAACCCCAGACCGGGTCTGGCGCCTCTCGCGTGCTTTTCAAGGCCGTCGTGAACGCCGATACACTGCGCCATGTATTCGATGGCGAGCCAGGCGGGAACGCTGCCGTCGGATTCCCGGAAGAGCTCGCTCTCCGCACAATCCACCGAGCAGACCGTATGGGTGGGACCGTGCTCAAGCACGGATCCGAGGAGCGCCATCCCGCCTCCGTGGGGCAGAAGCTCGCGGGTCGGGGGGAAGGGGCTCATTGCCGCCCGCGCTCCTCGGCTTCCCAGAAATCGAAGAAATTGAACCACTGGTACGGCGTGCGCAGGCAGTACTCCTCGAGCAGCGTCGCGTAGGCCTGTGCCAGTTCCTGGGCGCGCTTGCCGCGCTCTGCACGCGGCACGGCGCCGGCCTCCGCGAACGGGCGTGCCACCGCGCGGTAGCGATCGGGAGCCGTACGGACGCACAACGACAAGAGCATCGGACAGCCGAGCAGCGTCTGGAGCAGGAAGGGTCCGAGCGGCAGCAGCGCCGGACGACCGAGGAAGTTCGTGACCACCGTTCGTCCTTGCTGTCGCTGCCAGAGCCGGTCCCCGAGGATTCCCACGAGCTCGCCGCGGTCGAGGCAGCCCTTGATCTCGAAGATCGACGCCACCGAGTTCGGATCAAAGGCGATCACGTGCACGCGCGACTGCGGGTTCAGCTTCGCGAAGAAGTGGTTGATCAGCTCCGCGTGCGCGGTGAACATCAGCACGTTCACGGTGATGCCGCTTTGGGCGCAGATGAGCCGCAGCAAGTCGAAGCTGCCAAGGTGCGCACCGAGCAGAATCGCACCGCGCTTCTCCCGCGCGAGACGATGCATGTGCTCGCTCCCCTCGTGCTCGATCTGCAGATGCTGTGAGTCGCCCTGCCAGATCACCATGCGGTCGAGGAGATTGATCGAGAACTCAAAGTGATGGCGCAGAACGTGCCACCAACGCGGGCGCCGCCCGAGCGCGGCGCGTCCCTCCGGCATCGCCCACAGGGTCTCGAGATAGTCGCGCGACGCGCGCCGGGAGCGCGCACTCGTCAAGAAGAAATACGTGGCAATGGGCATCAGCAAGGCGATGCTGACGCGCCGGCCCAGCACTCGGTAGCAGGCACCCATGAAGCGCAACCCGAACATCGAGCCGCGTTCTGCCGTCGTCGCCCAGCCACCTCGACTGCTCAAGCCCGCCCCCAGGTGTCCCGCCCTCGGAGCCTACGCAGCAGAACGGCCGGCAGGCTCGCAAGCATACGCAGCGTAAGGCGCATGTAGAGCCAGGCAAGACGCACGTCGTCCCACACCACATCGAAGTGCGAGAGGCCATCGACGAAGTAGCGCACGTGTGTCGGCAGGGTCACCACCCGTGTGCCTTGCCAGACCAGGCGGACGGCGAGCTCCGGATCGAAGTCCATGCGATCGCCCATCGCGGTGCGCTCGATCAGACGCAGCGTGGGTGCCAGGGGGAGGCAGCGGAAGCCGCACAGGGGATCGCGCACCTCCCGTGACAGGGTCGCCAACCAGACGATGCCGATGGAGAGCTTGCGGCTCCAGATCCGCGAGCGCGGAGCCGTCGTGTCAAAGACAGGCTGGCCCAGCACCACCGCATCGGGGTTGGCCCGCGCCGCTTTGAGGAAGCGCGGAGCGTCTCTCGTGTCGTGCTGCCCATCGGCATCGAACTGCAGAACGTGGGTGAAGCCTCGCGCCGCCGCGAGCCGGTAGCCGTGCCGCAGCGCGAAGCCCTTGCCACGGTTCACGGGGTGGTGCTGGACCTCGACCCAATCAAACTCCTTCGCGACGGCGTCGAGCACCTCGCGCGTGCGCGGGCCGCTGCCGTCGTTGATCACAAGGCAAGGCAGTCGCAGTGCCTCGACGGACTGGAGCACGCCGCGGATCGTGTCCTTGTGGTCAAAGATCGGAATGAGCAGGCAGGGGTTCACGTGTCCCCCGTGTCGCGGCGCAACACACAGCGTCCGGTCGAGAAGACGCGCGTCGTCGCGGGGTCGTCACTCCATAGGCTGAACTGGAACGCGTCGCCCGGGGCGGAGAGCTCGACAGTGGCGCGGAAAGCATCCCCGGGGCGGAGAAGCTCTCGAAATTTCAAGGCCTCGACTGAAGCAAGCCGGGGTTCGTGCCCGAGCAGCTCGGCCGCAAGGCGCAGCGCCCAGCGGAGCTGAACCACTCCGGGAACCACGGGGAAACTCGGAAAATGCCCTTCCAGGAAGGTGAGATCGGCCGGCACCCGGAGTGTGCGCTCGAGCCGGCGTGCACTGCGTTTCTCGTCCACGAGCTCGGGCTCGGTCACCGGTGCGTCATCGCTCTTTGCGAAGAGCTCCCCGAGCAGCGAGTGGTTCAGCTTCCCGCGCTCGTCGCTCGGGAGAGCTTCCACGTAGCGATGGGCACGCGGCAGGAGCACACGGTCGAAGTCGAGTTCGAGGCTTGACCCAAGGTTCAAGAAGACAGCGCGCCGGCCCTCCCGCGCAAGCGCAGATCGGCCCGCTTCGCTCGGCACGATGACGGCGCCCACCCGTAGGTGCGGACCCCTGCCAAGCGGGACGAGGGCGACTTCCGACACCCAGGGGTGGCGCCGCAGCGCTTGCTCCATGTCGGGGAGGGAGAGCCGCTTCTCCCCGACCTTGACCACACGGTCTGCACGCCCCTCAAGGAGGAAGCGTCCATCCTGTTGCAGAGTGATGCGATCGCCCATGATGACCGAGGTCTCTGCGTCGCTCGCACTTGCAAACGGCGAGCGTACGTGGGCGCAGCCGTCCGGGCCCCGCTCGACGGAAATGCCCGGAAGCGGTGTGAAGGCGAGGCGCCCGGGTCCCGGCGTCTGCTGGCGGATGGCGACGCCGCCAGTCTCCGTGGAGCCGAAGATCTCGATCGGCGCCTCGCCCAGTGCACCGGCCAGCGCATCCGCCGTCTGCTCGTCGAGCGGCCCGCCCGAAGAGAAGACACAGCGGCACACTCCCCGCAGTTTCTCGAGACCGGGCATGTCCCGCATGCGTCGCAGATGGGCGGGAGTCCCAATGAGCACACAGTTACCGGTCTGCATCATGCGCGGTACGAGCTCGGCCGGGTAGAGGTACGTCTCGGCGCGGAAGGGCCGGCCGGCGGCGAGGGGCCAGAGAACGCGAAACAAAAGCCCGTAAAGGTGTTGGTGGGATGCCGTGGCGAAGACGGAAGCGTCCCCGCACAGCGCGCCGAACCGGGCTTCAAGCTCCTGCACTTCGTCGTCGAGATGGTGGAGCGCCTTTTCCACCACTTTGCTGTCCCCCGTCGTTCCCGAGGTAAACAACTCCACGGCGGGCTGCGAGGACAAGAGCGTGCCGAGCGCAGCAGGCGTCCGCGCAGCGGTCGTCACCGGAGGTCGCAGGGGGTGCACGACACGGCCGTCGGGGAGCAGGTCCAAGCGATCCGAGATGGCTCCCGTCACTTCCGCCGCGAGCTTTGCGAGTGTTCCCGGGGAAGCGTTTGGGGGGAGCACCGCGACGCTGCCGTGGTGCCAGAGCGCGAACAAACCCACCGCGAAGGAGTAGCTGTCGGAAGTCTGGAGCAGCCAGCGCTCGCGGCGTAGAGCGCCCTCGTGAGCGGAGCTCGACTCACTCCGCAGGGAGCCCAGCGCAAAGCTAAGCGCCCGAACCTGCGCCTCGAACTGTTCGAAGGAGAAGCGAGCTTCCTGGGCAAACGCGACCAGGGAACGCGCGGCTCGACCGTCGCAGAGCAGCGTGGTGAGATTCACGATTGTGCGATGTGCGCCCGCTCGCGCTCGAGCAGTTCTTC
>Ga0116216_10001256_pt1 | contig 17766 bp, 13 predicted proteins | sample Sb_taG_11_FD_89696 | JGI IMG/M metagenome (GOLD analysis project Ga0116216, IMG submission 89696) | Peat soil microbial communities from Weissenstadt, Germany - Sb_50d_3_AS metaG | ecosystem: Environmental > Terrestrial > Soil > Wetlands > Peat | place: Germany: Weissenstadt | collected 2010-09-21
GACAGTTGCGCGATATGAAGGTGTCGACAGATATTGCGACGTTGACGAAGAAAGAATTCGATTTCTACACCCGTGTGTGTGCTTCGGCCCTGGCGCGTGCGCACGGCCGCAGCGGCGACCCGGTCCAAATCAGTGGTTACCTGGGCAACGGTGATGCGTTTGCTCAGGCGATTGCTCTCTTTGCCGAGAACTACGCTTATCAGACCGAGCGTGATCACGCAGCGTTGCTCGCTGCCATCAAGGAGGGTCGCATTAAGGCTGAGGTCGATGTGTAAAGAGGGAAATACCTGCATGCTCCCGTTCATAATAAGAGCGCATCGATACTCAGACTCAGATGAAAGCGCAATGTGTTATGTATCCGTCAGTTCGCCCAGCACGGTCAATTGATGCAGTGACAAGCCATACCAGCGAGGTCGTTTCGGTCCATTCGATCGGAAACCTCGTTGTGCTAACTCAACTCGGAACTGACCCAAGAGTGCTGGGTGTTGCGTTTGAGAGGCTGATTCTATCCAGAAAGCTCGAAACGCTGGGAAAAGAGCCTTATCTGTAATACTCAAGCCAGCTCCAACTCTACAGTGGAGAGTGATAAACCTATCAATAATTTCAGAGAACTCTTGTTGCGTATCTCCATTCATTGCTTTCTGACTCATTGACGAACCAACCTTCTTAAGATCACACAATTGCACCTCATCTCGAGGTACTCGTTCGTCTCTTCTTTGAACAAGGGCTTCCAGGTCGTATACTCAAACGCTACTAACAGAAAGATGAATAATCACAACTGCTTATGGTATGACGACAGTAGCACGCAGGAATAATTTGGCTCGATTGAATTGGGTTTTCACAGTTGAACCTGGTATACCGATCATCCTGTGTTTGCATAGCACGTATCCCTTTAGGTTTTGCTATGTAGCTCTTCTTAAACGCCTGTTCTTATCGACGTATATAGCTGGAGTAAGACCAGGGGGTATCTGGTCTTACTCCAGCTATGAAAGCGTAGTATCATGCGCTCTGTTTTACTCTTCTCCGAAGTCTTTACGGAGTTGATCTTCTTGCTCTTTGGACAGGTTGGTCTGAATGATCTCGAACTGCTGGCCTTTGACAGCATCAGCCACCTTGTCTACCACCGCCCCACTCGTCAAGAGGAACAATGCCGAGGTACCTGGAGTGACCTTAGAACGCACCTGGTCGATAAAGCCCTCGTCGATCCCATATTTCGCAAAGTGCCCCATCAAGGCGCCGATCGCGGCACCGATCGCCAGGCCGAAGAACGGGATAAAGAACAGCAAGCCGAACAACATGCCCCAGAACGCACCACCCAGCGCGCCGATTCCAGTCATGCTGGAGAGTTGTTTGGTCTTGGGTTTCTTCGCTCCCTCAGGCCAGGTGACGATGGCCCCATCTTGAATCTGGATCAACTGCTGCTTTTGCAGGTTCTCCACTGTATACAACATCGTCTGGGCACCCTCGGTTGTAGGAAACTTGATTGCTACTAACGTCGCCATAGTTAAAACTCCTGTTACATTGTCTACATACACATTAATCGATTCCAGAAGATATGTCCTCTGGAATGCTAGATGTTTTATTCAATCAGCATCGTGGTGATCCCCACACTTCGAGTTGAGCCTCCAGTAAGGTTACACGCCTCCTTCTCTTCGCATTTAGCGTGCTTCTACACACTCTACCGAAATGATCGGGCAGCCCATGTCAAACAGTGAATTGAGGACACCAATCAACGCGGATTGGTCAATTAATAGACCTGTCAGGGTTGTCATCGGATATTGATTTAGAACGAGACCGTGTTCAATCGTCATGCCACCGCAATAATCGGACCACTTCTTGTCCAGGGTTCCCAGGATACTGATCCTGTATGTTGCAGGTTCAAACATACTGGCGCCTGGGCGATATTTTTCCATTTCACATTCCTTCGGGTAACTTCATCTCTAAGTTGCCGCTGACATCCTTCCATAAGCATACAAGCTAAGAGTCGAATACACATGCATAAAACATACTGTTTTTGTGGATGTGATTAATCATAACGAGGTCTGGTAGATCGTATCGTATAGTGTATTTACACTGGTAGCCCCAGGCGGATCTATTTAGCAGAGCCAATTTCCCCTGGCGAGGAGAGCCGAATCGGCCTCCAATATCATCCTCATCTCGCCTTGTCATCCTGAGCGTGTGTATGAGGTACCAACCTCGTGACCCTTTCTGTTTCCTGACATCGTAGCGCTAGGGCGAGTCAGAGCCGCCCAGGCGAACCCGGCGCTCTTGGGCGGTACGCAACTTGCGCTCAGAGCGCGCCTGGCCCATCATGAGCTGCACGAACGCGTCAAAGCGCAGGGCGTGTCCGGTGAGTCCTTTGAGTGGCAGCGTTTTGAGCACCTGGTGCTCATGGACAACCAGCAAGGCGCGTTTGGCTGCCGACAGGTGCAGGGCCACGTGGCGGCCCGCCAGCGCACGACCCACATAGTAGCTCTTCAGATCGACACGCACGCTGCCATCACGGCGCACCTTGCGCACCAGATGCAGGCCATCCCTGACCTGCAGCCAGCGGTCGGGCTCTACCAGATCGGGCACAGCGGGCAACTCGGGCAAGGTCGGAAACGCCACCCGTGGCGGGCGGTTGCCGCACGAGAGGCCTTGATGCGGACGACTCCAGTTGTAGTGCTGCGCAAACGCAGCAGTGACCTCGCGCACCTGCTCGACGCTGCCAGGACGGTCCACCGCCAGGCATTCGTGCTGATACGTCCGATGATAGCGCTCGACGAACCCGTTGGACTCAGCCGTCAACTACACCGTCTCCCTCTCTTGCGGAAGGAGTTTGCACGGTCACCCATCCCTTCCATCCTCTGTATGGCCAGCAGTTTGAGATCCTCAGCTACCGGCACAATTGGGGAGAATATCGGGTCACCTTTTACGATACCCCTGGCCACGTGCGAGCGCTGCCAGCAGCCTGGACCAGCGTTGCTCCCCTTGATCCCAGTGTGGTGCTTGCCGCCGGTCGAGCCGCCTTTCGCGTGGCAGATCTCCTGCAGCTTTCCCTGCTCATCGGGCACATCGAAGAAGTGCGAAAGGAGGAAGCAAAGAGTTAAGCCAATTTTGCCGCAAGTGTAAAGGAGATTATGCCGGAAGTCTCGCTCATATCTATCCATCTCAGCTTGGGAACAGCGCGTTTTTCCTCGAAATTGGACGTATTTATGCCTTGACAATCGACACAAAAACAGGCATACTTGGATGCAGAACCTTTCTTGCAAGGGAGTCTAGCATGTCAGACGAAAAACTCAAGGCGCTGCGTCAGTCTCATACTCTGCATCCCCATCCGGAGCAGGTGCGCGATCCCCTGTTTACGTCAAGCTCATCTTTCTTCGACCCCCGCGACCTCGTGCAGGTCAAGTATGAACTCTTGCGGCGGGTGCGGGTGGAAGGCGATTCGGTCTCGCATGCCACGGCGCTGTTTGCGCTCTCTCGTCCGACCTTTTACGCTGCTCAAGCGGCCTGGGAACGCACCGGTCTCGTTGGATTGCTGCCGGAGTTGACGGGTCCACGCCATGGGCACAAGTTGACCGAAGAGATCCTGGCACTGCTTGTGCCGCGAGCCTCCTCGCTGTCATCGGCTGAGCTCGCGGCCTGGTTACGTGAAGAGCAGCACCTCATCGTTCATCCTCGGAGTATTGAACGCGCGCTCAAACGCGCGGCGAAAAAAGGGGGCGCCTCATGAAGATGCCAGCACTGGAACCAGCCTATGAAGCGGCACGCACCTGGGCTGTGCATCCGATCGCTCATCCGCCCCCAGCATGGGCTCACCTGGTGCGCCGTGGGATGGCGAGCTGGATGCAGCAGACGCCTCCAGAGATGGAAGCGCCGAAGCCTTTCTCTCAACCTACTCGTCTGGACTCCTCGAAGCTGCTCACCATAGTGGCAGCGATGATTGCGGAGGTGTGTCAATGATCTCAGTTCAGCCAGCAGCAGTGCACAAAATCACCGCACGGCATCTCGCGCGTCAAGCGATGTTGTACGTGCGCCAGAGTACCTTGCACCAGGTCCTCGAAAACACCGAAAGCACGGCACGCCAATATGGTTTGCGCGAGCGAGCCATTGCGCTGGGATGGCCCACAGAGCGCATTGTCGTCATTGATCAAGATCTGGGCCAATCGGGAGCCTCGGTCGTTGATCGGTTGGGCTTCCAACGTCTGGTGGCTGAGGTCGGACTTGGCCACGTGGGGCTGGTCATGGGCCTGGAGGTCTCGCGACTCGCGCGCAGTTCGCTCGATTGGCATCACTTACTGGAAATCTGCGCCATGACGGAAACACTCATTCTTGATGAAGATGGTCTCTACGATCCAGCTACCTTTAACGACCGGCTGCTGTTGGGGTTAAAGGGCACGATGTCGGAGGCTGAGCTCCATGTCCTCAAAGCCCGCTTGCAGGGTGGGATTTTGCACCAGGCGCAACGCGGGGCGTTAAAGGTCCCGCTGCCGATCGGCCTGCTCTATGCGGAGGATGGGAGCGTGATCCTGGATCCTGATGCGCAGATCCAACACGCCATCCGTCTCCTGTTCGCGACCTTCACACGGATCGGGTCGGCCTGGGGGACCGTGAGATATTTTCGGAACCAGGGACTCCTCTTTCCTCGTCGGGTGCGCACCGGGCCGCACAAAGGCGAAGTCCATTGGGCACCGCTGCTGCACAACACGATGCTCAGAGTGGTGCGCAATCCTCGCTATGCCGGCGCTTTCTGCTACGGACGAACGCACACGAAGACCCATCCTGATGGGTCACTGCACGTGGAACGCATCCCACCAGAGCAGTGGCCATTTCTCCTACGGGAAGTCCACCCTGGCTACATCACCTGGGACGAGTACGAAGCGAATCTGCACCGATTGCAGCAGAATCGTCCCGCCTACGGGGAAGATCGCCGCCATGGTCCTGCGCGGGAAGGACCCGCTTTGCTCCAGGGACTGGTCATCTGTGGGCGGTGTGGGAATCGCATGACGCTGCGCTACTATCAGCGCAAGCACGGAACACGCCTGTATCCGGAATATCTGTGCCAGAAAGAGCAGATCGAGCAAGCTGGAGACCGTCTCTGCCAGCAAGTGCTTGGGGCAGGTCTGGATGCAGCGATCACTGACCTGCTGCTCGCCCAACTGACTCCTCTGGCCATCGATACCAGTGTGCAGGTCTACGAAGAACTGCATACCCAGGCCGAGGAAGCGCGGCGGTTACGTGCTCAACAGGTCGAGCGCGCCCGTTATGCCGCCGAGGTGGCGCAGCGTCGCTTTTTGCAGGTCGATCCGGAGAATCGCCTGGTCGCCTCCGTCTTGGAAGCAGACTGGAATGCGCGCTTGCGGGAGTTGGTGCAGGTGCAGGAGGAGGCCCAGCGGCAAAATGAAGCAGAACAGCGCAAACTCTCCGCCCTTGAACAGCAGGCGATTGCCGAGCTCGTCGAGGATTTTCCGCGGGTGTGGAACGATCCACGCACCTCGGATCGGGATCGCAAACGCATGGTGCGTTTGCTGCTGGAAGATGTGACCGTGCTCCAAAATGAAGTGATTACGGCTCAGGTGCGCTTCAAAGGGGGAGCGACCGAGACAATCACCGTTGCGGTGAGCCACGGGCGGCGCCACCCACCCAACTCCTGGTGCTCATCGATCAGTTGCTTGAGGACTACACCGATGCCGAGGTGGCTGAGCAGCTGAACCACCTCGGATGGCGCACTTTTAACGGAAAGCCCTTTCGCGCCGCCCGAGTCTTGTCTCTCCGACGTGATCACCAGTTGAAAGATCATGGGATGCGCTTACGCGAACGCGGGCTGTTGACTGCCGAGGAGGCGGCCTCTGCCTATGGGGTGTGCCGGGGAACGATCATGGCCTGGGGACGGGCAGGAGTGCTTCCCACGTCTCGGATGAATGATCATGGGATGGTGGTCTTCCCGCCGCCCGATGGGCACGCTCCTCAAAAGTATGCACACAAATATCAAAGAACACGCTCATCATGCGGAAGGAGTGCAGTATGCAACTAACTCGTTCTGCTGGGGTTGGTGTGGATCACAGAGCAGCACGCCGACGCCCAAACACTCGCAGAAGCGCACCAGGGCTGACGGAAAGTCGCTGCCACTGGGACTGCCCACAAAGCGCACATCGCGATCCAGGCGGAGCACCTGGGGCAGTCGATGGGCGATGCGTCCGGCTTGCTGCAAGATGCAGTAGATCGTGCGGCTTGAGCGGGGCAGCCGCTCCCCTTGCACCTGCTCGTCCTCCGGCTCTGCCTCCTGTAAGCGCCTCTTCCATTTCTTGACCCAGCCCCGCGACATGCCCACTGCCTGCGCATAATGGGAGTGCGTCCACTGCGGGTGGAGGTTCAAGAGACGACGCAGATTGGCTCGTACTGCGTAGTATACTGCTTCCATAACGGTACCTCCTGGCTGACAGATTTGCATTCTGCCAGTAGTGTACCGTTCCCCCTCCTTTCTTCGCAAGGCTACGATGTTGCTACTCAGCTCCGGTTACGAGGTTGGTACCTCATACAGCGCCAACGAAGGATCTCGTTGCTCACACTCATGATGACAAGTGGGGACTGTTCAATATAAGAGATTGGTTTTTTACAAAATACAAGCTTAAGTCAATGATCATGGCTCAAGGCCGAGATGCTTATCTATGCACAGTGCGACCGTCAACACCTCGTAAGTATTGACGGTCGCACATTCATAGAGAGTGGTAGCCTTTCCCGAATTGTGGCTCAACCAGCGGCACCCATGCCCACGGCTTGCATCGATTCGTGCTCGTGCAGAGCCTGCTCTGCCTCCATGTGCGCAGGCTTCAGATCAAACACCACCTGCTTCACAGTACCCGTGAAGGCATAGGGAGCCTTGTCCTCATAGGCAAGATCGACGACGAGACCATTGTCGCGGCCAATGTCCATGCCCGAGTAGGACGAGAAAGTAATCGGAACGGTGTGCGGCATTCTCCCTTCGCTGACCTGCTCATTGTTTACCCACAGGGTGACGTTGCCACCTGTGCCTGGCTTGTTCTCGTCCGCCTCGAACAGCATCTTTACCGTCACATCGCCAGTGGGAATCTTCTCCGTGGATACCTGCTTGTAGGTCTCGACACCCAGAAATGAGTAAGTATGGTGCAGCAGGCCCTTGTTGTCAACCCACAGCCCGAAGCCTCCGATGAAGTCGGCGTTTGCGACAATGACGCCTTCGGCACCTCCATCCGGGACATGAAGCTCCGCCTCGATGGCGTATGACCGCCCCGCAATGCGTGGCACCATGCCGCGCTGCACGTTCTGGACATCTCCGGCAAAGGCGAAACGGGTGATCGTGGGTAGCGGTGGCAGCATGCCAAAGAAGATCGAGAAGCCCCCTAATAGTGGCAGCACTCTATTGCGCTCAGCCTCCTGCCAGAACAACTCCTGCAGCTCCTTGAGCTTGTCGGGGTTCTGTGCCGCCAGGTTCCTGGCCTGCGAGAAGTCGTCGGGCAGGTAGTATAGCTCCCACAGGTCCTTCTCCGGATCGTACGCACCGGGAGCAAAACGCTTGAGTGTCTGCGGTGAGAGATCCCAGGGGGCCTTGTCCAACCTGGTGCAGGCCCACCAGCCGTCCTTGTAGATGCCGCGTGCGCCAAAGATCTCGAAGTATTGCACCGTATGTCTTTCGGTGGCATTCGCATCCTCGAACGTGTACGCGAAGCTGGTGCCATCCATCGGCTCCTGCTCGATCCCGTCGACGAGCTTTGGCTCAGGGATGCCAGCAGCCTCGAGGATTGTTGGGCCGATGTCGATGCAGTGCGTGAACTGCGTGCGCAAGTCCCCGTGAGCCTCGATGCGATCCGGCCACGCAACGACCATCGGGTTGCGCGTCCCTCCCAGGTGGCTCGCCATTTGCTTGCCCCACTGGAACGGCGTGTTGCCCGCGTGCGCCCAGGCCGCGGCGCAGTGCGGCGCAGTGTGATCCCCCCCCCAGCCCTCGATGCCACCGTACTGCTCGATCAGCTTCAACTGCTGCTCGGCGTCGAGCGCGACACCGTTGAGAAAAGTCATCTCGTTGAACGAGCCAGTGTTCGTCCCCTCCATGCTGGCGCCATTATCTCCCCAGATGTAGAAGACGAGGGTGTTGTCGAGGTCGCCCATCTCCTCGATCGCGTCGAGTAGCCTCCCGGCATTCCAGTCGGCGTTTTCCTGAAAACCTGCGTAGACTTCCATCTGCCGCGTATAGAGCTTCTTCTCGGCATCATTGAGCGAGTCCCAGGCAGGGAAGAGATCCGGTCGCTCGGTGAGGACCGCGTCCTGTGGGATAACGCCGAGCTTCTTCTGGCGCTCGAACGTCTCCTCACGGTACTTATCCCAGCCGCCATCGAACGTGCCCTTGTACTTGTCGGCCCATTCCCTGGCAACGTGGTGCGGCGCGTGGGCGCAGCCAGTGGAGTAATACAGGAACCAGGGCTTCTGCGCATCCTGCGCGCGCACGGCGTGCAGCCACTCAACAGCCTTGTCGGTAAGATCATCGGGGAAGTAATACTGCTCACTATCCTTACCCTCTGGTACACCAAGCACCGAGTTGTCCTGAGTGATGATTGGGTCGTACTGACCCGCAGCACCGCTCAGGAAGCCCCAGTAGTGGTTAAAGCCCCATGACTGCGGCCAGTGGTCGAACGGACCTGCCGCTCCCTGGACGTTGTCAGGCGTGAGGTGCCACTTGCCGAACCCTCCGGTGACGTACCCGTTCTCCTGCAGGATGCGCGGAAAAGGGGTGCAGCTTCTGGGCCTCGCGGACGAGTACCCGGGGAACGGGCCGGGGAACTCTGCGACCGAGCCGAATCCCACCCGGTGGTGGTTGCGGCCGGTGAGCAGCGCAGCACGGGTCGGCGAGCAGAGGGCAGTCACATGGAAGCTATTGTACGTGAGGCCATCCTGCTGGACGCGTGTCATGTTAGGGGTCCTGATCGGCCCTCCGAACGTATCTGGCTGGCCGAATCCTGCATCGTCGATCAAGACGATCAGCACGTTGGGCGCGTCTTCGGGCGCCTTCGGCCCGGGGATGATCGTCCAGTCGGCTACCGACTTATCTAATGTGCGTCCGATCGTCCCGCCGAAGCTCCGATCGGGGATCGGCAGCACCGTGCGGTCAGGGCTGAACTTAAGGCCAGCTTCTGCCAGGGCGTCCTGGAGCTCCTTCAGACTATCTTTGTCCATCTGGGCCACCGACTTCGCGGGCGAGTCGGCGAGCGCCTGTTCTGCAACCAGCCGATCATCACTCACGACGACAGCGATGATGGCCGCCGTGCCTGGTTTGAGCTTATCGCCGAGGCCTTTCTCGAGACCGCTATCGAGCTTGTGCTTCGCAAACTTGCCGACCAGGCCACCTGCTGCGGCACCGACAACGATCGAAGCGAGCAGAGGTGGTGAGAAGAGGCCGACTACGAGACCGACACCACCACCCCAGCCCATGCCCTCGCGACCCATGTGGTCACCGGTCTGGGTCACGCGCACCTTACCGTCCGCGTCATGCTCGACGAGGATCACCCCCTTGGACCTGACCTGCTTGTCCTTGATGAGCTTTACAAAAGCCTCGAAGTTTTTCTGGGCAGGCTCGATGCTCTGGTAGCCAGCCATAATGACATCAAAGGTGTCTTTCATTATGTTCTCACTTTCTTCGCCGGATTCCTGTTTTCGTCCGGCCAAATAACAGCATTACCCTTTGAAGTGGAACCGAAAACACCAACTCCATTCTCAGGTAAACCTTGTATTACTAGCAGTATAGTATCCAGGAGACACAAAAGGCATGCATCAAACGTACTATTTAAGCCTGGTGTTGACAGCTATGTGTCATAGATCAACACACGTGTTCTAGTGCATTTGTACTGCTCGCACAAGATGACCGTAAGAAGGACGACAACAAGACGTCACTGCAGTTGAGGCCTGGCAGTCTGCCCCGAAGCCAGGAATCCGAGGGTTTTGGCCAATGAGACGGCAGCACGGCGATTGCTCACGCTAAGCTTGCGATAGACATTGCTGGTATGCACCTTGACCGTTCCTGTTGTCACTACCAGTTCTCGCGCAATCTCTTTGTTCGTGAGATCCTTATCGAGTAAGTGCAAGATTTGCAGTTCGCGGTCGGTCAACTGTTCCAGGCCCTCCTGCCGCAGCAACGCCTCAGTTGATACTGGTAGCGCAGCCCTGGAACTCATAGCTGCCAGCAGGTCTTGCAGATATGCGTCAAAATTTCTATCGAACTCCTTTCGTGCTTTGCGGCGCTTGCGCAGCTCCTGTAGCACGTTAATCAACGGTGGTAGATCGGCAAAGGTGCGGATGAATCCATTGGGACGCGCCAGGGTAAGTGCGTCTTCGAGCACGTCGAGAGCGTCGCTTTCACGACCTTGCAAATCGTACGCCCAGGCTTGTAGGGCTAACACCTGAATCGTTTTGCGCGTATTATGCATACTTCCGACATGCTGCAAGAGTGTGTCTAGCAACGCTTGCCCGTGTGTCACGCTCACCTCATCGCCCTGAGCAAGGAACATCCAGGCTGTGGTTATGGGCGGATCTTCCAGGAAATGCATCGGTCCCCGTATTTCTTGCTCGCCCGCCAGCTCAAGCCACTGTGCTGCCTCCTCCACGTTGTCCTGCAACAGCGCCAACCGTCCACAAAAGGCGTAGGCTGTCATGAGTTGGGGTATGTTGTGCTGTTCCTGCACCAACGCGAGCAGGCCGCGAGAGTTCTCTTGTGCCTGGGTACTCGACCCCTGGGCTTGATACGCCAAAGCCAGACCACTCAACGCATCCTGCACCACCCAAAAGTGTGCCTCGTGCTGGTTGGCGATTACGACGGAGAAGTGATAGATCGCAGCATCCATGTGGTTCCATTCGTGATGCACCACGCCCATCAACCAATGGGCAAACTGTTGACTCACCACCAGATCAGCCTCCTGAGCGACCTGGAGTAAATGGCGAGCAGTGTGTTCCACCTGATGCAATTTACCTGCTGCCAGATAGACCCATGCTTGAGCAAAAAGCAGGCGAGCGGTGAAGTTCGGATGTGCCGACTGTTCCTTCATCGCCTGCTGCAGTTGAAGGTGCGCAACCTCTTCTTGCCCGCAAGCCTGGTATGACCAGGCCAGGAACTGCATGACTAAACTCGCTATATCTACCCTATCTGGTGGAAGCCAGGCCAGAGCGGAGCGGGCGCTCTCCAGGCTCGCCTGCATCTGCCCTGTAAAGTACTGAAGAAAGCTCCAGCCGAGCGCAACGAGCGCAGAGAGGATCCTGGAATACGGGTCTTCCCGACTCCTTGCACTGCTCCCACTTGTTGCTAAGAGTTTGTCGGCAGACGTCAGCAAGCCATAAAAATCTGTGAGCCGCCCGTGTATCTGTGCAATCCACGCTCTCGCGAAAAGGAGACCGGGACTGCCCTGGATCTGGTCCTCCGGTAACTGGCCCAACCAGCGCTCCAAAGCCACGAGGTTCTGATGTGCAAATGCAGAGAGAAAGTGCGCTTCCACCAACTGCGTCGCACCCGATGCATCTCCTGCCTCAAGCGCATGTTCGATCGCCTCTTCGATCAGTCCCTGCTCTGCATACCACCGACTCGCGCACCGGTGCAACAGTGCAAGCTCTTCTCTACTGCTCTTCTCCTGCAAGCGCTGTTGCAATACCTGCTGGAACAGGTGGTGAAAACGATACCAGCCCTGGCGCTCGTCGAGAGGGAGTATGAACACATTCGAACGCTCCAGCCAGTTCAAGGTAGCTTGTATGTGCTCTAATGTACTATCGTTACCAATAATCGCTACACACAGCTTGCTGCAGAACTGCTTCAGCATCGATGCCTTCACGAGCAAATCTTGCACGGCAGGCGCTAAGTTGGCAAGCACTTCCTCAACCAGGTAACTCTGTATCGAGTAATCAGTAAATCTATGAAGCTGTTCCATAAATGCTGCGGGGTCAGCAGTGTTGCGCAGGGAGAGCGCAGCAAGCCGCAACACTGCAATCCAGCCTCCCGTCTGTTCTTCGAGTGAAGCCGCGGTCTCGTGTGCCACAACGCTTCCTAGCTCCTGTGTAAGAAAGGCTTCCGTCTCCTCGCGTGTAAAGCACAAGTCGATGGGACGCAGGTCGTTCAGGTACCCCTTGGCACGCCATTTGGCCAGGGGCAGCGGCGGGTCGGATCGGCTGATGAGCACAAGATGGAGTTGAGGAGGCAGATGCTCGATCAGTTGATCGAGCAAGGAATGGATGTCACGAGTGCGAATGAGATGATAATCATCCAGCACCAGCATGAGATCGTCAGGCAGATCGGCCAGATCATTGATGAGGAGAGGGACGATATACTCGACTGAGGGGAAACGTGGTACTTCGAACAAGCTGGCGATGCCACCAAACGCATCGGGAATGGCACTTTGCAGGGCGGCGGTGAGCGATTGTACGAAGACACGCAGTTCGTTGTCGTGCTCATCGAGGGAAAGCCAGGCCGTAGGACGATCGATCGACTGTATCCACTGCGCTATCAACGTCGTCTTCCCAAAGCCAGCCGGTGCCGATATCAGCGTGATGTTGCCGCTCAGCCCTGCATGTAAGCGCTCGAGGAGACGGGCACGGGAGATCAGGTCACTACGCTTGCGTGGTCGATAGAGTTTGGTCTGCATCAGGGCCATGGGATGGTCGCCATCCAGTGCCATGCGGTGTGATGTGTGCATGGAGAGCCTTGGGTGCATAGAAGCAGCAGTCTGCGTCGAGGACACGTCGGTCGATTCACCGGAGCCGTGCTCATCTGCGAACGCTCGTGCAGTAGCCTGGAGTCGCGCCGGGGTTAGCGCATACGAGTGGCCGAGGTGGATACGGTAGAGCTTGCCCTGACGCCTGTGATACGCTTTCCAGTAAGAGCCCCCGGTGCGCAGCATGCTCTTGCGCGCCGTAAAGGTCCCAGCAGCATCAACGAAAGTAAAAGTGGTATGCTGCTCTAACCAGTCATACCATGCGGGAGTCCCAAGCACAATAGGATCGTTCTCAGACTCCGGCTGGTAGAGTCGCTCGTCCGTCACATGTGGGATTGTAATACCCATACAAAGAATCCTAAGTCATCTAGAGCACAACATACAAGGAACAATCTTGTTATATTGAGTGGTGATTGATAGCTACTCAAGCTGACCCCTTCAGCTAAGAGTGCTGGGAATTGGAACGGGTATTCTTCTTTGGGATAAATGCACCTGGCACTTCACAAGTATACCATATCCATTTGTAAAATTTTTACATAGAAGTCACAAAGACGTCACCATTTCGCTGCTATTAGAAATAGGCCATTAGAACGTGAAGGGATTGTTATATACTTGTGAATCTTACATGAGCAAAGGTGACATTCATCGGATGAGGATAGTAGCCAGGCGGCCCTCGCGGCCGCCCAGTACAATAGGCGATTCACGTGATGTGTGATTATTCTGCGGCGGAGGTCGCTACTTCATTTCTCGCAGCACGCCGCGCCATCAACCGTTTGACCTCAAAGCCCACGAACATGGACGTGACCGTGGAGAGGCACATGAGCGCAATCAAGTACGGATCGGCAGTACCCACTGTCGCCACCAGCAGAATGGCTGCCAGGGGCGCGCTCAGCAAAAGCGAAACTGCGGCAGCTTCGATGCATAAAACCAGGATGGACACTGGAATGGTCGGGAATAGCAGGCTCAGCGCCATCGCGACCATCGTGCAGGTAAACAGCGTTGGGAATATCGGGCCACCCAGGTACCCGCTCTTGAACGATAGTCCCAGCAGCAAGATCTTGAGCAGCGCAAAAAGGAGCAACAGCGCTACACCATAAGAAGCTGGATTTTGGATGATTGGCTTGATTTGTGAGTACCCGTCGAACATCAACTCCGGATAGAAATAGACCACGATGGCGATGACCACCGCCGCGACCATAGTTCGCAGGACGACCCGCTCTCCGAATCGTCCCATCACCCTGCCGAAGACCTGGAAACTCACGGCGATGAACAGCGCCAGCAGTGCCCCAACCAGGCCGAGCAAGATTGCATAGAGGGCATATTGAAGTGTCAATGTGCTGATGGGTGTAAAGGGGATAGCTTTTGCAAAGACGGGTAATTTCAGCAAGGTGAAGAAAAAGTAGCCGATAACGCCCGCCAGCAGGTTCCAGGCCAGGAATGCGATGCCCAGTTCTTTCCCGCCAATCTGAAACTCGGTCGCCAGGACACCCGTGAACAAAGGGCTGCCAATAATGCCATTGTACGCTGAGGCAAGAGCTGCAAACGATAATCCTAATCTCGACTCCTCAGCAACCTTCAGTTTCTCAGTTATCCAGGCGGTGATTTCCTGGACGAGGGCACCCAGGGCTCCTTCAGGCCCGACGCTGGCCCCAGAGAGCAATGAGAAAAAAGATGAGAGCAGCGCGCCTGGAAAGGTCGTGTAATCAGTCTTTTCTTCACCCCCGCCTTTCATGGACGCCATAGCCCCTCCATCGATCACAGTCGGGGCGCGCAGGTACTTCTGGACAAGCCCAACCAGCAGCGAGAAGAACAAGACTCCTACCGGGATAGTCCATTTGTTACTGGTCACGAAGCTGTTATTCCAGATAGCATTGTTGAGCCATCCGTAAGCTCCTAACCACAGGGCCGTAAAGACGATTGCGACAAGCGCAAGAAGGATGACCATCCTGATCCTGGGATATCTACGTTGATTTTGGCTGCTGGTATCATTTTGCGCCGCCTGCTCTGGCGGGCCGCTTGAGTTTGTTGAGATTTCAGACATGGTTGTTCTCCCTCCTAAATATTCCAATGGAAGACATCATAATCAATATTGCTCGTTCTTGACGATACATCATAGATAGCCTCGATTATAGAATACATTTTGCTGTTTGGAAACACATCCTTTAAGCAGACCGTTTTTATGCGTTTAGAAAGAGAAAAGCCCTGAAGAGCAGGGTTCTTAAAATGCATTTCTTCAAACAGTAATATAATTTCTTTAAGCGAGATGGTGTTCAAGCGCATAGCGAGTCGCAGCACTGCGCGAATTGAGGGCCAGCTTGCCGAAGATCGAATGAATATGCCCATTGACTGTGTGCGGGCTGATGATGAGGCGTCCGGCAATCTGTTTGTTACTGAGTCCCAGAGCAAGGAGTCGCAGCACTTCGATTTCACGCGCCGTCAAATCTTCATACTCATGATAGATATATGGCTCTATAGATCTCGATGAGAGTACTGTAAGAGCTGTTCTTCCTTCGCTACTATGAGGACTGACGGTACGCTTGCAAGTCAGTGTGGACGCCTTGACTTGCGTGTCTCCCAAAAGACGAGAGAGCCGCTGAGCTTCTCCCAGCCGATCACATTCAATCAGCCTTTGCAATGCTGCCCGCAGGTTACCAGTTTCAAGTCCCAGCCTTTCTTGCCACGCAAGCTGATCAGCGCCACACATGCCTGACTCGGTCTCTATAGCCAGCTTTAGGTAGTAGTTAGCGTGCTCATCACGTATTTTGTCAAGCTCTCCGCTCTCTGCCAGCCGTACCTGCGCATACTGCCTGGTCATCTCCAGACATGTCAGGCGTGGCTCGCATTCACTCGAAACTACATACTGCAACAGGCTGGTATCGATCAACGCTTGCACACCATCCGCCACAGAGATCGTCAGTCCTCCTAACGCTAGCGATACGCCTTCTAGAGCTTGCATGGAGCATCCTCCGATAAAGACGGCGAACCTTCGAAACAGCGTTTGCTCTTCAGGCGAAAGCAAGTCATCATTCCATTTGAGCGCTTTAAGTAGCGTCTGCTGGCGTTCCGGTATATCCCTTCTTCTTCCTGCCAGCACCTCGAGAGGATGCTCCAGCCTGGAAAGCAAGAGTTTCGGAGGCATCAACTTGCTCTGCTCCACTGCTAACTCGATCGCCAGCGGTACGCCTTCCAGGCGCGCGCAGATTGCAGCAATGTCGCTCGCATTCCTGTCTGTCAACTGGAATCCTGGCAACATGGCCTGCGCACGCTGGACAAAAAGCGCCACGGACGAAACATACAAGAGTCTCTCAGGTTCAATCTTCTGTCGCATATCTGGTATCTCAAGTGGCTGAACCGGAAATTCGTATTCACCTCCTATATGCAAGAGCGCGCGGCTCGTCACAAGTATCTTGAGCTGAGGACATGATGAGAGTAGATCAGTGAGTAACAGCGATCTGGGTAATGCATGCTCGAAGCCATCAAGCATGAGTAAGAGCTGTTTATCGTGCAGGAATGTTTTGAGGCATTCACATGGGTTTTGGTCTTCCTTCTCCAGCAATCCAAGCGCCTGTATGATTGTCGGGATGACTAGCTCTGAATCAGGAATGGTTGAAAAGGAGACGAAACAGACTCCCTGTGCAAATGCTTCTCTCACCTCATTTCCAAGTGAGAGAGCCAGGCGTGTCTTGCCTATGCCGCCGGTACCGGTCAATGTCACCAGTCGTGCCTCAGATTGCAGCAGATCTCTGAGTGTCTGTAGCTCCCATGCACGCCCAACCAGAGGGGTGATAGGCACCGGTACAGGTACTATGTGAGAGCACGTATCCGCTCCCCTAATGGATATAGGCGCTTCCAATTGGCGCTTGGTCGAGAGAGAAGCAAGCAATAGTGGTGATGAGTCTGCTTGACCCGCTACTTCCAACGCTCTTGCAAAGCTCAGTACATCAACGAAACGCTGTCCAGGCTCCTTAGACAGCCCTTTCATGACTACCTGTTCAACAGCTCTGGGAATCTCAGGATGCTCGTCGCATAGAGAATGAGGAACAGTATACAAATGCTGGTTAGACAGGTAAGCAGTCAGACCTTCAAAGGGGCGATGGCCACATAACCATTCGTAGACCATCACTGCAAGCGCATATTGATCGCTTGCGGGAACGGGCTGTCCTTGAATCAGTTCAGGGGCCATATAAGACAGATTACCAAAGCGTTCTTTGACTTGAAATACTTCTTGATCTGAGGTGAACAAGGCCAGGCCGAAATCGCTCAGCAGCACCTCGTGTTTTGATCCCAGCAGGATATTTTCGGGTTTGAGATCGCGATGGATCAAGTGCTGATCATGGGTATACTGTAATGCTGAAGCCAACGCCACAACGTACGAGACAATGGTGGGCATGGGTAGTGGAATCCCGGCATGATGCTTCTGACGCAGATTACCATGGGGCGCATAGTCCATCACGAGGAATGGGATATCGCTCTCCAGGCCGAAATCAAAGACGCGAATGAGATGCGGATGTACCAGGTGGCAGATGTGTCGAGCTTCAGTCAGAAAGTCTGCTAACATGTGTGAGTCCAGCCGTGAGTGCAAGACTTTCACCGCGGCGGGAGTGTTGAGATACAGGTGCTCGCCCAGGTATACATCAGCAAATGCGCCCTTTCCCAGACGTTGGACCAGGCGATAATTCCCTAGCCGTTGTTCCACTTGTTCGATCATACGCGACTTTTCCTTGTGAAAGAGTCATAGCTTCGGATTGCAATGAAATAACACTTCTGAATATCACTTAAGATGAAGTGTAGTTGATAATAGGCGAGAAAACTATTCCCCATAAGATATAGAAAGGATATATTTTTTAGTCTTACTCACAAAAATATCTTATCACAGGCCAGTAACAACTCACTCCCCCAGGTATAGCGCTATATCACAATATCATCACATTTACATAATCACTACAGCCGCACTTGTGTGAAGCAGCAGCAAGCTGAAAGGCTAGAGTGGCTCAGTTTTTCAGAGCGCGTCCACCCGAGCTTGAAGAGCGGCTGCCGCCTGTTCCAACGAGGCGAGCGTTAA
>Ga0116216_10001258_pt1 | contig 17751 bp, 14 predicted proteins | sample Sb_taG_11_FD_89696 | JGI IMG/M metagenome (GOLD analysis project Ga0116216, IMG submission 89696) | Peat soil microbial communities from Weissenstadt, Germany - Sb_50d_3_AS metaG | ecosystem: Environmental > Terrestrial > Soil > Wetlands > Peat | place: Germany: Weissenstadt | collected 2010-09-21
CACATACTCGCCAACCCTCGGATCCTCACACCGACCGGGTCACTCGGCGAAAAGTACATCTCCGTTTAGGCGGGTGGTGTCTGTGTTATCTCGGCCGAAGATTTGCTCTCTCGACTGAGGGTACTCTACAACGACGTCATCGCATACATCTTGTGTTTAGCATCCTAATCACCTTTTGCCGAGACCGTCTCGTGTGACCATGTGTCGCTCACATTACGCGATCCTCCACTGTCTATCTCTTCTCCTTCTTCGTTCGAATGTAGTAAAGCCATGAGGGGAACTCACATCACCACACTGGCTAGCCATTTCCTACACTCTAGCTTAGCATAACAATCCATGTTCACGATTCACCATATTACACGATACCTTGAGGAGTATCCGCCCTCTGTTTCAAACCACTTCGACCGTGAATTGCCATTGCGATTGGGTCATAGCCACCAGCGCTAACCCCCTAAGTTCAACTCTTTAGCACGTTCTCCTCCCTTAGCCGTAGCGATAGGCTTTATTATCTGGACCAATGGTAATGCTCCCTGAGTAGGAGTAGCGAGTCCCGCGACGAGATTGGCAAAAGGGATCCGCGCCTTTTTCACAAGTGATGATCCATCCAGTGTGACGAGAGCACGCTGGGAGCCAGCCGATGCATCGCATGCGCACATCACCCTCGTCCTCGACGCTGCACGAGCATCGACACAGGGCTATTATAGCTCACCTATGAGGCCGCACTACCCAGAACCCAGTGTGTGAATCCTCTTCATCCGTGGTTGCACATGGATACCCCGCGCAATCGCATCATACATGCCCTCAGTTTTATCGTGCTTCCCGCAAGCCGATCTGGTCTGGTGACGTGAGAAAAGGGACTATCTGCCTTCGTCTGGCGCATTGCCTCACCCCCGAATCTGACTGTGCGTTCTTCACGCAATCCACGATCTCGCGGAGCATTTTTTGCGTTTTCACGGCATTCCACTTGTCCTGGCTACTTGAGAGATCCATTCTTGAGCGAATCGTACATGCCTCGTGTTAGAACTCATTTCCCACTGTCCTTGTTTTCCTTCCGAGCTGAGTGTATAGTAGTGAGTAGGGTAGATTTCGTAACGTTCTGCCTCCAGAAGTACGCAACATTCTATGTCAGAGAAGCACGGATGGCACATGTGAGCGCTAAATGCGCTCCTGGAGCCATTCTACAGCAAGCGAACGGCGATATTGTAACATTCTGCCTTCCAAGCAGGCTGTCGCGGGTTCGAGCCCCGTCTCCCGCTCCCTTGACACAACGAGTCTCTTTGCAGGCTGTCTACAAGCCGTTTGAAGACAAGCGAACGGCGTTACGGCAAGCAAGGAAACGCTGTTGTTTTTGGCGCACACGTGTTCAGTGACAACCTGCCTCGAATGCGGGCGAACATCTGCCTTACCCCAAGTGACAACCTGCCTACCAGGGGATGCGAACACCTGCCTTCTCCATTACGAAACAACCTGCCTCCCACCTTACCGCCTGCTTGTCTTCCTGTTCAGCAAGGAGGTACAATCACTCCATGGTATATCAGCAACCGGATGAGCACCGCTCGTCCACTACATCTGCCAGCAAGGCGAGAAAACGAAAAACTGACGTGACCGAGGCACGCGCCCGCGCCCAACGTACCAAGTTGGAGACGCAGGCGAAAGCAGGTCAACACCAGCGTGCATCGGAGGCAGCCAGGGAAGAGACGTCACAAACGGTGTTGCAGGCCAGACGCCGTGCAGCTATGACTCTGGCCCGTGCCATTGATGATTATCTGCAAGACCATGAGGGCGGTAATCATAGTAAGAAAACGTTGGAGTGGCACCACACGGCCTTGGGTCTGTTGCAGACGTTCCTGAAAGAAGAGCGTGATATCACACTCGTGGGAGAAGTGGAAGCCACTGACATCAGCGCCTGGTTTGCGCACATGCGCAAAGTTGATGGGAAGCATGGGCGGCCCAGATCCGAACGCACCATCCAGACCTACGCCCGTTCGGTGCGCGCCTTCTTTCACTGGCTGGTGCGCCGCGAGATCATCGAACGCAACCCCTTCGATCGGGTCGTGTTCCCCAAGGTCGGCAGACCGCTCATCCAGACCATCGAGCCCGAGGAATTCGAACAGCTCTTGCTGGCCTGCGCGCCGCCCAACGAGACAGGGCAGATGGCCGATCGCGCAGCCGTGCGCAACCGGGCCATCCTTTGGTTGCTCTACGACACCGGCATTCGCGTTTCCGAGTTATGTGGTCTGCGGCTCGGCGATTTCGATCGCAGGCACGGAGTGATCACGGTACGGGGGAAAGGCTCGAAGGAACGGCGCATCGCCCTTGGCTCCAACTGCCTGCGCAACCTCTTGTACTATCTGGATCGCCACCGACCGGGTGAAGAGGAACTGACCGAATGGGGCAGCGCGGGTGAAGAGCACCTGTTTCTCGCGGAGACGCGCACGCCGCTCACCAAGAATGGCGTGGAGATGCTCTTCTCACGTCTTCGCAAGCGAGCCGGGATCACCGACAAGCGTATCAGCCCGCACATCCTACGGCACACCTTTGCGGTGCGCTACCTGGTGCTGGGCAATGACCCGTTTAGCCTGCAGGAGCTGCTGGGGCATGAGGATATGACGACGGTCAAGAACTACATGCACATGAATGACACGACCATTCAGGATCAGAAACGCAAGTACAGTCCAGGAGATCACCTGCCGACGCGCATGCCGGGGCCGCGTGAGATTAGGCGCAAAGGTTATCGGGCGAAAGGGAAGGGGAGCAGAGCGCGCGAGAAACGTGAGCCCTGATCGTGTGATCGTGTTCGGGGGAACGGCCGTGCCGCTGCTTTCGCGTGCTGGAGGAAAGAGCGGCGCACCGCTTCCAGGCAATCGGGGTACCGACTAGGTGCCACCTGTGCGAACCTCTCGTCTCCTGTCCATACCTGGTTCGTTTCTTCAAGCAAGCGAATGGCAGCAGGAACAGTGTTCAGTAGAGTAGGCCAGAGGTTGGAGGACACTGACAGGTAGTACGAATGGGTGGCCAGCAGGCCATCTGAGAAAGCGTCTTGCACTCAAAACACTGTCCAGTAGCTGAAGATGACCAGGAGGGAAACATGATCAACGGAGCACACGTCATTCTGTTCAGCACCGACGCGGAGGCCGACCGGGTCTTCATCCGCGACGTGCTCGGATTTGCCGGGGTCGACGCAGGCGATGGCTGGCTGATCTTCAAGCTGCCGCCAGCCGAGATCACCGTGCATCCCACCGAGGGGTTGGGGAAACACGAGTGCTACTTGATGTGCGACGATATCGAGCAGATGCTCGCAGACCTGACCGCCAAAGGCGTCGAGATCTCACGTCCGGTGAGCCGTGAGAGCTGGGGTCTACTAGCCCCGATCAAGCTCCCGAGAGGCGCTGATCTGTCACTCTACCAGCCACACCACCCCACCGCATACGACCTGGATGGTTGAACCGCTGCGCATCCATGCTGGAGTAGGAGCGTGCCTCTCAGCAGGAAGAGGTCGCCTCTCTGAACACATGGGAACTTCTTTGATCTAGTGCGCGCTTGGGGAGAAGGTGTCGATGATAACGAAGGTACGGCTCTCAATCAATCACCCTTGCCCCCGAAGGGCGCTCACGCGACAAGCACTTCAAGCCAGTCCGTCAATTCTACCAGTTTGAGCTGGCGCGGTTGTTCCGAGCGATCGAAGGGGTCGCTCACGACAATCTGACGCAGTTCAGCCATGGTGTAGACATCGCTGAACATGCCATAGAGCAAATCCAGAAAACGCTCCAGGTCGTCGTGGGTATAGCCTGCCGGACACGAACCAAAAGTTTTGAGCAGGCGTTTTCGTTTCGCTGGTGTGATCTGCTGCATGAATTTTCCTACACGTCTTTTATAACATATCACCGCTGGTTTGCATGCGGGGAAGCAGGACGCCAACCTGTGCATAGGCATGATACCGCTTCTGTACTATCCGTCTCTCTGCAGGCCAGAAACAACGTTCATATTCGCTTCAGGTTGACGGTTCTTGCTTCCCTTCCTCTACATCGCAGCGGACAGCTTCTTTAAGCCAACGGTATGGCAAGAATATAGAACAAATATACTACAGAATGTTGTCACTTTTCTCGGTTTTGAGACCGAATTGTTGGGAGACAACGACCGAATTTTTCGGTGAGATGTGCTGCATGAACGCCGGTGTACATGTTACATCGGCGTTCCTATTGACTGCGGTTCTTGTGACGCGAAAATTCGGTCGTTGTCTCTCGGAAATTCGGCCCTAAAACGGAGATTTTGGGCGCCGTTATCAAGTACATTTGTTCTAGCATCGTGCGATTTTCCTACGGTGATAGAAGGTTCACCGCTAAAACTATGTGAGTACAAAGGGTATCTTTCATGCAGGCGCTGCACGCCTGTCCAATGTGAGGTACCCGCTAGGAGTGACACAATGGCTTATCTGACGCCAATTGGCGTGCAAGCGGGTGCGGATGCATCGGTCAGCGATCTGCTTGCGCACTGGATAGCGGAACAGCAACAACGCGACGATCTGTGCCGGCGCGAGCGGCCACGCATCGGCATCCTGGCTGCACGGGGCCACCTGCGAGATGGAGGGTGGCCTGCCTACGGTGGGGACGCACCCACCGTACACGCCATCCTGGAGGCCGGAGGCTTTCCCAGCCTCATCCCGACGCTGCCCTTGATCGAGAGCTATGATCCGTTGCAGCTCCTGAGCGATGACCACGCCTTTGCACTGCTCTTTGGGGTGCTCTGGCCGGTGGTGAGAGAACTGGATGGACTGATCTTGACCGGTGGCGGTGATCTGTCCTCCTGTTTGTTTGGAAAGCCGCCTCATCCCCAGACCGAGACGCCCGATGCATGGCGCGACGTGTGGGAGCGTTAGGTCGCGAGGCTTTCCTGGCTGCTCTGCATCCCCACGTTGGGCATCTGCCGGGGGATGCAACTCATGAACGTGGCGTTGGGTGGAACGCTCTCCCAGGACCTGCGAGCAGAGTGGCCGAAGGAGCGGCCACCACTGCTACGCCACCGTGCGAGAGGCAGAGTCTCCTCCTCGAACTGGGTCAGCCACCCCATCCAGCTTGCGCGACCAGACAGTCGTTTGTCAGTGGCGGTGCGCGGGAGAGGGACATTGGACCGGCCATATCTGGATGCGGTACTGTCCATGCATCATCAGGCGGTGGAAGAGTTGGCGCCAGGCCTGGAGGTTGCCGCCACGTCTCCTGATGGAGTGATTGAGGCATTTGAGGAGACGGCTACCGCGCGCTGGTGGGTTGGGGTGCAGTTTCATCCCGAGTGGATGACACAGTTTAACTGGGCGCTAGGGCTCTTCACTGCGTTGATCGATGCCAGTCGTGGTTATACTGCGGTACCGCGTGATGAGATCGAAACGTTGCTCGATGAGATCAGGGGATGGCTGCGCCAGCACGATCGAGCCTTGAACCCAGATTCGTTCCCTTTCGCATTGACGGACCAAACGCAGAGCAGCGAGCATCGTCCTGTATTGACGCTCCAGAGGCATGTCGTGTAGGAGTGGCCTGCCTACGGATGGAAAAGGGGAGGAGATCCCCACATAAAAAGGAATCGTGAGGTGCTCCATCATCACCTTCACCATACCATGAGGAGATATCTATTATGAGAAGAATACACGTCACTGAACAGATGATTGACCCGGTCATTGGAAGGCGCATCTTTACGCTGTGCTGGTTTTGCGCGGGCCTGGGAGTCTCGATCCTCCAGATGCAGTTGCTCGCGCAGGCCTGGTCTGTACATCGACAAGCACTCGCGCCAGCATGCATCGTGAGCGCCTGGGTGCTTGGCTCACTCGTCGGTACACGCCTGCGTAATATGACACTAAGATGGGGAGGCTGTCTCCTCGCATGCACCCTGCTCTGGTTTGTTGGCACACGGCTGGTGTCGTGGCGCATTAGCCTGGGACCAACAACGTGGCTGAGCGACGGTGCGCTGATAGCCAGCGCGATGCTCCTGGGAGCCATCAGCACGGCATGGCTTGTAGAGCCTCGACCCTGGCCAGAAGCTTTCGAGCGTGCTGCCCTGGCACGAGGGTTAGTGGGGACAACAGCGGGTCTCTGTATCGTCTGGTTACTCCCCGCCTGGGCCGGTCTCATTGCACTGGCCTGTTTGCTTCCACTCCTGGTACTCGACAGTCGACCTGCCGGGCGCAGTCCACTGCCCGCGATTGGGAGTGTGGTCGAGAATTGGGTCGGGAGATACTGGAATCCTCAGGGCTTCCAAGTGCAACTGGAGGTGCGCTCCCTGCCGCGTAACTGGTGGTGGTCGTACCTGGCAACACGTGCGCAGGATTCCAGAGGGTACATCCCACTCACCCTGCTCGCCAGCGGCAGCGCGGTGATCCTGGGAGCGGTCTGGGGAGCTGTGCCAACTCCCTTTGCGGCAGAGCTTGCCGGGACGCATGATCTGGGCAAACTGGGCTGGCTGCTCGGTGGGCAGATCATCGCACTCGCCACCGGCGCCTGTGGGGTGCTCGCAGCCCGGAATGTGGTCGGATTGCCTGATCGAGTAGTGCCGACATCCTGGCAGGCTCGGACGAGGTACGTAGCGCTCTCTATGCTGGTCATCCTGGCAGGCAGTCTGGTGACGCTTGGTTTGCCTTTCTTGCAGGCTCCCTGGTGGCTTGCGCTCAGCCTGGCGAGTTACACCCTGGCCGGAGCCATCTGGGGTATCTTGCTGCCACGGCTCAGGCCGAGCATCACGACACTGGCCGTTGCGCAACGCCACCGTTGGCTCGGGCAAGGTAGAGGGATGACGGAGCCGCTGCACCTGGCGCATGGGCGTGCGCAAGAAGAGCGTCTTATGAGGCTCTTTGCGACAGCGGAAGGCATGCTGATCGCTGTCTGCACACCAGTGGTCGGCTTGCTGATCGACCTCTATGGCAGTGTCGATCGTGTGCTGGTCATCGTCGGCCAGTGTTTCCTGCTGGGGCTGACACTGCTGGCGCTGATCTCGGTATTACGGTCTTTGAAGCAACCCCAGCGTTCGCAGTTGGCTCGAAGCTCCTTGCGAGAAAGATCCACACGAGCGTTTCGGCCAGGCTACAGCCTTGTCAGGCCAGGACTGGCGTGGTGAGTGGAAAGAGAAGGGAGCACACATGACATGACACTTGTACAGACAACGACAACGACACATGAACAACGCATGCGCATTCCCGTTCCGCTGGTGGAGCCACGTACCGCGATACCGCTCCAATATCTGCTCATCCCTGGTCCAACACCTGTGCCACCTGCGGTGTTAGCCGAACTGGCACGCCCGGTGATCAACCATCGCGGGCCGGAGTTCGCCGCTATCCTGCGGCGCGTCACAGCGCGCTTGCAATACATATTCCAGACGACCTCGCCAGTGCTGACCTTTCCTGCTTCTGGGACAGGAGGACAGGAATGCGCCATCGTCAATCTCTTTTCACCCGGTGAACATGTGGTGGCGATTACCATCGGCCACTTTGGCAACCGCTTCGCACACATCGCCGAACGGTTTGGACTGCAGGTCTCACGCATCGCTTTTCCCTGGGGAGAGGCAGCCGACCCAGCCATCGTTGAGACACGCCTGCACGAACTTGCACCCTACCGTGGCGTACTGCTCACCCACAACGAGACCTCAACGGGCGTGACCAATGATATCAAGATACTGGCGGCATTGATTCGCCAGCACAATCCCGATGCACTGATCGTGGTGGACGCGGTAAGTTCCCTGGGCTGCATCCCGTTGGAGATGGATGCCTGGGATATCGACGTGGCCTTTAGCGCGTCGCAGAAAGGGCTCATGTGCCCGCCTGGACTGATGATGCTGGCGGCCGGGCCTCGCGCATGGGACGCGAGCACACAGGCGAGCCTGCCACGCTTTTACTTGGACTGGAAGAGCGCACGAAGGGCTTTGGAACGCGGGCAACACCCGGTGACACCGCCCGTCTCGCTCTTTTACGCGCTCGACCTGGCGCTGGAAATGATGCTAGCCAAGGGTCTGGAAGCGGTCTTTGTGCGTCACCAACACCTGGGCGAGTATGTGCGCAGGCACGTGCGAGCGATCGGGTTGCGACTGCTCGCCGACCCTGCACACGCCTCGAATACGGTGACCGCAGTACGTGTGCCAGAGGGTATCGATGCCAAAGTCCTGCTGAACACGCTGCGTGAGCGCGACCAGGTGGTGCTGGCCGGTGGGCAGGAACACCTCGCCGGCAAGATGTTGCGCATCGGGCACATGGGTTGCTGCGAGGTACGAGACCTCTTCACCGCCCTGAACTGCCTCCAGGTGGGCCTGCAGGAGTTCGGTTTCCATGCGGATACACACAGGATTGGAGGAATAACGCAATGCTAGCAGTACAAACGAGGGAAGCAAACATACCACGTATCCTGATTACCGAACCCATCGCACAAGAAGGGATTGATCTGCTGCGTTATGAACTGCCGGAGGCGCACATCGATGTACGGCTCGATCTCTCGCAGGAGCACCTCCTGGCGCTGATCGGCAGCTACACGGCGCTGATTGTCCGCAGCCAGACACCAGTCACCCGCGAACTGCTGGCGGAAGCCACTCGCTTGCAGGTCGTTGGTCGTGCCGGGTCTGGCCTGGACAACATCGATCTGGATGCTGCGGTCCGGCACGGCGTGCTGGTGGTCAATGCACCCAGAGGGAGCGCGATTGCGGTCGCCGAACACACCATGGCTCTGCTGCTTGCGCTGGCAAGACACATTCCCGCTGCCAACAGAAGCATCAAAGCTGGCAGGTGGGACAAAAGCCGCTTGCTGGGTATCGAGCTCCACGGCAAGGTGCTTGGCATCATTGGCCTGGGAAAGATCGGCAAGGAAGTGGCTCGAATAGCGCAAGCATTAGGGATGCGCGTAATAGCCAGTGATCCTTTTCTCTCTGCAAAACAGGGGCAGCAAGTCGGTGTGGCGCTGCACAGCAAGGAAGAGATGCTACCACGGGCAGATTTCGTCACCCTGCATGCCGCCCTCACCAATGACGAGGGTGGCATGCGCAGGCTGCTTACCACCCGTGAACTACACCTGTGCAAGCCGGGTGCCTACTTGGTGAACTGCGCACGAGGCAGCCTGATCGACGAGGAGGCGCTGCTGGCTGCGCTCACTGAGGGCCGTCTAGCAGGAGTCGCGCTCGATGTCTTCAGCCAGGAACCCATCGGCGATGATACAGTCTTGAGACAATTACTTTCGCATGAACGCGTGATTGCCACTCCGCATCTGGGAGCCTCGACAGTTGAGGCACAGGTGAGAGTCGCCACCGAGGTGGCCAGAAGCATCATTGCGGCCTTGCGTGGCGACACCTTGTTTGGCGTATCGACGCTCTCCTTCCCGCCGTCAAAGCCTGCATAGCGGAGAGCAGAAGTGAACAGTCCTCTTCAAGAGACAGTTTGATGAGAGAACCATGAAAGAAAACGAAGAATGAGTATGACCGATACAACGAAAAACACATCTCAGTCAATAGAAATGACTTTCACCCACGATCCATCGCCATTGGAGATGGACGCCGAGACTTTTTACCATCTGGGCATGCTGGCCGTCGAGATCGCGACAGAGTATCTTGAAGGCATCCCCCAGAAGCCAGTCTATCGCCCGATGACGCCCTCGGAACGCCAACTCTTGCTGTATCAACAGCTCCCTGAGCATAGCAGGTCGCCCGAAGCGCTCTTCGACTTCTTCGAGCAGCATATCCTGCCGCATGCCATGGGCAACCAACATCCACGCTTCGCAGCCTGGGTCAACCCGGCAGGCGCACCCATAGGCATGCTTGCCGACTTTCTCGCAGCCGTCATGAATCCAAGTGCTGCAGGTGGTGATCATGCAGCGATCTACCTGGAGCACTGCGTGGTGCGCTGGCTGATGGAACTGATCGACTACCCGGTTGAAGGCAGCGCAGGCATTCTGGTCGGTGGTGGCTCGGTGGCTTCTCTGTATTGCCTTGCTGTAGCTCGCCAGTGGGCAGCGGCAGTTGATGGTTGGAATGTTCGCACGGAGGGATTACAGGGGAACCATCCACCACTCGTGCTTTACTTCTCGGAAGAGGGGCATAGCTGTCTCAGGAAATCGTCGCATCTACTGGGGCTTGGAGAGCCGCGCATCATTCCGGTCGATACGCGCTACAAAATGGACCTGCACGCCTTGCGCGAGGCGATCATCTCCGATCGACAAGCAGGTCTGCGCCCGTTCTGCGTGGTAGGCAGTGCCGGGACGGTCAATACTGGTGCCGTGGATCCTCTCGATGAACTAGCCGACTTCTGCGTTGAACAAGGTCTCTGGCTGCATGTCGATGGGGCCTATGGCGGATTTGGGATCCTCGACCCCAACGTCTCGCACCTGTACACGGGTCTCGAACGTGCCGATTCGGTAGCCCTTGACCCGCACAAATGGCTGGCGACACCCATCGAGTGTAGTTGCGCTATTGTGCGGCAGGGGACGCTCTTACGCGAGACGTTTAGCCTGGTGCCTCCCTATTTGCAAACTGAGCCGGAGAAAGGTTTTGGTGGCCTGCCCTGGTTTGCAGAGTACGGCTTCCAACAGACGCGCCGCTTCAATGCGCTCAAACTGCTGTGGGTGATCCAGCAGGCAGGACGTATCGGCTTAGTAGCGCACGTTTCACGGCACAATGCACTGGCGCAGTACATGGCTTCGCTGGTCGACGATATCCCTCATCTAGAGCTGATGGCGCCAGTGGAACTCTCCATCGTGTGTTTTCGCTATGTCCCGGACTCGCTGCGTGGCGATGAGGAACAGCTTAATGCCCTGAACAAGAGGATCATGGAGGAGGTACAAGCTGGTGGCAAGGCGTTTGTGAATGGAACGGTCTTGCATGACCGCTTCGTCCTGCGCTCGTGTGCACTCCACTATGCCCTGATAGAGGACGATGTGTCGGCGATCATTGAAGAAGTGTGCCATGTCGGTGCACATTGCCTGGTGTGATTAAGCCGAACGAAACAGGGAGAGAGGCGCATGCAGACGTTCTGCACATGGCCTCTCCCCATCGGCCAACCGCGCGAAACGTCTAGAAGGTGTCAGACGACTGCTCTGTGTATGGAAAGGAAACATCCCGCACCCCATCGGGAGACTTTCTCCACTGCGACCTGTTTTTGTGTGGATGATGGGCTTGCTCGCGTTGCTAAAAAACAAAATATCAAGTATAATACCTCACTACTTGATGACGTCTGGGGAGAGAACCATGCGGAAGAATGTATCACCCACCTCTGAGACAAGGCTTGCAGATGTAATGGCTGCACTCTCGCTCGCCACCGACCTTGGCATGGGTCAGCCATTGGAATATGCCACAAGGTCGTGCATTCTCTCTGTGCATCTTGGAGAAACACTTGGACTCTCCAAGAGCGAGCTGAGTGAGGTCTATTACCTGGCACTACTCCGTTTTCTGGGTTGTAATGCTGGAACGCATGAACAGGCAGCACTCATGGGAGACGAACTCGCCCTTCGGGCCGCTACGTTACCCGTATTTGCCGGGCAGCAATCCGAGTTTATGGAGGCACTGATGGGGCACATGCGCACTATGAATAGGAATCTCTCACCGGCGGATTTCGATCGACTCATGGCTCAGATTTTCCTGACCCTGCCACAAGTGATGCAAGAATCATCCGCTGGACACTGTGAAGTAGGGCAACGCTTAGCCTCTCGCTTCGGGTTCGGCGAGTCTATGTTGCAAGCACTTGGCCAGGCCTACGAACGCTGGGACGGGCAAGGTGTGCCTGGAGGGCTCTCAGGAGAGGACATTGCTTTATCTGTGCGCATTGTTGCGCTGGCTCAGGACATCGTCCTCTTTTACCGCATGGGTGGCAACCAAATGGCAGTCAAGGTCGCAAAAGAACGAGCAGGTCACGCACATGACCCCACTATCGTTGAGCAGTTCTGCAAACAAGCAACCCATCTGCTGGAAGGCCTTGAAGATGAGCCATCCTGGGAAGAGATTCTTTCCCTCGAGCCAGACACGCATATCACTCTTTCAGAGGAGCAGTTCGATACAGCTTGCAGGGCCATCGCCGACTTCGTTCATATCAAGTCGCCCTACACGCTTGGTCATTCAAGTGGCGTGGCTGAACTCGCCGCAGAGGCGGCACGCCACTGTGGGTTGCCAGAAGCCGATGTTGTGACTATCCGACGTGCAGGTATGCTCCACGATGTCGGGCGAACCGGCGTCTCGTCAGGGATCTGGGGTAAACCTGGACCACTCTCCGAACGGGAGTGGGAACGCGTAAGACTACACCCCTATTACACTGAACGAATCTTTGCCCGGCCACCTGCCCTGGCCTATCTGGGACACCTTGCGGCACAGCATCACGAACGGATTGATAGTTCAGGCTATCACCGAGGATCGCCTGCGACCATGCTCACTCCAGCAGCCCGAATTTTGGCCGCCGCTGATGTCTACCATGCCATGATCGAGCCACGTCCTCATCGTTCAGATCTGTCCCCAAAAGCTGCCGCAGAAGAATTGCTGCGCGAGGCACATGGGGGTAAACTTGATAGCGAAGCAGTAAGAGGCGTACTCGCAGCCGCCGGACATCGTGTCCGCACGTCCGGACGATCCCTGGTTGCTGGCCTCTCTGCGCGTGAAATCGAGGTCTTACGGCTGCTTGCACGAGGACACACAAAAAAGGAGATCGCGGGGCTCCTTACGATCACCGAGAAGACGGTCGATCACCACACCCAGCATATCTACACCAAGATTGGTGTTTCTACCCGTGCAGCCGCCGCCCTCTTTGCCATGCAGTACGACCTCCTGGTTGACGTGTGATTCCGCAGCACAATGGGGTGAACACCCGATGTGCTATCCGCGGCATGCAACGTACACTAGCAGTAGTGACAGGCAGTCACTACTCAACAAGCATCGAAGAGATCGGGAGTGTTCCGATCTTTTCTCACACACAACTAGGAGGACATTCTCATGTCAACAGAAGACAACAAAGCTCTTGTTCGTCGCTTTTTTGCAGAGTATCAACAGGGCAATCTCGACGGCGCTGAGGAAGTACTTGCCGCCAATTTCGTTCATCATCAGCCCGGTAGCGCATCTCAGAACCGAGAAGCGTACAAACAACTCGGCAGTGTTTTCCTCACAGCTTTCCCCGATATGCAGTGGATCATTGAAGATCAGGTGGCAGAAGGCGAAAAGGTAGCGACCCGCCTGACAATCAGCGGCACCCATCGTGGAGAACTGATGGGTATCCCGCCAACGGGCAAGCAGGTGTCCTGTACCGAGATCGCCATTGATCGGCTCGCAGACGGCAAGATCGTCGAGCGTTGGAATCTTTTCGATATGATGAGCATGTTGCAGCAACTCGGTGTGATTCCTCCGATGGGATAGGTCAAGCGGGTAAGCGAGAGTAGCTGGAAATGGCCAGCAGCGATCCAGGAAATCCTCCTTCAAAGGTGGGTTGAGACATCGTTGCTGGCTCTTTCTCTGATCGGACTTCTCGCAACAAGAGGGAGTAGTGGTTCGCCATGTGGGAGCAATCCTTTCCGGCCTAGGCTCGCGGTGCCATGGCTGGGCCTGCCATGTGGGTGCGAGAAACTGTGAGGACAGAAGCTGCACGGCTTCAGCATAAGTGGAGTGTGTCACAACAACGAAATCGGATCCCACCGAGTGGCGGGGCCAACGCTGAGTCGTCGAGCCTCTTGCGACGCGAGTGGGACGCTCTCACGTGAGCCATCGGTCGAGAAAGCCATAGGCCTCGGCTTTCACGTCATCCGGGAAGCTATGCCCAGCCGGGAAAAGGATGGACTGGAATCGTTCAGGCACTCCTTCTTGAGTATAGTGGTGCTGCGCTTTCTCGACGATGGAACGCACTCCATCGATGGGGAAGAGGGGATCAGTTTCTCCAGCCGTCAGCAAAAAGGCACGCGGAGCCAACGCTCCTACCAGCACGTCCAGATCACAGATCTCTAAGATGCCAGGGACATACATTGCGAAGCCATGATTGATGCCATCACGGACCAGGGTGCGCAGTAATCCAAAGCCGCAGGAAGAGACAGCCGCGGTGATGCGTGCGTCATACGACGCGAGCCAGAGGGCTTCCAGTCCGCCTAACGAGTGCCCGATCACTCCCAGGCGCTCCCGATTGACTCCTGGAAGGGAGGCGAGCAGGTCCACTGCGCACGTGAGATCGTGGAGATACTTCGTCTGCAAGCAGGAGCCAGCCAGAAGGCGCTTCGTAAACTCGAAGCGTTCATAGTCAGCATCGTCCATGACGTTGGCTTGACGAACCTTCCGTGTCGGTCTCCGCTCCTCAAAGCACAGCAGGTCAGGACACAGCACCATATAGCCTCGTCGACATACCTCCTGCCCGTACGCGTACATCGCGTCCCCAGCCAGGCCAGCGGTTTCGGCTTTGCCCAGGTCGTAGTGATTGTCATGCTGATGGATCGCCAGGACTGCGGGCCAACCGTCTGGTGGAGGAGTTCCTTGAGGCATGAGCAACCATGCGGAATCTCTCTCTCCTGCTTCTACATTGTAGGTGACGAGCGCTCGTGTATATGCTTCTTCATCGGTCCTCGAGCCAACCGTTGGATGAAGAGGGACCCGTTGAGGAAAGTGTCCAAGCCGGTTCAAGAGGGCTTGACGCAAGGCCATTGTCTCCATGCTTCTTCTCCTTTTCACATCTTCCAAGTCGACTTCGAGGAAGGTACATGTGAGTCTATCATCTCCCTTTCACGAGATACAACTCAGCCGAGGAATATGTGTAAGAACGAGGAGATGTGTTAATAATCTTCATCAACTCCACATCCAAAGGATATTGCCTGCTTGGTGGTACGTGATATACTCTTGAGTGAGAGAGAAGGAGAACGAAGCCCATGATACAAGGAAAGCAGGTCCGTCAGCTTGGTGCGACTGGTCTCGTGGTCTCACCGCTTGGCCTTGGCACCAACAGATGGGCTTACGGCAAGAACGACGAGGCTGTTGCTCAGACATTCCGTGCGTATGTCGATGCGGGAGGGAACTTTTTTGATACTGCCGAAGTCTACGGTTTCGGGAAATCCGAGCGCCTGCTGGGCGCATGTCTCAGGCAAGACGCACGACCGACCGTCATCGCCAGCAAATACATGCCGTTGCCCTCGCATCCGTTCAAGAAAGCACTGGATGGCAGCCTGAAGCGTCTGGGTGTCCAAACCATCGATCTGTATTATATCCATTTTCCTCGAGGCAACATCGAAAAGCTGATGGATCAGATGGCCCAGGCTGTTGCCGATGGCAAAATCCGTGCCATCGGTGTCAGCAACTATAGTGCTGCCCAGATGCGGCTGGCCTCGGCACGTCTGGCTCGTTACGACATTCCCTTGGCCGCCAACGAGGTTCACTATAACCTGCTGCATCGCCAGCCAGAAGTCGACGGGGTGCTCGATGCCTGCCGCGAGCTGAACGTCGCCCTGGTGGCCTACGTGCCCTTAGCCAGCGGACGGCTCGCGTCGACCTCGTCTTCTTCGACGCGAGAAAGCGAGGCACTCCATACGCTGCTCACAACGATCGCGCACAAGCGCAGCAAGAGCGTTCCTCAAGTGGCTCTGAACTGGCTGTTGCGCCGTGATGAGCATATCATTCCCATTCCGGGAGCCACCAGCGCTCGTCACGTGCAGGAGAATGCCGAGGCGCTCACCTGGGAACTGAGCGATGAAGAGTTTGCGGCCATCGACCAGGCATCACTTTCCTACACATCCTAATCCGTTTGTTTCACCGTGGTAAGCGTGTGCAGTCGGAGGCTTCCCTTGAAGAAGCCGGAGTAGATGAGAAGATCAGAGGGTATGGGGTGCGAGTATTCTCTATTCCACAAGCTGCAATGGCGGCTCAGATAGCTGCTGTTCGCCAGACTGCTCTGCCGTATTCTGTTTGCCCGGTTTCTCCAGCTGCACAAGCGTAATACCTGCCAGCACCAGCGTGCAGCCGAGAATCTGCCAGAGGTCCAGGCTCTGGCCCAGCCAGAGGAAAGCGATGAGTGCGGAGGCCGGTAACTCGAACATGGCGGCAATACCAGCCCGCGTGGCATCCAGGCGACGCAGGGCCGCGACTTCGAGCGAAAACGGTATAGCCATGCCGATAATGCCAACGAACACCATCAGGATGAAGGTATGTGGATTCCAGGTGCTGGCAGGAATCGACCAGGGAGGCTGCACAAGTAACCAGAACACCGCGGCCACACCTGCGCCGTACGCAGTGCTGGCGATGGGGTGCAGGTGCCCACCAACCTTGCGACCCAGCACTAAATAGGCAATAAAGGAAATCAGAGCGAAAAACGAGAACAGCAGCCCGATCACGTCCAGGCTCCCCAGACGCTGCTCCAGCAAACCCGTCACCAATACCACGCCGCTCAGTGCCAGCAGCAAGGCCAAGAACACATGCCACGATGGCAGACGCCTGTGCCACAGTGCCACAGCAGTCGCCATCCAGACTGGTCCTGTAAATTGAATGACGAGCACCAGCGCAATAGGCACGCGACTAATGGCCACAAAATAGGTATAGGTCACCAGCGCAATGATGAGCCCAAAGGCCACCAGCCAGCCCCGTGTGCGACGGGGTATCCTCCAGGCCTGGCGCGGCTGTATAGACAGCAAGGCAAACAGACATAAGCTGCCCACGATCATACGAATTTCCACCAGGGTCACAGGCGTCACACCACGATCAAAAAGCATGCGTGAAAGACTCCCATTGATCCCGAACAACACTGCCGCAGTCAGCACAAATAGGAGACCAAGCGTTTTCTGGCGCAAAAAGAACCTCCAATTACGTGCGAACACCATATTCGCGCGCAATCACGCATAACTCACGAGAAGAACTTGCATTCAGACGAGCGGGGATAGACCTCTGCTGTAGTAATGAGAAAAGCCGCTGTGAGTAGACAATGATCGTATAAGGCCAGTATACCCTCATGGGAATCCACTGTCAATGTGATCAGGGATATGTGACGTTGTGCGTGGAATGCGCTCTGGCGGGGAGGTAAAGCATTGGGAGATAGGCAGAACGCTTCTACGCATACGCGCTGTTCACATGAGTCACGGGTTCGAGGTACCATTTTATGATAGAGGTATGGCTGCAACCCCTATCGGGAACTCATCCCTAAGCGTTCTGCCAACGACTACCCATTGCTCTTCCTTTCAAGAGGGTGCCGAACGCACCTCTACCAGGCGCTTCACCTCGCCTGACACGTCAGGCACCTCAATGCCCAGCGCTTTACACAGCACAATCGCCTGCTCGGTTGCGACTACAACCAGGAATGGCCGAGGCGCGCGCACGTAGTCAGACCAGGCAGGCATACCCTGCTCGATCACCACCTTTCCACCAAGATCGGTCAGGCAGCGATACTCCAACGCCTCACCTATCTTCATCAGCCGGTAGCAATCCCAGCAATCCAACTTGTCGCACCACGCCTGACCAGCAGGGTCAAAACGCACCAGCTGCGCATGTGGATGATGCGGGCAGCGATTCCTTTGTAGAAAGGCCTCTGTTTGTTCTTCACGTGCAGTCTTGTCTGTCCCGTCAGTGCTTGCACCTTGAACGTCCTCTGCTACTGTCGGCTCAGACATGTGATTATGATGATGACAGTGATTACGATGATGACGTTGATTACGCAAAATGTCAGTAGGATCTCGCTGGTCATGCTCCTGTTGCTTATCTCCCACGTCTTCGCATGCACTGATCGACACCTGTTCTTGATACACACCTGTTCCTTCAAAGCAAGTGCACCTCTCTGTGAAAGAATCATAGGACATGTCATGAGCGTCATCA
>Ga0116216_10001264_pt1 | contig 17713 bp, 13 predicted proteins | sample Sb_taG_11_FD_89696 | JGI IMG/M metagenome (GOLD analysis project Ga0116216, IMG submission 89696) | Peat soil microbial communities from Weissenstadt, Germany - Sb_50d_3_AS metaG | ecosystem: Environmental > Terrestrial > Soil > Wetlands > Peat | place: Germany: Weissenstadt | collected 2010-09-21
AGCCAGTAATCACATCGTTACTGTTCCTGCCTACCAGTTAAGCATGATTAACGGGAGCAGAGTGACAGACCAGCTTACGGGTAACACCTACCAGGTTCAGAATGGGCAAGTAACTCTGAACGTTCAGGCTTATAGTGGCGCTATTTTAATAGAGTAGGCCTAGGAGGAAGATAACATCTTCCCCATTATAAGATTTCTACATAGCCCTCTGTTCCATTCACGCGAATTCGTTGCCCATCTTTTATCCGTTTGGTAGCACGTTCCACTCCGATAACTGCTGGTAAGCCATATTCACGTGCGATCACTGCTCCATGGGTCATCAACCCACCAACTTCGGTGACCAGGCCTTTTATGGAGACAAACAAGGGTGTCCAGCTCGGGTCAGTAAAGGAGGTGACTACTATATCTCCATCTTCCAGATCAGCATCTTCCATGCGTAAGATGACACGTGCTCGTCCCTCTATCACTCCGGAAGAAACTGGTAGACCTACAATAGCTTCGGCTGGGAGATTTTCCCGTTTGTACTCACCTGCAATAATTTCTCCATCAGACGTGATAACACGTGGCGGAGTGAGTTTTTCATAGAATGTGTACTCGTCTTTTCGTTTGCTGATGATCTGGTCATCCAGTTTCTGTGTGCGTACGACTTCGCGAAGTTCTTCAAAAGTGAGATAGAAGATATCTTCTTTTTCATGAAGAACATTGGCTTGTACGAGTTGTTCGGCTTCTTTCAGTAAAGCCTGCTTATAAACGAAGTAGCGATGAACCATGCCGTATTTTGGATATTCACGATACCCGATGAAATTCCGGATGAGGCTGATCATTTGTTTTGTCTCTTTGGCTTTTTGTTCACCATCTGGTAATTGCTTCAAGCGATCTAATAACTCTTGTTCTTTTTTCAATGCTTCCTGTCGCCCTTGCTCAAATCTCCGCTTGCTTTCACCTGGTTCAAAGTTTTTGATGTTACTGAGAATCAGGGGGACAAGTGTCGTTGGTTTTTCGCTCCAACGAGGTCTCGTAATATCGATTTCCCCGGCACAGCGCATTCCGTATTTGTTGAGATAAGCAGAGAGAGCGTCCCGGCTTTCCTGTCCACCATCAAACTGAACCAGTTCATCCAACAAGCTATCATCTTTTACATGCTGTAAGTAATTGATTACTTCTGGATAAGGACGAATTACATCTGCGACATCCAATAGCTCCAGACCCATTTCCGAAGTGATATTGTTTGGCACAGATTGAGAAAGCGTGTCTGCTACGTTTTTTTCACCTAACCACTTGTTCATTTTTTCATTGATCCATGATGAAGCATCCATAGCAGCCCTCCACACAGCCGAACTTTGTGGATCAAATAAAATCTTCTGTAATTGCTGGATATCTTCTAGAATAAAATCACATACATCTGATCCTGATTTCGTTTGGATGTTTTGTTTTAACTCTTCTATCGATGTTTGACTCCTCTTCATCAAGTCAGCTACGATTGCCGGATTGTTTTCGAATGGTGCTTGAAAACCCGCGGGCGACATACCTTTATTGCTTTGACTGGGACTCTGTTCTTGTTTATCATCTGGTAACGATTTTATGAAATCTCTTCGCTCTATTATGGTCATAAGTGCGTCTTTCATGAGCGGATCATGTTGTCCCATAACATTTAACAAAATTTCTCTGCTGACAGGCGAAGCCAGATTATGCGTGATATCAACAAACAACCTTCCACCAGCTTTACGCATGGGTGCCCTAGTCGTTAACAGGAAAAAAGACAATCCCAGTGGTTTTATGGCGTCAGTCATCATTTGTTGATGACCGACAGATACATACACGTGATTTTCCTGGTCATTGGCATCGGGAATGGGGTATAAAGTAGTGATGGGTCGGCTCTGGACAATAGAAAATGTATCATCAACCAAACACCATTCGATGTCCTGGGGGCAACCGAAATGTGCTTCGATCTTTCTACCTATGCGCTCAAGCTGCAAAATCTGCTCATCCGTCAGCGCTTGCCTATTCTGCCTCTCAGGCTCAATCTCCTGTTCTTTCGTACCGCCATCTTTTAAGGCATACATAGCCAGTTTCTTGGTGGATATCTTCTTCTCGATAACCTTGCCGTTACGCACTTTATAGATATCCGCATTCACCAGCCCGGAGACCAAAGCCTCACCAAGTCCGAAGCTGGCTTCAATGGATAACACTTTCCTATGAGAAGTGACGGGATCGGCAGTAAACACAATTCCTGCCACCTGCGGGAAGACCATCTTCTGAACAACCACAGACAGTTGGACTTTACGGTGGTCGAAGCCGTTTTGAAGGCGGTAAATTACTGCCCTCTCGGTAAAGAGCGATGCCCAGCACTTGCTGATATGCTTTAGGATTGCCTCCTTTCCTATAATGTTCAAATACGTATCCTGCTGTCCTGCAAAGGATGCCGTCAGTAAATCCTCTGCAGTTGCGCTGGATCGTACTGCATAGGCATTTTTTTCACCAAGCCTGGAGAGGAGGCGGGTGATCTCTTCATGAATGTCTTGAGGGATGGCTATCCCTTCGATGACGCTGCGAATCTCACCACTCAGTTCACTGATTTTCTCCCGGTCTTCCACCTTGAGAAGCGCTAACTGACCAAGTAATGCCTTCATCGACGGCGTTTCCCCAATGATGCTTTTAAAGGCTTCCGTAGAAATACAAAAGCCATCTGGTACGCGTATTCCTTCAATCTTGGATAGTTCCCCCAGGTTCGCGCCTTTCCCCCCAACAACCATGCGTTTTGTTTGGTCAATGTCCTGAAAACCAAGCACATAGGAACTCATACGTTTCCCTCCTTTAATAGAAAAGATTGCGCGCTTGCCGCCATAACATCTCTTCACCTTTCATCTCTAGATGACTCCTTTCGCGCACGACGAGGGTCTGACACACGCCTGCTGAAGCACGGGCTTTTTGAGCACACACACGAGAGGTCTCTTTGCTCAATGGAGAGCTTTCACCGTGGGTGCGAAAGACGCGCGTCGCTTCCACCTGAGTATAGGGGAAAGGACGCCAAAAAAAATCGTCCAAAAAGACAGTGTGCTAGTAGACAGGAGGTGATACAATAAAAGTGGGAAAGAATGGGCTCGTTTTTGAGCTCAGAGAACACCCACTTCTTCAAAAGAAGCTCCATCCTTGCGGAGCACGATAAAGTCCGGGGTATGCAGAGCCTTGGTCGGGCGAGCGGATGGCCCCTGGTAGTGCGTCAAAAGTGGCGAATTTATAGTCTTTGCGACAGATCAGCCGCTCCGCGTCGGCATCAATCGAGGCATTGTGTTGGCTGCTCATAGCTGCCCTCCTTCTGGAATGTTTTCCCCATCTATCCAACACGGTCACTTGTAGTTGAGCAAGGGAAAATTCCAGACGAAACTGCACCTATGCGTCAAGCATGATAAGAGTTGATGTCGGATATTGACCCAATCTTCTCTTGAAATTCTTCATATCAACCCATACTAAATGAGTATATGACTGACTTCATGAGTATATGACTGACTTCACTGTTTTCAAGAAGTAATGCTGAGGCGAATCGATAGCCCTTGCCACTCTCACTTAAAAAATCTCCAACCTGACTTCGTTTGGATAGCGCTTCGCGCCAAAACGACAAGCTCGATTTACTCTGACGCTATCACCGCATGCTCCAGCTTGTCATTTCGCTAAAAGTCTCGAAATCCAGTAGTGAGATGCTCAAAGTTACTTCGGTGCCATGCGTATCCCCCCATCAATCCGTTGTTGACTACTTCACGGTTGACCTAACGGTATTAAAAGAGATGTCCCAAGCGCTAGCCGACCTTTTTGGTTTAACACTTCCAGTCTCACTGAAGAATGAAGGTATTGTTGAAGACAAATTATAAGTTAACGGTTGCACTGTGACACCAAAAGAGATCTGTTTGAATCTTTGCGGCATGGAAATCGCATGGGTAATACTGTGCAGGTGTTGTCCCTTGAATTGAGATATACTATTATCTAGGAAGACAAGGAGGCCGTAAGCGCGAAATGCCTGAGACCCTCTCGTTTCCGTGCGGAGTAACGTATGGTGATGGGCTTTCCGTACTCCCTGTGATGGATATCACGCAGAGGTTTCGGCTATGCAGGACAACATTACTGATCTCACACCCAGCCAGAGCCGCTGGCCTGAACAAGTAGCAGATCGTCATCTGCTGGCAGAACTCACCCCTCTGATCGGCCGTGAGCGAGAAGTACATAAACTCTGTGAATTGCTGATTCGTCCAGAGGTGCGGTTGCTGACGCTGCTGGGACCGGGCGGCGTTGGCAAGACACGGCTGGCGCTATATGTCGCAACACGCATGCAACAGCATTTCAGCGATGGCGTCCACTTTGTGCCTCTAGCGATGATTCGGGATCCTGGCCTGGTCGTTCCTACGCTCGCGCAAGCAATGCACTTGCAGGAGAGCAGGGGATATTCCCTCCTGGATCAGTTGCACATCGCGCTCCGGGACAAGCACACCCTGCTCGTACTCGACAATTTTGAGCATCTGGTGCAAACAGCTCCGCTGCTGGAAGACCTATTGTTGGTATGTACCTCCCTCAAAATCCTGGTGACCAGCCGCGATGTACTCCATTTGCGAGTGGAACGACAGTTTCCCATTGCTCCTTTCCCTTTGCCTGAGCTTTCGCTGCATGCCGATATTGAAGAGCTCGCTCACAATCCAGCTGTGGCGCTCTTCCTTGAGCGTGCTCAGGCAATCGTGCCTACCTTTCAACTGACATCAGCCAATGCGCGCGCGATCGCGGACATCTGCATCTCTCTCGATGGCTTACCACTCGCTCTCGAACTGGCCGCCGCCCGCGTCAAAATACTGCCACCCAAGGTGCTCCTGGCTCGTCTCTCCCAACGTCTTGCCGTGCTCACCGGTGGTGCGCGCAGCTTGCCAGAGCGCCAGCAGACCCTGCGCAAGACGTTGCAATGGAGCTATGAATTACTTTTACCGCATGAGCAATGGCTCTTCCGCCTGCTCGCCGTTTTTGTAGGCGGTTGTACTCTCGAGGCGGTAGAGGCGGTGACGGCAGCTCTCACAGGTCAGGATACCTCCCTGCTCGACACGGTGACAGCCCTTGTGGATAAGAATCTGATTGTACCGGTCGAAGAGGCGCGAGAGGAGCCGTGCTTTGGGATGTTGGAGACTGTACGCGAGTATGGCCTGGAAGCCTTGCATGAATGCGGAGAGAAGGAGAACACCTACCAGGCTCATGCCACTTATTACCTGCGGCTTGCCGAAGAGGCCGAGACCCACTTTAAAGGCGGCGGACAGCAACTTGTGTGGCTCAAACGGCTCACGAGGGAGCAAGCGAACCTGCGTGCGGCCCTCGCATGGCTACACGCGCGACAAGAGGCTCAGACGCTGCTCCGGCTCAGTGCGGCCTTGTGGTGGTATTGGAACCTGCGCGGTTCCAGCAGCGAGGCGCTGGAATGGCTCCAGAGCGCGCTCTCGCTCCCAGGCGCCGAGGAACCGACCGTCGCTCGTGCGAAAGCCCTCTGCGGCGCGGGTTTTTTGACCGTGTACCTGCACAGTCCCAGGCGTGAGGGTCTAGCCTTGCTCGAGCAGAGCCTGGCCACTGCTTCGCAACTCGGAGAGCAGGTGACGATGGCAGAAACGTGTGGTTGGTATGCCCAGGCACAAATCTATCTGAAGGATTACCGCTCGGCCCGTGCGCTGGCCGAGCGCGGCCTCGCGCTGAGCACTATTTTTGTCGGCTTTAACCAGAGTATGCTGGCCATGGTGGTTGAGAAAGAGGGGGAGGAAGCCGAAGCAGTCGCCCAGTGGGAGCGCTCCCTCCAGTTTGCGCAAGAAATGGACGAGTACGTCGCCATCGGGACCCGCGCACGCCGACACCTGGCCGCACTCGCCCTGGCACAAGGAGACTATGGGCGCGCGACAGCGCTGCTGGAGGAGAATCTGGCTCTCTCCCGCGAAGTGGGTAATCAGACCGCGCTTTGCTGGGCCCTGGCGGGTCTGGCAGAACTCGCTAGCCTCCAGGGAGACTTCGTGCGGGCAGAGGCGCTGTGCGACGAGGGTTCGGCTCTTTCGCGTGATATTGGAGATCGCTACGGCATCAGCCGCCTGCTCTGCATCCAGGGAAAGATTGCCCAGGCACAAGGCGAGCATGAGCGCGCCGTCCTCTCGTATCGCGAGAGCCTGCGGCTTTCGGCAACGCTCGATGCCAGCGCCATCGCCGGACAGTGCCTGCTGGGACTGGCACACGAGGCGCAGACCTCAGGCGGCTTCTCGCAAGCCACCCGCCTGTTCGCCGCCGCGACGCACTGGCTCACCTTCAACAGGCACCTGGCTCCTGTTGAACGAGCTGCCTATGAGCGGGATCTAGCCGACTTGCGTGCACATCTCGATGCCACCACCTTTAGCACCGCCTGGGCCGAAGGTGAGGTCATGACGCCGCAGCAGGCACTCGCCTCCTCATACGTCTTCCATCAAGAAGATCTCTCTTCCCCCACCAGTGGGAAACCGCGGACGTTCCGTTATCCAGATCAACTCTCGGCGCGCGAGGTGGAAGTGTTGCGCCTGGTGGCGCAGGGACGGACCGATGCCCAGATCGCAGTGGAACTGGTCATCAGCACGCGCACCGTCAATGCCCACCTGACCTCGATCTACCGCAAAATTCGCGTCTCTTCCCGTCACACTGCAGCCCACTATGCCCGCACGCACCACCTGGTGTGAGACTGCTCCGCCAATTACCTAGGTAGCTTCTTCCACATCATCTTCCCGCCACACTTCCATTACGTAGTCGAAATAGGTTCTCTTACAGATGTGCTGACTCCTCTGCACTGGTAGACTATTCCAAAGAGGAACGCTCCCTCACATAGTAAGGGGAAGGAACAATCAGAGATGAGGAAATACATTTCGTATATGTTTCAATGAAAGGAGCATGAAGATGAACATTGCGCAGGGACTTGCCCATGCCGTAAAAGTAGTCGGGAACCGCCCGGCCATCTCCTGTGGAGAGGCTGAGTATACCTGGAGTCAGTTTGCGTACCGCACAGATTGTCTCGCACGCGGACTGGCGCATCTGGGTGTGCGACGCGGCGACCGAATGGCGGTGCTGATGCTCAATTGCCATCGCTACTTCGAACTCTACTATGCCTGTGCGCGCATGGGGGCTGTGATTGTCCCCTTGAATACCCGCCTCGCCCCACCAGAAATCGACTTTGTCCTCAACGACAGCGAAGCCAGGGTGCTGATCGTTGATAAGACCTTCGCTCCTTTTACGTCGAAGTGTGAAAGCTTCTCTCACGTCCAACAGATTGTGTACAGTGGTCTCCAAACCGAAGAGGCGCCCGCAGAGATGCTCCATTACGAACGCCTGGTGCAGCACGGAGCAGCCAGACGCACCAGCGCTGATCAGGAGGTTGGCGAAGATGACCTCTACGGGTTGTTCTACACGGGTGGCACGACGGGACGGGCCAAAGGGGTCATGCTCTCCCACAACAATATCGTCTCCAATGCCATGCATTTTATCATGGCTACCGGGACTGATGAACGTGATGTGTACCTGCATGCGGCACCGATGTTTCACCTGGGTGACCTCGGCGGTGCCTTTGGAGCGACCATGCAGGGGGCTTGCCATGTCTTTGTGCCCCAGTTCCAGCCGGTCCAGGTCTTGCAGTCCATCCAGGCGAAAAGGGTGACGATGACGATGTTGGTGCCGACCATGATGAATGTGTTGCTTAACCATCCCGAGGTAGATAGCTACGATGCCTCCAGTTTGCGGACGCTCATCTACGGAGCCTCGCCGATGTCCGTCGAACTGCTCAAGAAGGGCCTGAAGAAGTGGGGGCAGGTTTTCTCGCAGGGCTATGGCATGACTGAGGCGGCTCCTATTCTCACCACGCTGCACCAGTGGGATCATATCGTTGATGGAACGCCTGAGCAGGTGCGCCGCCTAAGTTCCTGTGGCAAGCAAGTTCTGGGCCTCGAAGTGCGAGTGGTCACGGCCCGAGGAGAGGATGTGAAGCCCCTGGAGATCGGGGAGATCATTGCGCGTGGCCCTAATGTGATGCTGGGGTACTGGCGCATGCCAGAGGCCACGGCCCAAGTACTCAAAGATGGGTGGATGCACACCGGGGACCTGGCAACCGTCGATGAGGAGCACTACATCTATATTCTCGATCGCGCCAAGGATATGATTATCTCCGGCGGCGAAAACGTCTACTCCGTTGAGGTGGAGCAAGCCCTCTCTACCCATCCGGCGGTGCTGGAAGTGGCGGTCATTGGTATCCCGGATGAACGGTGGGGCGAGGCTGTCCACGCTGTAGTCGTCTGCAAACCTGGAATGCGGGTAAACGATGAGGAATTGATCGCTCACGCCCGTACCCAGATTGCAGGCTACAAGGTGCCGCGCAGCATCGAGTTCCACAGCGAGGCTCTGCCCAAGAGCGGAGCGGGCAAAATCCTCAAGCGGGAGCTGCGCGAGCCATACTGGGTCGGCAAGAGCCGTAAGGTCAACTAAGCGCGAGCGAAAGGAGGCAGACCATGTACGATGTGATTGTGGTGGGCGCGCGCTGTGCTGGCTCACCGACCGCGATGCTGCTGGGACGCCTTGGCTACCGGGTCTTGCTGCTTGACCGGGCGACCTTCCCGAGTGACGCTCCCAGGTGCCATTTCATCCAACCGCCAGGCGTCGCCCAGCTCCGGCGCTGGGGACTGCTGGATGCCATCAGGGCCTCCAATTGCCCGGCCATTCCTGCGGTCCGCTTCGACGTGGGTCCCTTCGCCCTGGTCAGCTCGCCGCCATCCTCACATGGGGATGGCGGGTCATACGGTCCACGGCGGACCGTCCTTGACAATATCCTCATCGATGCCGCCTCGAGTGCGGGCGTCGAGGTGCGGGAAGGCTTTGCGGTGCAGGAGGTACTCATGAGTGGTGATCGTGTCACTGGCATCCGAGGTCGCACTCTGAATGGGGCAACGGTCATGGAGCAGGCAGAAATCGTCGTCGGGGCCGATGGGATGCGTTCCATAGTCGCCCGGACGGTTCAGGCACCCAGCTATCGTTCAAAGCCGGCGCGTACCTGTGGCTACTTCGGCTACTGGAGCGGCGTCCCGCTAGAAGAATGCGAGATCTACGTGCGTGAGCAGCGCCTCTTCCTCGCCTTTCCGACCAACGATAACCTCACCTGCATTGGCATGGAATTGCCCCACCAGGAATTCCAGGCCTTCCGTGCTGACCTGGAGGGGAATTTTCTCAGGACGATTGCACTGGCTCCGGTTCTGGCCGAGCGGGTGCGGGCTGGCAGGCGCGAGGGGCGTTTCATGGGGTCTGGCGATCTGCCCAACTTTTACCGTAAGCCCTATGGACCTGGCTGGGTGCTGGTGGGCGACGCTGGTTACCACAAGGACCCTTATTTGGCGCAGGGCATCAGTGATGCCTTCCGCGATGCTGAACTCGTGGCTCGGGCCATTGACAGCGGCATGTCTGGCCGACGAGAGTTGGCGGAGGCACTGGGCGATTACGAGCGGCAGCGCAATGAAGAGACTATGCCCATCTACGAGTGGAATTATCACCTTGCCAGCCTTGCTCCACCTTCACCCGAGATGTACCGATTTCTGGATACCTTGCGTGGAAATCAGGCCGAGACGAATCGCTTTTTCGCAATCATGGCGGGTACCCGTCCTGTTCCGGAGTTTTTCTCCTCCGAACAAAAGGAACAGGTGATTGCCGTAGGTAACCAGTGATGGTGAAATCGCAGAAATCGATGGCACCGCGTTGTTTCATCTCAACGCGGCTGCATCCTTATCCCTCCATCCAACCTGATTACCTCTCCGTTTAACATCACATTCTCAATGATATGTTTAGCTAGCGCCGCATACTCCATTGGTCGTCCCAATCTCGGGGGGAACGGCACTTGTTGTCCAAGCGAAATACGAGCGGGTTCAGGCAAGGCCCCAAGCAACGGCGTGTCAAAAATCCCAGGCGCAATCGTCATCACTCGAATACCAAAACGAGCCAGCTCTCGCGCAATTGGCAGTGTCATACCCACAATACCGCCTTTGGAGGCCGAATACGCAGCTTGTCCAATTTGGCCATCAAAAGCCGCGACCGATGCTGTGTTTATAATAACGCCGCGCTCGCCCTCGTCGTTGGGTACATTTTCTGCCATCTCAGCGGCAGCCAGGCGTATAGCATTGAACGTACCAATCAAATTCACTTGAATTACCTTGCTGAAAGTTCCCAGATCATGCGGGCCATTTTTCCCCAACACTCTATCAGCTACGCCAATGCCCGCGCAGTTAATCAGCACATGTATGCTACCGAAGGTCTCAAGAGCATCCCTCACAGCAGCTCGCATCGACTCTTCATTGGTAACATCAGTCTTAACAAACAACGTCGAAAGGCCTGTATGACTGTGCTCTGAAGACAAAGCAATACCTGCATCGCTATTCAGATCAGCAATAACAACCCTGGCTCCTGCCTGTGTCAATAACCTCACACACGCCTCACCCAGCCCAGACGCTCCTCCCGTCACCAAAACACCTTTGTCTTGTAATTGCATAATTCTTTCCTTTCTAAAATAACCTCTTCACCACCCATGTAGGGACGGGGGATGTGTTGGGTTGTGTAGGGGCGCTTGCGCCGTCCTGATACCCTACCATAGTAGTTTTCCCACATCTCTACAACAATTAGAAATGATATACTCATGCCACAAGGCATCATTCTGTATAACCCATTCTACAACACCAGAGCTAAATCATGACAACATCTACCTCCAACAAACCACACTGGCAAGATCGTCACCGTCATATCTCACATGGTCGCATGGTCTGGTATGGCGATGCTGGCAGCGATCAATACTGGTACCAGTATTGGAAGTCACGTCTCACCCCGGATTACTATACATCTGCGGAAGCAACTGACCTTACTTCTGACCAACTAGGCAAAGTACTGCTCCGAGTAATGTCCCCCCAGGGATTGCATCTCGAAGCCGGTTGTGGAGCAGGTTATTGGGTGGCCGCACTCCGTCATCATGGTTTCATGATTGAGGGCATTGAATATGCTCGTGAGCTTGTTAATCTTGTGCATGCAGCCAATCCCGAGCTACCTATTCGCCAGAGAGATGTACTGAATATTGATAGCCCTGACAACTATTACGATTCATACCTCTCCATTGGTGTTGTCGAACACCGCCTCGAAGGCCCTGAACCTTTTCTTTCCGAAGCTTATCGCGTGCTCAAACCTGGAGGAAAGATACTCATTTCAGTGCCTTTCTTCGGACCAATGCGCAAACTTAAAAGCCGTCTCTCATTGTATGATCGTAAGCCACCGGAACTCCCTTTTTTTCAATACGGTTTTACTACCAAAGAATTTACAAATTATCTTCAAAAAGCTGGATTTTCTATAGAAATGGTTCAGACGTTGTATCCCCATCGCTTGCTGCTCGAAGAAATGCCTTTTTATCGCTGGATATTCAATCAGCCATGGGGTCACTTTATGAAGCAATTGGCAGAAAGGATACTGCAAAAGAAAGATGGGCATATGTTACTTGTGGTTGGAACGAAAAATGAAATCTCGCCATCCATCACCGAATGTAGAGATGAGTGACTCTAGCTCGAGCCCTGGTTGTGGCTATAGGTTTTGAAGAATGAGCTATTGAATTCTCAGAAGATCGAGTCTTTCATCTTAAGCTTATAACTTATTGTCGTCCAGTCTGTAGTATAATGCCTGATCTGAATCAAAAGCAGTTATGGAGTGGGCCTGGGAGGCAAGGTCCTCTATGATGCGCGGATCAGGCTGGCTCGCAAGCCTCTTGCGAACGCGCCTGAGGTGACAACTGTCGAGACAGCCATTGTAGCGATGAAAGCAATGAGCCACGCCGTTTGCCCATCTCCAAGGCCAGGTCCGCTCGCAGCGAATTGTGGCGCGTCAACCCATAATCGAATTGTCCAGATTGATGCCGCTACGGTTGTAGTGGCCATCGCCAGAGCAATGATACCGATTGGTACAAGGGCGAACCGTAACATACCTGTGGCAAACTCGCTGCGCAACACAACCAGAGAGAGTGATGTACTGATCGCAAGCACCACGAAAACTCCCAGGGTGATACTTCCAATGATCACGGCAAGATCGAGCACCAATAGCAATGGTGGCTGTCCAGCTATACAACCGTTTGTAGCTGTACATGATGGTGGACCGAAAATATATTGTGTTGCCAGGAGAAAGCCCAGTGAACAGACGGTGATGACCAGCGCCGCTCCGAGCAGGATGAGTGCCTGCTTTGGCTTGATCAGGAACAGCTTGATCACACTTCGTGGCCCACCTGGAATGGCCTGTTTCACCGCTAAAAACAGGACGGGCAGTCCGCCCAGAACGAGTGCTAAAAGCGCTATTTCGCCACCATAGGCAACGAGAGCGTGGGTAAAAGCGACCTCCGGGTATTCGCGACCAACTGCGTCGAATGGTGCAATGGGGTCGACGATACGCCCAAAAGCAGCGTAAGCAAATAGAAAAAGGACGCAAGCCCCGAATGTGGCTACCATCGAGCGTTGGATAATAGGAAGCATCGGGCGTTTCCTTCCGAAGAGTTCAGTCCAGTATTCGGCCAACAATCCAGACACAGTTTCGCGTACATGCCTTGGCCACAGGCGCAGCACACCGAGTGATCCCTGCTTCTGGTAGGCGGCGAGGCAACACTGACGAAAATCTTGCAATGCGGGTGCACCATAGTCGTGGCGAAACGCTGCTGGACCCAGGCTGAGCAACCAGCGATAGAGCAACAGGGATAGTATGACAATTTTTGGCACTAGGGGTTTGGCTTCTTTCTGCGCCATATTACACTCCCCTCATTGCTATGCTCTGGCCAGGATTGTTCAATAGGAGTTTACTGTGCGCAACGGCGAGAGTCTGTTCCAGGCGATTTATCTCAGCAGCAGCCACACGCTGTCCTAGATTGGTCAGTCGATAGTAGCGACGGCGCTCATCGTCCAACGCCGGATCTGGCCGCTCATCTGACTCGATGATCAGCCCATCCTCCAACATGTGCTTGATTGAGCGATAGAGAGTGGTTGGGCCAATCCGCAGTCGACCTTGCGTCTGGCTACTAATTTCCTGCATGATACTATAGCCGTGACGCTCTCCATCCGCGAGAGCCAGCAGAATATTGAAGACCGCCGGGGTAAGCGGCAGCAAAGTTTCGGGATCAGTTTGGTCAGATCGCATCGTCCCCTCTTTTCAATATGAATATATTCATAATGGGTATAGTCTCTTTGGATAGACTAACATGCGATCATCGAAATGTCAAGCAAAGGTTAATCATCTCATTAAAAGCTCATCAATAAACTAACGCTCAAAATGAGCGCTATATGAGCGGTATTTTCGATAAATATTAAATCACTTCATAAACAATAGAATTGTAGGGACGTGGGCTGGGTTGGGAAAGGTGGGGGCGCTTCTCCTTACGTCTTGCCTGAGCGCGTAGCGCTAGACACTTCCTTACATCTCTGCTGACTGCAAAGCAGTAGACGCGTCAGCGTCGTTGCAGAGATGCTCTCAAGCTTCGCTAGCGTCGTTGGCAAGGCGGGTAGGTGCCAGCGCTGTCCTGTTGTTGCACTGTAGTCCAAATATGAAATATGACAAATGTCATGCCCAAATCATGATTGCTTTCACTACCCCCTAAACCACCATACTCGTATACTTAAACCATCAATAGTGTAAGTGAACTCACCTGCATTGTCATATAAAGTCAGGATATGGATGAAAGCTCAACTCTAGATAAAGCACCTGCTTCGTTGTAGAATGGTCTAGAAAGCCAGTGTTTGTGAATGCTGTCGTCCACCCATACATATGATTTGCAATTCTAAGTCTTTGTTAGCGCCGTACACTTGCAGTCCTCTGGAAAAAGCAATTGAAAAATACAAAGCTAAGCAATACAATTGAAGCGCGCAAAACCTCAAGAACCGAGGGCCGCTCGCCTTTTCTCTTGTGGTTGATCTGGGTAGTATGGGTACCTCTCAGCATTCCTGCCTTTCTAAGGCTCTTCCAGGCTCATCCCCCGTTGCTACAACTCATTGCTACCTTATTTGGTGTAGCCCTCTTCTTTGGTATCTACCTTCTTGCATCATGGCGTCGCGCTGTAAACCTTGTCGCTACATCGACGCTTCCGAGCCACACAGAAGCGTTGACGTGGTTGACGATAGCTGCCTTAACTGTGCTGGGTCTTCTACTCACACTGCTAAGTGGTAGTGAGTGGCAAACACTTTTCTATTTCACAAGTGGCTATGTGGGAGGGAGCCTCCTGATTCGTCGAGCGATACCGGTGGTTTTTGTGATCACAGTATTGGCAACAGTAGCTGGTTGGTTCGCAGGTCTCGGTTGGCTCGATCTTGCGCAAACAATTGTCTTCATCCCTGCTATTGTTTTTATTACAAGAATTGTGATGTGGTCGATCACAACAAGCTGGCAGTTGAATGATGCCCGTAAAGAGATCGCCCGTTTAGCAGTAATGACGGAACGTCTGCGAATTGCGCGGGATCTACATGATCTCCTGGGTCACAACCTTTCACTCATTGCGCTCAAAAGTGAACTTGCCAAACGCCTGGTGAATGTAGCTCCAGAACGGGCAATTGTTGAAATCAGCGACGTAGAGAATGTAGCGCGAACAACACTTCAGGAAGTTCGTGAAGCTGTCTCTGCTTTTCGTCAACCCACGCTCAAAAGCGAACTCAGCGCTGCTCAGGAAATTTTAGCCGCTGCTGGTATCGCCTACCACTTCGAAGGTGATGATAGTATGATAGACGCTCTGCCAACTACTATTGAGGCCGTTCTCTCCTGGACGGTGCGCGAAGGAGTAACGAATGTCATCCGGCATAGCCGTGCTCATCAGTGTACTATACGTGTCACGCGAAATGCTGATGAGATCGGCGTCGACGTTATCGACGATGGAGTAGGTGCATCCATCATGAACAACTCAGACAATGAGGGAAATGGTCTGCGTGGGCTTGCGGAACGAGTAGAAACACTTGGTGGACGATGCAAGACATCTCCTGGTGAAGGAAGAGGCTTCTTGCTGGCTGTATCTGTGCCACTAACTCAACAGAATCACGATGTAATAATGCCTGAATCGATCATAGCTTCACTCGCGCAGCCAATATCAGTAGATCCTCCTGTTGGCTCAGACAGCATTATAGAGAGGAGTGAGCAAGAATGATTCGTGTATTACTGGCCGAAGATCAGGCAATGGTACGCGGCGCGCTTGCTGCATTACTTGCCCTGGAAGGCGACATCGAGATCGTCGCCGAGGTAGGACGTGGTGATGAGGTAGCGACGGTTGCGTTAGCCACCAAACCGGATGTGGCTTTGTTAGACATCGAAATGCCAGGATGTGATGGCATCACTGCTGCTGCTGCATTACATTCAAAATTGCCGTCTTGTCGCGTGCTTATCTTAACAACATTTGGACGACCTGGATATCTACGAAAGGCCATGGAGAGCGGCGTTGTCGGTTTTCTTCTCAAGGATGCTCCATCTGCCCAACTCGCGACGGCTATTCGCAGAGCGGTAGCTGGTGAGCGCATAGTCGATCCAACTCTGGCTATGGCAGCCCTCAGCGAAGGCAATAATCCACTTACCGAACGAGAACGCGATGTACTTGCAGCCGCCACGGGTGGAGCAAGTATCTCCGAAATTGCTTCATCACTCTCCCTTTCTGAAGGGACTGTGCGTAACTACCTCTCTGTAGCCATTCAGAAACTAAACGCCCATAACCGTGTAGAGGCAGCTCACATAGCCGAGCAGAAAGGCTGGCTCTAACGGCTTTTGGTAGAAGCGATGGAAAGGATAAGAAATGCCTGCATTCCAGGTAGTATCGAGATCTGAAAGGTGTTTCTGAACTACGGGCAACAGGCATGCCGCTTGGATTGATGCCTGTTTCACTTTACGAAGAACATGAAGTCACCATTGCATCTGGAGAAAGCCTCCTCTTTTACACTGATGGCCTGGTAGAGGCTCATAATCCCCGTCGCGAAATGTTTGGATTTCCTCGCCTCAAAAAGTTACTTGAGGAGCAATCTGATGGAACTTCACTCTTCACCCTTTTGCTTGGTGAACTCAAAAGCTTCACTGGTGAAGCATGGGAGCAAGAGGATGACATAACCATGGTAACGCTGCAAAGAACAGATCTTTATGCCCGATAATTGCTCACGAATGAGCCAGGGGGTTAAAAGTTGATCTAATTCAGCGCGTCATATTCATTCTGGCTCCAACCCCCAGCGCTCTGGGGAGCGCCAGAGGCTTGAAAGAATCAGTTCGCGGATAAACAGCAGCTCCTTCGGCAATCTGTCATATAACCTTATGAACAGTGCCTCGTGCGAGAGAAGCTCCTGTTGCCATCCGACACGATCAACCGACATCAGTTCGTTGAACTGCTGGCGTGTGAAGTCCTCCATTCCACGCCAGTCCAGATCCTCGTAGCGAGGCATCCAGCCAATTGGGCTTTCGATACTGATTGCGCGTCCGCGTGCGCGTTCTACAATCCACTTCAGGATGCGCATATTCTCGCCAAAGCCAGGCCACAGGAAATGGCCTTCTGCGTCGCGCCTGAACCAGTTTACACTAAAAATGCGTGGTGGATTTGGCAGTTGCCTACCAAAGTCAAGCCAGTGGTTAAAGTAGTCGGCCATGTGGTACCCGGCGAAGGGCAGCATTGCGAAGGGATCGCGGCGTACCTCACCGAGTTTGCCAGCTGCCGCGGCGGTTGTCTCTGAACCCATAGTAGCGGCGGCATAGATTCCATAGTTCCAGTTGAATGCCTGGTAGACCAGAGGCACCGAGCTTGCGCGCCGACCACCGAAGATGAAAGCTGAGATAGGAACACCCTGTGGATCGTCAGCCGATGGGTCAATTACAGGACACTGGCTGATCGGCGCGGTGAAGCGCGCATTCGGATGTGCCGCCACTCGGCCGCTATTCGGAGTCCAGTCCTGATCGGTCCAGTCGGTTAGATGCGCAGGTGCTACCTTCGTCATACCCTCCCACCACACGTCACCATCATCAGTAAGCGCGACATTGGTGAAGATGGTATTTGCGCGCATCGATGCCATAGCGTTCGGGTTAGACTCTTCACTTGTTCCTGGCGCGACGCCGAAGAACCCGGCCTCGGGATTAATGGCGTAGAGCGAACCATCAGGGCCCGGTTTGATCCAGGCAATGTCGTCTCCCACGGTCGTCACCTTCCAACCTTGCTCCTGGAACTCTTTGGGCGGTATAAGCATGGCGAAGTTGGTCTTTCCGCATGCGCTCGGGAAAGCAGCCGCTACATAGGTCTTTTCACCCTCTGGATTTGCTACTCCAAGGATGAGCATATGTTCTGCCAACCAGTCCTCATCACGTGCGAGCACCGAGGCAATGCGAAGAGCGAAGCACTTCTTCCCCAATAGAGCGTTGCCTCCATAACCGGAGCCGTATGACCAGATAGCGCGTTCCTCTGGGAAATGCACAATGTATTTGGTCTGCTTGTTACACGGCCATGGGATGTCCTGCTGATCTGGCTCGAGGGGCATTCCTACTGAGTGCAAGCAAGGGATAAATTCACCATCTTTCCCTAAGACATCGTAGACAGCACGTCCCATTCGTGTCATGATACGCATGCTGACAGCCACATAGGGAGAGTCGGTCAACTCGACGCCAATATGTGCGATTGGTGAACCTAGCGGCCCCATGCTGAATGGTATCACAT
>Ga0116216_10001268_pt1 | contig 17657 bp, 7 predicted proteins | sample Sb_taG_11_FD_89696 | JGI IMG/M metagenome (GOLD analysis project Ga0116216, IMG submission 89696) | Peat soil microbial communities from Weissenstadt, Germany - Sb_50d_3_AS metaG | ecosystem: Environmental > Terrestrial > Soil > Wetlands > Peat | place: Germany: Weissenstadt | collected 2010-09-21
CTGGCACCCCATGCGGTGCTCTCGACGAGTCAGACCGACGACCCGGGTGCTCCCGACGCTATTCAGGACCAGCCCGCAGGCGGTGGACCCCGGAGGAGCTAAAAACCATCATTGATACGCTCCGCCGATGAAGATCCGGTTGGCCACGGACGGCGACGCCGAGGCCGTCCGGACCATCTACAACGTCGAGGTCACGTCCTCCACCTCCACCTTCGACCTCGTCCCGCGGACCCTGGCCGACCAGCAGGCCTGGCTGGCCCACCACCAGGGCGCCCACCCGGCGGTCGTGGCCGTCGTGCCCGCCGGCTCGGTCGAGGGCCCGGCCGGCGACGGCGGCGAGGTGGTCCTCGGTTTCGGCTCCCTCTCCCCGTTCCGCAACCGCCCGGCCTACGCCACGAGCGTGGAGGACTCCGTCTACGTCGACGCCGCCCACCGAGGCGCGGGCGTGGGGGTGGCCATCCTGGCCGAGCTCGTCCGCCTGGCCGCGAGCCACGGCTTCCACACGGTCATCGCCCGCATCGTCGGCCACAATGAGGCGTCGATCCGGATCCACGAGGCCTGCGGCTTCGAGCTCGTCGGTGTGGAGCGCGAGGTCGGCCGCAAGCACCGCCAGTGGCTCGACGTGGTCGAGCTCCAGCGGATGCTCTGAGCGCCTAGCCCTCCACCGAGAGCGCCCCGTCGGCGCCGTCGTCCCCGAGCTCCTCGGACTCCTCGCTCCCCCAGTCCCACGAGCGGGACCAGCGGCCCAGCGGGGCGACGAGCACGGCCAGGAGGAAGATCAGGGCGGCCGCCTCCGACAGCGGGTCGTAGTGGACGAGCTGCTGGAGGAGCTGACGCCCGCCGGGGAGGCCGATGAACGGCGAGGCGATCGACAGGACGATGATCGCCGAGCGCAGCTTCCCGACGGCCACCGGGGCGAGGAGGATGATCCCCCACGTGAGGTACCAGGGCTGGACGACCGGCCCGAGGATCACGAACAGGAGCAGGCTGAGCCCGAGGGCGGTCAGGCTGCCGATGCGGTCGCTCTCCTTCAAGAACCAGACGGCGGCGACGCCCGCCCCGAGCAGCCCGAACACCCTCGTGAGGGAGAGCACCCCCGACGACGAGACCCCGAGGCCCACCATGTGGGCGAGGCCCGAGGCGGCCATGCCGATGCCGGTGGCCGGGGCCAGCCAGCTCCGGACGGTGCCCGGGGTGGCGAGGTTGCCCACCCAGCCGAAGCCGAGCCCGCTCACGACGGTGAGCGCCACCATCACCCCCCCGGCGATGAGGAACGCCGTCACGAGCGGTCGGATCCGCTGGCGGAACGGGATGCCGACCCCGAGCCAGTCCCAGCCGACGTAGATGATGCCGAGCGCCGCGGGGGCCTTGATGGCCGCGGCGAGGGCGCAGAGGATCACCCCCCAGACGGGGTGCTTGCACTTGGCCGCGGTGATGCCCGCCACGAGCAGCCCCACCATGATGGCGTCGTTGTGCGCCCCCCCGACCAGGGTGAGGATGACGAGCGGGTTGAGGACGGCGAGCACGAAGACCGGCCCTGGGTCCCGCCCGTAGGCCCGGGCCAGCTTGGGCAAGCAGTAGGCGATGATGGCCACGCCGACCACTGCGAGCAGCCGCAGGAAGATGACCGTGACGATCTCGTGGTGGAGGCTGGCCGAGGCGAAGAAGCCGTCGACGATGAGGAAGAGGGGCCCGTAGGGGGCCGGCGTGTTCTGCCAGAGATGGTCGACCGGACCGGGGTAGGGGCCGGCCCCGAGGAGAATCGGCCCGTTGTGGTACGGGTTGATGTGGCGGCTCACCATCTCGCCCTGCGCGGCGTACGAGAAGACGTCGCGGCTGAAGATGGGGGCGACGACGAGCATCGGCAGGATCCAGAGGGCGAGGATCCACCAGAGGTGTGCGGTGGGCACCCCCGGTCGGCGCGAGAGGGCCTTGGTCAGCCCGTACCAGACCCGCATGAGGAGGACGAGCCCGCCGTAGACGGCGACGAGGCTGAAGAGCTCGAAGGCCGTCGAGCTCTGGTTGAAGTGCTGGGGCACCCCGAAGAACCAGGTGCCGGCCATCTCCAACTTGAAGGGCGAGCTCGTGAACGAGGCCCCGATCACCACGCTCACGAGGGCGAGGAAGCCGAGGATGGCCGGCCGCCGCAGGAACCGCCAGTCGTCGGGATCCTCCTCCGCCTCGACGACGAAGGCCTTCTTCGGCCGGAGGCGCATCTCCAGCAGCTCGGCCCGCACGGCGAGCGCGCCACCGACGTCGCCGACCCTGCCGTAGGCGGCGTCCCAGCCGTCGATCAGGTGACGGACGGCGCGCTCCCGGCGCTTCAGCGACGGCGCGTCGACCTCGGTGTCGACGTCAACGTCGTTGGGACTCTGACTCACTCTCTTGCAACCTCGCTCGTCAGGTCAGTGGCATCGGCGGACGGGGCCGACCGGGCCCGACTGGTCCTGCAACCGCTCCTCTGGGGACAGGGACGCACGCCCTTCGGCGAGCGCCCGGCGCCGCTCCTGCAGCCTCGGCTCGGCCGAGCCCGCCGACACCGATCCGTAATGGCATTGTAACGACTGCCAGGGACAACGCAAGTATGTGAGCGGCCGCTCCTCTTACGCCAGACGGCTGGCCCCGGCCGGGCCGGGCCGACGGCGGCGGCCGAGCAGGAGGAGGATCCCGCCGAGCCCGAGGAGACCGGTGCCCACCCCGAGCGTGGGCCAGAGGGCGAAGCCGGTGAAGGCAAGCTCCCCGCCGCTCGTGCCGCTCGAGCCCGAGGACCCGCCCGAGCCGCCGGTGCCGCCGATCCCGACCGGCGGCGTGGAGGCCGTGGTGCTCGACCCCGTGAGGACGCTCGTGGTGCTCGCCACGGTGGCGCCGTTCGTGATCGTGCCGCCGGTGGCCGTCACGTGGGCGACGAGGGTCACCTGGCTGGAGGAGCCGGCGGCGAGGGGCCCGGGGTTGTCGCAGGTGACGGTCTGGCCGGCGATCGTGCACTGCCAGCCGGTGCCCGACGCCGAGGTGGGCACGAGCCCACTCGGCACGTCGTCGGTGATCACGAGGCCGGTGGCCGGCGACGGCCCGGCGTTGGCCAGCGTGATGATGTACGTCGCCGACCCTCCCGGCACGAGCTCGGGGGTCTCGAGCTGCTTCGTGAGGGTGAGCTTGGCGCCCGGCGCGGTCGTGGCCGTGTCCGACGCCGCGTTGTTGGACGGCGTGTGGTCGTTGGCCGCCCCGCTGACCGTGGCGGTGTTGGTGACCGAGGGCACGGCAGCGGCCCCCGGCAGGACCACGAGCGAGATCGTGCTCGTGACGCCGACCGGGAACGGCACCGACCAGAGACAGGTGACCGTCTGGCCGGACGCCGAGCACTGCCAGCCCGGGCCCATGGCCGAGACGTAGGTCAGACTGCTCGGCAGCTGGTCGACCACCTTCACGGGCCCGGGGTCGGGCGTCGGGCCGTTGTTGGAGACGGCGAGCTGGTAGGTGAGGTCCTGGCCGGCCACCGGGTTCCCGACGTGGGTCTTGGTGATCGTCAGGTCGTCGAGGGCGTCGACCGTCGAGGTATAGGCCGAGCTGTTGTTGGTCAGGTCGGGGTCGCCGGTGGTGCTCGAGACGCTGGCCGTGTTGGTGACCGAGGGGTAGGCCGCCGCGCTCACACCCACGGTGAGGGTGAGGGGCTGCGTCGACGCACCGGCGAGGAGCGGAGCCGCCTGGAGGCAGGTCACCGTGTTCGTCGAGCCGACGTAGGTGCACTGCCAGCCCGTGCCGCTCGCCGACACATAGCTCAGCCCCGTGGGCAGCGTGTCGATAACCATCGGGTTGGCGGCGCTCGAGGGACCGTTGTTGGTGACGTTGATCGTGTAGGTGCCGTTCTGCCCCGGGATGAAATCGCCGTTCCCCTTCTTCGTGATCGAGAGGTCGGCGAGGGCGCCTACGAGGGCCGCGTCGGTCGAGCTGTTGTTGGCCGAGTTGGGGTCGTTCGTGCTCCCCGACTGCACGGAGGCCGTGTTGTAGATGATCTGCGGCGGGAGCCCCGAGTCGATGGTGACGTCGAGGGTGATCGGTGAGGCGCTCGTCCCCGTGGTGAGGCCGGTGGCCTGGGTGCACGTGACCGTGGCCGCCGGGGCCGGGTTACAGGACCAGCCCCCCCCGCTCGCCGACACGTACGTCTCACCGGGCGGGAGGGTGTCGGTCACGATGATCGGGCCGGCGTTGTCGGACTGGCCGCTGTTGGTGACGCTCAGCGTGTAGGTGGCCGGCGACCCCGAGACGAAGCTGCCGTTGTGCGACTTGACGATGGAGAGGTCGGCCTCGGGGGTGATGGCTCCGGTGGTGTCGGTGTGGCTGTCGTTGCTCGGGTTGGGGTCGGTGGTCGGTGACGACACGGTGGCGGTGTTGGAGATGGGCCCGCCCACGTAGCCCGGGTCGACGGCCACCGTCAGGTCGATCGTGCTCGACCCGTTGGCCGCCAGTCCGCCGGCGAGCGTGCACGTGACGAGCTGGCCCACCGCCGAACAGCTCCACGGGTCGCTCGAGGTGCCCGAGACGAAGCTCTCCGGCCCCGGCAGCTCGTCGGTCACCGTGACCGGGCCCGCCGCGTCGGAGGGACCGCCGTTCGTCACCGTGAGGGTGTAGCTGCCCTGGGTGCCCGGCGTGAACAGCCCCGAATGGGTCTTATCGATGCCGAGGTCGGCCGAGGTCTGGACCGTCGTCTGGTCGTTCGAGGTGTTGTTCAGCTGGTCCGGGTCGGCCGTCGGGCTCTGCACGCTGGCCGTGTTCGTGAGCACGCCCTGGGGTGTGCTCGAAGCCACGTTCACCACGAGGCTGATCGAGGTGTTGCCGCCGGTCGCCAGCCCGGCGGCGAGGGTACAGGTGACGGCCTGGCCCACCGCGCCGCAGCTCCAGCCGGCGCCGGTCCCCGAGACGAAGGACATGCCGGGCGGGAGGTCGTCGGTCACCGTGACCGGGCCGACCGCGTCGGAGGGTCCGTTGTTCGCCACGGCCAGCGTGTACGTGCCCTGGGTGCCGGCGGTGAAGTCGCCGACGTGGCTCTTCACGATGGAGAGGTCGGCCGAGGCCGATCCGGCGTTCTGGAGGTCGGTGAAGCTGTTGTTGGCCGGGTTCGGGTCGCTCGTCGTCGAGCCGACGGTGGCGGTGTTGTCGATCGAGGAGCCGGTGAACCCCGGTGCGACCTGCACGATGAGAGTGATGGGGTTGGCCGCGGTGCCGGCCGGGAGGTTGGCCGTGGCGTTGCAGGTGACCAGCTGCCCGACGGCGCCGCAGCTCCAGCCGGTCCCCGAGGCCGAGACGAACGTCTCGGTTGGCACGCCGGCGACCGAGGGCAGCGTGTCGGTCACGGACGGGGTCACCGCGTCTGAGGGCCCGGCGTTCGCCACGGCCAGGGTGTAGGTCACGTCGGTGCCCGGCACGAAGGTGTCGGCGGGGTCGTGGGTCTTCACGATCGAGAGGTCGGCCGACGTCACGATGTTCGTGGGGTCGCTCGCCGTGTTGTTGTTGGGGTTGGGGTCGGGGATGTTCCCGGTGACCGTGGCGGTATTGGTGAGCGTCGTGTTGTTGGCCACGTTGGCCGCGATGGCCACGTTCAAGGTGATGAGCGAGGAGTGGCCGGCCGGCATCGACGCCCCGGTCCGCTTGCAGGTCACCGTCTGACCCAAGGCCGAGCAGGTCCAGTCGGGCGAGGTGGTGGCGGACACGAAGGTCATCCCGGCCGGGAGCGTGTCCACCACGGTCACTGGCGGGAACGAGCCGCCGGGTATCGGTTCGTCCGACGGCCCGTTGTTGGTGACGGTCAACTGGTAGGCGCCGGTCGAGCCGGCGGTGAAGGACCCGGAGTGGGTCTTCGTGATCGACAGGTCGGCCTGGAGGGTCACTGGGCTCGTGATCGTCGACGTGTTGTTGGCCATGTTCGGGTCGTAGGTAGGTCCGCTGACCGTGGCGGTGTTGGTGACGCTCGGGCTGCTGAGGCTGGGCAGGGCGTAGGACGACGGGATGTCGATCGACACGGTCAGGGCCGGTGCCGAAACCCCCGAGGCCAGCGGGCCGGGGAGGGTGCAGGTCACCGAGGTCCCGCCCGAGCCGAGTGAGCACTGCCAGCCCGAGCCCGAGGCGCCGGTGAACGACGTGCCGGGAGGGGCGTTGTCCGTCACCGTGATCGGGCCCTGGGCGGCGGAGGGCCCGTTGTTCACGACGGCCAGGTTGTACTGGTCGTTGGCCGCTCCGGCCACGAGACCCCCCGGCGTGGCCACGGTCTTCGTGATGGCCAGGTCGGCGGCGTTGATGAAGGCCGAGGCCGTCGCCGGCCCCGCCTGGTAGGGGCCGGAGGCGTTGCCCGAGGCCCCGGTGGCGTCCTGGCCGCTCACCGTGACCGAGTTCACGTTGGGCGAGGCGCCGAACGCCGCCCCCGGGTTGGGCGTGGCCTGGTAGGTGACCGTGATCGTCTGGCCGTTGGCGAGGGCGCCGAGGCTCGACCAGGTCAGGGTCTCGGTGTTGCCGACCGTGTTCACGGTGGGGTCGGCCGCCGCCCCGGTAACCTGCGTGCCGTTGGCCAGAATGATCGTGGTCGAGCCGGCGTCGTAGGTCCAAAAGGCCGGGAGGGTGTCCGCGGCGCTCGTGGCCGAGAGTGGCGCGGCCGTCGTGTCCGACACGACGAATTGCCACGTGAACGGGGAGCTCATCACGGCGGTCGAGCCCGACGGCGTCGACTTGGTGACCGAGAGGTTCGGGAAGACCGCGGTGACCGACGTCGACCCGCTCACCGGGCCGTAGGTGTCGTAGCGGCCGGGGTTGGCGTTCACGGTGGCGATGGGCACGCCGTAGAAGGAGGCGACCGTGGCCGTGTTGGGGATCGACTTGTTGTTGGTGATGCTCCCCGATGGCCCGAGCTCCTCTTGGAACGTGAGCGTGGCCGAGTTCCCCGCCGCCAGCTGCCCGGACAGGTTCCAGACGATCTTGCCGCTGCTGTAGGCGGCGCTGCCCTGGCTGACCACCATGTTCGTCGGGGCCTGCAGCAGGCCGTTGATGGGGTCGTTGACCGTGGCGTCGTAGGCCGGCAGGGCGCTCGTGTTGGTCACCGTGACCGTGTAGGTGTACGGCACGCCCGGGGTGGGTGAGGGGTTGGAGGAGACCTTCTGGACCGAGAGCGTCGGGGCGACGACGGTCACCGGGGCCACGGCCTGGGCCGAGGTGTGGGTGTACGTGCAGCCGGGCGGCAGCCCTGTCGGCTCACAGCCGGCCGAGTCGCTCCAGTAGGTGCCGACCATGTTGCGCAGCACGTCGCCGGGCTTCACCGCCCCGCCGCCGTTCTTCACCGTGTAGTGCGTGGCCGGGTAGGCGGTGTAGGTGAGGGTGACGGTGCGGGCCACGGCGGCGGGCTGGACGTCACCGATGAACCAGGCCAGCTCGGTCTGGCCGTTGCCCGGGTTCACGGTCGGGGTCTCGAGCGGGGTGTCGACCACGTCGGCCCCACACGACCCGCCGCCGGCCAGCGTGCAGGTGGCCGTGCCGTAGCTGTCGAAGACCATCCCGTCGGGCAGGTAGTCGATGGCCGTCAGCGTGGGGAACGAGAGGTTGGCCGGGATCGTGACCGTCGCGGTGTAGGTGGTGTCCTGGCCGACGATCACCGAGGAAGGGTTGGCCGACTTGGTGATCGTCGTGCCGACGACGTGGGTGGTGTCCTGGGCCGTGGCCGCGTACCCCGTCCCGGCCGTCCGGGCCCCGGGGTAGAGGCTGGTGTCGAGGCTGGCCACGGCGGCCGAGGCATTGTTGACGAAGGTCGACGACCCGACCGGCTGGGACGGGAGCGTGGCCGAGTAGGTGAGCTGCTGGCTGCCGCCCGGGGCGATGGTGAAGCTGCTGCCCAGGTTCCAGGTGATCGTGTACTGCCCGCCCGAGAGGTTGGCCACGCCGCCGTTGCTGATCGTCCCGGCCACCGGGACCACCCCGACCGGGAGCACGTCGGTCACGCTCAGGCCGTAGGCGGTCGAGGCGTTGGCCGCGTTGCTCACCGTGAGCGTGTAGGGCACGGTCGAGCCGGGGGCGTACGGCGTGCCCGTCCCCGAGTTGGGGTCGGTCTTGGTCATCGAGATGTCCGGCTCCACGATGCCGACGGTGGCGCTCGCCGTCACGTTCTCCGGGTTGGACTGGGAGTCCTGGAAGGCCAGCGTCCCCGTGTTGGTGAGGTTGGCACCGGCCACGTTGCCGGCGACGTTGTTCACCGTGGCGAGGAACGTGACCACGATCGTCTGTGGCGATCCCACCGGGGCGTTGAACGTCGCCGGGAACTGGAGCGTCACCGTGTTGTTCGTCTCGGTGAGCGTGAAATTGCCCGGCAGCGCGCTGCCGTCCAACGTGGCCGTGGCGCTGCCCGGGATCTCGACCAGGCTGGCCCCGGGCAGGGCACCGAGGGGGTCGCTGAGCGTGGCGTTGTAGAGGTTGGTCCCGGCCGGCACGGTGGCCGTGAGCGTGTAGAGGATCGGTTCCCCGATCGTGGCGATCGGACCGCCTGAGCCCTGCGGCGTGACCAGCGGGGCGGCCGACTTGGTGAGCGTGGCCCCGGCGGTCTGGACGGCCGAGGTGTCGTCCGCCGGCGACGTGTTCCAGCTCGACGGCCCGTTGGCCGGGTCGATGTTGTTGGCCGGGATGTAGGTGTTCGTCCCGCCCTGGTCGTTCGTGCCCTGGTAGCTCGCCACCCCGGCGTGGTCGGGGAGGCTCTCGCCGGCGGCCACCGTGGCCGGGATCGTCACCACGTAGGTCAGGCTGAGCTCGCCGGGCGTGGAGGGGCCGGTCGCCGCCGGCACGCTGATCCCGGCCGAGGCGGGCCAGAGGATCTGGCCCGCGCCGTTGCAGGCCCCCCCGTTCGAGATGGCGCTCACGTCGGTGGCGCACTGGAGCTGGGCGGGGAGGTTGTCTTCCACTTGGACGTTCTGCGCCGGTTCGAACCCGGTGTTCGTGAGGTCGACCCGGAACGTGACCTGGTCGCCGTCCTCGACCTGGACGTTGTCGACGTTCGAGCCGAAGCCGAAGGGGCCGGCCACCGTGGTCGCGCCCCGGACGACCTGCTCGACCCCCTTCACGAGACCGAGGAGCGGCCAGCTCAGGTCGTACTCGGCCTGGTCCCGCTCGGAGAGCGACTGGCCCGCCGTGTTGACGGCGGTGAACTTCATCAGGTTGCCGGTCAGGTCGAACGTGTTGCCCACGGACGGGTCGGCCGTCGGCGTCACGGCCAGGTCGACGAGGAAGACCTGCCCGGGCCCGGCGTAGTAGTTGCCGTCGGCGTTCAGGTCGCCGAGGGTCCATGTGAGGACGCCGCTGCCCGCGTTCGAGGTGTCGAGGGACTGGGTGACGGTGTTGCCGGGCAGGACCACGGCCGAGCCGTTCACGTACGTGGAGTTGGGCGGCAGGAAGTCGGTCACGACGGGGTTCTTGGTCTGCACCCCCGGCGGGAAGTCCACCTCCAGCTGGAAGCAGACCTCGTCGCCCTTCTGGTACGTGGGCGGCGGGTTGGTGTCCGTCGAGATGTAGGTGGCCGTGGAGCAGTCGACCGCCTGGCCGGCGGGCGGCGGAAGGGCGATCCGCTTGGCCACCGTCGGCTCCGGGGTGTTCTGGGAGGCCGTGGAGGCGTTCGTGGCGTTGGCGATCCCGGTCTCGGCCGCCGTCTCGCCCGAGTAGATCGGCGCCCCGCCGCTCGTGCAGGTCGGGTCGGGCACCGGGTCGGCGTTCCCGCCGAGGACACACGTGGCGTCGGTCCCGGCCGAGAACGTGGCCGAGTTCACATAGGTGTCGCCGGCCAGCGTGGGCGTGGTGTCGGCCCCGTTCGACTGGTAGAAGGACCGGTCCACCGCCAAGAAGTTGATGGTCTCGTTGCTGTTGGGCGGCAGCGGGGCGAGGTCCCAGGTGAGCGTGAAGGTCCCGTCGGCGTTCTCGGTGACGCTCGTGTACGGGAGGGGCGTGGTCGTGGAGGTCAGGTTGTCGGTGAGTGTGGGCCCGGCTCCGGGCACGGGGGCGCACTGCGGGTCGCTGTGGGCGTCGTAGTTCGTGAGGTTGTCGATGGGGCAGACGCCGTTCGGGACGATGTCGGTGATGACCGCGCCCTGGCCCGAGGTCCCGGCGTAGCGGTACTCGCCGGTCTGGAAGTCGAGTGAGTAGGTGACCTGCTGGCCGGCCTGGAACCCCGTGGGGTGCACCGACTTCTCGATGGCCAGGTCGGCGGCCTCCGTCGTGTTGGTGCCCACGCTGCTCACCGGGTTCGTGGCGCCGCCGCCGAGCGGGCCCTGGTAGTTCCCTGCGACCTGGGCGGTGTTGGTGATGGTCTCGCCCTGGGTGGTCTCGGGACCCTGGTTGTTGTCGAGGTTGGCCGTCTGCCCACCGGTCGTGTTGGGGACGCTGCCGGCCCAGCTGAGCGAGTTCGCCCGCATCGTGATGCCGGCGTAGAACTCGATGGTCGCCGTGGCGCCTGGCGCGAGGTTGCCGATGGTCCACTGGAGGTGGGTGTAGACGTCGCTCGGCTGCCCGGGCGGGGTGTCGGTCTCGGTCGAGACGAGCGTCGGCGTGAGGCAGTTGGGCGGGGAGGAGAGGCCCTGGCCGAGGTGCGGGGCGCCCGGGTACTCGTTGGTGAAGCCGGGGTTCGTGCCGATGGCGTTGGTCGTCTGGTCGACCGCCCCGCAACCGAGGAACTCGGCGGCGGCCGGCAGCCAGTCGTCGACGGTGATCGAGTCGGTCGGGTTGATGAGGTTGTTCTTCACCGTGAGGGTGTAGACGCGGGCCTGGTCGTGGACGCCCCGCAGGAACTGGCCGTTCGGGGCGGGCACGTTCTTCGTGACGCCGATCGGCGAGATGAGGATCGAGGGCGGCGGGGCGTTGGCCGAGCCGGTGTAGGACGAGCCGACCGGCACCCCGGTGACCGGGTCGAAGTGCGGCACGAAGCGGGGGTCGCTGTTGACGTAGGCCGAGGCGTCGTCGCTGAAGGTGTTGCCGGGGAGGAGGTTGTCGGTCGCCGCCTGCGCACCGGTCACCGGCCGCAGTTGGAAGCCCACGGCGTAGCTGGAGCCCGGTTGGAGGTCGGCGACGTTGCTCCAGATGAGCGTGGTCTCGCCGGCCGACGGGGCATTGGCGAGGACGGTCGGGTCACCGAGCGCGGCCGGCGTCGTCGAGCCGGCCACGTAGCTGACGCCGGCCGGGAGCACGTCGCGGAGGGACAGGTTGTACTGGGGCGGGTTGCCGGAGGGGTTGGTGGCGGTGAGCGTGATCCCGGCGGTCGTGCCGTAGAGGATGCTCGACGGGGCGTTCTCACTGAGGGTGATGGTCCCGGCGGCGCCGACGGGGGCGACGGTGGCGGCCTGGAGGGCGACCAGTGGGGAGACGGCGAGGAACGCCGCCCCCAACGCCGCGCGCGCGCGGCCCCACCTGGTCTTCTGCACCTTTACTCCCTCCGCCCGGTACGCGCCGGGCGCCTCCACGGTCCCCGATCCCCCAGGGTTCTCTCCTCCCCAAGCTAGTGCCGCCCTGATGCACGGGGTGGGCACGCCAAGCTAACCCGCGGCGGCGCTCCCGCAGCCGCGCCCTCGAGCGACGCCCCTGGTCAGCGGGCCGTGCGTAGTCTCCGTCCGGTGAAGCCACGATCGGGGCGCCGGTGACGCGGGGCCGGGTGCTCCGGGCCGCCGGGAGTGCGCTCGTCGCGCTGGGCGTGCTCGTCCTCCTGTTCGCGGCCTACCAGCTCTGGGGCACCTGGCTGCTCGAGGCCCACCACCAGTCGGAGCTCCGGGCCCAGTTCGAGAAGGAACTGCCCCGTTCGGCCCACGCCGCGGCCGAGCGGCTGTCCCGGTCGCCGGCCCACACCACCTCGGGCCCGCCGGCCACCGCCCCGCCGGTCGACCCGCCCGCCGTGGGCCAGCCCCTCGGCCTCATCGACATCCCGAGCATCGGGGTGAACCAGGTCGTGGTGGAGGGCGTCGGCGTGGCCCAGCTGGCCACGGGGCCCGGCCACTACCCGGGCACGCCGCTCCCGGGCGAGGTGGGCAACGCGGCGATCGCCGGCCACCGCACGACCCACGGCCGCCCCTTCTACAACCTGCAGGCCCTCGTCCCCGGGGACCAGGTCGACCTGACGACGGCCCAGGGCATCTTCGTGTTCGACGTGCGCCAGCAGTCCGTGGTCGTCCCGACCGACGTCTCGGTCCTCGACCCCACGCCGACGGCGCAGCTCACCCTCACCACCTGCAACCCGCGCTACTCGGCGGCCCAACGCCTCGTCGTGCACGCGGCGCTCGTCCGCTCCCTCCTCTTTCCGGCCAAGCCGACGACCCCGCCGAGGCACCGCCACGCCGCGGCGCCCGGCACCGACGCCCTCGCCGGCGGCACCGGCAGCTGGTGGCCGGCCGTCCTCCTCGGGCTGGCCACGGCGACCGTGGCCGTCGCCGGTTGGTGGACCGCCCGCCGGGTCCGTCGCCCGGTCGAGGTCTGGCTGGTGGCCGTCCCCCTCACCCTGGTGCTGCTCTTCGCCTTCTACACCGCTCTCGACCCGCTGCTCCCGGCGAGCCTCTGAGGAGCAGGTCGGGCCAGTCGACCGCCGTGCGGCCTCCGTGTAGCGTCGGCGGCCGGCGGGGCGCTCGGGGGCGTCTCCAGGTGATCCAGGGAGCCGACATGTCTGCTCGTCAGTGGTCCACCCCAGCACGCCTCGGGGCCGTGCTCGCCGCGGCCTCGGTGATCGGCCTCGGGGCGGCCGTCGTCCCGTTGGCCGCCGGGCCGGCGGGGGCGAGCGAGCCGCTCTCCGAGCTCGTGGCCCTCCCCTACCCGACCGGCGGTACGCCGAGCCTCGTCACCGACCCCACCTACGGGGTCTTCGGGGTGAACGGCGCCGGCCTCTACCAGTACGGGCCGGGCGGGCCGACCCTCGTCCTCTCGGCCTCGCTCAACGGGCGGGCGGCCGACGACCCCGCCTCCGGCACGCTGTACGTGCTGGCTCCCGGCTCGCCCGGCGTGGCCGGCCAGGTGACGGTGGTCGACCTGGCCACGGACACGGTCGAGGGCACGGTGGCCGTCGGCGACCAGCCGGTGGAGGTGGTCGACGACCCGGTCACCGGCGACGCCTACGTCGTGAACTTCGGCAACAACAACCAGAACCACGGTCTCACCGACACCATCACCGTCCTCGACGGGACGACCTCCCTCGGCACCGTCTCGGTCGGGATGGACACGACCGCCGTGGCCGCCGACCCGACGTCGGGCCTCGTCTACGCGCTGAACGCCGGGGACAACACGGTGAGCGAGATCTCGGGGACGACCGTCGTCCAGACGCTGAACATCTCCTCGTCGGTGGGCGCCAAGGAGGCGGCCGTCGACTCGAGCGGCCGGGCTTACCTGGTCGGCTCGTCCGGCGTGGTCGTCGTGGACGGGGCGTCGGTGCTCGGGACGGTGTCGCTCCCGTCGAGCAGCGAAGTCTCGGTCGTGACCAACCCGGTGAGCGGCCTCGCCTACGTGAGCCAGTTCAACCTCGAGGCGGTCACCGTGCTCGACGGGACCACCAACGACGGCACCGTGACGCTGGGCGACCTCGCCGGCAAGGAGTTCGTGGACGGGGCGGGCGACGTCTACGTCGAGGGCCTGACCGACGTGAGCATCGTGGACGGCACCAGCCTCTCAGGCATGGTGCCGGTGGCCGACCAGCTCCAGGACGGCGACGCGGCCGGCGTCTCCCCACCGGCGGTCGACCCGTCGACCGGCGACCTCTACGTGCCGGGGACCGTCGGGGCCGCCGGTTCGACCGACGTCTTCGGCACCCCGAGCGCCGTCACCACCACCGTGCTCGCCGGGCCCTCCGAGGTCAGCCCGAGCCAGGACGCCACCTACACCGCCACGATCACGACCGACACGGGCGACGCGGTCGCCGGCAACGTCGTGTTCTACGTCGGGACGATCAACATCGGGAGCCCGGTGCCGGTGGTCGACGGCCAGGCCTCGATCACGACCTCGTTCCCGCTCCCGAACCAGGTGGTGGTCACGGCCATCTTCACGAGCACCGCCGGCCAGTCGATGAGCTCGTCCAACGTCTTGACGTCGGTTTACGGCGTCTACCTCGAGTCGAGCCGCCCGACCGGGGCCAAGGTCGGTCAGGGCGTGAAGTTCACGGCGGTCGTGGGCGGCTCACCGACCCAGCCCAAGGGCACGGTCTCGTTCACCGTGAACGGCAACCCCCAGGCGACGGAGAAGCTCAGCAAGCAGGACACGTCCCGCCTCAGCATGAAGTTCACGGCGCCGGGCAGCTACACGATCGTGGCCACCTACAACAGCAGCAACGGCCTGCCCTCGGCCTCCTCCAGCCTGGTCGAGGTGGTGGTCCCGAAGGGCAAGTGACGACGATCGCTCAGTCGCCCGGGCGGCGGGGTGTGTTAGGCCTCGGCCGCCGTCTTGATCGCGGCGAGCGTCTCGCCAATGCCCTGCTTGGCGCCCTCGCTCCGGTTGCCGATCTCTTCGGGCGCGGTAGCACCGAACACGTTCTCGAAGAAGGCCGACCCCTCGGGGGGCAGGTCCCAGGTCTCGGTGACCTCGGTCCCGCCGTCGACCGCGGTGAAGGAGTAGCCCCACCGGGCCCGGGTCGGCGGCTCCACCACCACCCAGGCGAACTCGCGGCCCCGGTCGGCCGCGACAACCTCCGAGCGCGTCTCCCACGTCCGCTCCGGCACCACATTGCGGCCGGTGAACATGGCGCCGACCCGGGGCCCAGCGCCTTCGTCCCACCGGCAGGCCTTGCAGACCGGGCTCCAATCACCCATCCGGGTCACGTCGGCCACGAGGTCGTACAGGTCCTCGGGCGAGCGGTTGATGACGATGGAACCGGACTGTCGCAGCGTCTCCACGCCGTGAGTCTGGCAGCGGGGACCCGACGTGTCATCCGGAGCATCGCCGACCGACCACGGACCGCGGAGCGGCCTTCGGAGAACGGGACAAGCGTGAGGGCCCCGGTTGGCCCCGACGGCGTGGTCGCTCCGCAGCGCCGTGAAGGTTGCAAGTTTACGAGGGAACGCAGAGGCGAGTTCGTCATGCTGGGCTCCGACGTTCGACGGCGCCCCGACCGGTTCCTTGGTAGTTTCGGAGGATTGTGAGGAGGCCGTCCAGGCCGGGCCCAGTGGCGGTGACCGCGCTCGCGGCCCTCGCGTCCCTCATCCTCGTCCTCCCGGCCATCGGCGACGGCGCGTCCGCTGCCACCCTGCGCACCGCGGCGCTGCGTACAACATCGGCTCAGTACCTGGCCGAGATCAAGTCAGACGCCTCGGAGATCGCCGCACACATCGGGCACGGCCTCAGCTTGTCCGAGAGGGTGGTCGTGAACGCGAAGGAGGAGTACAAGAACACCCCGGCATACTCGTTCGTCGAGGACAAGAGCGGTGACACCACGGGTGCGCCGAGCCAGTGCGTCACCCACATCAACCCGAGCTTCACCTCCGAGGACGCCGAATATCAGAAGCTGGCCCTCATTCATGAGACCTTCCACTGCTTCGAGGCCATGGACTTCCCGACCGTGAGCGCGTTCCTGGCCGCGCCGGACTGGCTCATCGAGGGCGAGGCCGAGTGGGTCGGCGCCACACTGGCCCCGACCGAGCTCGACGTCTGGAACGCGTACCTCACGGGGCTGAGCACCAGCCTGTTCGCCCGAAGCTACGACGCCATCGGTTTCTATGCCCACATGACCAACAGCGGAGAGAACACCTGGCACCTGCTGGACCCCATGCTGCGGGCGGGGGGTAGCGCGGCCGCCTACAGCGTCGCCGCCAACAAAGAGGTCCGCCTCACCTGGGCCTCGTCCTTGGCCCGCCAGTCGGGGCTCGGCAAGGGGTGGAACACGACGGGACCGGGCATCACCTCGGCCACCTATCACCCCGGCATCGACCAGATCGCCAACGGGTCCAAGTTCTCGGACTCGGTGGCGCCCTACGCGAACGGCCTCGTGCGCTTCCAGGTCAAAGGGGCCGACGTCGTCGACCTATCGGTCAACACGCAGTACAGCCGCCTGCACACCTCGAACGGCACAGAGTACGACAATCTGTCCAAGGGCCCGGCAGCCTTCTGCGTCAACAACTGTGGCAAGTGCCCGCAGGTCGAGGCACTGCCCAAGCTGGCGCCCGGGGGCGTCAACTGGCTCGCCGTGACCGGTGACACCTCAGGGGCGACCTACACCATCGTCGGCACGAAGGCCACGTGCCAGCCCTGCCTGGTCGGGAGCTGGGTGGCCACCAACATCTCGCTCACAACCTCACCAGGCGGCACGCATGCGGGCGGCGCCGGGACCACGGTCGACATCTTGCCCAACGGCGACGCCATCTCAGACTTCACCCCCGGTGGGCCCCTCGTCGGCGCGGGCGGCAGTGTGAAGTTCGGCGGTACCCAGACCGATCACTACAGCTTCTCTCCGACCACGACGGCACGCTCGGGTGGCTTCGAGTTAACTCCGGTCTCGTACCAATCGACCATCACGGTGGGCGGCCTCACCGAGAACATCAAGCCCGAGGTCGTCCCCGGGTCCTACACCTGCACGGGCAACGACCTCACGCTCACCTTCTCGGCGGGCGCCACCCAGGCACTCGTCTACGACCTGGTGCCGGCCTCGTGATCTTCTCTCAAGGTCCGTCGCGACATGGTCGACGAGCAGGGTGCGATCACGCTGCGCCACCGGGGGCGCCGCCACCACATCGCCATCGCCTCAGGGGCTGAGCCGGGGATCAGGCGGTCGACGGTGTCCTGACACCTCTCCGATGTCTCGGAACATCACATTCGTGGGCCGGGGAGGATTCGAACCTCCGTAGGCTGTGCCGGCAGATTTACAGTCGCTTTCGGGGCGTTCGCCGAGTGCCGGGCGCTGCCGTTCGCCCTGGTCCCCACGGGCACCCGATCCGACGACTGCTGGGGGCTGCCGGTCAATGTCGCCCGTTTGGCGGTCAGTTTGGCGGTCAGATCTAAACCCGATCGGTGGATCCGGGGTGGAGTTCGACACGCTCTCGGCCGCCGAGAACCGTCCGACGCTCGTGGACATCTCGGCAGGCGATCGCCTCGGCCAGTTCCTGCGCCAACCGACGGCGACGCTTGGCGTTCACTCGGACCAGCAATCGGCTGGGCGTGATGCCCGGTTGCTCAGCCACAAGCTGTGCGACGCTCGGCACGTCTGCCCTGGGTAGGCGCCGACTGCCCGCACTCTTTGTTTGCTCGACCCGGAGCTTCGCAAGGATCTCACGCAGTGCCTCGCGCCGGCCCACCGGAACCGGCTTCGTGCGTTCCCACCCCGTGACGGTCGCCTGAGTCACTCCGACGAGCTGCCCTAGCTCACTCTGGCTCAGCCCGGCGCCCCGTCGCACTGAGCGGATCTCAGACGGATCGATCGGATCTGGGGGTGGCCCAACCTCAGACCCACGGCCCAGGTGGAAGCCGATCCGGACGTGGGGCCGTCCGGCGCTGTCAAAGACCGTCCGACGCTCCTCGTGGACCTGGCCCGCCTCGAGTGCCTGACCAAGCGCCTCTCGCACCCCGGGGCGCGACAACCGGTCGAGGAGGGCCTGCTTACTCATGCCCGGACGCCGGCTGATCCCCTCCACGACTGATGAGAGCGCTCGGTCGGCCGCCGCCTGGGCCCTCTCCGCGGCCCGCTTGGGCAACCGGCGCTC
>Ga0116216_10001269_pt1 | contig 17653 bp, 21 predicted proteins | sample Sb_taG_11_FD_89696 | JGI IMG/M metagenome (GOLD analysis project Ga0116216, IMG submission 89696) | Peat soil microbial communities from Weissenstadt, Germany - Sb_50d_3_AS metaG | ecosystem: Environmental > Terrestrial > Soil > Wetlands > Peat | place: Germany: Weissenstadt | collected 2010-09-21
CTGGATGCCTCCGAGCTCCGCACGATCGAGCCGAGCGCCACCGGGATCGCCGCGTTGCACTCGCCGGCGACCGCGATCGTCGAGTTCGGCGAGGTGGCGCGGGCGATGGCCGACGACGCCAGGGCGGCGGGCACGACGATCAGGACGAGGACGGAGGTCGCCCGCGTTCTCGGCCACGGACGGGCGGGCCGGATCGAGCTCGTCGATGGCACGGGCATAGAGGTGGACCGGGCGATCGTGTGCGCCGGGCTTCACGCCGACCGCCTGGCCCGTGCCTCGAACCAGCCCGCGGATCCGCGGATCATGCCGTTCCGCGGGGAGTACTGGCAGCTGCGCCCCGACCGCCGTCACCTCGTCCGCGGGCTGATCTACCCGGTGCCCGACCCTGCGCTGCCGTTCCTCGGCATTCACCTGACGCGCAAGATCGACGGCTCGGTCCTGATCGGACCCAACGCGATCCTGGCGTTCGCGCGCGAGGGGTACAGGCGTACGGCGTTCGCAGCCCACGACGTCTGGGACGCGCTCGGATGGCCCGGGGCGCCGCGGCTGTTCCGCCGCTACTGGCGAGTCGGAATGGCTGAGATCCACCGCACGCTGTCCAAGCGCGCGTTCATCGAAGAGGCGCGGCGGTACGTCCCGGAGCTGACGGCGAGTGACACGGTCCGGGCACGGGCCGGCGTCCGGGCCCAGGCGGTCGATCGCGACGGGACGCTCGTCGACGACTTCCGGCTCGGCATCGACGGACCGGTCCTGTGGGTGCGCAACGCTCCCTCGCCGGCGGCGACGTCCTCGCTGGCGATCGCCGAGGAGATCGTCGAGCGCGCCGAGCTTGGCCGGATGGCGACGTAGCGAGTGGACGTGGCGCCGTGACGGCTCCGAACGAACGGGTCTCCGACGCCGAACGCGAGCATGCCGTCACTCAGCTCCGCGAGCACCTGCTGGCCGGACGATTGACGCTCGAGGAGTTCTCCGAGCGGGTCGAGCTGGCGTACGGCGCCCAGCTCGGCTGCGAGCTGGCGCGCGCCGGCGAGGACCTCCCGGGCGCCGGCAACGTGCCGGCGATCCGCTCCCGCCGGAAGCCGACCCGGGTCACGGCAGCGTTCTTCGGCCACGTCGCCAGGCGGGGAAAGCTGAGGCTGCGCCGCCGGACGTTCGCCGGCGGCGCCTTCTCCGACGTCGATCTCGATCTGCGCGATGCCCAGCTGGACACCCCGGAGGCGTCCGTCAACGTTCTCATCGCGTTCGGCAACGTCGACGTGTATGTGCCCGAAGGCATCAACGTCAGCGTCGGCGGACTCGCCATGTTCGGTCACCGGCGCGACTGGGGCCGCGAACTCGACCGCCCCGACGCGCCCGTCGTCCACGTCCGGGCCCTGTCGCTGTTCGGCACCGTCGATGTGTGGCGCGTGCCCGCGGACATGAAGGGCGGCTACGGCGAGATCTTCCGCCAGCTCCAGGACAGCCAGCGGCAGCTGCCCGAGTAAGCCCTCAGCCGAAGAATTCGAGGAATTCCTCGGCCACCTCGTCGGCGCGGGCCCACGGCACTCGGACCGGACACGCGATCGTCTTCTTGCCCCGGTCAGCGTCGTCGAGTTGACGGTCGATCGTCGCGCCCTCGCAGTAGTCCGCGGTCATGGCCGGCCAGCGCGAACGTCTCGTGGCCGAGCTTTCGCATCGCGGCGAGCAGGTCGTCGATCGGCGCTCAGGTTGGCTAGCGCTGCCCCGGACGCGCCGGTGGCGTTGGCGCCGGGCTGCGCTCGGGCCGTCGCGCGGGCTGTCGCTGGCGCGCGGGGAGATGCTGGGCCAGCCGCCGATGGTCCCGCAGCCTGGCCCGCGCCGGCTGTGCATCCTGAAGCGGAATCCCGCCCGGTGGCGGGCTCGGCGGGACGGGCCGTCGCGGCGGGCCACCTCCTCCTTCATCCGAGTCTGAACGGGGAGGACCCGGCGAGGAGAAGAACCGGCTGATCAGCGCGGGGACGAACAGCACCGCCGCGAAGACGATCAGCGTGTACAGAAGCGCGAGCGGATCACCGTGAACAGACCCCTTCGCCATCGATTAAGGGTACCGCCGGAGCGAGTTCGCCTTCACGTTGACCACTGTCGTCCGGTGAACGATCAGCCCTCGTCCGGCTCACGGGCGATCACGCGGTCGACCTCGACCGCCTCGCCCTCACGCGTGTCCGCGTAAACGACAAACACGGTCGGCAACCCCCCGAACCACGCGCTCAGCTCGCCCTCGCCGACGTACTCGGCGGCCCGCTGCGAGCCATCGGGTTCGATCACCCAAATTGGCTGCCCCTTGCGGAACTGGCTGTCACCGATGTCGGTCATTGCCGGTAACACGATAGGCGACAGCGCGCGCCGGAGGAACACCGCGCACGCACCGCCGAAAACGAGCACAGAGGCCACGAGTCCACCGGGGTCGTGATGGACCAGCGCCTCCGCACTGCCCCCGAGGGTGAGCCACCCGAAGAACAGCGCATACAGCCTGGCGCGGAGTGGCGGGGCGCCGATCACCGGGGCGCCGTCGGCGGTCAGCGCCGACTGGGGGCTGCGTTCTTCGAGCGTTGCCACAGTCCCGTATCGGCGCTACTGGCCGGTCGCTCAATGGCCGGTCGCCAGGGACCCAAACGTTTGGCGATTTTTTGGTGCAGGTTTGGCGCGGTCGCCGATATTTGTTACTGGTGGTCAAAAGGGGCGCCTGGCCGGGGCAGACAGCACCGCGGGGCCCGGGATTCTGAAAGGACGTGAACCATGTTGTGGACTCGACGCGCCGCGTTTACAGGCGCTCTTGTGGCCGGACTGCTGGGTGTGGGCGCGGCGAGCGCATTCGCTAACGTCACCCCGGGTTGGGAGTGCGTGCCGACAACGGCCGGGCAGCCCGTCGTGTCGGGCGGGACCGCCGGGACGCCGACCTGCGGTTCGGGGACGACGGCGGTGCTGGCGCCGACGTACGTGTCAGCCGGCGTGGGCGGCAAGCCGACGGTGCAGTTCTCGACGGTCAACGTGCAGGTCGTCTCAGGCTCGGGCACGACGAATGGAACGGTCAACGGCGAGGGCAACCTGATCGTCGGGTATGCCGAGAACGCCGACAACCACAAGCAGACGGGCTCCAACGATCTCGTGGTCGGACTGAACAACGGTTGGTCGGGTTACGGCGAACTGGTCGGCGGCGCCAACAACCAGGTCAGCGGCCAGTACGCGTCCGCCCTGGGCCTCGGCAACGTCGTCAGCGGTTCGGAGGCGCTGGCGGCCGGACACGACAACAAGGCCAGTGGGTCGGAGTCCTCGGTCACGGGCGGCCAGTACAACCAGGCGACCGATTCGTGGGCCAGCATCGTTGGCGGTTGCGACAACATCGCCGGTCCCGGCACAGTCCCGACCGGGCCGTGCTCGAACCAGGCCGAGGCGATCCTCGGCGGCGCCTCGAACCAGGCCGACAACACCGAGGCGACCGTCGCGGGCGGCCAGGCCAACGCCTCAGGCGGAATCATCTCCTCGATCCTCGGCGGCCTCGGCAACGTCGCGACGTCGCAATCCACCAACGCGACCGTCGGCGGCGGCTACACGAACTACGTCGAGGCCCCCGAGGCGACAATCACCGGTGGCGGTGAGAACACCGCTTCAGGCGAGATCTCAGCGATCCTCGGCGGCTACTACAACACCGCGACCAACGACGAGGCGACCGTTGTCGGAGGCTGCTCGAACCTCGCAGGCTCCGGCAACCCGTCCGCCAACCCGAAGTGCTACGACTTCGGCTCCTCGTTCGAGGCGATCCTCGGCGGGGTCGGCAACTACGCGCCCGACGAGCTCTCGACGATCTCCGGCGGGCAGAGCAACAGCACCAACTCCGGGGCGATCGGCGACGCGATCGCCGGCGGCAACGGCGAGACCACGCCCTCCTCGCCCAACGAGCTGAGCCAGATCGGCAGCACGTCGTTCAACCCATAGCCGACCACCAACAGCATGGCCGGCCCGCACCGCATCCGAGCGGTGCGGGCCGGTCTGGCGCCTATCGCGTTGGCGGCGACGTGCCGCTGACCGATGGCGACGGGTGCAGCCGGCTCACGATGGAAGACTTCGCGATCGCCCATGCTCGACGCGGCCGAGTCGCCGAGGCATTCGCGCCGGCGGTTCACAGCCGCGCACTGACTGTCAGCTCGGGGGGCGGTGGCGACGGAAGGGGTGCCGGGCGGCGGTGGCGGGTGAACACCTGCTGGGGAAGGGGCGGGCTGGAGCGCGCCGGCGCGGGATGCGCGGGCGCCTGTGCGACGACGCCCGCCATGACGTTGGTCGAGAAACGCAAGCCATATTTGCGTTTCTCGACCAACGTCGCCTGTGCCGGCGCGGGCGATCACACACCCCCATCAAAAACCTGCATAGCACGCCAACTCCGTCGAAAAACCCGAGGCGAGGCGTGTTGAGCATGGCGAGCTCTTCACGTACAGCACGCCAGAGCTCGCCCCTGGCGCCGACATTGGCGCGCTGTGCAGGTTCTGGGACCTGCACAAGCGCGCAAATCGCGGATCGGCGCCGGGGATTTCGGCGATCGCGCACGATTAGTCATGCGCGATCGCGCCACCGCCCTCAGTCAGTCGTCCGCCGGCGATACAGGCGCGCCGCCAGCGGCGCGAACACCGAGATCAGCGCCACCGACCAGATCACCGTCGCCAGCACCGGATGCTGCATCGGCCAGGTGTGGATCGCTGCCGAGGGGTTCGGATTGCCGAACAGCTCACGACCGGCGGCCGTGACTGCGCTGACCGGGTTCCAGTTGGCGATCGTCCTGAGCAGCGCCGGCATGTGCTGGGTTGGGACCAGGGCGTTGGAGACGATCGCCAGCGGGAACAGGATCACCAGACCGATCCCCTGCGCGGACTCGGCGCTCTCACTGATCGCGCCGAGACAGGCACAGAACCAGGAGATGGCGTAGCTGAACAGCAGGAACAGGCCGAGCCCGGCGAACACCGACGCCACGCTGGCGTCGGGGTGCCAGCCGACGACGAGCCCGGTCAGCACGACGAACATCGTGCAGATAGCTGCGGTCAGGAGGTCCGCCACCGACCGGCCGACGAGAATCGCCGACCGCCACATCGGCAGGGTCCGGAAGCGGTCGATCACGCCGCTGCCGAGATCGTCGCTCAGCCCCACGGCGGTACCCAGAGCCGAGGTCGTCAGGTTCAGCGCCAGCAAGCCGGCAATGGCGTAGTCGGTGTAGCTGGCGCCGCCGGGCAGGACCACGCCGGCGCCGATCACGTACACGAACAGCAACGTGAACAGGACGGGCTGGATCGTCACGTCCGACAGGCGCAGGGGCTCGCGGGCGATGTGGACGAGGTTGCGGAACGTGAGCACGGCGACATCGCGGACCTGTCGCACGAACCCACGTGACCGCGAGGGCAAATATGCCCTCGGGACTGCATCGATTGTTGTAGCGCTCATCGAACTGCCTCCAGGAGTGAGTCGTGCGGGTCGGAGCTGTCATCGCCGACCCCGTCGGTCGGGTGGCCGGTGAGCGCGAAGAACACGTCGTCGAGCGAGGGTTGGCGGACATCGACGTCGTCGACGGTGATCCCCGCGTCGTCGAACGCGCGGACGACCATCGTCGCCAGGCCGGCGGGATTGTCGACCGGGCCCCGTAAGCGGCGTCCGTCATGGCTGACGTGCACGTCGCCGGCGACGAACGGCCCGAGCGCGTCCGCCGCTGCCGGATCCGCCTGGCTGAGGGTGACGTCGAGCCGGGCGCCGCCGACCTGTGCCTTGAGCTCGGCCGCCGTGCCCGCTGCGATCGCGTGGCCGTGGTCGACGACGACGATCCGATCCGCGAGCTCGTCGGCCTCGTCGAGGTACTGGGTCGTCAGCAACAACGTGGCGCCATCGGCGACCAGCTCCCGGATCACGCCCCACATCCGCGCCCGGCTCGTGGGGTCAAGGCCGGTCGTAGGTTCGTCGAGGAACAGCACCGGCGGGCGCGTCACGAGGCTGGCCGCGAGATCGAGGCGCCGCCGCATCCCGCCGGAGTACTCCTTCAACATACGATCGGCGGCTTGCGCGAGGTCGAATCGATCGAGCAGCTGATCGGCTCTTGAACGGGCATCGGCCCGGCGCAGTCCGCTCAGGCGCCCGATCATCACGAGGTTCTGGCGGCCGGTGAGGACGGCGTCGAGGGTGGCGTCCTGGGCCGCGACGCCGATCTTGCGCTGCACAGCTCCGGGTTCGCGGACAACATCGTGGCCGGCGACCCGCGCCGATCCGCTGTCGGGCACCGACAGCGTGGTGAGAATGCGAACCGCCGTGGTCTTGCCCGCGCCGTTCGGGCCGAGAACGCCAAGGATCGCGCCCGCCGGCGCCTCGAGATCGAGCCCGTCGAGCGCGACCGTGGCGCCGAACCGCTTGGTCAGCCCCTCCGCCTCGATCATCGGGATATTCGTCATGCGATTTCCTTACTAGTCGACCGGTTAGGGAGAGCGGCGGCCACCATAGAGAATTTTCTAGCCGGTTGTCAAGTAAGATATTTGACGTGACCAAGCCCCGAGAGTCCGCACCCGCGGCGCCGGCGTTCGCCGTGGACCAAGCGGCGGCCCCCGAGCCGACCGACGAGCCCGCATCCGACCCGGCGCCACGCCGGCGCGGCCGCCCCCGCGGCTCAACCCGCGAGCGGATCCTCGACGTGGCGCTCGAGCTGTTCAACGAGCAGGGCTACGACAACACGTCACTGCGCGACATCGCCGATCGCCTCGGGGTGACTAAGGCGGCGCTCTACTACCACTTCGAGCGCAAGGAGGACATCTTCCTGGAGCTGCACCTGCGGCTGCACGCGATCGGTCGCGAATCGCTGGAGCAGCTCGCCAACCTGAGCGTGGACAAGCAGGTGAAGGCGTGGCCTGCCGTGTTCGACCACTTCCTCGATCAGATCTTCGACAACCCCGACCTGTTCATGCTCCACGTCCGGAACTGGAACGCGCTCAAGGTGATCTCCGAGAACGAGCGCCATCAGGCCGAGAACGAGGACGCGGAGGAGCGAACGCGGCAACTCCTGGCGAACCCCGACATCCCGGTAGACAGGCGCGTGCGCATGGCGGCGGCGATCGGCGCCGTGGCGGCGGTGATCGCCGGCGCCGGCGGGCTGTTTGGCGATGCCCAGACGAACGAGCTCGAACGAGCGGTCCGAGATGTGATCCATGACATTCTCGAGCCGGGCGACCGGGCCTCATAAACCCGCGTCACCGATGAATTGCCGACCCGCGCGCGGTCTGTGCATGAAAAAGGGAGATGCAGTGTGATGGCTGACGGATTGACGAGCGCCGGGATTGAGCGGATTCACGAGGTCGCCGAGCGACACGTTGGGGACTCGCGGGTGCCGGGCCTGGTGGCGCTGGTGGCGCGCGGCGACGATGTCCACGTCGAGGCGCTGGGTAACCTGACGATCGGCGGGCGCCCCATGATCCGCGATTCGATCTTCCGGATCGCGTCGACGACCAAGCCGATCACCGCCGCGGCCACGCTCGCGGTCATCGAAGAAGGGCTGATCGAAATCGATGAGCCCGTCGACCCGCTCCTCCCCGAGCTCGCCGACCGTCGGGTCCTGCGCCGGATGGACGGGCCGCTCGACGAGACCGTCCCGGCCTATCGCCCGATCACAACCCGTGACCTTCTGACGTTCACGTTCGGCTTCGGGATGGTCATGGAGATGTTCATGTCGGCGACGCCGTGGCCGGTTGTCGCCGTCGCCGAAGGGGAGCTGCATCTGTCGACGATCGGCCCACCGGATCCCGCGGTGCCGCCCGACCCGGACACGTGGATCGCCAACCTCGGGACGTTGCCGCTGCTCGCCCAGCCCGGAGAGCGGTGGCTCTACAACACCGGCGCCGCCGTGCTCGGTGTGCTGTTGGCACGCGCCACGGGGCAGCCGTTCGCCGAGGTCCTGCGAACGCGAGTGTTCGAGCCGCTGGGGATGAAGGACACAGGTTTCTGGACCGAACACACCGACCGTGTCGCGACCGCGTACCAGCCCACTCCAACGGGGCTGATCGTGTGGGATCAGCCGGACGGGAAGTGGAGCCGGCCGCCCGCGTTCGGCGACGGCGGCGCCGGGCTCGTCTCGACCGTCGACGACCTGCTCGCGTTCGCGCGGATGCTGCTCGGAGGCGGCGCGCCGGTGCTCTCCCGGGACGCCGTCCATGCGATGACCACCGACCAGCTGACGGACGCCCAGAAGGCGTACGGCGGACTCGGGCCCGCCTTCTTCGCACACCGCTCGTGGTCGTTCTGCCAAGCGGTGCTCGACACCGGCGCCTACGGATGGGACGGCGGCCTCGGCTCATCCTGGCTGGTGGATCCCGCTCACGACCTGACGATGATCGTGCTCACGCAGCGCCTCTTCGAGACCCCGGATGCGCCGCCGGTCCACCGCGACATCCAAGCGGCGGCATACGCAGCGCTCGCGTGAGCCCCGGGTGCGTACTCATCGCTCGCGTGAGCGCCGTAGAGTCGCGCCGGTGACCGAGGCGAGACTCGACAACGGCGTGCCCCAGACCGCGGGCTGGTTCACGGTCAACGTCCGCGACGCTCGGTGGATGCACAACGACATGCGCTGGGTCTGTCGGTTCGGTGGCGAGGGGGACGCCCACTTCGACGAACTCGGCGTGAGCCTTTACTGGCTCGACCCGGGCAAGCCGATGTCGATGTATCACCACGAGGCGGGACAGGAGGACTTCCTGGTCCTGCGCGGGCGCGCGCTGCTGATCGTCGAAGGTCACGAGCGGCCCCTGGAGCGCTGGGACTTCGTCCACTGCCCATCGCGGACGCCGCACACGATCGTCGCGGCAGGCGACGAGCCCGCGCTCGTGCTCGCGGTCGGCGCTCGCGTCGAGAAGGGAAGCGTGCGCTATCCGGTCGAGCCCACGGCGGTCCGACACGGCGCCGGCGTGGCGGACGCCACCGCCTCGCCCACCGACGCATACGCCCGCTTCAGCGAGCCGCAACGGGGCCCGGCTCCCGAGATCTTCTAGCCTCGCGCGCCGGGCAGACGACTACCTCGAGGGCGGTGGCGCGGGGCGTCGCACTAGCGCAAACGGCCGCGCCCGCCGGCGAGCGCAGCCTGTTCGTCGATCGCTGCGGCCGCCTGCTCCTCCGGCGCGACGACCCGCCCCCGCGGCAGCGAGCGAACGGCGATGATGAACGTGGCGGCCATCACCCCGGCCATGATGTAGAAAACGGTCTGGGTCGAACGGGCGAACGCCAGCTGCACGTCGTGCACGAGTGGCAGGGGGTGCCCGGAGCTACTCGACTTCCCGACCCCGCTGGTGCTGAGCGCGTTGGCCACCTTGTGGGCGACCGACTGGGGCACGCCGTGACCGGTCAGCGCGTTGGTGACGTTGGTCTTGTTCTGGGCGACGAGGATCGCGCCGAGGATCGCGAGCCCCAGGCTCGCGCCGAAGTTGCGAGACGTCTGGGTGATCCCGGTGACCTCGCTGTAGCTCGTGCTCGGCGCGCGGTTCACGGCGTCGGTGCTCGCCGGACCGAGAATCAGCCCGAGCCCGGCGCCGGCGATCGCAATGTCAAGGCGCTGGGCGCCGAGCGAGAGGTCGGTGAGCTTGTGGGCGAGGAGGTAGAACCCGACCGCGCCGACCGCGCACCCCGAGACCACGGCCAGCTTCGCGCCCCGCTTGTCGAGGATCCGGCCGCCGACCTGCGCGGCGATCACGAGTCCGATGAAGAAGAACATGGAGCAGCCCGGCGACGTGGGCATGCATCGTGATCAGTGCGCTGCGATGATCGCGTTCATCTGCGAGGAGCTCGGGACGCCGGACCCGCTGCTCCGATTGGCGATCTTCCGCGACCGGGGTTCGCGACCGAGACCGCGGTGGTCGGCCTCATGTCGATCGTGGTCATCCCATTCTTCTTTTTCGGGAGCGTCTATGCGCAGGTGTCACTCGGCAAGAACTCCTCGCAGGCGGGCCCAGTTGGCGTCGTAGCACCCGCGGCTTCCACCATCGAGGCAATAATCCGCGGTCTGTCAAGGCCACCCATCGACTACTGTCCCTCCCATGAACGACGACTGGCGGCTGCGCGCGACCTTTAACAACGGCTCGGAGGCCCGCAAGCTGGCCGATCACCTCGCGAACTTCGATCGCGAGCACGGTCTGAAGACGTCGTTCGTCGATCGCGTGGTCGTGTCCCGAGACGGCGCGGAGATCTTCTGTTACGCCGCCACGCGCGAACAGTCGGAGGAGGCCGAGAAGGCGATCCAATCGGTCGCGGACGAGAACCAGCTGACCGTGAGCTTCGAGCTCAAGCACTGGCACCCGACAGCGGAGGAGTGGGAAGACCCGGACAAGCCCTTGCCGCAGACCGACGCCGAACGGGCCGCCGAGCGCGCCGAGTTGATGGACGAAGAGCGGGAGGATTCGGGGAAGCAGGGCTTCGCGGAGTTCGAGGTGCGCGTCAAGTGTCCACACCACCACGACGCCCGGGCGCTCGCCAAGCGACTCACCGAAGAGGGAATTCCGAATGTGCACCGGTGGCAGTTCGTGGTCGTCGGGGCGGCGGACGAGGACAGCGCGAACGCGCTCGCTGACCGGATTCGGAGCGAGGCGCCGGAGGGGTGCGTCGTCACGGCGGAGGGCGGCGTGTCGGAGGTCGTCTCAGAGAGCCCGTACGCGACGCCGTTCAAACCCTTCGCGGTGTTTGGCGGCCTCGGCGGCTGAGAAGGCGTAGCCGAGCCGCCCGGCCAGGGCCGGGTATGATCGTCCTGCTTGGCAGTGCAGCGGCGATGGAGTTCGCCCGGGTCCCGTGACCGAACCGCCCTCGGGCTAATGGCTCCTACGTAAGAGCAATCACTCGCACGTAGGAGTAAACGCTGCTGGGACCGCGTCGCCCAACCACCGACGCTGACCGTCAAATGGGAGCCGACCGCCGCGAGCTAGCAGCCATCTTCGCCGGCGGCGCCATCGGAGGCGGAATCCGAACCGGGCTGTCCGCGGTCGCGGGCACGCCCGCCGGGCAGTGGCCATGGGCGACGTTCGCCGTCAATCTCGTCGGCTGCTTCCTGCTCGGATACTTCGTCACGCGCCTGCAGGAGCGGCTTCCGATCACGGCGTATGGGCGGCCGTTGCTCGGCACCGGCGTCTGTGGCGGGCTGACCACGTTCTCCACGTTCCAGCTGGAGCTGCTGCAGATGCTCCAGCACGGCAACGTGGCGCTGGCGGTCCTGTATGTCGTGGTCAGCGCCGCGGCGGGCTTCGTCGGCGTCGCGCTGGGCACAGCGATCGTCCGGCGCGGGCGGCTGACGTGGTGATCACCGTCCTGCTCGTCGCCGTCTGCGGAGGTCTCGGCTCGATCTCCCGGTTCCTCGTCGACGGGCTCGTGCAGTCGCGCCGGCTCGGCGAGTTTCCGCTCGGGACGCTCGTCGTCAACCTGACAGGATCGTTCTTGCTCGGCCTGCTCGCCGGGCTCCACGCGCCCGCCCACACGATGTTGATCCTGGGAACAGCGACCGTCGGGTCCTACACCACGTTCTCGACGTGGATGCTCGAGACCCACCGCCCCGCCGAGGACGGCGAGCACGGCCTCGCGCGCCAGAACTTCGCGATCAGCCTGGCGGCCGGCCTGGCCGCGGTGGCGCTGGGGCGGCTGATCGGAGGCTGGCTGTGAGACAGGCCGGGATCAAGCTGACGACGTACTTCAGCGAGCGGGATCGCAGCGGCGAGGGGTTCCTGGCCGATGCGCTGTTCGACGTCTACGAGCACCACAAGATGCATACGAGCGTGCTGTTGCGCGGCGTCGAGGGGTTCGGTCAGCATCATCATCTGCAGACGGACCGGCTGTTGACACTGTCCGAGAATCTGCCGGCAGTGTCGATCGCTGTCGATACCCGCGAGCGCGTCGAGGGCGCACTGCCGGACATCCTCGAGGTCGCCTCGCACGGGCTGATCAGCCTCGAGCGAGCCGAACTGCTGACGGGCGAGGACATGTCGGAGTCGGCGCTCCCCGACGACCCCGGCAGGGCGATCAAGCTCACCGTCTACGGCGGCCGATCGGTGCGTGCCGCGGGGCAGCCCGGTTATATCGCGGCCGTGGATCTCCTGCGGAGATCGGGCGCCGCGGGCGCTTCGGTGCTGCTGGCCGTCGACGGGACGCTGCACGGCGAACGGCGGCGGGCTCGATTCATGGCCCGCAACGCGAACGTGCCGCTGATGCTGTTGACGATGGGCGACGCGCGAACGCTCGGCCCCGCGCTGCCGGGGGTCGCCGAGCTCCTGGACGACGCCGTGGCGACGATCGAGCGCATCCAGATATGCAAGTCGGACGGCCAGACGCTCTCCGAGCCCCACGCCATCGAGGAGAAGGACCCATCCGGTTTGCCGGTCATGCAGAAGCTGATGGTCCACGCCGAGGAGCAGGCGAAGGTCGATGGACATCCCCTGTATCGCGAGCTGGCCGTCCGGCTCAAGGAGGCCGGGGCCGCCGGCGCGACCGTCCTGCGCGGCATTCGCGGCTTCTACGCGGGCCACGAGCCGTTCGCGGACCGGCTGCTCGAGCTGCAACGAAACGTGCCGGTCCACGTGATCGTGGTCGACACACCTGGCAACGTCCAGCGGTGGTGGCCGATCGTCGATCGGGCGACGCGCGACGCCGGCCTCGTCACCAGCGAGCTCGTCCCGGCGTCTCATGCATTCTCGAGCGAACAGCGAGTGCAACTGAAGCTCGCGGCCACGCCGACGGCACCTGACGCCGACGCCTAACGAGTCGTTCGGCGCCACGAACGAGCGTGAGACCTGCGGATATTCAACCGCGAGCTCGACGGACGTTGCCAAGCCAGCGTGGCGGATGCTGCCAACCATCGGCCGCATCGGCAGCGATCTGATCGACGATCGGAGGCATGATCGACGACACCCGATCGTCGTCGAACGCCACGAGCGCGTCGTCGCTGATCGCCGCGTCCCCGTCGGCGAGCTCGGCGAGCCAGATCAGGTTGAGGTCGTGCGCGCCATAGGCTCCGACGACCTCGGCGATATAGAGCAGCCGCTGCGGGACGACCTCGAGGCCGGTCTCCTCACGGACCTCGCGGACGAGCGCGTCGGTGATCGACTCCCCGTCCTGCACCCGGCCGCCTGGAAGAAGCAGATGCTCGATCGCTCGCCGGCGCTCGCGCGAGACCAGCAACCGGCCGTCGCGGACCACCACCGCTCGTGCCTTGACCCTCATTGAGGACGCTCCGGTTCGGCGGCGGACTGCCCGGCGGCTGGCCATCCGCTGGTCATGAAGATCGCCCGGCGCCAGGAATCATGCTCTGCACCTTTCGGTTCGTGCCGGAACCTATTGTCGTGCTTACGCACGTGCTCTTGCAGCTCGCTGAGAAGGCGCCGGGCGGCACCTCGCTGGGTGGCGAGCAGGACCTCGCGGTCCGGCCCTGGCTGGGCCGCCTCCCACACTAGCTCGAAGTGCTCGAAGCACAGACCGGGCGAGCTTTCGAAGGTTTCGCGCGTGGGCGGGCTCGTCGCCAGTTCGCCGAGCAGGTAGCCGGCGTTTGCTCGGAGATACTGGTCGCGGTTCGCACACGCCGGACACTGCTCCCGGCGGAATGACCCCGCCGGCGTCAACGCCTCGAGATCCTCGACGATCCCGGCGAACGTGTCGGCGAACATCGTGCTGATGCTGAGGGTCGAGTTCATGTCCTCGATGTCAATCCGGCGCAGCATCTCGGTGTGCTCGGCGCAGAAGCCACGGGAGCGACGGACCTCTTCGATCACGGACATGTCGTTGCTGCGCTCGTCGTAGAAATGCCAGATGTACTCGCGATCGGCCTTGTGTGCGACTCGGCAGAGCGGGCACATGCCGCTGCGCAGGCCCTGCCGCAGCCATGTCGTCAGCACGCCCGGCGGCGCGGACCGCTCGACCGCTCGCTGGCCGGTACGCGCGCGGTCCGGAGCGTCGTTCGTTCGTGATCGAGGGCGAAGCCGCATGTCAAACCTCCAGGTCTTGGGACCGTCGGGACAGAGGCCATCAGCGGACAGTCGCAGTTCCCGCGCCGGCGCGCGGCAGCGAGCCTCATCGCTGCAGCGAGTCTAACCCTCGGGACGATCACCCTGAGAGCGGCTACTCAGCAGCGCGACGACACCAACAGCCGCGGCCGTCCCGACGATCGTGATCAGCAGCGAGCGGCCGATGGCGACCGTTGCGAGCACCAGCACCAGCGCCGAGCAGGCGATCGCGCCCAGCCCCGAGGCGGTCAGCCAGGCGAGGGCACGAGCCGGTTCGGGCTTCGGCACGGCGCCCCGGGCGGCGGCGATGAACACGCCCTCCGCGGCGACGAACAGCCCGCCCGCGACGAGCGGTGCGGTGACCGCCGCACTGGTCACGTTGATGCTCGGGAGGACCAGGGCATAGGCCGTCCCGAGCCCCGCGAGTCCCCACGGGACGAGCCTCGTCCAGCGCATCACGGCGGCGAGGACGAGCAGCACGGCACCGAGCGCCGCCAGCGTGGTGACGAGCAGCCCGCTCACATCGCCACCGGCCGTCTGATCCGGCGGCGGAACGCGGAAGCGCTCGCCACCGGGACCTGAAGCGGCTGCTCGCCGTGCCACTCGGTGACGGGCACGCCGAACTCTTCGAACTGGGTGCGCACGGCGGCACGTCGGAGCTGCCAGAGCCGGTGGGCCAGCGCGTCTGCGCGAATCGGACCGGGCTTGGTGAAGGGAACAGGGGAGATCTCGATCACGGCCAGGTCAAAGCCGCGGGCGCGGAGGTCGAACAGGGCGCCGATCGAGCGATCGTCGATTAGCGGCGTGATCGCGATCACGAGCGCCTTGGGGGGGAGCATTTGACGCGGAACGAGACTCACATCCTTATGCGTGTACGTGAAGGTCACCTCGCTGCCGATCAACGCGTCGAGAATCTGGTACAGCTGCGCCGAGCCGAAGCTCGGACGCAGGCCCGTGACCGCGCCACCGAAGCCGACGACGCCGACCCGGTCGCGGCGCGCCAGATAACCGGCCGCGACCGACGACGCGGCGCGCACCGCGAGTTCGAGCGTGCTGCCGGTCGGGTCGCTGACCTCGGCGAACGTGTCCAGGAACACGATCACGTCGGCGTTGCGCTCGGGATGGCGCTCGGACACATACGGGGCCCCCCGCCGCGCCGTCACCCGCCAGTTGACGCGCCGGACACGGTCGCCCGGCGTAAACGGGCGGACCTCCGCGAACTCAATACCGTCACCCCGCTCGCGAGAGACCCGGTTGCCGGTGGTCGCCTGGAGCTCAAGCGGCTCGATCATCGCGCCCAGCGTCTCCATCCGCGGGAACACCCGGACGGCGCCGAGTCGCGCCGGCGGGAACTCGTAGTCGACCAGCGCGAAGCGGTCGGCGGCGCGGCACGAGAGGACGCCGACCCGGTGCGGTCCCCAGCGCTGCGTCCGCAGCGTCGGGCGTAGCTGGCGCCGCTCACCGGGCTCGAGCCGGGCCGCGATTCTCGGCCGGGAGCCGGTCGAGGTGAGACCGTATCCGGGTTCGAGCGCGAGATCCAGTCGCTCGATGGCCGATCGCGCCTCGATCTCGACCGTCACCGGAACGTCGTCGCCCTCGAGCACCCGTTCCCCCGGAATCGTCGCCGAAACGGTCACCTCGGGGACCTGTCCGCGCGCGATGCCGAGCGCGACGTAGGCAGCGAATGGCGCTGCCAGCGCCACGAGCTCCGGGCGACCGGTGGCGAGTCCCACGAGCGTCCCGGCGGCGGTCAATGCGAGGTACGTCTGGAGCTTGGTCGACGGCGTGCGCTTCATCGCCTACGAACGCTCGGGCTCGGCCGGCGGCACGGGCACGGCCTGCAGGCACTCCGCCACGATCTCCTCGGCCTGAACGCGTTGCACCCACAGCTCGGGCCGGAGCACCAGCCGGTGCGCGAGCGCCGAAGCCGCCACCGCCTTGACGTCGTCGGGGACCACGAAGTCGCGCCCATCGAGCGCCGCCCCCACGCGCGCGAGCTTCATCAACGCGAGCGTGCCGCGCGGGCTGGCTCCGACTTCGACGCTCGGGCTGGTGCGGGTCGCCGCGACCAGCGCCACGATGTAGCGGCCGACGCTCTCGGCGACGTGGACGTTCTCGATCGCGCGCTGCATCGCGAGCAGCTCCTCGCGCCCCACCACCGCCGTGAGCTGGGCCTCGTCCTCGGTTCGCCCGAGCCGCCGTTCGAGGATCTGCCATTCGGCGTCCGCGGACGGGTAGCCGACCCGCATCCTGATCAGGAAGCGGTCGAGCTGCGCCTCGGGCAGCGGGTAGGTTCCCTCGTACTCGATCGGGTTCTGCGTCGCCAGGACGAGAAACGGCCGCTCGAGTGGGCGAGTCCGTTCCTCGGTGGTGACCTGGCGCTCCTGCATCGCCTCGAGCAACGCCGCCTGCGTCTTCGGCGGGGCGCGGTTGATCTCGTCGGCCAGCAGCACATGGGTGAACACGGGGCCGGGTCGGAACTCGAAGTCCCCGGTGCGCTGGTTGAAGATCGACGCGCCGGTCACGTCGGACGGCATCAGGTCGGGGGTGAACTGAATGCGGGTGAACCGCGTCCCCGTGACGGTGGCAAACGACCGGGCGATCAGCGTTTTGGCCAGGCCCGGGAGGTCGTCGAGCAGCACGTGACCGTCGGCGAGCAGCGCGGCGAGCGCGAGCTCGAGCGCCTCCCGCTTGCCGACCACGGCCCGCTCGATCTCGTCGAGGATCTGGTGGGCGCGACTCGCCACGCCCTCGAGGCCGATCGTCTCGACGGCGTCGCTCACACGGCCTCCAGCCGATCGGTCAGCCGCTCCAGCTCCTCGAGCGTCATCCCGGGACCGCGGGGATCCTCGGGCTGGGGACGGTCGGGACGCACCAGCTCCCACAGCTCATCGCCGAGGAGCTGCCTCGCCACCTCGGGTTGGTGATCAAGCCGCACGCCGCGGTTGCCGAGCCGCGAGAGTGCTATCTCCCGCAGCGGCGGCCGGATGCGGCGGTGCACCTCGGCCGCGGTCGAACGCAGCATCACGACCCGTTCCATGCGGGCCAGGTCCGTCGGCCGCTGCGGCGGTGTCCGGCGCCGGCGAGTCCAGCTCAGTCTGCGACCCCGCGGGAGAACGGCCAGCATCGCGACCGCGCCGAGCACGAGCGTGATGATCTCGAGCGCCAGGGTCATGCGACCCCCTCCAGCTCGTCCTGCATCGCTAGGAGCGCCCCGATCGCCTGATCGCGCAACGGCAGGTCGACGGCGAGCAGGCTGAACTTGGCGCGCTCGAACAGCGTCGTGAGCGTGCTCGGCGGCCCGGCGCTCAGCTCGAGCGACCCGAGCGCACGGGTCAGGTATTCGCGGGGAGCTTCGGCCGGCGCCCGCGGCAGTCCGGCCGCGGCCAGCGTCTGCTCCATCCGCCGGTACGTGGCGACGACCGCACGCCGCGGGTCGGGGTCTGTGCGCAGGTGGACGAGTGACTCCTCGACCGCGGCCCTCACGGCGGGCGCCGCCGACTTCCGCGCGCTATAGCCGGGCGTCCACCGTTTGGAAGGCCGGAGCAGGAGCAGCCCGGCGGCCACGATCAGCACCCCGAGGAGGACGACCGGCACCCATCCGGGTAGATGGAACGTGGAGGAAGGACTGGCGTGCCGACTCTGGCCAGGAACCTCTCTAACCGTCC
>Ga0116216_10001272_pt1 | contig 17635 bp, 18 predicted proteins | sample Sb_taG_11_FD_89696 | JGI IMG/M metagenome (GOLD analysis project Ga0116216, IMG submission 89696) | Peat soil microbial communities from Weissenstadt, Germany - Sb_50d_3_AS metaG | ecosystem: Environmental > Terrestrial > Soil > Wetlands > Peat | place: Germany: Weissenstadt | collected 2010-09-21
CGAGGTCAGAAGGTCCCCTCATTCGGTGAACTACGGCTGACGCTTCACGGCCACGAGGTCGTCTCCGAGCTGACCGACAGGGGTGAGTTTTATCTGGAGAACCTGAGCCCTGGCCGTTATGCTGGCGAGGTCGAGTATGCCGATGGCGCGTGTGCCTTTGAACTGGTCGTTCCCAACAAGCGCCAAGCGGTGACAGAGGTTGGCAGCGTGCCATGTGCCCCTCGCCAAATAGGGCAGCTGTCGCCGTGACGAAGACGAGGCTAGTCGCGGTTCTTGCCATCGGCGCGGGAATTGCGCTCTGCTGCACCTCAACCGCGCTTGCAGACCCCGACTATTGCACCTTCGCGGTCGTGTCGGGGATAAGCTTTGGCAATTACAACGTGCTCAGCGCGCTCCCGACGCAGTCGAACGGCACCATCAGCTACAGCTGCGCGTTATTCCCGCCGGCCGGCGAAGTCGTGAACATCCAATTGAGCACGGGCAGCGCGCCGACGTTCAACCCGCGCTATATGGTCAATGGCGCCCAACATCTCAACTATAACGTGTACTTGGACGCGGGCCTGACCAAGATCTGGGGCAACGGTACCGGCGGCTCGTCGCAATACGGAGCGGTCACCCTCAACGGCGTCTTGACGACGCTGACCGTGTACGGCAACATCCCAGCCGGACAGGACGTGGGCGCCGGCGCGTATACAGACACGCTGACCGTGACCATGCTGTGGTAGCGCTCTTGTAGGTCACTCTGGAAAAGGCGCGAATCTAGCGATCGACGAAGATAAAGAAAGCCGATTGTTTGGAGGTTCTCGCTCATGGCGCGCCCCATGACCCTCACCGAAAAAATACTTGCCGCTCACTCGGGCAGAGCCGAGGTGAGTCCGGGCGACATCATCTCGATCGATCTCGATCTGGTCATGGCAAACGAGCTCTCGGCGGCGGTGGCCATCACCGAATTCCGCAAGATCAAGGGCGCGACCAAGGTCTGGGATCATTCGAAGATCGCGCTCGTGCCTAGCCACTTCACGCCCAACAAAGACATCGCTACGGCGACGCTCTCCAAGATGATGCGCGATTTCGCGACGGAGCAAGGCATCGAGCACTACTTCGAAGTGGGTCGCGGTGGCATCGAGCATGTGGTCCTGCCCGAGAACGGCATGGTCGGGCCGGGAGAGACGATCATCGGCGGCGATAGCCATACCACAACCTACGGCGGCGTGGGGGCGTTCGCCACCGGCGTCGGCTCGACCGACATCGCTGCGGCGTTCGCGACAGGCGAGATGTGGCTGCGCGTGCCGCCGACCGTGAAAATCGTCTACGAGGGCGCGCTGCGTCCGTATGCGTCCGCTAAGGACCTGATCCTTGCGACCATCGGGCGGCTCGGTGTCGACGGCGCCATCTACGGCGCGCTCGAATTCACAGGACCCGTGGTGAAAGAGCTGCCCATCAGCGGGCGCTTTACCATGGCCAACATGTCGATCGAAGCCGGGGCGAAAAACGGCATCTTCCCGGTCGATGCTATGACCGAGGCATATTGCGCCGCGGTCGGTAAGAAGAATTACACCGTCTATCACTCCGACCGCGACGCAGAGTACGAGCGGACCGTCGTCATCGACTGCTCGGCGATCGAACCGCAGGTCGCAATCCCCTGGCTGCCTGAGAACACGAAGAACGCGTCCGACCTGAACGACATCGAAGTGCATCAAGCCGTGATCGGCACCTGCACCAACGGGCGCATCGAAGACATGCGTCAGGCGGCAGAAGTGCTCAAGGGACGCAAGATCCATCCGCAGGTGCGTGCCATCGTCATCCCGGGAAGCCAGAAGGTGTACATGCAGTGCATCAAAGAGGGCCTCACTGAGATCTTCATCGAGGCCGGGTGCGTCGTGTCCACCCCCACCTGCGGACCATGTGTGGGCGGCCACATGGGCGTGCTCGCCGATGGCGAGCGCTGCATCTCCACCACGAATCGGAACTTCCGCGGACGGATGGGCCACGTGAAGAGTGAGGTCTACCTGGCCGGTCCATACGTCGCGGCCGCCTCGGCGGTCGCCGGCCACATCACCGGTCCCGAGCAGCTCGGCAAGCCGGTCGCAGCGTAGGCGGCGCACATGATCCTCAAAGGCACTGCGCACAAGTACGGCAAGAACGTCGACACGGACGTCATCATCCCCGGTCGCTATTGCAACCTCATCGACCCGGTGGAGCTCGGCAAGCACGCGCTCGAAGATCTCGACGCCGGCTTCGTCCGCAAGGCCAAGCCCGGCGATCTCATCGTCGCTGACACGAACTTCGGATGCGGCTCGTCGCGCGAGGTGGCAGCGGTGGCGCTCAAAGGCGCTGGTGTCGCCGGAGTCGTGGCGAAATCGTTCGCACGGATATTCTACCGGAACTGCATCAACACGGGCCTGCCCATCTTCGAGTGCCCCGAGGGCGTCGACGGCATCAACGACGGAGACACCATCACGGTGGACGCGGACAACGGCGTCATCCGCAACGAGTCGACCGGCAAGCAATTCAAAGCGACGCAGTTCCCGCAGTTCATGCAGGACCTCATCGCCGGTGGCGGGCTGCTGAAATACGTGGAGAAGCGGCTGCAAGAGAAAGCGGCGCAGACAGCATAGCAGTGTCGCACGCGCATCGCATCGCGGTCATCGGCGGAGACGGTGTCGGACCGGAAGTCACCGCCGAAGGCCTCAAGGTCCTCGCCCGCGCCGCCACGCTGTTCTGCTTCAGCTACGACGCCGTCGACTTCCCATTCGGGTCCGATCACTATCTTGCGACCAAGGAATTCATGCCGCCCGGCCAGCTCGAGCGTTTTCGCGAGTACGACGCGATCCTGTTGGGCGCGATCGGCGATCCGCGGCTGCCGCCCGGTCTGGTCGAGCGCGGAGTGATCGCGGCCCTGCGTTTCGGGCTGGACCTGTATATCAACCTGCGCCCGATCAAGCTCTACGCGGAACACCTGTGCCCGATCAAGGGCAAGACGCCGGCCGACGTCGACATGGTCGTCGTGCGCGAGAACACAGAAGACCTCTACACAGGCATCGGTGGGTACTTCAAGCGCGGCACGCCCGACGAAGTGGTCATCGCCAACCAGATCTTCACGCGCAAGGGGTGCGAACGAGCCGTCCGCTATGCGTTCGCGCTGGCGGCCACGCGCGGCAAGCGCAAGAAGCTGACGCTCGTCGACAAGGCCAACGCCATCGAAGTCCAGCAGTTGTGGCGACGCACCGTTGACGAGGTCGCGCCGGACTTCCCAGGGGTCGCCTACGAGTTCGCCTACATCGACGCGGCGTGCATGTGGATGGTGAAGAACCCCGAGGCCTTCGACGTCATCGTCACCTCGAATCTCTTCGGCGACATCATCACCGATCTGGGGGCCATGGTGCAGGGCGGCATGGGGGTCGCGGCATCTGGGAACATCCACCCGGGCCAGGTATCGCTTTTCGAACCGATCCACGGATCTGCCCCAAAATACAAGGGCCAGGGCGTCGTCAGCCCGATCGCCGCGATCGCCGCCGTCGGCATGATGCTGGAATATCTGGGTGAAGCTCAGGCGTCGCAGGCGATCGAATCGTCGATCGCCGCACTGCTGGCGAGCAAGCAGATCCCCTCGCTGGACGCGTCGAGCGGCCTTGCGACTTCGCAGATCGGTGACATGGTCGTGGCGGAGCTCTCACGGACCCAAAAGGCCGCAGTCTAAGAAAGAAGCAACATGATGTCCATCAACGGCAAGTCTGTCGTCATCGTCAACGGAGCGCGGACGCCCTTCGGCAACTTCGGCGGAGCGCTGCGTGACGTCAGCGCGATCGATCTCGGCGTGGTGGCGGCCAAGGCCGCCCTCAGTCGAAGCCGCGTCGATGCCGGCCGCATCGACCAGGTCATCTTCGGCAACGTCATGCAGACCAGTGCGGACGGCATCTACGGAGCGCGCCACGTCGGGCTGAAAGCCGGCTGTCGCATCGAGACATCCGCGCTGACGGTCAACCGGCTGTGCGGTTCCGGCCTGCAGGCGATCATGAGCGGCGCCGAGCAGATCATCTTAGGCCAGGCGAGCTACGTGCTCGCCGGTGGCATGGAGAACATGAGCCAGGCTCCACACATCATCCGTGGTGCGCGCTGGGGTCTGGCGCTCGGGCAGAGCAAGCTCGAAGACTCGCTATGGGAAGGGCTGACCGACAGCTACAACAACATGCCCATGGCGATCACCGCTGAGAATCTCGCGCGGCAATACGAAATCTCGCGTGAAGCATCAGATGAGTTCGCCCTGCGCTCGCAACACAACGCGGTCCGTGCAAGCCTAGACGGCTACTTCGCACAGGAGATCGCAGCGGTCGAGGTCACCGGCCGCAAGGGGACGGTCGTCATCGACGCCGATGAAGGCCCGCGCCCAGACACGTCTGCAGAGAAGCTCGCCAAGCTGCCGGCGCGTTTCAAAAAAGACGGCGTGGTGACCGCCGGCAATGCCAGTGGCATCACCGATGGCGCTGCGGCAGTCGTGCTGACGAGCGCGGAGCAGGCCGAGCGTGATGGCTTGGAACCCCTGGGCCGGCTTTTGGGCTGGTTCGCGGTGGGCGTGGATCCCGACATCATGGGCATCGGCCCCGCGTTCGCTATACCGCAGGCACTGCAACGCGCAGGCCTGGAACTCGATCAGATGGACGTCATCGAGATCAATGAGGCTTTCGCTCCGCAAGTGCTCGCCTGCGTCGACGAACTGCATCTGGACACGAACCGGCTGAATCCCAACGGCGGCGCGATCTCGCTCGGCCATCCCCTGGGAGCAAGCGGCGCCCGCCTCGCCTACACAGCACTGCACGAGCTGCGCCGCAGCAAGAAGCGCTACGGCGTGGTGAGCGCATGCATCGGTGGTGGTCAAGGCATCGCAGCCGTGCTCGAAGCATTCAACTAGGAACGACGACGCGACGCCACCGCCTAAGGTGCGGTGGCGTCTTCATGTCGGAATTCCCGAGCGGCGTTTTTAGGTCCCGGTGAAATTCGGCAGGCGCTTTTCGAGGAACGCCTTTGTCCCCTCGCGCGCGTCATTGGTCACGGCGATGCGGCCGAACGCGCTTGCCTCGAGGTCGAGCGCGGCGCGCAGATTGGTCTGCGTCCCGCGGTGGATGAGGTCCTTGGTAGCCGCGATGGCGAGCGGAGCTTTGCTCGCGATCACGGTGGCGATGCGTTTGGCCTCTGCCATAAGTTGGTCGGGAGGAACGACCCGGTCGACAAGCCCGGCCTGCTTGGCTTCGTCAGCGGAGATCATCTCAGCGGTGAGCAGCAGATAGGACGCCATGCCCTCACCGACAAGCCGAGGCAGGCGCTGCGTCCCCCCGAAGCCGCCGATGATGCCGAGGTTCACCTCCGGCTGACCGAGCTTTGCGCTGGAAGCTGCGACCCGGATGTCCCCTGCCATGGCCAGCTCAAGGCCGCCGCCGAGCGCGAAGCCGTTGATCGCCATGATCACGGGCAGCCGGCTCTGTTCCAGATGCGTCGTGATGACGTGGCCGGCGCGCGCTTTCTCGGACGCGGCCTCTGCGCTGGGCAGGGCGGCGAGCTCGCCGATATCGGCGCCCGCGACGAACGCCTTGTCGCCGGATCCGGTGATGACGACCGCACGCACCGCCTTGTCAAGCTCGAGCTCTTTGAAGACGGCGAGGAGCTCGCTGAGCACGGTCGCGCTAAGTGCATTGAGGGCCTTCGGTCGGTTGATGGTGATGATCGCGACTGCACCGTCGCGCTCGAGCAGAAGAGTTTCGTACGCCACAATATCTCCTTTAGTTGCAGCAACAGACCTTCAGGTCTGTTTCCTTAGGTCCGTTTTTTCTCTACGTATAATCATAGAAGCCTTTGCCGCTCTTTTTGCCATAGTGGCCGGCGAGCACCATGCGCTTGAGCAAGGGCGGGGGCGCCATGAGTGGATCTTTGAACTCGTCGAACATGATCTGGGAGATGAAATAGGTGGTGTCGAGGCCGACGAAATCGAGCAGCGTCAGCGGCCCCATCGGGTGTCCGCAGCCCAGCACCATGCCTTGGTCGATGTCCTCTTTGCTTGCGAGCCCAGACTCATACATGCGGACCGCATAGAGCAAATACGGCACGAGCAGGCGGTTGACGATGAAGCCCGGCGTATCTTGCGCGAGGATGGGCTTTTTGCCGATCTTGGCCGCAAACGCGAAGAGCGTGTCGATCGTCTCCTGACTGGTCACGATGGTCTTGACGACTTCGACCAGCTTCATGAGCGGCACGGGGTTGAAGAAGTGCAGACCCGCGATGAGTTTCGGGCGGTGCGTGACCGCGGCCATCTCGATGACGCACAGGCTCGAGGTGTTCGTGCAGATGATCGCGTGCGGCGCGAGCAGCGCGTCGAGCTTCTTGAAGAGCTCCTTTTTCGCCGGCATGTTCTCCACGATGGCCTCGATGACCAGGTCCGACCGCTTGAGGTCCTCGATATTTGTGGTCGTCTCCAGGCGTTGCAGCGTGGCATCGCGATCGGCCGCGCTCATGACGCTCTTCTCCACGAACTTGTCGAGCGACTTGCGGATGCCCGCCATGCCGCGCTCGAGCGCAGCCTTGTCGGCTTCGAGCACGACCACGTCGTAGCCGGCTGCGGCGGCGACCTGCGCGATGCCCGAGCCCATGAGCCCGCAGCCGCACACGCCGACGCGTTTGATCTCTGGCATTGTTTACGGTCCTTTCCAAGGCGGGAGTTCGCAGCGGACCGGGTTGTCCTTGCGATAGCCCAGCGCATATTCGCCGTGCATGAGTTTCTGGATCTCGCGCGACCCTTCGTAGATGATCGCCCCGCGCGAGTTGCGTAAGAAGCGCGCGACCGGGTATTCGTCTGAGAATCCGTACGCGCCGTGGATCTCCATCGCGTCGTCTGCGGCCTTGTTTGACGCGTCGCAGGCGAACCACTTCGCGAGCGCCGTCTCGCGCGTGTTGCGCAGCCCTTTGTTCTTCATCCAGCCGGCGCGCAGATAGAGCAGCCGCGCGGCGTCATAGCTGGCCGTCATGCCGGCGATCATCTCCTGGATGAGCTGATGGCGGCCGATCGGCGTGCCGAACGTGGACCGTTCGTTGGCGTACTTCACCGAGGCGTCCAAACAGGCGCGGATCAATCCCGTCGCGCCGGCGGCCACTGTGTAGCGGCCGTTCTCCAAGCAGGTCATGGCGATGTAGAAGCCCTCGCCCTCTTCGCCCAGGCGGTTCGCCGCCGGCACGCGCAGATCGGTGAACGACACGCCGCCGGTGTCGCCGGCGCGCACGCCGTACTTGTTCTTGATGGCGAAGGTGTGCAACGCGCTCCCCGCCTGCTCGCGCTCGACGACGAAGGCGCTGATCCCGCGCTTGCCGGCCTCGGGAGACGTCTTGGCGAAGACGAGGAAGGTGTCGGCCTGGGTCGCGCACGAGATCCAGAGCTTCGCACCATTGAGGACGTACGAGTCGCCGTCGCGCCGCGCGGTCGAACGGATCGCGCCCACGTCCGAGCCGGCATCGGGTTCGGTGAGGCCGAACGCGCCGAGTTTCTCCCCCGCGGCGAGCGGTCGCAACAAGCGCAGCTTCTGTTCGTGCGTCCCCCACTGATAGATGCCGCATCCGGCGAGGCCGATGTGCACCGACATCATGGTGCGTAGTGACGTGTCGCAGTACTCGAGCTCTTCGCAGACCAGACCCAAGGTGACGTAGTCGAGGCCGGCACCATCGTAGGCATCAGGAAAGGGGATGCCGACGACGCCGAGCCGGGCAAGCTTTGCGAATGCGTCGGGCAGCGGCGCGCCCGCGCTGTCGCAGCGCGCCACGTCGGGAAGTATCTGCTCGGACAGATAGCTGTGCACGCCCGCTATGAGGTCGCGCTGCTCGTCGCTGAGCTCGAAGTCGATCATGCATGACTCCCAAGAAACGGACCAGCGGATCCGTTGCACTGCGGCGCCAGGGCTTTGCCGCGGGTGGCCGCGGCTCCCGCGCAGAAGCCGCCTGCCATGCACGAGACGATCACGCGGCTGCTTTGGACTCGCGTCGGCGCCCTACTTTGTGCGGCAGCGCTCTGCGGCGCGACCGGCTGCACAAAAGTCTCAACCTCGACCGGTGGCGCCGTGCATGGATTCGGCCAGCCGGGCGTCCTGCGCATCTCAGACATCTCGGATCCGTCGACGCTCAATCCCATGCTCAGCGGGGCCGACGTCGCCTACCAGCTCTCCGCCTACACCCTCGAGTACCTCGTGCAGCTCGACGACGCCGGACACGTCATCCCCGTTCTGTGCGAGCGCGTGCCCACACCTGAGAACGGCGACGTCAGCCGCGATGGACTGACCATCACCTACCACCTCAGACACGGGGTGACATGGTCTGATGGCGCGCCGTTCGGCGCGCAGGACATCATCGCTTCCTGGCGTCAGGTGATGAACCCGCTCAACAACGTCATCATCCGCGAGGGCTATGACGATGTGGACCGCATCGACGCGCCCGACGCGTACACGGCCGTCGTGCATCTCAAACACCCCTACGCACCGTTGCCCACGCGATTTTTCTCCGGAATCCAGGAAGGGCCAGTCGCGGTGATGCCCGCCCACATCATCGCCGGTCAGCGCGCGCTCAATAGTTCGTTCTTCAGCTCGCACCCGATCGGCACCGGTCCATTCATCCTCCAGTCTTGGGAGCATAACGGGCGCATGATCTTCACCGCCAACCCCCACTACTGGCGCGGCAAACCAGCTCTGGCGCAGATCATCTTCCAGGCGCAGCCCTCGACCGCGACGGAGCTGGTCGGTTTCCAGACGCACGAGATCGACGCGGACTTCGACGCCGGTCCGGGGCGGCTGCCAGAATACAGCTCGCTGTCGGGCATGCAGATCCTGCGCTCGAGGAGCCTGCGCCTCAGCGTCGGCGTCATGAATTGCCAGATATTCCCCTTTGACGACGTGCGCGTGCGCCATGCTGTGGCGTACGCCCTCAACCGCGCGCAGGTCTTGCACGATATCTCTCACGATGCTGGTGTGGTGGCAGACGAATACCTGCCGCGCTGGTCGTGGGCGTACACGCCCGGCGTGCCTCGCTACCCATACGATCCTGGGCGCGCTGCCGCAACGCTTGAAGCGGCCGGTTTCAAGCTCGGACCCGATGGAGTGCGTGCGCGCGACGGGCGCGAGCTTCGCGTCGTCCTGGTCAGCGTCGCCGGTGACGCGGCGGGACTGCGGCTCGACGCCATGGTGCAGGCCGCGCTGCAAGCGGTCGGATTCGCCGTCACGATCAAGCCGTATCCCTACGGGCTGATCTTCGACAACGACGGCCCGATACGGACGGGTAATTACAACATCACGTTCTACAGCTTCAGCGTGAACTTCGACCCGTCATCGCTCGACGACGACGGGTGCGACCAATTCGCGCCCCACGGCGGCAACGATGCGCGCTTTTGCGATCCGACCACCGACCGGCTCGAGCGCGAGGGGCTCGCCATCACCGACACCGCCCGGCGCAAGGCGATCTACGCGGAGATCCAGCGCAGGCGCATGAGCGATCTCGCCGACGTGCCGATGTACTTTCGCGACCGCGTGAGCGTCGTCAGCTCCGATCTGTACGGCTACACGGCATCGAACGGGATCATCCCGCAGTGGAACGCATGGCAGTGGTCCAAGCCCTGATTCGCTGCATCTCATATGCGATGGGCCAGTAAACGCCCGCGCTGCGATGAATGAGAGCGGCCTGGCGGCCCATTTCTCCCGCTTCGAGCCGAATGTGCGGTTCGTCACCACGGTACGAGCTAACCGCGCGGCGAAAGGCGCTCGATAGTTTGGATAGGACGGTTTTCGTCCGGCTCTCGAGGTCGCCCACCCGTGAACTCGGCCTTTGCACTCACCTGGATCATCGCGGCCATCGTGCTGCCCTTCCTCGCGCCTGCGCCGCAGCCGAAGGCTGAGGATCCGACCAGCGCCATCCGCGCGCGGCTGATCAACCAGATCAACGCGCATCGCCGCACGTATGGCCTTACGCCGCTATCGCCGGATCCCATCGCTCAGCGCGCAGCGCAGTACCAGGCCCAAGACATGGAAGCCAACGGCGTCATGCGCCATGAAGATTCAAACGGGCGCACGCCGATGGGGCGCTACGATGCGTTCGGCGGGCACGCCGCGCTCTACGGTGAGAACGTCGCCTTCTACGGCGATTCCATCACGGAGTCAGACGCCGCCTGGCAGGCAGTCGCCAAGCTGGATGATATGATGATGGCGGAACGGCCGCCGAGCGATGGTCACCGCGAGAACATCCTCTCGCCGTCCTATAAAGCCATCGGTATCGGCGTGGCCGTCGGGCCGAACGGCCTCTACATCGCCGAAGACTTCGTCAGCCCCGCCAACCAATAGCGCACGCTCGGGAGCGCAACCCGCGACGCCGCGGACTAATAGCGCCACGACCGTACGTGCGAGACCTGCGCAAGGAGTCTGCCTGGACGTTTCGCCAAGGCATGATCCCGGCATGAGTTCCAGGACAGCCAAGGCGGACGCCGCATTGACGACACCGCTGGACCGCAGCCTGTTCCCGATCACGCGCTCGTGGGCGTATTGCAATCACGCGTCGGTCGGGCCGCTGCCGCGCCCCACGCGCGATGCGGTCGCAGCCGTGCTCGACGCGCAGATGAACGAGGGCAACGCCGGTATCCTCGACGTCGAGTCCCATCTGGAAGAGATACGCGCTCAGACCGCCGCGGCGCTCAACGCCGCAAGCGATGACATCTCGTTTCTGCGCTCGACGTCGGATGGAGCGCTCGTCGCGGCCAATGGTATCGCCTGGCGCGCGGGCGACGAGATCATCCTCAGCGACAATGAGTTCGGCGCGAACGCATATCCCTGGCTCAATCTGCGCGATCGCGGTGTGAGGATCCGCTTGGTGCGCACCCCGCGGGAGAGGCTCACCGTGCCAACCCTCGAGCGGATGCGCACGCCGCGGACGCGCCTCGTCGCCGTGTCGTACGTCAGCTCGCTCGACGGCTACCGCCACGACCTGCCGGCGCTCGGGCAGTGGTGTCGCGACCACGACATTCTGCTCGCGGTGGACGCCATGCAGGGCTTCGGTCCTCTGCCGCTCGACGTGACCGGCTGGAAGATCGATGTCTGCTATTTCGGCGTTGCGAAGTGGCTGCTCGCGCCTCAAGGACTTTCCGTGCTCTACATCCGGCGCGATCTTGTCGACGGCATGCGCCCCGCCCACTGTTCGTGGCGGTCGGTGCAGCAGCCGATGGATTTCTTCGACTACGGACAGCAGCTGCTCTCGGGCGCGCGGCGGTTCGACGGCGGGACCGTCAACTACCCGGCGCTCATCGGCTTTCGTGAGAGCCTGCGGCTGCACACGCAAGCGTCGTTCTCGCGCATCGAACGCCACGTGCTCGCCCTGACCGATCGGCTCATCCACGGAGCGCGCGCGAAAAGCATCGAGGTGAAGAGCGAGCTGCGCGACGATGCCCGCTCCGCTATCGTGCTGCTCGGGCTTGGTCGCTCGAATGCCGACGAGCTCAATGCGAAGGCGCTGGCGAGCCGGGTCGGCGTCACCGTGCGCGATACCGGCGTGCGCGTCTCGCCGCACGGATACAACGACGAAGCCGACATCGACGCCGTGCTCGAGCTGCTCGAGCGCGAGGCGTGACCATGATGAGGGGTGCGACGAGATGAGCGAGGTGTCGCTGAAAGAGCGCGCTGCATGGGGTCAGAAGTCCGTCGGTGAGATGCGCTGGCCTGCATCTCTCGCCGTCATCGCGGCGCTGGCGCTCTACATCACGCTGCCCGAGCGGCTCACGATCGGTCCGGTGTGGATCGTTCCCGCACTCGAACTAGCGCTGCTCGTGCCTTTATCCATCGCAGCACCGCGGCGGGTCCCCGGAGAGACACATTGGCTCCAGATCGCCGCGATAACGCTGATCGTCATCATCAACGTCGCTAACGTCGCCTCGCTCGTCTTGCTCGTCCACTACCTGCTCAACGGCAGCAAAGCGACCGGTGGACATCTGCTGATGGGCGCGATCCAGATCTGGCTGACGAACGTCATCGTCTTCGCGTTGTGGTACTGGGAACTCGATCGCGGTGGCCCCGATGCCCGCTCCAGCCCGCAACATCGCGAGCCCGACTTTCTGTTCCCGCAAATGGTGACGCCGGGCTGCACGTTCCCCGGATGGTCGCCGAAATTCGTCGACTATCTCTTCGTCTCGTTCACGAACGCAAGCGCCTTCAGCCCGACGGACACGATGCCGCTCACGGCCTGGGCGAAGATGCTCTTCTTGGTGCAGGCCCTCGCGTCGCTCTTGACCGTGGCCCTGGTCGCGGCTCGCGCGGTGAATATCCTCAGCTAATAACCCGTATCGGATTGCGTGCAGGGCACCATGACGGCATCGCTCATGCCGTGGATGAGGCGTTTGTCCGCGGGGACCACCGTCGCCAGCACACCAGAGAGCAGCGCCTCGTCGCCCGCCACGAAATAGTACGGGCACAAACGCACGCGACCATCCAAACTGCGGATCGTGTTGTTCGTGAGGTCGAGATAGTCGCTGCGCACGCGGCGGGCTTTGTGGTAGCGCTGCAGGATCTGCGGTGTCTTCTCGAAGGTGGCGAGACCGCCGTCGATGACCGCCATCCATTCGTCGCGGGTGAGGTCGTTCGCGATATACACGCCACGGCTGCCCCAGGCGAGCTCGGAGAAGCCCGAGGGCTTGACGACGTATTGCCGGTCGGACTTGCTCAAGGAGTAGAGCTCGGTCCAGCTCCGGATCTCCCGCCCATCCACTTCGAGCCCAGCGATGACGGCCTGTGGAGGAAGGGCGCGCGGATCCAGCACCCAGGTCTGCGGCATGAGCCGCCGCAGCCGGCCAAAGGTGTCGGCACCAAGCTCCGCCAGCCAGATGCCGTGCAGACTCGGGATGTGGAGCAGCGCGAAGATGAGCTTCTCTTCGAGGAATGCCTTTGGCGGGGGCGTCATGACCACGCGCTTGTGGCGAGCGGCATAGAGCATGAGCTCTTGCTTGGGGACGTTGAGCAAGTCGAACAGCTCGAAGTTGCGATAGAGCAGATCGACTTTGCGACGCCCGTCAGGCGTGTCGACGACGAGCGCTTCCTCGGTGAAGATGACGTCTTCAGGGTGCACCGTCACGGCATACGCGAGCCCGCTTGCGCGTAAGGCTTCGGCGACCCATATCATCTCACCGCGGTAGTCCTCCGATTCGGGCGAGACGACGAAGGCGATCGTGGGCTGCTCCCGGCCGGTCGCGGCTTGAGCCATGCGCCCGAACCCGCGCACGATGCCGTCGAACTCCCCGACCTGATCGAAGCCAAGCTCGCAATACACGGCGCCCATGGCCCCGACGAAACCCATGCCGCCCGGGATCGAGTCGAGCTCCGAGGCGATCATACCGTCGTCGGTGAGGATGATATCGGGCCGGATGATGCCCGGGATATCGCTTTTGAAACGGTTCTGACGCTGCAGCCTCACGATGTGCTCTGGCTTGCCGAGATCGAGGTACTCGTGGAAGAAGCCAGGTGCAGTGCCGCGCACGCTCATGAAGTAGATGCGGTTGACGGCTCTATAGAGCTTGAGCAAGTCGCCGCCCAGCGTGTGCAGGTTGGCCACGGTCGATGGTGCGAGGGGGAAGGGTTGTGGGGCGATGCGCCAAGCGACGGCGCTTGCGTCTGCGGTGTCGGGCCCGGCGACACCGCGGAAAAGATTCGGGGCGAGGTGCTCGTGGACGTATCGGGCGCGATCGAGCGGTGTGTCTTGGGGGCGGAGTTTGACGCTACATGCCATACGTCAACACTCTTCGTAGTGCAAGCCTGGACAGGGTGGACACGCAGGCGGGATCTTGGGCATGCTTAAGAGCCGGAAGAGATGGCGGATCATGGCCTCGTGAGTTCGATTGGTGCGCGAGCGGAGCCTTCGGCCCGGGGGCCTTGTCTTTCGGAACGGCTGAGATGCTGTCTACCCAGGCAGGCCCCATTTTAAAAGAGAAGCCGGGCAGCCGACTATGTGCGCCATCTCATCGATCGTCTACGCCCGCTCGCTGACCAAGAGGTATGGCGCGATCGAGGCCGTGCGGGGGATAGACTTCTCTATCTCCGCGGGGGAATGCTATGGATTCCTCGGCGTGAACGGTGCCGGTAAGACCTCGACCATGAAGATGATCTACTGCCGCATCGCGCGCACTTCGGGCGAGCTTGGCGTGCTCGGCATGGACCCCGCGCGCGACGCGTCGCGCATCAAGCAGCGGCTCGGCGTGGTGGCGCAAGAGAACGCGCTCGACCCGGAACTCGACGTCGTCGAGAACCTGCTGCTCTACGCCTCGTTCTTCGGAGTCACCGGAGCCGCTGCGCGCCGCCGCGCAGACGAGCTGCTCGAGCTCGTCGCCATCTCCGGCAAAGAGCGGGCGCTCGTGCGCGAGCTCTCCGGCGGGATGAAGCGCAGGCTCGTCATCGCCCGGGCGCTGGTCAACGACCCCGACATCCTCGTGCTGGACGAGCCGACGACCGGACTCGATCCGCAAGCCCGGCTGCTCGTGTGGGAGAAGCTGACCCGTCTGCTGGAGCGCGGCTTGACGCTCTTGCTGACCACGCATTATATGGAAGAGGCGGCGCGTCTGTGCAACCGCGTCGCGGTCATCGACGAGGGAAGAATACTGGCGGAGGGGCAGCCGTCGCAGCTCATCGAGCGCTTCGCGGCCCAGGACGTCTTGGAGCTCGTCGACGTCGGCGGGCGTCTGCCCGACGACGAGCGTCTCGATGGGCTCGTGCTGCGACGCGAGCGGCACGGCGAAACGCAATACCTCTACACCGCCGATAATCGCGTGCTCTTGCATCGGCTCGCCGAACTTGGATTCGACCCACCGCGTCACGTCGCTCGTCAGGCGACCCTCGAGGACGTCTTCTTGAACATCACCGGCCGAGGCTTGAGCGAATGAACGCGCTGACGGCGTTCTTCACGCCCAATGCATGGCGCGTCTTCCGGCGCAACATGCTGGCCTGGCAGAAGTACGCCTGGTCCAGCGTGGCCATCAACATCGTCGAACCCTTCGCATACTTTCTCGCGCTGGGTTTCGGTCTCGGGGCCTATTTCTCGCTCACGGGCTACGGATCGCTCGTGCAATTCATGGCGCCTGGCTTTTTGGGACTCACGGCGCTCAACACCGCCACCTTCGATGCGTCCTGGGGTTGCTACGAACGGCGCGTCTTCAACGGCGTGTACGAGTCGATGGTCACGGCACCAGTCGACCCGCTCGAGATCGCCGCAGGCGAATACATCTGGCAAGCGTTCCGCTCGGTGCTGTACGGTTCGCTTTTCCTTGCCGTCATCGCGGGCTTTGGGCTCGTGCATTCGTGGTGGGCGCTGCTCTGCCCGGTGATGCTCGCGCTCTGCGGTATCGTCTTCGCCATCCCGGCGCTGCTCGTCTCGTTTGTGGTGAAGACACAAGAGCACTTGTTCTACTATTTCTCGTTCGTGGCGACCCCGATGGTGATGATCGGTGGTGTGTTCTTTCCGCTCGACAAGTTCCCGCACTGGGCGCTGGCGCTCGCCTGGCTGACCCCGCTCTACCACGCGGTCAAGGTGTTCCGTTCCCTCGTCATGGGCACGGTCACGGCGAGCACCGGGCTTGAGGCCCTGTGGGTGATCGCGGCCATCGTGCTCTTGGCGTTCGTGCCGGTCCGGAGCATCCGCGCGCGCTTGGCGAACTAGTGGCTGATGAGCTCCATATTCCGGGCGAACACCTCGGGCGTCATGTAGCCGCGCCAGATGGCGCGGACGACGCCGTGCTTGTCGATGAAGACGCTCTGTGGGATCGCGGCCACGCCGAAATCTGCGCCCACCTGTCCTTCATCGATGCCGACGAGATACTGGATGGAATATTGTTTGAGGAACGGCTTGACGAGATCGGGCGATTCCTCTTGGTCCAGACCCAAAAAGACCACCCGCCCTTTATACGCGGGGTAGTTCTTGACGATGTTCGGCAGCTCGAGTTTGCACGGCGGACACCAGGTGGCGAAAAAATTGACGAAGACCGGCCGGCCGGCGAAGCGCGCGGAAGTCAGGCGAGCGCCGTCCAGGCTGGTGAACGAGAACTGTGGCGACGGCTTGCCGACGGCGGCGATCTGTTCCGCTGCGGCGGGCGACGCCAAGCACAGCGCGGCGGCGCAGGCTAGCATGGCATGTGTGCGTCTGGACATCGTGAGCCTTTCTCCGTCTCGTGCGAGCCGCGATTCGCTCGCATTTTATACGTTCGCGTGTTCGCTTTTGGAACACTGCGTACCGACCATCCCACCCCGACGTTTGGCATACATGCCGTTTCACATAGATAAAGGAGGGTGCTCACGACCGGGGGAAACGAGCGAGACCTTTCGGGCATCCGTGTTTTAAGCGGAGGCGCAAATGCTCGTTTTGACCCGTAAGATCAACCAAGAGATCGTGATCGGCGACGATATCCGGATCACGGTCGTGGCCGTGGGCAGTGATCACGTCAAGATCGGGATCACCGCTCCTCGTTCGATTCCGGTGCATCGCTCGGAGATATACAAAGAGCGACAAAGCCTCGTCCTCGCAGGAAACGGAGCGCACAAACCGACGAACTAGCTCGGGCGGGGTGTGCGGACGCACCTTCCACGGACGTCATCGCGGACCGCCGGGTCCGTTTCTTTTTTCTCTCGACCTCACTTAGCGTTCGCCGAGCAGGGCGCGCAACGTCGATAGGACAGCGACAGCCGCCTCGTCACGCTCGCGTTGCGATTGTGCGCTCTCGGCTGCATGCAGATAGCGGTGCCAGGCAAGTGACACGGACGAGCGCCGGTATGCCGCCAGCACGGCCGACACAACCCCGCGCGTCGACGATTGCGCGCCCACGAGCCGGTCCGGCAGACAGGCTGCAGCGATGAGCGACGCGACGCCGGCTCGCGCGTCGGCGCTCAGGCCGGACACGACCTCGAGATCCGACCGGCGCAGCGTCACCTCAAGGGCGGCGCCGTCACTGGAGATCGAAAACGGCGCGGCATCCAGCCCGAGGCTGCCCAGCGCAGCTTGCGCAGGCGTTGGATAGCAGCGCAGTGCTGCGGTCAGCGCATCGTGATCGATCGGTCCGCTCCAGCCCACCTGCGACAAGCTGACCTGGGCTATCGGACGGCGCAGCGTCATGTCGCCGGATCTATCCGTCGAGGCGCGAGTCTCTTCAAGCGGCTCGGTCTCGATGAGCTGGTCTTCACCAGCGTCGAAGATCTCGTCTGCGGCAGCCTCGATCTCGGAGGGCTCATCGGCCATCAAGCCCGCCTGTCGCCGCCGGCGCTCGTGCAGGAGCAGCATATCGGCGGGAACGCGCCGCCGACCCTGCGCCGTCACGACGCCCGCCTCCACCATTGCCACCATGGACGCGGCGACGATGGCTGCGCGGCGAAGACCGATGTGGCACTCGCGAGCGACAGCGGAATGATTCTCGAGGCTGCGGCGTCGACATCTTGGCCGCGCACTTCGCGCCGTGCGTATTCGGCTGCGACCTCCATCGATTCGCGCGCGAGCGCTGTCAAGCGCCTCGGGATGCCGGAGCTGCGCGTGAGAAGCGCCTGCAGCGCCTCATCCGCGAACGGCGAGCGGTTCCCGGCAAATCCGGCGCAGCGCAGCCGGTGGTGGAGCA
>Ga0116216_10001277_pt1 | contig 17594 bp, 15 predicted proteins | sample Sb_taG_11_FD_89696 | JGI IMG/M metagenome (GOLD analysis project Ga0116216, IMG submission 89696) | Peat soil microbial communities from Weissenstadt, Germany - Sb_50d_3_AS metaG | ecosystem: Environmental > Terrestrial > Soil > Wetlands > Peat | place: Germany: Weissenstadt | collected 2010-09-21
CCGGCATATCGAGGGCGGCATGGCGGCCTGGACGAAGGCGGCTGGTGAACGGCGGTGACGCGGAACGCCAAGGCGTTCGGCCTACAACGCCGCACTATTCCCAGATTCAACCTCGGATTCCTTCCTCTCAGGCAAGGCCGTACACATCAACGCGCCCGTCGTAAGTCGGGACGAACACCTTCCCGTTCCAGGCGACGGGTCGATTGAATTTCGGATGCGTGAAAGCGCAACCAGCGCCCCAGTCCCAACTGTCCCACAGAACGACCAGCTGCTTGCCGCCGTCAGCGTAAACCCCGAAATTCTCCGCGTCATACGCCAGCAGCCGTCCTGGCGTCAGCTCCATATTGGCGTCGCCGGCCGGCGCCAGGGCCCAGACGATCCCGTCGCCGCTGCCGTTGGCGGAAAGCGAAATCATCCATCCGGGCATGCCGCCAAGCGGCACCGGCGATTGCGGCGAGGCGACTTCGGCGCTGCAGGCAAGGTAGGTGGATGTGCCATCCGCGTTCAACCGCCAGGCCCGCAGGTTGCCGTTTTCACCGCCGCAAAAATGCATCAGCCCCTGCGTCGCGCTCTGCCAGACGACCGGCGTGCCATGCAAATGGTGGCTGCGCTGCGCGAAGTATGTGTTCAAACTCCCGACGTTCTGCGGCGCTGGAGACAGACCGGGGCCAGGGAAGTATGTGTAAAAAATCGGCGGCGCTTTGAGCCGGGCGTAATTCTGGGCGACGTGGGCCGGAGTGAGGTCAGCGGGCGTCGTACGGCCAAGCGTCTGGGTGCTGGCGGTGTAGAGAATTCCGTCCTTGCCTGCGGCAAGCACGACGCCGGCGTTCGGGGGGAGCACAGAGCCGCCGGACCCGAAATCCTGATCGGTCCAAACGTCGTCGGGCATGTCCATCGGCGCCGTCCCCATCCGGGCGAGGTGCGACGCCAGTCGAAAATTCGAAGGCTTGCCTCTTTCCCTCGAAGGCCTGCCCGCTTCCCTCGCCATCATTGTCTCGCCCATCGCATGGCCGACGCGTCCGTTGTCGGTCCAGGGGGTCCACCAATCCGCGACTGCGAGCGCGGCGGCGCGGCCCGCCGCGGCCGACGTATACCTTAGCTTGACGATGCTCTCGGCGAAGTCGGTGACCCCATCGAAGTCGCCGTTGCCTGTCACGACATAGATGTAGCCGTCAGCGTCCACTGCCGGCCCCGCGCCCGAATGCCATATCCCTCCGCCGCTTCCGCGTGCGGTCGAGCACCAGGTTGCAGCGATGGTCCAGCTCGCGACATCGACCGCGATCAGCCAGCCCCGCGCTGTCTGCGCCGATTCCGCGATCGTGCCGAACGGAATGAGCACCGCGCCTTGCGTCAGGGTCAGCGCCGCGCGCTGCTTGCGCTCCGCGGAACGGAACTGTTGCTTCGGGAGACCGTGGCCTGGCTCGTAGACCACGCCTTCCAGGTTCAGCGGCGGGTGAGCGGCGGTCCCATCGCGCAGGTTCAACGCGTGGAGCCAGTGTTGCCCGTTCTGCCAAGTGCCGTCCTCGCTGATCCAGGCGCAGGCGTACAGAATGCCTGCGGCGGGGTCGATGACAGGCGTGGAAAGGATTCCCCAGTGGTCGTTGATCATATGGGCGTCGATCGCGTTGCTCCCGTTGATCGGTCGGCCCAGCGTACGCTGCCATAGTTTGGCGCCATCATTGGCGTCGAACGCCCATACCTGATTGGCCATGGTGGCGAGGAACACCACGTCGTGGGCCGCGCCGTGGGCCAGCACGACGCCGGGCGCGATCAGCGGCTGCGCCTCGCAACCGCGCGCATCCCCGGGCACATTCAGGCTGAACAGCCGCTTGATGCCGCGGGCGCGCACCGCATCAGGGGTCAGGAGCGTCTCTCGTGGATTGGCGCCGGTCCGCGCATTGTCGAACCCGCGTGTCGTGACCGCTGGGCTTGCAGACCGCGCGAAATGCGCGATCGCCTGGACGAACTGATCGCGGTGCGCGGTCGAGCAGAATCCGACAATGTGGTCGCCGTGTCGCGTCAGGGCGTCAGCGCTGACAGGCTTGCCGGACCAAGGGCAGGTGGTGTTGATCGGTGTCATCTCACAGGCTTCCCGTTCCGAAATAGGTTACGGTCAACTCGAATTCGGCGCTGCCGCTGGCCTGGACGTCCGCGGCGACGCGCAGGGCGTGCCAACCCCTGTCCGCGACAGCGCCATGCGCTTCGCCGCCGCCGGCGATCAGCGTACGGCCGGAGGGGCCGACGACGACAAAATGTACGTCGGCTGCCGTCATACCGCCGGTTGGCTGCACCGACAATGCAGCGCTGATGGGCGTGCCGGCCTCACACCAGATGCGTCCGGCCTCGACCGTCACGCCCGGCGTAGCCGGCGAAATGTCCAGATCGGCAGCGCCAAAGAAAGCCTGCGTGGTCGCGCGCTTCTGGCGGGCCACTGGCCGGGTGAAGCCCGCGCGGGAGAAGCAAAGATACGATTGGCCGTTCTGATTCGCATTGCTCGGCACTCGGAAGGTCGCCCGTCCGTCCGCGTCCGTGCGGATGTCCGGATGGCGCCCGGTGTAGTCGTGCAGGTCCACGCCGGGGCCGAAGGCCGTTTCGCAGGTGATGGTGCGCGCATTCCAGGTATCGAAATTCAGCGCGGTCAGCAGCCCAGGCCCGCCGGTTCTATTCAGGACGATCGCCGAGTCGTCGAGATAGCGTGTTATCATCGGGCCCGCGGCCAATGTTTCATGAATCCAGACGAGGTTGTCGATCCATTTCTGCAGCCCGTAAGCGCCCGGCCAGACGGTCGTGGGGAAGTAGTCCTTGCCATATACGAACGGGTATCCCTCGGCGCTGAGAATGAACGCATAAGCGAGCAGTTTGGCGCTGATGATCTGCTCGCCGGGACTGGTATCGGTGTCGGGGTTGTCGACAAAGGTGCAGGCCAGGAACGGATTGCGGGCGGCATAGCCCGCGCCATCGAGGGCCCGCGCCTGGCCGCCGTCGCAGGCCGCCTGCAAAGCCCAATGCAGCGTAAAATCCTCCACCAGCGAGCGCGACGACATCGGTGGGCTGGTGGCCCACCAGTTCAGGTTGTCGGGATTGCCGTCGAAATACTCGCTGTAGAAGAGCTTGTCCGCCATCGCGCCGCTCCGCATGAATTGGCTGACAAAGGGCGCCCAGGTGCCTTTGGTGTCATCAAACCGCCCGCCATCGGCGCCGGTCGTGCGGAAGAGCCAATCGCCGTAGTCCAGCCCATCCTTGATCGTGTAGCCGTGCGGCTCGCTGTTCTGGTAGACCAGTTCGCGGCCGAACTCGAAGTCGTCGGCGGGAACCGGCACTGCGTCCTCGGGGCGGTTCGCGGGCGGCACGCCACGGAAGCATCCCGGGTGCATCGCCCCCCGCCCGGCATTCGCCACGCCGTTGGCGCCGAGGTAGCGGAACACGCCGGGACCGCCATTCTCACCCATTAATTGGTGCATTACGACGTCGAGATAGACGTCGAGCCCCGCAGCGTGCGCGTTGGCGATGCAGCGGCGCAGCGAGTCGACGCCGCCGTAGCGCGTCGGCAGGCTGCCCTGCTGGCGCTTGCTGCCGAGGTCGCGACGGTCGAAAACGCCATAGCCGTCGCAGCCGTCGCCGGCGCCGCCCTGCGCCTTGGACACGGGCGGCAACTGGATCGCCGAAAAGCCTGCGTCACTCAGGCGGACGGCTTCTCCCGCGAGGAAATCGAGCAGCCATGGCGCATCCGGCGTGGTTGAGGGCGCTGGCACCGTGATGCGGGCGCCGTTCGGGGCGAAGAACCGCCCCCAAGCGATCAGCGCCACGCCCATCAGACCGGCGCCGTTGACGCGACAAACCGGCTCGCTGCATGCCGCCCGAACGCACCAAGGGCAAGCCCGAGAGCGGCCATAGCGGCGCTGCTCACCGCCAATGCCGGAGCATCGGAAGCGGGGCCGGCCGCCGCAAAATTGTCGAGGCTGAACAGGACCGGCATCGCGTACAGCCATGCACGGCTGCGGCGCGCTGCCAGGATGACCAGCACGACGCCAAGCAGATATAGCGCGGCGGCGGGCGGCTCCGGGACAAGGTGCGGCCCCGCCGCCCCCAGCAGCGTAGCCACGCCGTCGCACAGGCCGAACAGCCCGACAAGCCACGCCCGCGCCGACCAGGATGACACAATCGGGCCGATCGCAAGACCGGCCAGGAAACTGTCAAACCCGAGTAAGAAAGTCGCCTGCAGGAGTTCGCCAAGAGACGCCATTTCGATACCCTTTGTAGCTGACATTCGCCCACATGGCCGCCTTGTCGCGGCTCAGAGTGCGCCCATCGTGTGACCTTGACAAGACGAGAACGTCGTTCAGACCCGCCGTGGTGTTTCACGACCGCTTCAGCAACGGCGATCATATCAACAGCCCCTACTTCACCGACGACGCCTGGGCGCGGCCCGGGCCAGGGCGTCGTCACGGTCGTGAGCTTCGACGAGCGGCCGAAGTTCGGCTACCGCGTCGGCCTGCCGCGAGCCGGCAGATGGGTCGAACTCTTCAACGGCGCGCTCTTTCTCAAGGCCGAGTTTCCTGATCGTGCGGCGCCGTCCGAGCCGTCCGCGACGATGCTCTAGCCTTGCGTCGTCTTCTGCGCCGCCTCGATCTGCTTTCGCATTGGCTCGAATGCGGCAGCGAACATCGCGCTGGTCAGCCGGGCGATCGTCTGGCTCTCGCTGATGGCCGCCTCGACGCCCTCCCGCATCAGCCTCTGCTGCAAGGCGATCAATTCCGACGGGCTCTTGACCTTGGCTAGCGCCTCCATCGCGGCCGTCAGATTCTTGGCGTTTTTGATCGCCATTTCCTGGTACGCCCTGGTCAACTCCTGGAGCGCGGCGGTTGAGGCGGCTCTGCTCTCGGTCATGGCTTCGGCGCCCCCTTTCATCACCTGCGCCGCGGCTTGGCCGCTTCTGGCGAGGTTCTCGGCGTTCGTCTTGGCGATTTCCTCGATGGTCGGGTCGGCCATGGCTGGAATCCTTGGCAAATGAGGTTGGCGCCGTACTTTTAGGCGACGTCGACGGCGGAACGGTGACGAAACCCAAAAAAACCCGTGCGGGCCGCGGGCGCTCAGGGCGACAACGCTGTCTCTGATCATGGTCGAGGATATTGATCGCGATCAATGCAGATCGGCCCCGGGGCCGTAGTCTCCATCAACTTTTCGAACTCGGGGAGGTCGGCCATGCCGGACAATCTCATCACTTTCACCCCTGCGGCTTATCAGTATCCGCTTCTGATCAAACATCTCCTGCATTATCCGCTGGTCCACGCGCCGGACCAGGAGATCGTCTATCGAGACTTGAGGCGTCATACCTACCGCGAATTTCGCGAGCGCATCGGGCGGCTCGCAAGCGGCCTGTCGGAAATTGGCGTGAGGCCTGGCGACGTGGTCGCCGTGCTCGATTGGGACAGCGACCGCTATCATGAGTGTTACTTCGCCGTGCCGATGATGGGAGCGGTGCTGCAGACGGTCAATTTGAGCCTCGCGCCCGAGCAACTTTTGTACATCCTGAACGACGCGCGGCCGTCGACCCTGCTAGTGAACGCGGACTTCCTGCCGCTTGTCGAAAAGCTGGCGGACAAGCTGCCGTCGGTTCGAAGATATGTGCTGATGCATGACGGCAAGCAGCGGCCGTCGACACGAATTCCGATTGAATGCGAATACGAGGAGATGCTGGAAGCAAGCTCTCCGTTCTTTCAGTTTGCAGATTTCGACGAGAATACGCGGGCCACGACCTTTCATACGACCGGCACGACCGGCAATCCGAAAGGGGTGTACTTCAGCCACCGTCAGATCGTGCTGCACGCGCTTGCCGCGATGGTCGAATACGGCATGGCGCCCAGCCAGGGCCGGATTCATCGCGACGACGTCTACATGCCAATGACGCCGATGTTCCATGTCCATGCCTGGGGCTGCCCGTATTCCTCGACGATGGCCGGGATGAAGCAGGTCTGTCCCGGGCGTTATGCGCCCGATGTACTGCTGCGGCTGATCGCGCAGGAGCGCGTCACGTTCACCCATTGCGTCCCGACCATACTGCAGATGCTGCTCGCCGCGCCCGGCAGCAAGGATGTGGATCTCTCAGGCCTGAAGATGGTGGTCGGGGGCTCAGCGTTGCCGCGAGCGCTGGCGAGGGCGGCGCTGGCGCGAGGCATCGACGTGTTCACCGGCTATGGGCAATCCGAGTCGTGCCCGATGTTGTCCGGAGTGCACCTGACGACAAAGCAAATGTCGGAGGATCCGGAGCGGCAGGTCGAGCGCCGCACCTTCGCCGGCCTGCCGGCGCCGCTGGTGGATCTGCGCATCGTCGACGCCAACATGGCCGACGTGCCGCGTGACGGAAAGAGCGAGGGAGAAGTTGTCACCCGCGCGCCGTGGCTCACCATGGGCTACCTCAACAATGCCGCGGCTTCGGAGCAGCTCTGGGCCGGCGGATATCTGCACACCGGGGATGTGGCGACCTGGGACGCCGACGGATGCATCCATATCGTCGACCGGCTCAAGGACATCATCAAGAGCGGCGGAGAATGGGTCTCTTCGATCCAGCTTGAGGACATCATCCTGGAGAAGAAGGGGGTGCTCAAGGCCGCCGTCATCGCGGTCAGAGACGACAAGTGGGGCGAGCGTCCAATGGCCTCGGCGATCGTCGAGCCGCAGTTCGCCGGCGGAGTTCGGGAAGCGCAGGAAGAGGCGATTCGCGCCCATGTGAAGTCCTATACGGAAAAGGGCGTCATTTCGAAGATGGCGATTCCGGATCGGATCACGATTGTTGACAGTTTGCCGCTGACCTCAGTGGGCAAGGTCGACAAGAAAGCGCTGCGCGACATGCATAACCGCGAAGACGCTGCGTGACGAACGATGGCCCCTTCGCGCAATCGAAGGGGCCACTTAGCCGGAAAGCGTCATCCTCGGCGGCTGCTCTCATCGCGCAGTATTTCCACGAGCCACGCAACCGCCCGGTCATTGGCGCTTGCCGGCCCTCGCAAAGCGACGAGATGGAAGCCGGGCGCGTCGACCGGCGTCGCGAATGCCCGCAGGCCGAAGTGCGTCGCGTATCGTCGCGCCAATCGCTCCGGGACCGTCGCGACGACGTCGCTCGCGGCGACGGACGCGAACGCGGCGAGGAATTGCGGCACGGAGGCGACGACGCGCCGTCTCCGGTTGACCGCGGCCAGGGCGAGATCGACCACGCCTTGAAGGTCGCCCGAGCCCGACACCAACACGTGATCCAACCGGCAGAAGGCGTCGAGATCGAGCCCGTGGGCGGTCGCCGGATTCCCTTGGCGTGCGATCGTGACGAAATGCTCGTTAATCAGCGGCGTCGCGACCATGCCGGCGGGCGGATCGGGATAGACCCCGACGGCGAGATCGTCGGCGCCCTCGCGCAAGCGCTTCAAAGCTTGCGAGCCGGTGACGGAGGCGAAGACGATCGCGCACTCCGGCGCGAGCCGCGCCAGCCTCCCGACGAGGGCGGGGCCGACGACCGCCAGGGTATAATCGAGCGTGCCGACGCGGAACACGCGGCGCAGCTTCGTCGCGTCGAAAACCCCGCCGCTCTCCAGCGCGGCGCGTAGCTGCGCGAGCGCGGCGTTCAACGGCTCGCCGAGCGCGCGCGCCCGCGGCGTCGGCTCGACCCCGTTGGGACGGCGGAGGAACAGCGGATCGTCGAAAATCTCTCGCAGGCGCCGAACGCAATGGCTGACCGCGGATTGCGTGATGCCGAGCCGGCTGGCGACGACGGTTAGCTTTCCCGTCCGCAGCGCCTCGGAAAACACCATGAGAAGGGTTGCGTCGAGCCGCCTGAGTTGAACATCAGTAATATCAGTCATGATAGGATTTCGATTCCGTTGATATCATGGCCGTCGTAGACGTTTCCCGGGAAAACGCCAAGCGCGCCGTTCCGGCGCGCTGCTTCACGGAGTGAAAAATGACGATTTTTGTAGCCAACGCCAACGGCAAGGTGGGCCACGAGGTTGCCAAGGGATTGATCGCCGCCGGGCACAGCGTGCGCATCGGAGCGCACACGCCCGCGAAGACGGCGAGCGCGTTCAAAGGCGCCGAGATCGTCGCCTTCGACTACGCCGATCCCGATTCGATCGCCGCCGCCCTGCAAGGGGCTCGCTCGGTCTTCACCGCCGCGCCGTTCCCGCTCTTGCCGAAGGCGGAGATCGATCTGGTCTCTGCGGCAAAAGCGGCCGGGGTCAAGCGCATCATCAAACTCTCGGCGATGGGCGCTGAGCACTTTCCCGGGGCGCCGCACGCGGCCGCCGAAGCAGCGGTCGCGGCGTCCGGGCTCGAGTGGACCTTCCTGAGGCCCAACGCCTTCATGCAGAATTACGCGACGCTTTCCGCCGAGGGGATACGCCGGACCGCCGCGATCTACGAGCCGGCCGCCGACGCGGCGACCAGCTTCGTCGACACGCGGGACATCGCAGCCGTCGCGGTCAAGGCGCTGACCGAGCCCGGCCGCAACGGGAAGGCCTATACGTTGACAGGCCCGCAAGCGCTCGACCGTAACGCCGTCGCCCGCGCGCTTTCCGAGGCCAGCGGCAAGACCATCGCCTATGTGCCGGTCGACGACGCCGCACTGCGCAACGCCATGGCGGGCGCGCCTCCGGTCATGATCGAATTGATGAGCGCTCTCTTTGCGCGCATCCGCTCCGGCCAGACCGCGACTGTCGCGCCCGACATTCGCGAAGTGCTGGGACGCGAGGCGATCAGCTTCGCACAATTCGCCAAGGACTATGCTGCCGCCTGGGCTTGACCCGCTGAGGCGAACCCGGGGCCGATGCCTGCTGACCCCATTGAACTGGGGGTCTCAACCGATCATGATTCGACAAGGGGTCTCTGCGGAGCGGGTCGCCATCCCAGTGCAATCAGCTACCTTTGCTCTATTCGTGAGCCCTTGTCATAGCGAGCTCGCGGGCCGGAGCGAAAGACTTTCTTTCACCAGGCTCGCGAGCCCCAGGAACATCGGAAGACGGGTTGACCGCTCTATGCCGCCGTCTTCACCGCATCATTGAACTTCTTGCCCGCCCAACCGACGCCGAGCCAGCATGCGACGCACACGGCCAGGAACACGACCAGGAACTTCAGGGCCATGGAAACCGTGAAGGTCAGCAGCTGAATTCCCGAGACCTGCGCAAGACCGGCGACCACGACTCCCACGCCTACGCCCATCAGCAGCAGCAGGCCAAAATAGAGGAACCCGTTGATGCCACGCGCCTTCCCGGCATAGCCATACTCGCCCTCGTACATATCCGACGCCGTATGGGCGATGACGCCGAGGAAGGTGAAACAGCACACGAACATGAACGTGATGGCGAAATCCGGCGCCAGCGCCTGGACAGGCACCATGCCGGGCCCCGCGCGGTCGGCGATCGCAGCCGCCGCCTGCGAAAAGCCCCTATAGGCCAACGGGAGATTGATAATGGACTGGAACACAACGTTAGGGATCACGTAGCTCGCCCATATATGCGCCGTCTTGGACGCCACCCTCTTTCCATGGAATGGACCCATCACCTCCAGTCCCTCGATGTCGCTAAAGATGTTGCGTCTGACGATGAACGCGTAGGGGACGACAAACAGCATCGCGATCAGTGTGGCGGCAATGGGCGAAGGCGTCCAGCCAAGGCCGTAGACGACCGCGCAAGCGACCGCCGTGGATGCCGCAGCCAATAGAACGCCCAAGGGTGCTGTCGCCGCCAAGGGATTTGGAATGGGCTCCATGGCGCCCGTCTTTTCGCTCTCCGCGACCGTCACCTTCCCCTTGGCGAATTCCGCCCTCGAAGCGAACAACGTGCCCGCCGGCAGGAAGACGATGAAGGAAAAATAGACCGCCGCGATGAAACCCAGCGCGGTGTACCGAGTGTAGTCCTCGGCGTATACCTTGAAGACAAGCAACGCGCCGAGCACGATCAAAAGAGCAACGACTATAAAGTTAAGGACGACCTACTGCGTGAAGAGGTGGCTCACGCTAACCTTCTTCTTGACTTCTGTGCTCATGATTCCCTCCATCCGCGAGTATGCGAGACAACACCACCCGCCTTCTGACTTATTGTGAGATATTTATGTCATGAATCCGCGAGAAAGAGTTTGAGCTGGGTCAAAAATCCCTGGTCTTCAGGGAATTCTTGGCGACGTTGCCCCGTGGTCACGGCTCGCGCAGGGTGGCCTTGCGCCGCGGGCCCCGCGCGCCGCTTAGCCGTGATGCCGGCCCAGCCGCTCATGGCTCGACACCCAGTCCCCGCTGAGCACCGCGCTCGCCAGGGACGTTTCGCCGGCGAGCGCGACGCCCGCACAGATCTCCGCGAACTTGTCGGCCTTGCCCTGGCCATGGCAGCCGAGCATCTCGAGGCATTCCCGCTGGGTCGCAAGGCCGGTCCCTCCCCCGACCGTGCCGACGATGAGGGAAGTCAGCGTCACCGACCAATAATAGTCGCCACTGTCCAGGAGTTGAGAATAGGTCACCGCGGCCTGCGACTCGGAAATGTCGGCTGCGTCCTGACCTGTGGCGATAAACATCGCGGCGAGGCCGTTCGGCGTATGCGAGCCGTTGTTGGCCGAGCCGGCGAGAAAGGCGCCCGCATTCGAAATCTGTCGCGTTTCGAACAGCGCCTTCGAATCGACGCCCATGAGATCCCTCAGAATGTCCTTGCGGATGACCGCCTCGGCGACAACGCGCCTCCCGCGGGTGAGAAGCATGTTGACGCTCGAGTGCTTCTTGTCGGTGTCCATATTGCCGGAGAGGACGTATCTTGCCCCGCCGGGGTAGGTCTTCGAAATCCATTGGCACGCCGCGAGCGTGGCTTTGCCGACCATGTTCTGTCCGGCAGCGTCGCCGGTGCTGTAGTTGAACCGCAGGTGTCTGAGCGGCCCGATGGAAAACTGCTGGATCTTGACGAGCTTGCCGATGTGGGTCGTCGCTTCCGCCTGCAGTTTGATCGCCGCGAAATTGTCGTCGACCCAGCGGCCGAACGCGCGCGCCCTCGCCGCGTCCTCGAAGACGAACACCGGCGCGCGCTGCATGGAGCGTTCGACGATCGTCGTCTTCACCCCGCCGCATTCCGTCAACAGCCGCATGCCCCGATTGTAGCTCGCAACCAGCGCCCCTTCGGTCGTCGCGAGCGGCACGAAGAATTCGCCTTGTGCGTGCTCTCCGTTGATCCGAAGCGGGCCGGCGACGCCGATCGGCACTTGCGCGACCCCGATGAAGTTCTCGATGTTTCCCTGAAGGACCGACGGATCGAACGAATATTTTGCGACATGCGAGAGATCGGCGCCCGTCTGCTCGCGAATGAACGCGCGCCGGCTCGCGGCGCTCTCGTGGGTGAAGTCATTGACCTTGTCCCGCGGAATCGCACGCCGTTGCATCGCGGGCCCGTCGTCCGACATCATCTTCCTCCGTCGCTTCGTACGAGGCTGCGGCGCGCCACAGCCTGGATCACAGGGCATCGCGCGAAGATATCCGATTTAATGAGAACACGAAGCGTCAACGGCGGCGTCGGGGCAGAATTTCGTCGCCGGCCTCGTGGCGGAATGGCTACGCAGGGGACCGCAAGTCCTCGAATGGGGGGTTCGATTCCCTTCCGAGACCTCGGCTCGCTTAAGCCTGCGAGTTGCTCGCCTCAGCCGTATTTTCGATTGCGGCCTCGCCCCGCTTGCGCCGGGCCTCGTAGGCTTTCACGTGGGCGTAAGCGACGCGCAGCAGCGAACGACTGTCCGCCTTGGCGGCGCGGCGCAGGAGATCGCCGAGGATCGCCTCCGATTCGACCGGCTTTCCGCCTTCGATATCGCGCAGCATCGACGCGGTGATGGGCGAACTCGGGGTCGACAGCGTCGCCCGCACCCCCTCCAGGAACGGCCGCCGAGGGGGAAAGCCCTCGGACGCCGCAATGGCGGCGCATTCATCGAGAAGCCCGGCGCTGAGATCCGAGGCGCCGGCGGCGACGATGTCGCCGACCGCGGCGCGCATCAGGCAGGTGATGCCCGCGGCCGCGGCGATGAAGACCCATTTCTCCCACATGTCCTGCCGGATCGCGTCGCTGAGCCTTGCGTCGAAACCGGCGCCGGACATCGTCGAGGCGATCGCTTCGATCCGCGGCGATCGCGAGCCGTCGAGCTCGCCGAACGTCAGCGAGTGGAGGTCGTTGAGATGAACAATGCCGCCATCGGCGTCGAGCGTCGCCGAGATCACGCAAAGCCCGCCGAGCACATGGTCCGCGCCGAAGCGATCGGCGAGGACGTCGAGGTGCCGCATGCCGTTCAGGAGAGGCAGAATGGCCGTTCGCGGACCGACGGCCTTGGCGAAGGACGCCATCGCCGCTTCGAGATCGTAGGCCTTGAAGCTGAGGAGGACGAGGTCGAAGTTGTCCTGGAGCCCGTCTTCCGTGACGGTCGGCGGCGCCGGCATGCGAAAGTCGCCAACGGGACTTCGAATCGAGAGGCCGTGTTTCGCCAGCGACGCCGCGCGCCGCGGACGAACGAGAAACGTGACGTCGCGGCCCGCCTGCAATAGCCGCCCGCCGAAATAGCCGCCGACCGCGCCTGCCCCGACAACGAGAATCCTCATCGCGCTCGCCCCTTCATGACGCAACGCCCGCCGCGCGCCGCGGAACGACGAGCTTGGCGGTGAGAACCTGCACCACCTCGCCCTTCTGGTTGCGCGTTTCGCTCTTGAGCGTCGCCACCCCGCGGTTCGGCCGTGAACGGGACGGCGTGATCTCCATGACCTCGCTCGTCACCCGAAGCACGTCGCCCGGCCTTGTCGGATTCGGCCATGCGATCTCGCCGCCGGCGCCTACGACGCCGCCGGCGATCGGGGCGCCGCTGGTGACGTCATGGTGACCGCCGCCACGTGCCAGCCACTCGCCGCGAGGCCGCCAAAAAATGTGTCCTTAGCGGCGTCCTCGTCGAGGTGGAAAGGCTGCGGATCGAACTGACGAGCGAAGGCCTTGATCTGGTCCGCGTCGATCGCGTGCGTCCCGCTCACGAAGCGCTGTCCCAGGTAGAGCTCGTCGAGATAAAGGACGTCTGAATCCGTGCGGGTCACGATCCATGCTCCTCGAATGGCGCCTGCCTCTCGGTCCGCGGGACGGTCGGCGCGCGAGCCAAGTCTAAGGGCATCGCCGCCTCGCGCGCCAGCCCGCGAAAGCCGGCTCGCCCGCGTTCTAGATCGCGATCCCCTTCTCCTTCGCGAGCGCTTTCAACGAGACGTTCGGCCTTGCGCCGAGATGCTGGATGATTTCCGCCGCGGCGAGCGCGCCGAGGTGCCCGCATGTAGTCATGTCGGCGCCCCGCGCGAGGCCGGCGAGGAAGCCCGCGGCGAACATGTCCCCGGCGCCGGTCGTGTCGACGAGCTTGGCGATCGGGAAGGCGGGCGCCTCCCAGGTCGCCTCGCCTTCGACGACGATGCAGCCCTTCTCCGAGCGGGTGACGATGCCGAGCACGCCTTCGGCGCGCAGCGCGTCGAGCGCCTCGTCGAAATGCGGCGTCTCATAGAGCGACAAGATTTCGTCGGTGTTGGCGAAGATCGTGTCGACCGTCTTCGAGCGCATGAGGTCGATGAATTCGCCGCGGAAACGGTCGACGCAGAACGAATCCGACAAGGTCAGCGCCACCCTGCGCCCCGCCTCTCGCGCGATCGCGCCCGCCTTCTGGAAGGCGGATTTGGCCGCCGGGCGATCCCACATATAGCCTTCGAGATAGATGACCTTCGCCGCGCACACGAGCGCTTCGTCGACGTCGGGCGGCGAAAGATAGGTGCTCGCGCCGAGATAGGTGTTCATCGTGCGCTCGCCGTCCGGCGTCACATAGATGAAACAGCGTCCAGTCGCGGGACCGTGCGCTGCAGGCGGGGTCGAGAAGGCGACGCCGGTCGATCGGATGTCGACGATGAACGTATCGCCGAGCGGATCGTGCTTCACCTTGCCGATATAGGCGGCGCCGACGCCGAACGAGGCGACGCCGACAATGGTGTTGGCGGCCGAACCGCCGGAAACAATTCGCGGATCGACCCGGGCGGCGTAGAGCGCCTCGGCGCGATCCTCGTCGATGAGGGTCATCGCGCCCTTCACCATGTCCTGGGCCTCGAGATAGGCGTCGTCCGCAAGACTGAGAATGTCGACCAGCGAATTGCCCAGTCCCAGAACCTCGACCGCCATGCTCATCGCGCCCCGCATGTTTCGCTGGGCCGTTTCGCACCGGCGCGAGGCGAGGTCAATCGGGAGAACAGACGCTGGCGGCTGTAGCCGTGCTCGATAGCCCGTCGAAAGACGGGCATCCTTCCGGACGCCCTATGGAGCGCGGCCCGCGGTCAGCGACCGCGGACAAGCCGGCGTAGGTAGAGGCAGAATCTACGCCTTCAGCCCAAGCCGGCGCGCGATCATGGTGTCGACCATGCGCTTCGGCAGCGTCGTGGTCATCATGTCCTGCATCGGACTCGGCGTCAGCGTGTACCGGGTCTTCGGCTTCATAACGGTCAGCGCGGTCTTCACCGCTTCGCCTATCCTTTCCGGCGGGAGGCCCTGCTTGCCCATGGAAACCATGGCGCGCTTCAATCGGTTGAGCGCAGGCGCGTAGGGGGTGTTGGCGAATGGCGTGACGTCGACGGCGTCGGCCTTCTCCCAGATGGGCGTCGCCACCGTGCCCGGCGCGACGATGATCACGTCGATGCCGAAGATCATCAGTTCGCGGCGCAGCGACTCCGACATCCCTTCGAGCCCGAATTTCGAGGCGCAATAGGCGCCGAGGAATGGCATGGCGTTTTTTCCGCCGACGGAGGAGATCATCACGATGCGACCGGGCGCGCCCTTGCGCGAGCGGTCGGCGCCAAGCAGCGGCGCGAACGCCTGGGTGACGATCAGGGCGCCGGCGAGGTTGACCGCGATCTGTCGCTCGAAATCCTCGATCTTGAGGCTGAGCAGCGGTCCGGGCACGGCGACGCCGGCATTGTTGACGAGGCCGGCCAGCGTCTCGCCTGCAAGCGCTGCTTCGACTTGCTTCGCGCCCGTGGCCACCGCCGTCTCGTCGGTCACATCGAAGATCAGCGGCGTGAAGGTCGCGCCGAACTCCTTCGTGAGCCGCTCGGCGTCAGCCTGCTTGCGTACGCTGCCGAAGACGCGGAATCCGCTGGCGACAAGGACTTTGACGCAGCCCCAGCCGATGCCGGTGGACGCGCCCGTGACGACGACCATTTTCATTCGAAGGGTCCCTTATGCAGGTTTGCCGAGAGCCATAGTAGCGCGACGACCGAGGGCGGTCCCCTTGAGACCCGCCGGTCGAAACAACATTTTGCTCGCCCGCGGCGTTTGCCTGACGTTTCGGGCCGACCCGCCTTACGTCCGTCTCTTTGATGCTGAAATCTGATCGGTCACCGGTCGCGACGAGGCTCGTAAAACCGAACGCAGAGGCGGCGAAGGAAAGGAGGGAGCAATGGCCGAAGATCAAGCGGAGCCAGTCGGCCCCGATCTGGCGCAGGGAATTTCGCTCGCCGAACTCGCCGACGGCGGCAAGCTCATCGGCCGGCCATGTCGGCGACGAGCCGGTGTTGCTGGCGCGTCAGGGAGCCGACGTATTCGCGATCGGCGCGCATTGCACCCACTATGGCGGTCCCCTTGTCGAAGGGCTCATTGTCGATGACACAGTGCGATGTCCCTGGCATCACGCGTGCTTCGACCTTCGGACTGGCGAGGCCCTGCACGCGCCGGCCTTCAGTCCTGTCGATTCATGGGTTGTGGAGCATCGCGACGGCAAAATTTTCCTGCACGAGAAGCGCATTCAGACGAGAGCGCAAAGCCGCGCCAAGCCGGGCGCGCCGAACAAAATCGTGATCGTCGGCGGCGGGGGCGCCGGGTTCGCCGCCGCGGAGATCCTCCGGCGGCGGCAATACCAGGGCGAAATCGTCATGCTGAGCAGCGACGACGCCCCGCCGGTCGACCGGCCGAATCTTTCCAAGGACTATCTCGCCGGCAACGCGCCGGAGGACTGGGTCCCCCTTCGCGCGGACAACTTCTATTCCGACAACGCGATCGACCTTCGCCTGGGCGCGACCGTCGCCGGCATTGACGTCGGCGCGCGCGAAATCGCGCTCGCCGGCGGCGACAAAATTCCGTTCGATCGACTGCTTCTGGCGACAGGCGCCGAACCGGTGCGCCCGTCGATTCCGGGCGCAAGGCCGTCCGACGTGCTGGTGCTGCGCTCGCTCGGCGACTGCCGGACCATCATCGAACGCGCCAAGGCGGCGCGGCGGGCGGTGGTGCTCGGCGCCAGCTTCATCGGGCTCGAGGTAGCGGCTTCCCTGCGCGCTCGAAACATCGAAGTCCATGTCGCAGCCCCGGACGAGCGTCCGATGGAGCGCATTTTGGGGCCTGAAATGGGCGCGTTCATTCGTGCTCTGCATGAGGAGCATGGCGTCGTCTTCCATCTCGGCAACACCGCGAGCGCGGTGGAAGGTGGAAAGGTGAAACTTTCAGGCGGAAGCGTCATCGAGGCGGATTTTATCGTCGCAGGGACCGGCGTGCGCCCGCGGGTCGAGCTGGCCGAGAGGGCGGGCCTCAGGGTCGATCGCGGCGTCGTCGTCGACGCTTATCTCGAGACGAGCGCGCAGGGAATTTTTGCCGCCGGCGACATAGCGCGCTGGCCGGATCCGCTGAGCAGCGAGGCCATTCGCGTCGAACATTGGGTCGTGGCGGAGCGCCAGGGACAGATCGCCGCGCTCAACATGCTGGGAGGCCGCGAGAAATTCGCTGCCGTCCCGTTCTTCTGGAGCCAGCACTACGACGTTCCCATCAATTGTGTCGGTCACGCCGAGACATGGGACGAACTCGCCGTCGAGGGAGACATTGCCGGCAAGGACTGCCTCGTCCGGTTCAAGCGCGGGGGGCGCACGTTCGCCGTGGCTTCCATTTTCCGGGATATCCAGAGCCTCGAAGCCGAGGTGAGTCTCGAACGGGACGCGGCGCGTTAGCCGGCCGCCGCCCCTTGTGCGGCTCCCTCGGCTTTGCGCTCTTAAGCGTGCCGTGCGTTGTCACCGTCACGATGGCGAGCTGGGCGCTCGTCGAAAGCGGGAGCTCGCCTTATTCGCGGGCGTGAGTGGCGGACGTGATCGCTAGCGCGACGGAGGCTTCGCCGCGGCTCTCGTATCAAGCAGATCGATGATCTCCTGCGTCGTCCCGGTTTCGCCCAGCCTCGGGAAGATGCGCGTGATGCTGTTCGTGTGAGCCTCGGCGCTGCGGTCGGTCATGGCGTCGACGGCAAGCGCCACGTTGTATCCGAGCTCGTGCGCCTGGCGGGCGGTCGACTCGACGCCGGCGCTGGTGGCGATTCCGGCGATCACCACCTCAGTGACGCCGAGGCCCTTGAGATGCTCCTGGAGGCCCGTGCCTGTGAATGCGCCCCAGGTTCGCTTGGTGACCGTGTGATCTTGCGGCTGGCGGTTGAGTTCGGGGACGAGTTCCGTCCAATCGGCGGGAAACGCAGCGAGATTCGGCGCCTGCTCCGTTCGGCCCGGCGCTAAACGGTCGACGTTGACAAGGACGACGGGGAGCCCATGGCGGCGGAACGCGTCCGCCAGC
>Ga0116216_10001279_pt1 | contig 17578 bp, 13 predicted proteins | sample Sb_taG_11_FD_89696 | JGI IMG/M metagenome (GOLD analysis project Ga0116216, IMG submission 89696) | Peat soil microbial communities from Weissenstadt, Germany - Sb_50d_3_AS metaG | ecosystem: Environmental > Terrestrial > Soil > Wetlands > Peat | place: Germany: Weissenstadt | collected 2010-09-21
GTCAACGCTGTTGACCCATTCGACGTTAGAGTATATCAGTCCGGTTGCGTTTGAATACGCAACCTCGTTACACATGAACGAATCTCCTCCTTTGGAGACTCCATTTTTTCGGGTCAATTCCAAATGCCTCCTTGCTCACTTCAGGCGAGCCCGGCGCAACGACCTGCAGAGAACGCGCAAGCGAGCATGATGCTCACTGTTCACTTGGTCTGACCAAGATGCGTCCTCGCGTCTGCCCACCCAACATAGCCTGTGTCACCCGCGGGATGTCCTCCAGGGAGACTTCGGATGCAATCGTATCCACAAGGTTCAGGAGCGTTGCTTCACGGGTCATCTCTTCCCACAGCTCCCGGCGGACTGGGAGCGGAGTCGATGGCATATCGATGCCGAGCACCTTGATTCCCCGCAGGATCAACGGAAACACGGTCGCCCGAAACGCTGCCCCTCCGGCGACTCCGATGGCCGCAATTGCTCCGCCTTGTTTCGTCGTCCGCATCAGATAGGCCAGGGTCGCACCACCCACGGTGTCGATGCTCCCGGCCCACCGCTCTGCTTCGAGTGGTCGATTGCTTTCGGCTGAGGTTTCCTCGCGACTCAGGATCTCGCTTGCCCCAAGTTGTCTCAGATAGTCAGAGGCGTCAGGTTTGCCCGTGCTGGCGGCCACCGTGTAGCCTCGCCTCGACAACAGGCTGACGGCCAGGCTTCCAATACCTCCGGTGGCACCTGTGACGAGGACTGGACCCCTTTGGGGTGCCAGATCATTCTTTTCGAGCTGGCGCAACCCCATCGCTACTGGCGCACCTGCCGAAAGCACGAGGGCTTGCTTGAAGCCAAGTCCCGCAGGAAGGGGAAAGAGAAAATCGCCTGGCACACGGGCATACTCGCTGTAGCCCCCATGGCGGGAAACCCCCTGAGTGCTGCCAAAATCAGAGGCCAGCACTGCATCGCCTGGCTGGAAACGGGGATCGGTCGACTCGACGACCACTCCAGCGAGCTCTAAGCCGGGTACCAGCGGATAGGTCCGTGCCACTCTGCCATCGGGACTACAGACGAGCGCATCTTTGTAGTTCACTGGAGAGTACGCCACCTGGATGAGTACTTCACCCGGGGGTAAATCACGCTGATTCAACCATTGGATGCCCATCGTGAAACCATCATCGGTTTGATTAACGACAAATGCTTGGAAAGGCGCTGTCATAGCTCTCCCTCGTTTCTCTTGTTCGCTCTGCCACGGTTGCTCTACAACCATGATTTACAGGGACAATCACGGTTTCCGTCCACTCACCAGGAACGTGAGATCGGGCAGAAAGGGCTGCATCGCCACATCTACGAAGCCCGCCTCTTGCATGGCTGCCACAATTTCATCAATGGTGTAGGCGTGTGTTTGGGCCGAAACGGAGAGTTCACCGAACAGCATTAGAGCGGCGTTGTGTGGGCCACTACGATCGGCATAGAGAGCAAAATCATGAATCAGCAGACAGCCCCCTCCTGGTAGATAGGACAGCGAGCGAGTAAGGAGTCCTCGGAGTGTCTGGGGCTCATAGCAACTGATGATATATGACAACAGGATCAGGTCCGCTTTTGGAGGCCATGTGTCGCTTCGCAAATCACCACTCGCACAGGTGATTCTGCCCATGAGTCCAGCTTCCTGGATGATCTTCTCGGTCACCACAATCACTTGTGGCAAGTCGAGCACGACTGCTGATAATCCTGGGTAGCGTTTGACGGCCTCAATCGCGAATGCCCCGGAGCCTCCGCCCAGGTCAAGCAGGGAGGAAAAGCCTGACAAGTCTTGGGAGCGTGCGAGCAACGAGGCTGGAGCCAGTGATCCACCGTGTTGCCCGCGAATAAACTCCTCGGTCGCTTCAGCGCTATCCAGGTAATGGGTGTAATCCTGAGCGCCAGGGAGTTCACCGCACAGCAGGGAGCGCACGAGCGGCACCCGATTATACCCCAGGGAGCTTACCTGTCGCAGGTAGTAGTCCCCGACATAGGTCCGGGCAGTCTGCACCAGAAAACGCTGGGCAGCAGGGCTGTTGTGGTAGCGTTCGCCATCCCACGTCAGGAGCTTGAGCGCCAGGCAGGTGGAGACTAACACGCTCAGTGGCCCTGCGGGAGCATGCAGCTTCATCGCCAGGTCATCGAGCCCACAGGGCTCATCAGACAAGGCAGTAAACAGGCCAAGTTCTAAAGCGGCGAATAACGCTTGAGAACCCATGAAGCCGTAGGCAATCGCGGAAATAGCACTGATCGCATCACTGCTCTCTGCATGCATCGGTTGAGCACTCGATGGGTTTCCCTGTGACATGTCTCCCTTCTTTCTAAGGCACTCTCGGCCTTCTGGCTGTTGCCGATGCCGCTCGCGATGCAGGAGATGAATGCATGGCTAAAGCGTCGGCGTCAGCTTCCCACTATAGCATGTCCATGTCTAGATGTGTACAGGATATTTGGCCTGAAATCCTGATTATATGTTCCCTTTGAGTAAAAGGATAGACATGACTGGATAATCAAAACTGGTCTCTCAGGTATCGTTGTGGATGGTGCGGGTCAATCCGTACGGTCACAAACGCTCCTTCTCTTAATGGTAAATGGCCGCTCAATCCCTCAAACACATAGGTTCTTCCCGACCGCGGATCCGTCCACTTCGCGGTGACGAATGTGTGCCCGCCCTTTGCTGAACCGGCCTGTGTCACGAGAGCCGTCACTGGTCTTCCATGTTGTCTGAGCCAGGTAAACGTATAGCACTGGTACAGTATCCACACGATAATCAACATGACGGTACAGGCAGCTAATAGTGCATCGATCAATAGTACTGGATCCATTTCAACTTCTCCTCCTGCTAGAGAAAGGCAGAAGTCTGGAGCGGGTTCTCCAGGTTGCAAGCGTTTGCCTATGACCGTCAGTTGCTCAGCGTCTGCGAATGCTTCACTCAGGCGTTCTTCCACGATGGTTTGCTCCCCGCTTTCGAGGGTCTTCTCTTCAAACGATCAGCACGTTGCCAGTGATACCTATCTACGATCCCATTCTATGCTCTTCGAGACAGGCAGAAGCTTCCCACCTTGGAGGCCTTCTACCTGCCGCTCAAGACCGCGTTGAGAGCAGGATGGTTGACCAAACGGTCGTTCCCAACTTCTGCTACTCGACAGGGAACCCTTGCTTGCTCCATTCATTGAATCCGCCAGCCATGTTCACCACGTCTGTGTAACCCATCTTCCTGAGGGTCTCTGCAGCCAGCATGGAGCGTCCACCCGATGCGCACGCGACGATGATGCGAGCCTCGCGCCTGGTCGTGAGTTCTGGTTTGGCGTAGGGAGTGGTCGGATCGGCATACCACTCCAGCATGCCACGTGGGGCCAGCACCGCTCCTGGAATATGGCTCTTCTCCCACTCGGCGGGTTCTCTGACATCAAGCACTAGGCCGGCTTGACCCTGATCCAGTTCCTCCTTTGCTTGAGCAACCGTGATCTCTGCAATGGTTTGCCGTGCTTCGGCGACGATCTGGCTGGCGCTCTTCGATTGTTCGGTGTTTTGTGTGGGCATGGTTCGTTTCCTTTCTTTCTGACACTCGAAGCTCACCATGATGGCAAGTTTCACTTTCTGCTCATAAGTCTAGCGTGTGATGGCTGAAAAGACGCCGTCAGAATTGAGGGTTTCTCGCATGGAGCAGGAAGCGCGAGGAACGAAAGAGGCCCGTTAGAATTGAGGGGGAAGCTCCGACGGAGAAAGAGGGCGCCACTACATGGACGAGTACAGAGAGCCAGGCGATGGCCGGCACAGCCGAAGGCTCACACTCACACCAGGTGGTGTTCCACCGCGTGGCGCGTCGCAGCGGCTCGAGAGGTGACACCCAGCTTGCTGTAGATCGAACGCACGTGAAAATTGACCGTGACCGTGCTGATGACGAGTTGCTCGGCAATCTGCGCGCTGGTCAAACCCTGAGCGAGCAGCCGTAACACCTCCAGCTCACGAGCCGTCAGTCCTTCGGGATGAGTGAGTGCTGGTTTCACTGGTGGAATCGAGGACGCTGCTGTGAGGAGTGGCTGAGGGTGCGTAACCGATCCCTTAGCGGCGAGGGCTTGCTCCGGAGTCATCGCATGCCCCTCGGTCCACGCGGTAGCGAAGACCTGCTCGCCAAGACGCATGCGGACAGCTGCCACTGCTCGTTCATAGCCCGCACGTTCGATAGGTGGCATAGGAGCACCAATCGTCTCACGCAAGACCGCCGCTGCTGCCCAGAGCCGTGTCGCCCGCACAGGCTCTCCTTGTGTCATGACCACCCCCGCCAACCCTTCCAGACCCAGGGCAATCAACACCTTGTCACCAATCTCTATTACTACATCAAGGCTCTCTTGATACAGACTGCGTGCGGTTAACTGGTCTTGCTCCGTCTCGGCCACCTTCGCCAGGACGGTAAGCGCCTGGCTCATAAACCAACGATGCCCAATCTCACGGCAGAGCTGCACGCTCACGTTCTCGAGAGAGCGTGCTGTCGTCATATCGCCTCGCTGTAGAGCCACCTGCCCTAGGAGCATTGACGCTGCGGCAACTCCCCATTTATCTCCTACCTCTCTGAAGAGCTCGAGACTTTCTTTGAGCATCGGATGTACCATCTCCGCGTCGTCTTGGGAGGCAAGGAGCATCAATGCATAATCACAGAGCGCAAAGGCGGTGCCTCTCTTGTTTCCGAGCTCCCTTTGCCTGGCCACGCTCTCCTCGAACAAGAGTCGTCCTTCAGCATAGTTGCCCTGTCTGCCTGCAATGATCCCCAGGTACATGAGCGACCAGGCGATGAAACTCTTGTCGTCGACCTGCCTGAAGAGTGCCAGTGTCTGCTCCATCAGTGCGCGTGCTGGGGCAAGGTCACCCCTCAGCCAGCCAATCCATCCCAGGAGATAGAGGGTGCGTGCGGTGTTCCAGGTGTCTGCAAGCTGCTGGCATAACGGGAGGCTCTCCTGGCAGACCGCCTCGACCCGGTCATAGTCGTCCTGGATGACAGCCACATGCCCTATCGCGATGAGTACCTTGACGTGCGCTGCCGACACGATCCCCACGCTCCCTGCTAAGACCAATTCCAGAAAGGGCCGTCCTTCGCTCACGTATCCACGCACTTGCCAGAACCGTCGTAGGGCTCCTGCCAGGCGCAAAGCCAGTTCCCAGTCGTGGCTTGCCTCCCCTCGCTCAAGCGACCACGCCATGGCCGCTCGCACATTGTCATGTTCTTGCTCTAATCGCTCTGACCACACCGCTTGTTTGGAACTTTCCCACTCAGGCTCCGCTTGCTCTACAAGTCCCAGATAGTAGCTAGCGTGGGCCTGTCGAACGGTCTCCAGCTCTCCACTCTCAGCAAGAGCCTCCTGACCATACTCCCGGAGTGTCTCCAACATCATCAGGCGCTTCTCGCCCTGCCGCTGTTGCATGTGCTGCAGCAAGCTCTTGTCAAGCAGTGAAGCCACTCCTTCCAACGCGTTGTACACTTCATCATCAAGAACGGTCAAGAGCACCTCTATCGCTTCCAATGTGCAACCACCGGCAAAGATCGAGAGTAGCCGGAAGAGGCGCTGCTCCTCTTTATTGAGGAGGGAATACGACCAGGCAAGCGTGTTGCGCAAGGCCCTCTGGCGCAGAGGAAGATCGCGTGCGCCTCCGGTCAAGACATGCAGCCGATGATCGAGTCTTTCGAGCAGTGCTTGCGGTGCGAGCAGCTTGACACGGGCCGCCGCCAGTTCGATGGCCAGCGGCAACCCATCGAGTCGCAGACAGATCTCGGCAATGACCGCCGCATTGTCGGCCGTTACGTCAAAATCGGATGTGATGGCCTCTGCCCTTTGAACGAACAGGTTCACTGCTGCCACATGCGCGAGGTATTGTTCATCTGAGAGGTGCCTGGGATCCGGCAAGGCGAGGGGTGGAACGGCGTATTGATGTTCGGCACGCAGGCGCAAGACCTCTCGGCTCGTGACAAGAATCTTCAGCTCGGGGCAGGCTTCCAACAGTTCTGTCAGTTCAGGTGCCTCTGATACCAGGTGTTCAAAGTTGTCCAGGAGCAAGAGTTGGTGCTTGTCACGCTGGGAGGATGTGAGCAGGTCGAGTACCGATTGGGAAGCACTCTCAGTCAGTCCAAGTGTGTGAGCGATGGTTGGCATGACCAAGGCAGGGTCACTAATAGGCGCGAGGAAAACCACATGCACTCCATCGGCGAAGTCACCTCCCAGTTCTCGAGCCACTTCAAGCGCAAGACGCGTTTTACCCACACCAGCCGTCCCTGTAAGCGTGAGCAGGCGCATATCTGGACGTGAAAGCAGTTCTTTAATCGCGTGTATCTCATGCTCACGACCTATCAGCCCATTGAGCAACACAGGAAGGTTGTTAGGATGGTCATCAAGGTTCGAAGAAAGTTGCATTGAGAATTCCCTTACCTTTTTGTCAAAAGGCATGCTCTCACACAATACTGCGAATATCTTCCATTATAATACTTTCACACGCCGCGAGAAAGTGTATTGAGGAATTTTTCCTCCCACAGGTCTGAACGCTTTTAATTATTCCATCAGTTGACGATTGTGCAGAAGAAGTAACAGTATATATACGTTGAGATGAATGGGTTTTTTCGGATTGATTCTGTTGCCTTTAAACAATGTTCCACCAATGAGTGGGTGCTAGCTATTCAACAGTAGTAGGGATGGGTGTGAGGTGGGGAATGGACGCAGTCTTGGGGACTGTGTGTAGGGCTCTTTGCACTGTCCTGCTGCGCCGTCATGATGCAAGGTGAGGGCGCTTGCGTTGTCCTTCGATGTGGATGCCATGTGGCGGCGTGTGTCGTATCTCCGTCATGATGAAAGATGGTGTGTTTACGCTGTCCCGGTGCTTCGTGAACATTTCTTATTCAGCATTCAATCGTTGGTGAAATGTACGTGGAAGAAATGAAGTATGTCAATAGAATTTCTGGCAGAGGAATAAAAACAACGCAATGGACATGATAGAGGAGAACATTCGCCACTCGCACATCACACATGAACCAAGCGTACAACTCTTCACGATTGTACGCTCAGATAGCAGATTCGTGTTCTCTAGCAACATCTGCTTCCGTTAAGCGGCGCTTTTCACATCTCTCTTCTCGCCTGCCTGCTGCCACGCTGCCTGCACGCATTGCTTGAGCAACATCACATTCGTAAGCGGTCCAACGCCACCTGGTACAGGGGTGATCGCCCCCGCTACTTCACGCACGGAGGCAAAATCGACGTCGCCCACAATGCCACCATCGGACAATGCGTTGATGCCAACGTCTATGATGATTGCTCCAGGCTTGACCATCTCAGCCGTTACCATCCCAGGCTGGCCAGCGGCCGCTACCAGCACATCTGCCTGGCGCGTCAACGCAGCTAGATTCGCCGTGTGTGAATGGCACATCGTCACCGTCGCGTGTTGCTGTAGCAGCAGCAAAGCCAATGGCTTTCCCACCACGTTGCTGCGACTGATGACCACCACATGCCTTCCTTCGAGCGATGTCTGCGTTCGTGCAAGTAGCTCCATCACTGCTGCTGCTGTCGCAGTCAGGAAACCGGGCAGTCCAAGGTAGAGATTCGCTGCGCTCTGTGGACCGATGCCATCGATATCCTTGCTGGGAGCAATCGTCGCAGCGACCATGGTGTGCGAGAGTTGCGCCGGTAGTGGCATCTGCACCAGCAGACCGTGTACGGCTCGATCATGGTTCAACTGTAAAAGCGTCGCCCGCAATGCATCACCTGACGTATGCATTGGTAGGTGTTCGAGGCGAACAGTAATGCCCACTTCCTCGGCCAAGCGTAGAATCGCTTTGCTATACACATGAGATGCTGCGTCACCATCGACGCGCACAATTGCCAGAGAAGGCGCCCGTCCCTGTTGCTCCACAAAGTGTCTCACATCGGACCGTACCTGTTCTTGGATCTCTTCGCTCATGGCTCGTCCATCCAGAATCTTGGCCATCCCGCTGCTCTTGCACCCGAAGTCACCATTGCACCGCTCGCGAGTAGGCAGATTCCCTTTGTACACAAAGTGCTTGCGCGCCAGGTGATAGCTTTGATCTGCGCCAAAGAAATTCAGCCACATCTGCTGCAATTCTTCTTCCCGATAGGCGTGCAACGGTTTTCTTCCTTCATCGTGTTCACTGCTGTGGCGCTTTTCCTCAAGCATGCACTCGTAGCGATTGCAGCTGGCTAGCCCTTCTGCCAACTTTCGGATGTGCTCACGAAAACTGGCTGCATCGTCTCCAAAGGCATCATCTAGTAACCCGATCCGTTGCGCGGCCCTGGTGCTCATCGGCAGCAGCGCCTCAGTCAGTTCTCGCGCTTTTGCTGCTCCGACTCGTTTCGGTAAGAGGTAGGTCCAGTATTCCGAGCCATAGAGTTTGCCCATGCCTTTATAATGTGGATTGAGCACAATGCCTGCTCTCCCATAGACACAATCTGCCGCCAGTGCCAGCATGACACCCCCCGCTGCTGCATTCCCTTGCAAAGCAGAGATCACCAGGTGGGAGTCGGTCGTGAGAATATCCCGCACTAGATCATCCATGGCCTGAATATTACGCCAGGATTCGTACGCCGGATCATCTGCCGCTTCGATCACGTTCAGATGAATACCATTGGACCAGAAGTCTGTCCCACCCATCAGCACAATTACTTTTGTTGGTCGCCTGCGGATACGCAGGAACGCTTCTCGCAGCCGTTTGCACTGTGCGGTGCTCATGGCCCCGTTGTAAAAGTCAAAATGCAGGTACCCGACCTCCTGTCTTTCCTCGTACCAGATCTCACGATAGGTTCGTCCATGGTAGAGAAAATCCATGGCTACAGGGATTTCCGGGACATAGCTCAGGCGGTCGCCAAGCACCTGCGCTGCCGGTAACTTGAAAGACGGCTCTCCGTCGGGGCCTTTTTGCTTCAAATGCGTAATCCAGATGGAGCCATCACCCGTTGCGCGACAGATCGCTCCATAGCGCGTGCCAAGGATCTTCCCCGGTGTCCCTCTGAGCACATCGTCTTCGTGCGCGCCATACAGGTAGCACGGCATGCCCAGTACTGTATCTAAAACGCCCGGAAAGCTATCAGCGCAGTGAATCTTCCTGAGGATACTTGCAGTGGATTCGTGCCAGTCAATCGCCCGGTCAGCTTGCTTCATTGAGGCTTGCCAGCAGCCTTTGACATCTTGCCTGCTATAATCCAGCGGCTCTGGTACAAAGGTCTTGCTCTCAAATTTATATATGGCCTCCAGGAGTGCTTCTATAGCTGCTTCCGTGACTTCGTGCCGGTAGAGATCACTTTTGCTCACATCTTTCATGGCAAAGATGCGCGAGGCCCAGATCGCACCCGCATCCATTTCAGCGTCTGCTTGTAGGACGGTCACGCCCCATTCCTCGTGCCCATTGAGGATGGCCCAGTCTAATGATGACGGTCCCCGATCTCCTTTGATGCCTGGATGGACAATCAGACAGGTATAGTGTTGCCAGATGGAAGCAGGAATGACGGCTTTCAACATCGGAGCCACAATCAGATCCGGGTGTTCACGCTCGACCGCTTCGAGCATCACCTCTGAACATCCGGCAATCACCACGCTCACCCGATGCCCGCGATCAACCAGCTCCACAAACGCGCGCTGACTCAAGCTATTATGGGCAGTCGTTAAGAAGAGTATGTTCATTGGATATCACTTTCTATGCTTTTTCTCTGGTTAGACGCCCGCAGAGATGGTTTTTTACGTGCACATTTCCAGCTAAAGAAGGAAGGACCTAGCAACTCCCCATGACTCTCATGCACCGCGCTCTCGTCTGGAAAGGAGCCTTGTCCAGGCAAGCGCGTGCGCGCTGGCGGAGGACAAGCTCCACAGATAGGCTTGATCATGATCGCCTCCTGCACCCAGTTCGATTTCCAGACGCCTCACTTCGTACCAATTGACGCGATATTTGTCCCAGAGCTGATCGACGGTAAGAGCGGTGGAGAGCAAACCCTGATTTTCTCGCCTGAGCATCCCCTCCAACTGCTCGGGCGAGGTGGAGAGAAACACGCGCAGATGCTCCCTGGGTACACAGTGGTAGAGGCGGAGCCACCCCAGTACTCGCTCAAGCGAGGTAAATGGGCTTGACTTCCAGCACCACATGGTTGATTGGCTGTCCCGTAAGGCCATGCGATAGTAGATCATGTCACATCTTCATCCTTTCTGCTCACAAGTCTAGCGTAGTGGGGCTGAAAAGACGCCGTCAGAACTGAGTGTTTCTTGACAAGGAAAGCAAGTTAAGGGTATGAAGCATACCCGTTAGAATTGAGGGGGAAGCTTTGAGAGGCGAAGGACACATCGAGAATGGTTTTCACATAATGTACATAAGAAGCGGAATTATGGTAGGGGCCTATCATTCTGATGAACGATGAGCTACTTGTACTACCCTGTCAAGCTTGATTTGATTCTGAGCATTGGGGGACCTCACTTGCGAATGTCATGTCCTCAATCATCGATTGAAGCTTGATGGAAAGCAGTTTAACAACAAAGGGGAGTCTCACACCAGGTGGTGCTCTAAAGCGTAGCGGGTGGCTGCGGCTCGAGAAGTGACTCCTAGTTTGCTGTAGATCGAGCGCACGTGGAAATTGACGGTGACCACGCTGATGACGAGTTGCTCGGCAATTTGCGCGCTGGTCAAGCCCTGTGCGAGCAGATGCAGCACTTCGACTTCGCGAGCGGTCAGACCATCGGGAGAGGCAGCTGCTGACCTGGCAGCTGGAGTTTGCGTGGGTAGCATCGGCTGGCCCTCAGCGGCAAGAGCCTGCTCTGGCGTCATGGTGCGGCCTTCTGCCCAGGCGGCGACAAAGGCTTTCTCTCCCAGCTGGGTGCGTGCGGCAGCCACCGAGCGCTCATAATCAGCACGGTAAACGGGCGGTAACGGAGCGCCAATGTGCTGCCGTAAGGCTTCTGCCGCTCCCCACATCTGTGCTGCCAATGCTGGCTGTCCCTGTCTCACGGCCACATCTGCCAGCCCTTCAAGAACAGAGGCAAAATTGTTATTGCCTATCTGCCTGTAAAGCGCCAGACTCTCTTTATAGAGACTAACCGCAGCAACATAGTTGCTCTGCACAGTCTCCACCCTCGCTAAAGTGGAAAGCGACAGGGCAGTGTGCCATCGATCACCCAACTCTTTGTAGAGTGCCACACTCTCTTCGAGGAGCGGGCGTGCTCGAACAAAATCCCGCTCTTGGTGAGCTACCAGTCCTGCGAGGTAAAACCAGCAGGCGATTCCTCCATTCTTTTGGCTTATCTGCTTCCAGAGCGTCAGACTCTCTTCCAGCAGCAAACCTATCCTTTCCTGGTCATCGAGAGTCACAAAGAGCGTCATTGCCAATTGGTTGAGCGAGGCGGCGATGCCAGACGTGATCCCCAATTCTCTGAAAACTGTCAAACATTCCTCGTACATGGACCGCGCTCTAGAATACTCGCCTTGTTCTAGACAAACCCAGGCCAGGTCATGAAGTCCACTAGCATATCGCCAATTATCGCCCATCTCTCTGGCAAGTGAAACAACCTCCTCTATCAAGGGGCGGGCAGCGACAAAGTCGTTTTGTATCCTGGCAAGGTGTCCCCTAATTTCCAGCGCATCTGTGATGCCAACTGTATCGCCGAGTTCTCGGCTCAGCACCAAGCTCTCCTCGCAAAACGTCGCTGCCTTGTGAAGATCGTCTTGATTGAGTGCCAAATAAGCAGCAGTCCTGAGTGCCTTTGACCGGACCAATACCGATACGCCCTGACTTGCGACCAGTGCTTGCTCGAGGAAGGCCCGCCCTTCATTGTAATACCCATGCAGGATCCAGAGCGGCTCCAACGCTACACACAATCGCAAAGCTAGTTCCATGCTCTGCCCGGCTTTCCTTTGCTCCAACAACCAGTGTAGTGCTGCCCGTAGATTATCATGCTCCCGCTCTAAACGCTCTAACCACATCGTTTCCTGTGTACCTAGCAGATTCGGCTCCGCTTCCTCTGCAAGTCGCAGGTAGTATTCGGCATGGGCTCGTCTTGTTGCCTCTTCTTCACCATGCATTGCCAGATACTCTAACCCGTATTCACGGAGCGTTTCCAGCATGAGGAGGCGTGGTACTTCTCCCCCCCGTTCTGTTGCTTGCAAGAAGCTCTTGTCAATGAGCGAGGAGACAACCTGCAAGACAGGAAGCGTTCCGTCATCAAGTGTAATGGACACTGCTTCCACCGCTGCAAGCTGGCACCCACCCACGAAGACTGCGAGCCGCCGGAAGAGCCGTTGTTCCTCTTCGGTTAGCAGATCATAACTCCAGGTGATAGTGTTCAGTAGAGTCTGTTGTCGCTCGGGAAGATCGCGTACGCCTCCTGTCAAGAGCTGGAAGCGGTTTCCCAGCCGCGTCAAGAGAGCCGACACCGAAAGCAGCTTGACACGTGCTGCTGCCAGTTCGATGGTTAGGGGCAAGCCTTCGAGTCGCATGCAGATCTCGGCGATGGTCGCTGAATTGTCCGCCGTCAACTGAAAATCGAATCGGATGGCCTGTGCCCGTTGGAGGAACAGGTTTACCGCTGGCACCTGCGCGAGTGATTCGGCATCTGGCAGATGCTTGGGATCGGGGAGCGTGAGAGGCGGAACCGTGAATTGGTGTTCACCACGCAGGCGTAACACCTCGCGGCTCGTGACCAGGAGCTTGAGATCCGGGCAGGCTTCCAACAACTCTACAAGCAGTGTCGCTGCCCCCATGACGTGCTCAAAGTTGTCCAGGAACAGGAGCCGCTGCTTGTCGCGCTGGGAGGTCTTGAGCAGCTCTAGCACCGGCTGGGATTCGCTCTCAATGAGTCCCAAGCTGTGAGCGATCGTCGGAATCACGAAGGCGGGATCGCTCAAGGGGGCCAGGGAGACCACGTGCACCCCATCAGCAAAGTCATGCACCAGTTCCCGCGCAACCTCAAACGCGAGGCGTGTCTTTCCCACACCTGCCGTGCCAGTAAGGGTGAGCAGGCGCACGTCTGGGCGCAAGAGCGACGCGTGGAGAGCCTTCACCTCGTGCTCACGGCCAATCAGCGACGTGAGGGAGACCGGGAGGGCATGCGTGACAAGTTGGGAAGTGTCACCTGCAGGGGGCTCCGGAAAGACGAGGATGTTGTCCTGCATGGGCTCTCTCTCCTCTCATGTCCAGGCAATGGTCTCAACCGCCTGTTGCAAATCGTGCTTCGTGCCTTGAATATACAATTTGGTCGTGTCGAGCGAGTCATGTCCCATGATTTGCGCCAGTCGGTGCAGCGGGACGGACTCAGCCATCCGATAGCCGAAACGGTGGCGCAAATCGTGGGGCCTGACGTCGAGGAGCTTTGCTATGTGCGCATATTTTTTGACGATATAGCCCAGAGCGCGTTCTGACAAGGCCTCTTTCGTCTTGCCTGATGGAAACAGGAAGACAGCATCAGGCGGAAGGGTTGGAAGATACTCCTCGAGCATTTTGCGAGCCGTCGCATTGAGCGGCACCTCGCGATATGTGTTGCGTTTCCCCATGATTTCGAGCAAACCACTGCGCTTGCCCAGTTTCACCTGGTCCCGCAGGCCCGTGTGCAACAAGAGAACAATGAGGACGCGGTCCCGCAGGGTTCCTGCTTTCGTGACAGCTGCCACTAGGGCTTGTTCTTCTTGATCGTCCAGATGGCGAGGAGCGCTCTCCTCTTGTCCCACGAGTTTAATGGCGACAGAAGGATCATATGAAATGAGGTGGTGCTGTAAGACCCAGCCGAAGTAGCGCTTCAAGCTGATGAGGGAACGATTGACCGAGGCCGGTTTCATACCAGGCGATGAAGTGGCGCAAATCACTCAGGTAATTGCGAATGGATGCCGCTGCCAGATCCTCTCGCTCGCGCAACCAACGCTCATAGGAAGCGAGTGCTTCCTGTCCAAGGGGTGAGAGTGGTGGGTGTGCCGTCCGCTTCATGGACCACCTTGTCTTCTCGCTCGTGCCGACAACCGAAGCCTAAATGCCTTTCACGGGATATCGGAGACGTTAGCAGAAATAAGTCCTATCAAATTGTCTGGATTACTTCTGCAAATGTATATTAGCAGAAGTGCATCGCAATGTCCAGTTCGATTTGCGAGAATCTGTGGAAAAGGGAGCAATGAGTTGTGCCCGTTGAATTCTTGACGCCAGAGCAACGCAGCCGCTATGGGTGTTATGTGGGGGAGCCATCACCAGAGCAGCTGGCCTTCTACTTTCATCTCGATGATCGTGATCGCCGCTTGCTGGAACCCCGGCGTCATGCTCATACACGTCTGGGCTTTGCTCTGCAGCTTTGTACCGTCAGATTCTTGGGCACCTTCCTTTCCGATCCAACCGACGTTCCACACAATGTGGTGGTGACGCTGGCTTCTCAGCTCAATATTGCTGATTGGACGATTCTTTCTCGCTATCGCGAGGGTGAGATGCGCTATGATCACGTCCACGAAATTATGGCCGAGTATGGCTATCAGGATTTTGCCTCTCAACCGGAACACTTTCGTTTTCTGCGCTGGCTCTACACCCGCGCCTGGTGGAGTGAAGAGCGCCTGACCGTGCTCTTTGACTTGGCTATGGCACATCTCATTGACCGGAAAGTACTGCTTCCAGGGGTCAGTGTGCTGGAGCGAGCCATTTCCAGTGTGCGGGAACATGTCTCCAGACGGCTCTGGCAGGTCCTTGCCGCCATCCCAACAGCACCGCAGAGAGCCTTGCTGGAAACGTTGCTGGAGGTTCCACCAGGAGAACGGCAGACTCCGCTGGACCGTCTCCGGCGTGGACCAACACGGGTGAGTGGTCCAGCACTCGTCTCCGCCTTGCACCGCATTGAAGCCATTCGCCTCTTTGAGATGGAACATCTCGACCTTTCTTTTGTTCCACGAGGCCGACTCAAAGCTCTGGCACGCCACGCGACCACCGCTCTGGTACAACACTTGCGTCATCTTGCCGCAGATCGCCGGATCGCGACATTACTCGCCTTTACCTCCACCTACTTGGCGGTGGTGCATGATGATGCCTTAGACCTGTTTGATGTCCTTATGCGTACCGCCTTCTCTGCTGCGACACGAGAAGGCCAGCAAGAACGGCTGCGCACCATTCACGACCTGGATGCAGCGGCGCAGACCCTTGCCCAAGCCTGCCAAATCGTCCTGGATGAGACCCAAGATCCGGTCACGCTGCTTGAGCGCATCTACACCCGTGTCCCAGCAGAGCACTTGCGAGCTGCCGTTACAACCGTTGGAGAACTGACGCGCCCTCCAGATGACACCTACACGCAAGAACTGCCGGGACGTTATCTCATGATGCGCCGCTTTCTGCCGACCTTTTGGCGAACGCTGGAGTTCGAGTCCACTCCGGGAGGGAGGCCGACACTCCAAGCGGTGCAGTTTCTCCAGTGGATTGAAGGAAGGTCCAGAACGCTCATGCAGCGAGCCCCCCGCGCAGTGATTCCACGGTCTTGGCAACGCCATGTCTCGGACAGGGACGAGGTGTGACCTACCTCAACTATTCTTCTGATCAATTCACGGGCCTGGGTGGTCTCGTCATTCCTGGCACGATCCGCGATTCCGTCTATGTACTCGAAGCCTTGCTAGAGCAGGAAAGTGGATTGACGCCCACTGAGATTATGAGTGATACCGCCTCGTAATGATCGTTTTGTGGAACACCTGGTACATCCAAGATGTATTGGACGAATTGCGCAACAACGCGCAAGAGGCCCAATCAGAGGATGTGGAACGGATTGCTCCTCTGCGTTTCCAGCATATCAATGTTCATGGTACCTATCATTTTGTGCTGCCAGAGAGTGTGGCTCAAGGCAACCACCGCCCCCTTCGTCCCCTGACCTCTTCTTCTGAAGAGCTTTTCTAATATTTTGTTGGGAAAAGCATGGTTCTTTTGGGCTGTTTTGCTATTCCAACTTTCTGTTCCAACTGTGGGCAGACCCCATATACGCCCTTAAAAGTTAGAACAACGTGGTTCATTACAATACTTCGCTAGCAACTTCACCATTATGTAAGATATACTTTTATTAATTCATATCGTCACTTTAGCAATTTTCGTTGTTACAGCAAACATCATCGCTGAACTAGCCAAAGGAGTCTTATCTTGCCTGACCTCACTCATCTAGAGCGAATTCGCCAGCAAATGCCTGCCACTACTTCACACATTTTCCTGAATGCAGGAACCTTCGGCCCCCTACCCGATAGTGCAATACAAGCTATGCAGGAACGAATCCAGGACGAATGGCAAAATGGCCGTTTAGGAGAAGCAGCATATCACGTTATCAGAAATATCTACGAAACTGCTCGAAGTAGCGTGGCTCGCCTTCTGAACGCTGATGCAGATGAAATCGCCCTGACTGGTAGTACAGGCGAAGGCATGAACATTATTAGTTACGGCATTCAATGGCGTGAAGGCGACGAGGTCATAACCACCAACCACGAACATGGTAATTTACTTGGACCTCTATACCAGTTGCGGGACCGCTATAGCATTGATATTCGCTTCGCTGATATCGGCTCGCTAGCAGAACGTCCTGTGCTTAAAGCGATTGCAGACCTGGTAACCCCACGCACACGCCTTATTTCCATCTCGCATGTCGCATGGACAACAGGTGCGGTTATCAATATCAGCGAAGTCGCCTATATGGGCCGCGAATGGGGTATACCTGTACTGATTGATGGCGCACAGTCTGCTGGTGCAATTCCTATCGATGTGAAAGCTCTCGATGTTGATTTCTACGCTATACCCATGCAGAAGTGGTTATGTGGGCCAGATGGGACAGGAGCCCTCTATATTCGAAAGAATGCATTTAGTTACATCTCGCCGACATACGTAGGCATGATGTCTAAAAAGCATGTAGAAGGCGTAGAATGGGAATTGTGCGAGGGAGCACAGCGATTTGAACATGGAGGTCGGTCAACGGCGGCCATAGCGGGCCAGGTAGCGGTACTGAAATGGCTAGAAGAAACTGTTGGCCATCGTTGGATGTTTGAGCGCATCGCATCACTCAGTAGATACGCTTATAAGGCCCTCAGTGAAGTACCAGGATTAACTCTACTTACACCCCGACCAGGGGAGAGCGGATTGGTTTCTTTTAAATTAGAGGGATACGATGATGTCGAAATAGTTACATATCTGCGAGACAAGTACAATATTTATATCCGCAATATTCCTTCCACAAAATCATTGCGCATTTCAACTGGCTTCTACAATACTGAGGAAGAAATAGATAAACTGGTAGCCGCCTTGAAGGAGATTTAGTGTCTACATGGCGAACTCGCAGAATAATGTGTTGAACATATTTCAAATTGAAGAAAGGACCAACGAGTCGTGAATACTCCACTTCCTTTACGACACGCATCATCAGATCATGTTGTCCTCATTGGTTGAGGCTCGACCAATGCCCTTACTGCCGTACGCCTGGCAGAGCGAGGATGTCGTGTTACCATTGTCGAAAAAGCGAAAATTGGGAATGGCTCATCAAGTCGCTCGGCAGCAGGTATTCGCGCACAGTTCAGTGTTGAAGAAACAGTTGTGGGGATGCAATACTCTGAATGGTGGTATACACAGTTTCA
>Ga0116216_10001281_pt1 | contig 17571 bp, 19 predicted proteins | sample Sb_taG_11_FD_89696 | JGI IMG/M metagenome (GOLD analysis project Ga0116216, IMG submission 89696) | Peat soil microbial communities from Weissenstadt, Germany - Sb_50d_3_AS metaG | ecosystem: Environmental > Terrestrial > Soil > Wetlands > Peat | place: Germany: Weissenstadt | collected 2010-09-21
AATGGCCCCTACAGCAAACGCCAGGTGGCTCGTGCGCTGAACTTTGCACGCTCAAGCTATTATCTGCCTCGCAAGCAAGCCAAGAAAGATAAGGCGGTGGCTGTAGCGATCGAAGTGCAGCAGTTTTCTCGGGTTGGGACGCCGCTTGGAGGAGAGAATCCAGGCTGCGCCTCATCTTACTGCGTCTGATACTCTCAGATGCACCCTCAACTGGCCTCAAGTAATATAGTGGCTTGCTTTTCTTTTGTGACCGAGTCTCACTGGACAGTTACTAAAGGGACGCATCTGGGAAGCTCCTTGTTGGCATCATCGGCTCGTCAGTACAGCAAGCCGCAGTCTCACAATTGTGGCACCTCGGTTGATAGTCTATAACATGTCCTCTCCGGTCCAGATCAAAATGGCAGCACTCTAGCAACTGCTGCTTAAGTTTCTCCCGTGCCCGTTGTACCCGCGATTTCGCACCCGAAAAGGATAAGCCCAGGCGTTCAGCGAGTTCTTTCTGGGTCAGTCCCTGATACTCTGTGAGTACCAGTGCTTGCCGATCCAGCTCTGGTAGGTTTCGCACCATCGCCCGTATACAAGGCAACAGTTCGCTCACAACATCATCATCGGGAAGCTCTTCTGGCAAGTTCAGCACTTCCGCCGCTTCGAGAGTGGTTGTCGGTCTTGTGCTCCTATAGGAATCAATGATGGTATTGCGTGTAATTTGATAAATCCAATTCTCCAGCTTCTTAACGTCTCTTAGCGTCTCCATGTGCTGGTGGATTTTGAGAAACACATCTTGCAGTACATCCTCAGCAGTGGACTCATCGGAAATGCGCTGCCGGATGAACTGCTCTAGAGGTGAATGAAACTCATCCCAGATTTGTTCGGTCTTGATCAAGATATCGTCTCCTCTTTCGATAATCTGTCCTACGGGATAGACGAAAATGCCGCCAAAAGGACGCATGCTGTAATTCCTGATCACCAGCAACGCGCATCCGTTCCACTGCTCATTTAAACATATATTTTCGCAAGTTCACAATGAATTGTTCGTTTTTTTCAGGACTATTTGGCCTGTTAACTCCAGAAGAATCCATGAAGTGTAGCAAAACACCAAAACGGTTGAAGAAAATAGGAGTGGAAGCACATTGCTATCTATTAAAAACCGTTCTCTGATTCGATGTCAGCCGAGATACATATAAAAGCGGCTACAGAGCGCATTGAGATCATTCACTTGTTTGAATGAGAAACTTCGCAGCATCTGCAGGAATTTGTTCTTCAAAAGACGCCTCTTGCGGTTCCCCGCTCTCTTGTTGCTTCATAATAGTGCATATACCTCTCACGCTCTTCTTTAAAAATCCTCAACATAGGTTGCTGCGATGTGTTCAGGTGGGTTGGTATAGCGCTGAATATAGCGCTGAGAACGATGACCGAGCCTTCGTTCTAATTCATAAGCATCAGCACCAGTCACTTTGGCCAGCTGGAACGCAAAGGTGTGCCGCAGATCATGGGGACGCAGCGGGGAGATATGCCGCGCTGGATCGCGTTGCTCTGCATCATGCCAGCGCCCAATTTGCTCCAAGATGAGATTGAATGCACGCAATGATATGCGCCCATCGGGAGCACGAACAGCAATACTCGACGCCGTCAGAAAGAGTGCCGTTTGCCCAGCCGTAGCATCACGGCCTCGTTCTCGTTCCAGGTAATCGGCCAGTGCATTTCTGGCATCGGCAGAGAGAAAGACCGTGCGTTCCGTTTTGCCCTTACCTTTCACTCGGGTTATTTTAGCCTTGTGCACCATTCGAAGCGCTTCTGGTGTGTGGGGTTCCACTTGGTTCAGATCCAGACGAATCACTTCTTCCCGCCGGAGTCCCGTGGAGAGCAAGAGATAAACGATGGCGCGATCACGGGCTGGCCGCGCGTGCGCTTGCACCTGATGACCTGATTGCCGACGCCCCTTGAGCAGGTGGAAGTGCTCAAGCCTATCACAGAGATTCTTCAGAGAACGAATTTGGTCCTCTCCCAGGGAACGTGGTTCCAAAGACGGGAGTCCCAATTCTCCGACGCCCTTAGTGGGATCGCCCGCAGCAAAGAGCTGTGGGGTGTGGGAATGCACCCAGGTACAGAAGCTGGAGAGCGAGGCCAGGTGGTTATTGATCGTGGAATGCGCCAGACCATCCGCCTGCAGCTGCTTTTGCCAGGAGATGACATCGCGTTTCAGACACGTCGAAATGCGATCATGCCCATAGGTAGCTCGAAAGTACTCAAGAAAGCGCGCCAGATGCAAGGCGATTTTTTGCGTGACGGCTGACGACCGAACGCCGATCACGGCTAGCTGCAAATACTGGGTGATCCAGGCATCCAGACTATCGGACAAGGTAGCCAGGAGCTGTGTGTTGTCGTCCTGCACCTTTCGGGCAGTGAATTTATCGAGATACCTGATCTTTTCAGCAGAAGTTTTCATGGATTTTCCTCCAATTTGCTACACAGAAGGGACATTCCGGGCAGTCACTTGTTGAGACAGCAAGTATAGAAAACCCCTACTTTTTTTGCAAGTGTTTGTTTCCTGTTCTACATCTTCACATATCAATAGAGCGATGCTTTTGAGATATGCAGTGTATGGCAGATTTCTTTGATACTACTGGTGTTAGAAGTATGTAGCGGTTTTGTAATTGCTATCTTGATGGCGTCGGCCTGCAGTTTAGGTCTGCCACCTCTTCTCCCTCTGGCACGATCTGCTTATCGGTGAATATTCTTAATAACACCTCACTGTTTAAAAGCTTCTAAATGGAGAGCGAGATGTTGTTCAATCTTCGATACACATGCGTAGCCGATTTCTTGTGACATAAGGTTCTCCTGCTTCAAAAGCGTCTCATTAAACGATGGAATGAACGAGTATGTAAGACTTTGATTTCTGGAACGAGTAAATAAGACGAACGAAAGTTCTCTGTATTCAGTCTATGGATAAAACTGCCTGCTAGTCTTAAGAAATGGACGTTTGTGAGACAAAGCACTTGGCTATGCACGGAAGAGGTCTACAGCCGCGAACAAGCCGTTTTTCACCGGTCTTTCAGGCTTGGGCATGGTTCGTTTCTCACCGATGTCACAGGATCATCACAAAAGAGCCATGCTCTCCATATTGTCCGTATTTTTCCTTGACAGGCATCCGATTATCAGTTACTATCTAAACAGATAGATAATTAATGAGTAATGAGAAGAGAAAAGGGGATGAGAATAACATGGCTGAACTGGAGAGGAAACCAGGACGAACACGTGATGCGGACAGAACACGCCAGGTGATACTGGACGCGGCGGAAGCGGTCTTCGCCGAGCAAGGCTTCGATGGTGCACGTTTCGATGCCATCGCGCAGGCTTCGGGCTACAACAGAAGCCTGATCGGTCAGTACTTTGGCGATAAGCTCGGCCTCTATACCGAGGTGAACAGGCGCCTCGACAGGGACTTCAGTGAGCTACAGGCGCGTATCCTGACTCCCTTGCTTGAGGACGAAACCATAGCCACCGACGCGTACCGCCTCAGGACCTCTCTCAAAAACGCTATGGGAGCGCTCTTCGATTACATGCGTGACCATCCGCACCCCTTGCGCATTTTCGTCTGGGAACAGGCTGAGGGCTGGCAAACGTATGTCAAGGTCATCTCACAATTTGAGGCAGGAGAGCTTGACCAGCTCAGAACGCTCTTATCCAGGGCCCAGAATGCTGGATTGCTGCGCTCGGACTTCGATCCCCTCATCCAGCTTGTTCTGGCCGAGCAGATGTGCTGGTCCTATCTGACCTCCATTCCGTTGTACCAAATGTTTCACGCGGGCGAGGATCTGTCCTCGCAGGCCTCGTTCGCACGCGCGAGGGAGTACATTACTGACTTCATCGTCCATGGGATGATGGTCGATCCAGAGGAGGCAGAATCGTAACATCGATCATATTCGTTTTTCGAGGAGGGAAAAACCGATGTCTCTCATCATTCAAACCAACCAACTTACCAAAAGCTACGGCAGGAGCCGGGGCATCATCGACGTGACCTTCGATATACAGCAGGGCGAGGTCTTCGGCTTCCTGGGACCTAACGGCGCGGGCAAGACCACCACTATGCGCACCTTAATGGGCCTGCTGCACGAAAACCGCGGCAGCGCGACGATTGGCGGACTGGACTGCTGGGCACAGTCCACCGAGGTCAAGAAGCTGGTCGGCTACCTGCCCGGTGAATTCGCTTTCGATCCTGGCCTGCGCGGCGCACAGATCATTGAGTACCTGGGCCACCTGCGCGGCGGGGTGGACCAGCCCTACCTGCGCAGCCTGGTCGAACGCCTGGGCCTGGATCCCAGCAAACGCTTCCGCGAGTACTCGCACGGCAACAAACAGAAGGTAGGGCTGGTGCAAGCTTTTATGCATCAGCCACGACTGCTCATCCTGGACGAACCCACATCTGGCCTGGACCCGCTCAACCAACAGGAATTTTACAAAATGGTGGCCGAGGTGCGCGCAGAGGGAAGGACGGTCTTCCTCTCCTCACACATTCTGCCGGAGGTCGAGCAGACCTGCGACCGCGTGGCGATCATCCGCGAAGGACGGCTGATCAAGGTTGATCATGTGTCTTCGCTCAAAGAGATCCACCAATACGATGTGGAGATCACCTTTGCTGGCCTGGCCGAGGCTTCCTGGTTCAAAGTCGCGGGCGTAGCCAACGTGGCGGAGGCGGCGGATGAGCACACCCTGCAATTGAGCGTCCAGGGGGACTTGAGGGAGATCATTCACATCGCCAGCCAGCACAACGCGACGACTATGACGACACACGAGCCGACGCTGGAAGAGGTCTTCCTGCGCTTCTACGCGTCGGATCAGCAGTCTTCCGCACTCGCGAGATAGGAGGTGTATGATGTTTCGCAGCATCTGGAGCAAAACGCTCCGAGATAACCGGATACCGATCCTGGCCTGGGGCCTCGCACTGGGGCTGTTCGGGGCCATCGATTTCGCCGAGAGCACGTCAACGATGGTTGCAACCTTTGGCAGCCTCGCGCCACTCTTCCGTTTTCTCGGCGATCCCTACCAGATCCAGACCCCAGAGGGGTTCATTACCTGGCGTATCATGGAGCTCTTCGTGCCACTGGCCATCTGCTTCTGGCCCATCCTGGCTGGAGCGCGTCTGGTGCGTGGAGAAGAGGAACGCGGCAGCATGGATGTCCTGCTGGCTACACCGCGCTCACGCAGGCGCCTGCTGCTCTCGAAGCTGAGTGCGCTCGCGCTCGCGCTGATTCTGATCGGGCTCTTGTTTGCCCTGGGCCTGATAGCCGGTCAAACCCGTATTGAGGGACACGCTAATGTGGTCAGAGCGCTGCTGGCAGGGCTGAATGCGAGCTTGCTGGCTTTCTTCTTTGGCTGTCTCGCGCTGCTGTTCTCGCAATTGTCGACCAGCCGCGCCGTGGCAGCAGGCTGGGTCAGTGGCCTGCTGGTGCTCTCCGTACTCCTGGATAGCGGCGGACGCTTACTGCATGGGAGTTGGGTGCAGTACCTCTCGCCGTTCTACTACTACAATCTCAACCGCCCGCTCATCCCCAGCTTCCCTGACCAGCCCCTGGCGGCTGTGCTGCTGGCGAGTCTCGCGGTGCTCTGCGCGGGAGCGAGTCTGCTCCTTTTCGCCAGGCGCGATATCGGCGGGGTGGCATTCTCGCGGTTGGGCCAGCAAGAAGGAGGCAACCACTCTGCGGTTTCCAGTCTGCGTCAGGCCGAGCGTGCGCTCTCAACGCGCAGTGTGAGCTTGCAGACCTTACATCGGGATGGGTGGTCTGCCTTCTGGTGGGGACTGGGCATCGTGTTTGGGTGCATCTACTGCCTGCTGATCGCTCTGGCCACCCAGCGGGCGTTTTACCAGCTCACACAAAAGAGTCCCTTGCTGCAACACCTCTTTTTCGACACGCCCATCAACACCAACGCCGCGATGCTGGGCACCTTTCTCTTCACATTCATGCCCGCCATCGTCGTAGCCTTTGCGCTGACCCTGGCCTTGAAATGGTCCGCAGACCTGGAAAATGGGCGCCTGGAAGTGCTGCTGAGCACCCCACAATCGCGAGGAAAGATCTTGCTCTCGCGCTTTTGCGTCAATGTCCTGGTGATCCTGGTGGCTCCGCTGCTCACGTGGCTCACAGTCCTGATCGGGGCACAGCTCGCCCATCTCGCCGTGAACCAGGGCCGGATCTTCGCGGCTAGCTTCAACACGTTCCCGATGGCACTGATTACTATAGGGCTGGTTTACGCGCTGGCTGGACGCCTGCGCTATAGCGCGCTGGTCGGCTTGCTCTCGGCGTATATCGTCCTGTCCTACATGGAGGAATTGTTCGAGGGGAACATTACGATGCCTTCCTGGCTGATGAATCTCTCGATCTTCCACCTCTACGGCAACCCGGTCTTCCTGGGCGTCAACTGGACGAACTTTCTGGGTATGACCGGCGTGGCCCTGGTGCTGCTGCTCATCGGTCTGATCCAGTTCCGCGCTGCCGACATCACGTTGGGCTGAACCTGTTTTTGAGAAGGCAGAGATCAGATATCCGGGTCTCTGCCTTCTCAAAAATGGTCTTGTAGCTCTAGAAAGCCTTGAGAAAACACACCTTTTTGTCTCATTAAACCAACCAGCCTGTTGAAAAAGTCTTTTGTAGAGCTTATTTTCGAAGAAAACCGTCAGATTTTTCTCTAATGTGAGAGATTTCGTGGCAATTTGATAGTGAAACAGGGTATTTCGCAGTTCGCAAAACTCAACAGTTCCTTTTTTCAACAGGCTGCAACGTTTCAGCTGTCTCGAAAAACCGACGTTTGTTAAGACAGGACAGTTCAGATAATCGGCCGTTTGTTGAGACAGTTGGAGATGGCTAGTAGGACTCTTAATGGGATCCAACCTACATTCAGCAAAGCCAGCTGACGGTTTTAGTAATAGTTGGTAGTATGGAGCCCAGTACGACAGAGGAGGCTTCATACTACTAACCGTGACGTATTCGAATGAGCGCTTAGAATATCTGAGCATTGTGGCAAGCGTCTACCAGGAGATTGGACTGGCAAACTATCTGATGTTGTTTGCGGGCATTGCTCTCCTGGGTCCTCTTTATCAACGCATCTACACCATCCCGCTCTCAAGCTGCGGAACGTGAGGGAGAGGAATCTGTTCCACGTTCTCTGACTCCACTGCCCCGACGTCCTCTCTCACGTTCCATGCTCCCTCGATGAAGTGTGCCTGACGCGGGGATTACCTCTTCTTCACCATGACATTGATCGACCCTGCAGGCCGTAATGTCACGTGATGGACGGGATCTGGTACTATCGTCTGGCTAGGAACGAAGGAAAAACTGGTGCGCTGGGCGAGAGTGGCAAGCAACAGATGGCCCTCCATCAGAGCGAAGTACAGGCCGAGGCAGATGCGCGGACCGGCGCCAAAAGGCAGGTACACGTAACGGGGAAGCTGTTTTTCCCGTTCAGGGGTGAAGCGCTCAGGATCAAATTTCTCCGGTTCTGGGAAAAAGTCCTCTCGCCGATGCAACGTGTACGGAGAAAGCAGGACGACCCAGCCTTGAGGGATACGATAGTCATCAATCTCGACATCGCGTAAAGCCTGCCTGGCCATGATATACGCAGGTGGGTAGAGTCGCATCGCCTCCTTGAAGACCTGGAGGCAGTAGGGCAAATGTGCCAGGTCGGCATAGGTAGGCGTGCGACCCTGCAAGACGCTGTCAACTTCCTGCTGAACTTTCTGATAACTCTCTCTATGCTGGCAGAGCAGATACCAGGTCCAGGAGAGAGCAGTGGCGGTCGTTTCATGCCCTGCTAAAAAGAGGGTCAGGCATTCGGCCATCACCTGCTCATCACTCATGGGTTGACCATCTTCGTCTCTGGCTTGCAGCAGGATGGAGAGGAAATCATTCCGCTCTCTCGAATCGTTGCGTCGCTCGTCTATGAAGCGCACAATGCGATTGCGCAATACCTGTACAGCATTGTGCGTGCGACGATTGCGTGGCGTAGGCCAGCTATAGGGCAGCGGCCAGAGCGTCGAGACCCCGTGCGAGAAATACGCCATAGCGGTGGTCATTGCTGCTCCAAGTTCATCGGTTTCGGTAAAGACATCGGCATCAAAGAGCGCTTTGCCGATGATGCTCATGGTGAGATTGGTCATGTGCTGATTGACATCAATCAGCGTACCATCGGTCCAGGTCTGCTGGATGTGCTCGCCGTAATAGCCCATGATCTCGGCATAACTGGCAATATGGCGTGGCTGGAAGGGTGGGGACATGAGCTTGCGTTGGTGACGGTGGAAATCACCTTCGCTACTGGTGATGCCATTCCCAATGACGGAACGACCAAGCGTATGGATAACTCTTCCTTTATCGAAGTCATAGGCATGTTCGACCAGAATGCTATGGACGTGCTCTGGTTTGTTGAACAGGATGCCGGGGAACGGTCCAAAATGCATGCCGCACACGTCGCCAGCGCATGCCAGGCGCTGTAAAAGGCCCAGGCGATCTTTGGTAAAGTCGGGTAAGTTCCCGACAAGCGGGTACCCATGAATGTAGTGAAACGTTTTCGAGCTGTGGCTGTTTGTCTCGACGTGTGTTGCCATGATATATTCCTTGTAAACCCGGCTGGGGCCTGATATCTCTGCCTGTCCCATTGTGTGACCTGTCCCGCCGGAATGATAGACTATCCTCCTTGACCTGATGCCGAGGGCCAGTCGACCAGGCAGGAATTCAATCCTTACAGTGATCTAGACGTTGGGATGGCGATTTTTTATACCAGTAACTGCATCCCGAGCGATGGCCCATCCACACAAAGCGATGAACATTGAACCTCCTCATGACAATCACCCTTCTGGAAGAACGAGCAGCGTTTGATCCTCTATCAGTAAGCATCGTTTCATAATGTTGTGCCTCAAACGATAGATTTCTTGTATGTCACTCCACCCTTGTGGCCAGAAACGCACAATCTCCCGGGGACCCAGGCCGCAGTGAAACAGCAAGTAGGCTAATCGCTTCTCACGCGGGTTTAAGAGTCTTGCTTGTAGGCTTTCCCAGACCTCGCTGCTATCGGTGCTATCTTCCGCTCGTGGCTCTCCTGGCTCCGGTAAGGGTGTAACTCCTAACCGCTCATGTGTGCGCAGTATATCAAGGATGGCCCCATGCAAACACGCACGCAGATACTGCAACAAAGCAGTCAACGTGTCCAATTCCACCTGTTGATTGCAGGCAGTAGCTTGCCAGAAGCGCTCAAACGCTTGCGCCACATAGTTCTCTTCCCTCTGGAGGCGGCACGCCACCGCTCTCTGAGGATGACGTCGCAACCACCCTCGTACCATCCCACCAAAGCAGAGTTGCACCCAGTTCCAGGCTTCCTGGTCGCCGTGTATGTTCACACGTCGGAACAGCTCGATGCTATAGCTCTCTGTGCATATCTCACCCCTGCGAAAAGTGTTGAGTTCCCTCACGCAACCCGCAACAAGCACCGCGAGACTCATCTCAGCATAACGGGGGTCTGACAGAAAAGTGATAGGAGAGAACCGCTCAGTTGGGACGCGCCCTGGAGTAGTGGAAAGCTCTCCGTCGTTCGTACAGGCTGTATCCATCGGATGGTCTACCAATTTGAGTCTCCTCGAAACACAATTGCGTAACTAACGCGTCAACAAAGGGCGACCGAACAGTATTTCACTGCCCCTAATCCACTCAACAGGATCGTGAATGATATGCTCGGAGCACGGCAAGCGAGAGATGTACGAGTTTATTGCGGCTCAGATTTCTCACCTCTTTTCGCTCCCACGCACTCGCATCAAGGTACTCAACCTGATGCTTGAAGTCATCGAGCGCCGCTAAGAGATGGTCGGTAACTCCCGCTTCTCCTGCCAGGGATCGCAGTGCCGAAATCTCTTCGATGAACGGTTGCCTGTCTTCATGTAAGAGACAGATCTGTTCTTCTTGCTGTATCATGTCTTGTTGCATGTGTATCCTTCTTTCCCGTTTTCCTCATTCGACTCGTGAATTCACCTTCCTTGCCTGCTCTCCACTGATCCCAAGACGTCTCAAGCTCGAACCCAACTCGACTGCACGAATCTCCGGGGACGATCAACACAGCACGGTTTCTTGCGTTGCTACACCGAGGTGAGGAATTGCCACTTGAACAAAGGTTAGCGCCAGAATGGGAGATGCAGAAACGATGCCGTCTGATCGCCTGCTCCTCTCGCTCGATCAGTCTCATTAGCCCATTTGGAAATGGTATACAGCAATGCCGAGATAATCCCGAGCAGAAACAAGAAGAACAGACTTGTCGTGAGAATGGTGATCAATTCGCTACTCATGGTTAAACCTCCTTCTTCACAAACTGATATAGCTATTTGTTATTATTAATATAACACATTGCTATTCTAATGAAAAGATCACATCTCACAGATTTTGTGTGAATTGGTTCACACTTTGCTTTCCGTATGGGAATTCACTGCATGTGAGAGCGACAGCAGCTCACATGTGGCAATCTCAAGAAGCGGTAGGATGTGCGAAGCTGCTATAGACCGCAAAGGAAGGGAAGAGTCTTTCTTCACTCAATGATGACCTTGGACAAACTGGAATAGGTCCAGAAAAAAGTACCCACGAACGATGAAGATGAACTCCTCTTTGACTCGTTCGCCTGGTCAAAACGCGCGCGATTACGTTCTTTCCTCATATTGGGGCTTTTCGCTTTTTTCTTGGGTATGACATAGGGAAGTGGAGAAAGAAATTCTAAAGAAAATTTGTCAGCAGAAGTGAAAATGAGACGTCTTCGAAGGAATATTCTAGAGTTTTGAGACAAGAATTAGGCGTCTCAACAAACGACCGTTTTTCAAGACAAGTGAAACCTAGAGCGGTACTTTGTTGTTTTGGGAAAGAGCGTATCCTTACACTTTCCATCACCAGCGGTCAATGTATCGGGTGCGATGGTACACACTCTGCTGTCGCGCCTGATTGCTCGCCAGGCTTCTTCGGCCAGTGTAACGTGGTTTGCCTAAAGATCTCTCATGTGTTACTCTAAGCTAGGGCAACAACGCATGACACTGAGGGAGTATGGTAACAGGAAGACCCAGAACGGATGCAGCAGTTCGCGCTGGAGAGGATCTGCCCACATTCATTGAACGGCACCTCGACTGCGCGTATCTCGTTGAAACGTTGAGCCGTCTCGCACACGTGCCGACCAATGTCCCACTCGGCTGGCAGACGCTGATGGAGCCGGACGACCCGAAGCTTGTGTATTACGTGCAGAAGGTGCTGCGTCCAGAACTCGTGCGCTTGGGGATGTACGATCTCCTCGATGTGCCGCGAAACAACCTTGTCACCCGGCTGGGTACAGGAGAATCAGGGCGGTCATTGCTTATCCAGAACTATACCCCGACCCAACACCACAATCTCATGGAGGACCCTTTCTCCGGCAAGGTGGGCAGTGCTGTCGCCTATGGATGCGATGAACCCGTTGTCTTCGGCCAGGGTGTCAGCCAGAACAAGGCGCATCAAGCAGTGATGCTCACGGTCCTCAAACTGCTACACACGAGCGGCGTCCGACTACGGGGCAGATTATACTGGGCCATCAACAACGAGGGACGTAGTAGTCACGCCTGCTCGGAGGTGATCCTCGATGCACTCGGAGAGAAGCCGAGCTTCTGCGTCATACAAATCGGCACTGACCTCACCTGCTCGCTCGGCAACCGCGGGCGTGTTGACGTAGCGATCCATGTCCACGGTAAAGCGACGCACTCCAGCGTTCCCCACGAAGGACTGAGCGCGATCGAAGGCGCGCACGAGGTGATCCAGCGGCTGAAGCAGTTGGCCTGGCCGGACCTCCATCCGTTGCTCGGGGGGCGGCACGCTGTGGTGTATAAGCTCCGCTTCGAACCGCTTGCGCCACACACCCTGCCGTCCGACGCCTATCTCGTCGTGGATAGGCGACTCTTGCCCGGCGACGACCCCGACACAGCGACCGAGGAAATCCGCGCTGTGATCGGTGATCTTGCGCCCTATCAGGTGACCATTACGCGCGATATATTCATGCTCCCCGCGCTCGTCGACGAGGGTGATGCGGGCATACAGGCACTGCAAGAAGCACACCAGGCGATGTGCGGACACCAGGCACAGACATGCTACGAGTCAGGCACCTTCGACGCGGGTGGGCTGGTCGCGCGCGGCGTGCCGACGGTGATGTACGGTGCAAGTGGGGGCGTAGGGTTACTGGGGGTCGATTTCGTGCCGATCAGTGCGGTGGAAACAGAAGCCAGGGTCCTCGCGCACTTGATACTCAGCCAACTTGCATAGAAGAGAGGAACGAGCGGTGATAACAACCACGAAGCGTCCTGTAAGGTTTGGGATCAGTTTGCCCACTCGTGCCGTGCTATTCGGGCTTCCAACGCAGGTCTTGCTGGAGACCGCAGAGCAAGCGGAAGCATCGGGACTGTTCGATTCGGTCTGGGTCGGCGATAACCTCCTCTCCAAACCGCGGCTCGAAGCGATCGTCACACTCTCGGCGCTCGCCGCACGTACGAAACGACTGAAGCTCGGTACAATCTGCCTCGCCAGCTTCCCGCTGCGGCACCCGTTATTGCTCGCCATCCAATGGGCGAGCCTGGATGTCCTCTCCGGCGGCCGCACGATCCTCGTCGTGTGTAGTGGGGGATCCGCTACCCTGGGCAAAACGTATGCCACGGAACTGGCGGCTACAGGCGTGCCATCACAGGAGCGCGTGGCGCGCGTCGAAGAGGGGATCGAAATCCTGCGGCGCTTCTTTGGTCCCGAGCCGGTCACTTTTCACGGTCGCTTCTATGATTTCGAGGAGGTCAACGTCCTGCCCAAGCCGGCGCAAGCACGCATCCCGATTTGCATCGCGGTGAATCCAGGCCCGGATGTGGATCCAGTGACGGAAGAGCGCATCCTGCGCCGTGTCGCACGGCTCGCTGATGGCTGGCAAACCGATGCCATTGAACCGGACGTCTTTCGCCGCCGATGGGCACGGATTCAGGAGTACGCAGCGGAATACGGGCGTGCAGGCGAAGTGGCTGATGCGCAATTGCACCTGATGGTGAACATCAACGATGACGCGGAGCAGGCGTATCAAGAGTCGGTCACATTCTTGGACCACTACTATGGTCAAGGAACCGTCAGCCCCGAGACTTTGGAGAACTGGTTGGCGTTCGGCCCACCCGCCGCGGTGGTCGAGAAGATTGCTTCGTTCCTTGATGCTGGCTACACGACACCAGTCCTGCGCTTCACCTCCATCGATCAACGCGGCCAGCTTGAGCGCTGTGTGTGCGATGTGCTGCCCATGTTTGCAGGCAAGCAGAGCATGGGATGATGAAGGCAGGACTCATCCTGGCGCAGAAAGGCAAGAGAACGGATTGTCCCGAGCCAACAAACTCCTGGTCGTATTCGTGAAACCCCTTTCAGATACAAAGATGCTCGTATGTCCAGAAGTCATCAATCATCGGTTGCATTGCGGGTGCGATCTGTCTAAAGCAAGGTCATGGGAACCTTGCTCGCTTGATGTATAAAGAGCTGCGTATACCTGGCATGTATATGCAGGAAGGAACAAACCATCGTTTTCTGCAGTTGACATATCTATTTCTGGTTATTTTGTCCTTCGATTGCTCAGTATTACTAAGCCACCGTTATTGTAGCCATCTTCAGGTAATTGCATGCCCTAACAAACGGACCAGCCTGTTGAAAAAGTCTAATGTAGAGCTTTACGAAGAAGAAAAACATCGGAAAACTTCCTCATATGATGCCAATTCGCGGTAATTAGGCAGCAAAATTTACTATTTCGCATCTATCAAAGCTCATCAGTTTAGTTTTTCAACAGGCTGGGACGTTTTTCGAGACTGGCAAAAGTGGTTTGTGGTTTTTCATTCCCAATGAGGCTCAGCGTTAAGGGAAGGACCTCGTAGCCGCAAAGTAGATCAGTGCGACACAGTTCGATTGATCGAGTCCGGTGCAAGGAACTGACTCTCTCTGACAACAGCCATTCTTTTTGGATGTCTACTGCCGTTGTACACATGAGAGAGCTGCGCCTACTGCTTGAAGGCGCAGCTCTTTTTCATGTCTGAAAAGTAAGCACTACAGAGACCTCTTTATGGGAGTGGAGGAGAGGGCATTTTTCGGCTTTCTGAGGGCAATGGCGCAGGAAAAACGACTGGTTGTTGTACCCCACACAGTATCCTCACATGCGCCCCTTTCTGGCAGTATGAGTGGATTTCAGGTCTCCCCTCTTGACAAACGCAATAGCTATCTGTTATATTTGCTATAACATTTTGTTATAACAAATATAACAGATAGCTATTATGCCAACTCGAACAGAATCACCTTGACAGGGAGGACATTCATGAAAGCCTTTCGTGCCGTCAGCCAGCAGGATGTGCTGTGGGTCCGTACACAGTGGTGGAGGCGTGCGTTTGACGTACGAGCAAGAGCTGAGCTCCTGGCGTGGCTCTCTCAGGAACAAAGCACGGGCAACACCAGTAGCAGGGCGCTGGGGCAGTTCGCCCGCTTCTGCGTGGTTGGGACGAGCAACGCCATCATCGACTTCGGCGTGCTCAACGCGGCGCTGGCAGCTTTCCCCACGAAGGCGACCGTGCCATTGCTGGCCTACAATACGGCTGCCGTCGTGCTTGCCGCGACGAACAGCTTCGTGTGGAACCGGCGATTCACGTTCCGCGTGCGTGGCCCGCTGCAGGCAGGCGAGATCGCGCGTTTCGCCGTGGTGGCTGCCGGCACGGCTGGTCTGAACGACCTGGTCCTGCTCGCGCTCTCCACCTTCTTCCCGGCACTCATGGGAAGCGGCACGCTGGGAGCGAATGTGCTCAAGCTGGGGGCTATCCTGGGTACCATGGTCCTTTCGTTTTTCGGCATGCGTTTCTGGGTGTTTCTCGGCAGGTGGCTCTCACCTGACCTGCCTGCACGCACAGGGAGTTTGCCCTCACCTTCCCGGGAGGACAACGCTCGACAAGACTCTTCTGTTGTTCAAGAATTGGCGCCCGTTGCTGCTCTTAAGCAACGTATGGAGGTATTACCATGAATACTACTGCTACTCAATCCTGGAGTCCCTATGGAGGAGGCGGCACCATCATCCTGACGGTTGTCCTGTTGATCGTCACCGGCGCGTTGCTCTTCTTCGCCTTTCGTCTTCGTCAATCCATCGCCTTCAAAAGACCTGGAAAGTATCTGATTTTTGCGCTCGTGGTGGGCTGGTTAGTGGGTGTGATAGCGGTTCTGGTGGCATCGGCCGTCTACATCGTAGCGTTGTATCGGCAGGCAGGGGGGCATTTGACTTACCCGCCAGATTACGTGACTCCTGTGACTTACACATTACTGGTGCTGAGCTTTTTCGTGATCGCATACCTGGCCAGACGGATCGGGTTCTGGGGCGCTGTTGGGAGCGCCATTGTCGGGACTATAGCCGCGCCGATAATTTTCGAATTGCCATTCGATCTCATTATCCTGTGGCGCATCTCTCCTCCCCCTCCCGGAGTACAGCTGATCCTGATCTTCTTTACCTCGTTTATCCTTTTCCAGATCCTGAGCCTGTTGATGCTCACGTTTACGCCTGTCGTGAAGCTGTCGAGATTGACCCTGTTCCTTCTGGCTGGCATGTTTGTCATCTTCGCGGTGTGGGCAGTGTTCGGCTTTGCACCTCCGGAAACTTCCCTGCCCGTTGCTCTGAATATCGTCTCAAAAATTCTGGCGTTTGCGGCGGCCGTCTCGCTCTTCCTCCCGGAGGAAAAAAGCGTGTGGTTTGGCCGTCAGCCTGTCCCGGCTAGCCAGGAAAGCGCTCAATGAAAGGAAGAAGTCATGATGAATCTTACGAGAGAGCATCTCATCCTTGTGGAACTTTTGCTCAGAAGTGTTTCTCATCCGTTCGGCATGCTCCCGCTCATCTACACGGCACCTACCTATATCATCACCTTCGTCAGTGTCATCGTCATCTCGCGCGTCTCTGAGACCATCGGCATCTACTGGCGACGCTCCCAACGCGACCCCACCGCGCGCCAGGCAGATCGCGGGTCACTCGTTGTGATGAGTGTCGTGACTGGCGGAGGCGTGATCGTGGCTTGCGTCCTGGCAGCCGTCTGGACGGGTGCAGCGATTCCCTGGCTCAGGCCCCAGGTGACGATTGCCGGCATCGTCGTCATTCTGCTCGGTACCGCGCTGCGCTGGTGGGCCATCTTCACTCTCGGACGGTACTTCACCATCGACGTGGCGGTGCGCCCCACGCAGTCGGTCGTGCAGTCCGGGCCGTATCGCTTCGTGCGACATCCCTCTTACACGGCTATCCTGATCATGTTGCTCGGCGTGGGCATGGTGCTGGCGAATTGGGCCAGCCTCGTCGTCATCCTCGCCGGTGGACTGATCGGTCTGCTCTATCGCATCAGGGTGGAAGAGCGCGCGCTGGTTGAAGCGCTGGGCAAGCCCTACATGGACTACATGCGCAGGACCAAGCGCTTGATCCCGTTCATTTTCTGAGCGTGCGCCGCAGCAGTGCGCTTACGGACGCACGCCTGTTGGCAAGCAGTGTTCCAGCGCCAGGTGAGCCCACATCCTCTTCGTCAGACAGACCCTACTGCTCCCCCCGAAACGAGTACACCGTTTCGGGGGGATATGCAAAAACCCCCTACAGCAGTAGTGGCCTTTTTCGTGATCGCGTACCTGACAAGACAGAGCGGGTTCTGGGTCGCTGTTGGGAGCGCCATTGTGGGGACGATCGCTGCACCGATGATCTTCGAACTCCCCTTCGATCTCATCGTGATGGGGCGAACCTCTCCTCCCGCTCCCGGAACACTGCTTACCCTGATCTTCTTTGTCCCGCTCTTTCTCGTCGAGATCCTGAGTTTTGCGATGCTCACGTTCTCACCTTTCGTGAAACTGTCGAGAGCGACCTTGTTCCTTTTAGCAGGCATGTTTGTGATCTTCGCGGTGTGGGTGATGTTTGGCTTTGCGTATCCGGCAACTCCCCTGCCCATTGCTCTGAACATGCTCTCAAAAGTGCTGGCGTTTGCGGCAGCCGTCTCGCTCTTCCTGCCAGTGGAACAAAGCGCGTGGTTTGTCCGTCAGCCTGTCCCGGCCAGCCAGGAAAGCGGTCAATGACCGGCAAAAAGTGGATCTCGGTCGTCGAATACATCGGCTTTCCCATCGTGGTGAGCGTTCTCTTCACTATGTCGGCTGGCCTCCCAGTCAGGGACTGAGAGGCCAAGAAAAGGAGGAAATCAATATGAATCTTACGAGAGAGCATCTCATACCTGTAGAACTTGTGCTCAGAAGCGTTTCTCACTCGTTCGGAGCGCTTGCCCTGTTTGCACCGAGCAAGCTGACGGCCCTGGCATGGAGCGGGCATGCTCTGGTGGTTGGTGCGATGGCAACGGCGGCGTCCTGGCGAGCCGAGGTCTTCGGCCTCGTCTTGGTGATATGCATCCTTCCCATGCTCTTCCATCTGCTGAGCCATTCCGCGCTCCTGCGGCGGCGTGTACGTGGTGGACCGGTAGGCGAGCCAGATCCCAGACAAAAAATCATCTACTCTCTCATGCTGCTCTGTAGCGCGGCCATGGCT
>Ga0116216_10001282_pt1 | contig 17568 bp, 14 predicted proteins | sample Sb_taG_11_FD_89696 | JGI IMG/M metagenome (GOLD analysis project Ga0116216, IMG submission 89696) | Peat soil microbial communities from Weissenstadt, Germany - Sb_50d_3_AS metaG | ecosystem: Environmental > Terrestrial > Soil > Wetlands > Peat | place: Germany: Weissenstadt | collected 2010-09-21
AGCCCAAAACGGCCTCTTCACGGTCTGGCGCAAGCAGTCCAAGGTGTATCTCGAGATCGCGCCGTCGCAGCTGGACCACGCCTACCTGCTCGTCACCATTCTCGCCAACGGGCTGGGTCGCGCGCTCTTCTCAGGGATCCACTTCAGCCCGTTGCTATGGCAGTTCACGCGCGTTGGCAATCAGATCATGACGGTCGAGCGCAACCCCTACGGCAAGGCCAAAGCGGGCACTCCAGCGGCGCTTGCGGTCGAGAATTCGTATCCGCAATCCGTAATCTCGGCAGATCCGATCGTGGCGATCGACGCGACCTCGGGCCACATCGTCTTCGCCGCCGACGCGTTGCTGGGTGACATCGTCGACCTCACGACCCTGCTCAATGGCCCCGTCGGCGAGAGCCGCTCGACGGTGCGCTATAGCCTCAACTCGCGACTGAGCTATTTCGGTCCCAGCAAGGCGTTCCCGACGAACGTGGATATCGAGGCGGATCTGACCATGTCGTCGGGTGCGCCGGGCTTCATCGACACCGTGCCCGATCCGCGCAGCCTCTTCGTGCGCATGCACTACAGCATCATCGACATGCCCGACGATGGCTACCGGCCACGACTGGCGGACGACAGGTTGGGCTATTTCATCACGGCTCGCCGTCAATACGACGACGAGCAGACGCAGAGCAGCTTCGTGCGCTACGTGGAGCGCTGGAACATCGTGAAGACGGATCCGGCCGCGCGCATTTCCAAGGCCCGCAACCCGATCGTCTTCTATCTGTCGAATGACATTCCGGTGCAGTATCGGGCACCCATCACGCGGGCGCTGCTGACCTGGAACTCGGCCTTCGAGAAGATCGGCATCGAAGACGCCATCGAGGTGCGCCAGCAACCGGACGATCCCGACTGGGATCCCGACGACGTCCGCTATTCGGTCGTCCGCTGGGTGGTCAGCCCTGACGCTGCATTTGCCTATGGACCGGCTTATGCCAACCCGCTGACCGGGGAGATATTCCGCGCGGATATCGTCATCGACGGCAACCTCGTGCGCTTCGGACGGAACGAACTTGAGGGCGTCGTCGCTCCGACGAAGGCGACAGCCGACGACGACCCGAGTTGCACCCTCAACGACTGCGATTATGGATCCGATGCGCATGAGCAGTCTGAATGGGCTGCGCTGGTTCTCGCGCGTGAAGGCGTGTTCAAAGACAACGCTCCGCCGCCGGAGTGGTACGTCGATGCGTTCTTGCAGTCCATCGTGTTGCATGAGAGCGGCCACACGCTCGGCCTGCGGCATAATTTCGAGAGCTCGACCATCTACACCATGGCGCAATTGCGTGACAAGAGCTTCACTCAGCGCCACGGCATCGTGGGCTCCGTGATGGAGTACACGCCGGTCAACCTCTCACCGCACGGGCAACCGCAGGGCTCGTACTTCCAGACGCAGCTCGGCCCGTGGGATTACTACTGCATCAAGTACGGGTATGAGTCGATCAACGCCACGTCGCCGGAAGGAGAGCTGCCCGCGCTGCGTGCTCTCGCCGCGCAATCAACGCGGCCGGACCTGCGCTATGGGACGGACGAGGACGCCTCGTGGGCCAACGGGTTTGCAGTGGACCCGCGCGTGAACACGTTCGACCTGTCGTCGGATCCGCTCGCGTATGCGACGAGCGTGTTGGCCATCGATCAGCGCCTGTTCAACACCATGACAGCGCGTCTGCCACATATGGGCGCGAGCTACGCGCAGACCCGCGAAGCCTTCGCGGTCACGCTGCGCAGCTGGTGGGCTGCCTCTCGCTATGCCACCCATTACATCGGCGGCGAGTACTTCACGCGCAATCATCGCGGTGACCCGGGTGCGACCCTCCCTTTCACGCCCGTCCCGAGGGCGGACGAGCAACGGGCGTTCGCGCTGCTCAACCGGTACGCGTTTGCCGATGATGCGTTCGAGTTCTCGCCCACCTTGATCAACAGCTTGGGCGACAGCCGGTTCTCTCATTGGCAAAGCGACGCAAACGCGCTCGATCGTCTTGACTTCCCACTCGATCAGTACGTGGAAGCCTACCAGCTTGCGTTGTTGTATCAGATGTGGCAACCTAACGTGCTGGCGCGGCTCGCGCAGCTGGAATCGAGCATCACCCGGCCGGGGCAGACGATGAGCCTGGCCGACCTTTTCGATTGGACGGATGCGAGCATGTGGGGTGACCTTGTGCAGCACGGACTGCGTAGCGTCCCCCGTCACCATCGCATGCTGCAACACGCCTATGCCGAACTAGTCATCCATATCATGCTGCTCCCGGATCCCGGCACGCCGAGCGACGCGCGCACGCTGGCCCGGCATCATCTCGTCTGGCTGGACGGGCAGCTCGCTGCAGCGTTGCGCCGGGGCGGCATGGACGAGGCGACGACGGCAAATCTTGAGGACGTCAAGACGTTGGTCGACCGTGCGCTGAACGCTAACGCCATCTTACCGCTCGGCTGACAGGACGGTCCCGCGAGCTGGTCAAAGTGTAAACCATGGTTAACATCGGAGCGGACCGCTCGCCCGATCGCGCACGCCAGGACTACGTGAAAGTCATCTACCAGCTCGGTCAGGAGACGCCGGTCCGCGCCGCGGAGCTGGCGCGCCACCTGGGCGTGACCCGCGCGTCGGTCAGCAAGTTCAAACGCATGCTGGAGCACGAGCGGCTTCTCCACCCGTCGCGCCGGCCGACAGATGCGCTGCGCCTGACGCGAAAGGGACAGCAGTTGGCGCTGCGCATGGTGCGCCGCCACCGTTTGGTCGAGACGTTTCTGCACGCGACATTGCGGGTGCCGTTGGAACGGGTACACGACGAAGCCGAACGTATTGAGCACGCGATCTCGGACGATATCTCCACCCGCCTTGCGCGCTTCTTGGACAACCCGGTCGCGGATCCACACGGTCATCGCATCCCCGACGGCTTCGCCAAGCAGAAGAAGCCGGCCGAGCAGGCGTTGACGACGACGGCGGTGGGCGCCAAGATCGTGATCACGAGCATCGACGACCGCGATGCGCACACCGTGCGCAAACTGGCCTCGCTGGGCGTGCTTCCGGGCATGCGAGCTGTTATCATCAGCAATGACGGCGAGCGCGTCAAATTGCGGGCGCGCCGGCGGCGCATCGCCATCTCGACCGCCACGCTGCGCGGCGTTCGCTGCATGCGTATGTGACCGCATGTCAGACGTGCTGGAGCGATCGGGGCAGGGCTGGGTCCCGAGCCGGGAAGACATTTTGCGGGCCAAGGACCGCGGTAGCGTCCGCGCGGCCCGCAGCGGTGGCCGGCGGATGTGGCTTCTCATGCTCTTGGCCGGCCCCGGCATTTTGGCCATGCTCGGCGAGAACGACGGACCGAGCATGCTGTCGTACGCGCAGACCGGCGCCACCTATGGCGTCGGTTTCTTCATCCCGTTCATCCTGTTGACGTTTGCCATGGCCTTCGTCGTCCAGGAGATGACCGTGCGCATCGGCGCAGCCACTCATCGCGGGCACGCGAAGCTGATATTCGACCGCTTTGGTCCCTTTTGGGGCTACTTCGCGATGGGTGACCTGGCCGTTGGGAATCTGCTCACCCTCATCACCGAGTTCATCGCCATCCGTGCGGGCACGGCGTATTTCGGCATACCGGCGTGGATCGCGGTGACCGGCGGGATCGTCGTCGTCGCAGCGGCGATGTCGTCGCGGCGCTACTTCACCTGGGAGCGCGCCGTCCTGACGCTGGCCCTCGGCAACTTGCTCTTCATCCCCGCGGCGCTGTTCGCACATCCGGACTACGCTGCCATCGGCCACGCGCTCGGGTCATGGGCTCCGCTGCCCGGCGGCTTCACCATCGGGTTTTTGACCTTGGTCATGGCCAATATCGGAGCTACCGTCACGCCGTGGATGCTTTTCTTCCAACAAGGCGCGGTCGTGGACAAGGGGCTCACCAAACGCGACGTGCCGCAGGGACGCGAGGAGACGGCCGTCGGGGCGGCGCTAGCCGCCGTCGCCGGCCTGGCGGCGCTCATCGTCTGCGTGCCGCTCTACACGCACGGCGTGCATAGCGCGAGCCTGAACAGCGGGGCGGACTTCGCCACGGCCCTGCGCCCGTATATCGGAACGACTGGTGCGGCGCTCTTCGCCCTGGGCCTGATCGAGGCTGGTCTCGTGGCGGCGATGACGATCTCGACCAGCTCAGCCTACGCTTTTGGGGAGGCGTTCCATAGTGGGCGAAGCCTGAACCTTGACTTCCCCCAAGGTCGGATGTTCTACCTGACCGCATTCCTCTCGGTGGTGGTCGCGGCGGCGGTGGTCATGGTGCCGCACGCGCCGCTGCTCGCCATCACCATCACGGTGAACGTCATCGCGACGATGCTCATGGGTCCTGCCATGTTGCTCCTCTTGATCCTCATCAACGATCGTGAGATCGTAGGAGAGCTTGCCAATAACGCGTGGCAGAACATCGTTGCCGGCTTCATCGTGATCGGCATCGTGCTCGCCGGCGCGTTGTATGGGCTGATCACCGTCTTTCCACGACTGCTCGGAGGATGACCGTGCCGCATCACATCACAGATGACGTCGACATCTCAGCGCTCGACCCCGACCAGCGCACGAGCGAGCTGGCCAAGGACTTGCCGCGCGCCAAACTAAGTCCACCGGTCGTCGTCGCCTTATGGCTGTTGCGCATCTACGTGATCGTCGCCGTGCCCATCGTCATCTACGTCTTCCTGCGCACGCTGCGCGGCTGACGTGCAGACGAACCCTTTCGCCGACGTCCTCGTCCTTTTCGTCGCGGTGCTCGCCGTCGCCATCGGCGCGAGGTACGCGCGGGTACCGTACACCGTCGGACTGGTCATCGTCGGTCTGATCATTGGCGCGATCCCCGGCCATCCGACGATCCGGCTGACACCCGATCTTGTCATGCTCGTGTTCTTGCCGGCGTTGCTGTTCGCAGGCGCGTGGACCTATCCGGTCGAGCAACTGCGCCGGAACTGGCTGCCCATCACGCTGCTGGCGACCGTCGGCGTCCTCATCAGCATCGGCGTGTCGTGGGTTGTGCTCGTCCATTTTGCTGGGCTCCCGGGGCAGACCGCATTGCTGTTCGGAGCGATCGTGTCGGCGACGGATCCGGTCGCAGTGGTTTCGGTGTTTCGATCTCTGCGTGCCGATCAGCAGCTCGAAGCGATTGTCGAGGGCGAAAGCCTCTTCAACGATGCGACCGCAGTCGTGGCGTTCAAGGTCACGCTCCTGCTCTCAGTGGTTGCGACGCACGCGACGGTGCAAACCTCATTGATCGACTTCGTGAAACTGCTTGGCGGCGGGGCGGTGGTCGGCGCGCTTGCCGGTGTCGGAGGTCTGCTTGCGTTGCGCTTCGCGGAGGATTACGTCACGGAAGCCATGGGCTCGCTCATCATCGCCTATGGGTCCTACTTCGTGGCCGATCGGCTGGGCGTCTCAGGCCTCATCGCCGTCATCGTCGCCGGCATGATCATGTCGCGATTGGGTGCCGTGTTCGGCTCGTTCACCGTCACCCGGCAATCGGTGAACCAGCTCTGGGAGTTCATCGCGTTCGTCGCGAACTCGCTGCTCTTCTTGCTGGTCGGTTTGGCCATCAATCTGGGTGAGCTGCGGGCGAGTCTCATACCGGCACTATGGGGCATCGGCGCCATCGGCCTGGCGCGGGTCATCTCCGTCTATGGCCTGAGCGCGTTGAGCGGGCTCTTGGGCCGGCGCCTTCCGGCCTCGTGGCAGCACGTGTTCTTCCTGGGAGGCCTGCGCGGGGCGCTCTCCATGGCGCTAGTCCTGAGCCTTCCAGCGTCCATGCCCCAGCGCGATCTGCTTGTCGGCATGGTCTTCTCGGTCGTCCTGTTCACGATTGTGGCGCAAGGTCTGGCCATCGCCCCGGTCCTGCTCCGGCTTCATGTGAGTCCCGAGCCGAAAGGTAGTAGGTCTTAAGCCTCAATAAGACGCTTCGGACTATTGTGGTTCTTCGGTCCTATGGTTATATATAAGCATGGACCAGACCGAGCTAACACCCGCTCTCGAGCGGGTGGCCGCTTCTGTCGTGGAAACGCACCGTAAGCGGCAGCAGGTAGAAGAGGATCTCAAGGCGGCAGCAGCGGCTGTGGCCTCGCTGCACGCCCAGAGCTCGTCACTCGAAGCATCAGTGCTCGACCTGCGCCGCGAGCTCGAACAGGCGCTCGCGCTCAAGGCGCAAGAGGATGCAGCGCTGGCGGAGCTTGCCGCTAAGCGCAAGGCGGCAGTCGAACAGCTGGCGGCTATCGCGCGTGATGCTGAGACCTTCCTAGCGGATAAGGACCGCGCTTCGGCTGAGATCGCCGCGCAGACAGAGGCCGTGCGCTCGAAGATCCATGGGGTCGAAGGGGACGTGGCGGCGGTCAAGACAGCCCTCGTCGCGTTTGCACAAGATGCCGAGACGCTGCGCGACCGGATAGGCGCGGTGCGACAGAGCGCGGATGCTGCGGTGAATCAGCTCGGCGAGATCCAATCGAAGGCTCGGGATCTCGACGGCGCGGTGGACGGCATGGCGGCAAAGGTCTGTGCGATCGCGGACGAGCTCGACCATGCTGAACGCGATCGTCAGAAGATCGTCTCGCCGTCAGATGAGCTACGTCGTGTGAGCGCGGCTCTCGAAGTGCGCCGGGCAGAGGCGCAGTCAGCAGCCGCCGAGATGGATCGGCTGCTCGCGAGCAAGGAACTTCAAACCGCCACGCTTGCCCAGCAGATCGAACGGCTCTCCGAACTTACGGAGGCCGCTTCGCCGCCCACAGACGTCACGGCGCCGGCCACCCGTGCCGTCAAGCAGCAGCCCACGCATAACGGTAGCCGCCCTCGGTTCGACCACAGCGTGGCGCTGATAGGCCATCTCGGATCGCTGGGCTTCGTCGGGGCCGACGAGGCGGCCGCTGCTCTTGATATCCTTGCCGATGAGGACGTCGACAGATTCGTGCGCTCGTTGTGGTCGCGGGCCATGGGCGGTCCCCAGCCAGGGCCCTACCGGCTGATCATCGGCAGTGCGCTCGCTGAGTCGGGCGATCACAAAGGCGCCATGACGTTCTTCAACAAGGCGCTTGAGGGGCGTAACGTCGACCCGTTCTTGACCTATCTCGTGGCGGTCGCGCTCTTGCGCATGAAGCGCTACGTGGACGTGCTGAGAATAGCGCAGACGATGAGTCGCGTGCGCAACGGCAAGATGCTGGCGCGCAACATCGAGGCGCTGCAGCTGGCGGACAGTGGCCGCCTCGACGAGGCAGAGAAGAAATTCGCCGAGGCCGTGTCCATCTCGGGACATCCCCGGCTGCACCACAACGAAACGATGTACAATCTGGCGCATCTCGCGCAGGCGCGCGGAGATACCGACACCGCGGTCATGTGGTTCGAAAAGGTTGTTGCGGCCGATCCATCATATCGTGATGTGGCAGTTCATATAGAGTCGCTGCGTACGAAGGCGCCCGCTGGCTGATTGCAGAGTCGAACAGACATTCGGGCCCGTCACTTCTTGTCATACGCAGCAGGGGGGTGACCATAGTCACCGATACTTGGGAATATACATCACTGGGGGACCATACTCGGGGTCACTGACTGAATGCCAAAAGCGAACCGCGGGAATGGTCGCGGATTCACCCTCCTCGAAGCGCTCGTCTCGATCGTCATCTTCGGCGTCGGGCTGTCGACCTTCTTCGGGTTGTTCCCGTATTCGCTGCATGAAGTGCAGCACTCCAACATCTACCTCCAGGCGGTCAGCGTCGGCCAGCAGTACATGGACGCGATTCGATCGTCTGTCGAGCAGAGCCAGCCCATGCCTGCGCCCACGACCGCGGCAATCGACGCGGGCGACGAGGTGCTTGGCGCGCAGTCATCGCCCGGCGTCGCGGAGCATAACGCCTCGCCCGGTAACTTCAGCGTCACTGGTACGTGCGTTCTCGTCACACCGTTCACCCGGCTGCAGCAATGCACGGTGACGGTACAGTGGCTTGAAGACGGGTTCACGCGTACCTATACCGTGCAGAGCTACGCGACGCAGCAGATATCATGATGACAAAACAGCGCGGTACATCTATCCCTGAGGTGCTCACCGTCACGGTGATCATCGGCATGCTCCTCTCCACGATGGTCGTGATCGTGCCCTTGCTCGTCAAGTCCCCGCTGCAGATGCAGTCACAGGTCGACCAGGTGAATACGGCGGCGATCGCGCTCTACAAGATCCGCCGCGATTTCTCTGAGGGCGACACGTCGGGCGTCATGGGATGCACGACGACCCCGGTGGTCTCGTGTGCGGCGGTCGGCGCGACGCCCGCGCCCGTCCAGGCCTTGGTTGTGGCCACCGCGGAGAATAGCTCGGGCGCCTTCCAGGTGAGCACAGCTCCCGGCCCGACGAGCGGCTATCCAAACTGGCAGGGGTACTACGTGTACTGGCTCGTGCCCAACAGCACCGGCACGTCGTACGATCTGATGCGCGCCTGGCAGGGCGCATCGCTGGGCATCGGCCCTGGCGGCGTACCCACCGGCGTAACGGCTGCGAGTGCCGGCACGGCGCTGACGACGGCGCTCGCCATCTCGCCACCCCCGGTTCTCACGAACTATATCACCTCAATGAGCTTGGGCGACGCATCGAGTTCGAGCACCATTAACTTCGAGCTGATGGCCGGCACGACCGGCGGGGCCGATCAGACGCAGACCACCTTCCAGGGCGGCACGTATGCTAGAAACTAAGCGGCGAAGACCCCAACCTCGACCGATCAAGCGCAAAGAGCGCGGTTTTGCCATGGCTTTCGTCTTCGTGCTCGTGGCGCTACTGCTGCTCATCGCTATCCTGGTCATCACCGGCGCCTTCAACGCCAACAACCAGGCGCAGGCTGTCGGCGTCAAGTACGGCGTGCTCAATTCCGCCGAGGCCGCGGCGAACCTCGCGCTCAATCGCTTAGCAGAAAACCCCAGCGAGCCGAACGGCTGTGTCATGGGATCGCTGAATGGAGCAAACTACCGTTCGTGCATGGGATACAACAATCTCACCGGCGGCGCAGCCGTAATCGCCGTCGACCTTGCCAATGGGCAGAATATGTGGGTGCCAAAGGGATCAGCCTACATCTACGGCGAGGCAACGGCTAACGGCGCCCGCAAGGTCTATGTCGAGGCCATCGCGCAGCCGGCGCCGCCACTCACCATGCCATCCGGCGCCGTGAACGCGCAACAGAACATCAACGACCTCGCCCCGATGCCGATCTTACAGGATCCATCGAGCACAAATGACGCCAATATCTTCGCCAACAACAACATCAACGCCGGCGGAACCCCAAGCCACGTTCAAGGCCTGACGTACGCCGTCGGCACCGACTCCGTGCCCGGTTACAATGGGAGCGAGAACGGCAGTTACTCAGCTGTGGGGTTTCCAAACTCGACCCAGATCGCCCAAGCAGTGCAAAACGCGAAGCTCATAGCCCAGAGCGGTACCACGACAAGTGGTGCGACACTGTCGAGCGGGGGAACGACATCGTATAGCGGCAACATGTATGTGAACGGCGACGTGGATATCTCATCCGGGACTATCACGCTTGCGTCGGGCAGCGCTGTCTACATCAACGGTAACCTGTGCATCAGCGGCGGAGGCGCGCTCGTGAACACTGATAGCGGCCAAGGGATGCTCGTCGTCAGCGGCGTCGTGTCGTCGAGCGGCACAGGCGGCTACCAAGTCCCGCTTGGCAACAACACCATGTTGCTGGCACTGGGCGCGGATCCGGGCGCGATCAATCCATGCGGCAGCAGCGCGACGGAGGCGCTTTCGCTCGCGCCGTCGTCGGGCACGGAATCGGTCGGCACGGTCTACGCAAGCGTCGGTTCGGTTGGCGTCTGGGGTGCTGGAACGGTCCAAGGCGCGTTCGACGCCGGCAGCAACGTCGACCTCGAAGGTCTCACTGGAGCTTCGCTCCAGTACGACGCCAAACAGGCGCAGACCACGCTCTCCACGGGGACGATGACGTACACTGCTTACAATCAAGACTAACGGCGAAGCAGGCAGGCCCGTGCTCACGACCAAAGGCCTGATCGCGCCGCAAGCTGAGGAGCGCCCGAGCGGATTCACCCCGCTGCTCCAGCTTTTCGAACGGCTGGCCCTGCTCGGCTACTCGTTCGATCTCGTCAAATGGGAAGCACTCGTGAATGCCGGTCTGCTGGCCGGTCTGCCGCCATTGCCCTCCAACGATTGCCAGATCCCGCACGCGACAGAAGAGCGTATCCGCTTCATCCTCGACATCGAGAAGCGGCTGGCACCCGGAGCCGGCGTCGACAAACTTGCCTTCTATCTCGTCGTCGCCGGCCTACGCGACGTCCCGCCGCGCCTGGTTGCCGACTATCTCGAGGCCAGCGTGTCGAAGTTTTTTGTGGTGGGCGATGGCATGTTGCGTAGGCTCGAGCGCAAGCCCGAACGCGTCGGACCGTTGGCCGAGCGCCGTCTAGCCAACGCCATGGCGCGCGCGGTGCTGCGCGACTATCCCTTGCTCGGCGCAGCCTCGTACACCGCCTGCCAGCAATTGCTCGCCGCGAGCTTCATGATTTTCTTCCGCACGTCGTGGTGCAATCGCAAGCCCAGCCCACAGCGCCGATGCGACCGCATCATCACGCCCGACTTCCTCGACTACGGGCGGCTGCCGGTCAAGACGATCGCCGATGCCGATATAGCGCCGAGCACGGCGCCAAACGTGAGCATGGCTCCGGCCGCCGACAAGGACCGTCTCTTCGCGCAACTGCGCCTTGCCGCTGAGACCAACCCGACGGAGCTCCTGCAGGCGGTCAAAGACGCGGCCATGGTGATCGACGCAGCCACTACGCAGTTCCCCGAGCTGCAGGAGTCGGTGCCGCTCCCCACGCCGACGGGCGCGTTCGCCCAATGGGTCTTGACGCTCGTGCCGCCTGTGCTGGCGGCAGCGTTGCTGCGGGTCTCCCAGCTCACTGGATCTGAGAAGTACGGCAACCTCATTCCTAATCGCAAAGAGACCGGTCTCGAAGCGATACTGAGGACTGCCCTCGTCTACTGGCACACCTAGATACACCACGTCGAGCCTGACCATCGGCTGCGAGCGGCGGACAAGCGCCGCGCCCAGGCGAAAGCGTACGCATGGCTTTTGTGCCGGTGGACGCCGTCGGCCTTGAGGAACGGGCGTCCTCACTAGCCACGCGCAGCATCAAACGAGACGCGAAGGTCGCAGGCCTGCGCCTGGTCATCTCGTGTATGGACCTCACATCGCTCGAGGGCAAGGACACACCCGAGCGCATCAAGCAGCTGTGCCGCAAGGCTGTGACAGTTGACCCCGACGACCCAACCTTGCCGGCGGTCGCCGCCGTCTGCGTCTACCCGGCGCTCGTCGCGGCGGCGAAACGAGCGCTACTTGGGTCGAGCGTCAAGGTCGCATCTGTGGCGACGGCGTTCCCCAGCGGACAGTCCGGATTGGATGTGAAGCTGCGGGAGGTGCGCGACGCGGTTACCGATGGCGCAGATGAGGTGGACATGGTCATCGATCGCGGCAGATTTCTCGCGGGCCACTATCGGGAGGTCGCTGAGGAGATCGCAGCCGTGAAGGAAGCTAGCGGCACGGCGCGCCTCAAAGTGATCCTCGAGACCGGCGAACTCGGCACTTACGACAACGTGCGGCGAGCGAGCTGGCTTGCGATGGAGGCAGGCGCCGACTTCATCAAGACATCCACCGGCAAGGTGCAACCCGCAGCGACCCCGCCGGCGGCGCTTGCAATGCTCCAGACAATCCGGGATTACGAGGCGCGCAGCCACAGAGCGGTCGGACTAAAGGTCGCGGGCGGCATCCGAACGGCGAAGCAGGCGCTGCAGTACCTCGTCCTCGTGAAAGAGACGCTGGGAGAGGAGAGGCTCGATCCGCGGTATTTCCGCATCGGCGCAAGCTCGCTGCTCAACGATGCTCTCATGCAGCTGCGCAAAGAGCGCACTGGCACATACCAGTCCGACGACTACTTCACAAAGGATTAGCGAACGATGGCGACCTCACAGGCTCCCATTCGGCGTCGGCGACCAGGAAAGGCCGCACGTACCAGCACCCGGAGCGCGCGTCAGCCTGCAGACGGCCATGCTCGTCTCGCGGTCGCTTCTCCCGCAGGCACGAGCTGGCCGTACGCTGCAGCTCCAGAATCCCACGACTATCTCAAGCTGGCATCGCGCTACGAGCTATTCATCGGCGGGAAGTGGGTGAAGCCGCTTGGCGGCCGTCATTTCGCCTCCATCAACCCTGCGACCGAAGAGGTGCTCACCCATGTCGGCGAGGCATCAGCGGCCGACGTCGACCGGGCAGTGCGCGCTGCGCGCACCGCTTACGAGAAATACTGGCGGCGCTGTACACCTGCCAGTCGAGCGAAGTATCTCTACCGCATCGCCCGCGCCATCACCGAGCGAAGCCGAGAACTCGCAGTGCTCGAATCGATGGACACAGGCAAACCCATCAAAGAGTCGCGGGATTTCGATATCCCGCTCGCGGCTGCGCATTTCTTCTATTATGCGGGCTGGGCCGATAAGCTGCCGTGGGCATTCCCCAATGTCGAGCCGAGGCCGCTGGGCGTCGCAGGCCAGATCATCCCATGGAACTTCCCCCTGCTCATGGCCGCCTGGAAGATCGCGCCGGCGCTAGCGTGTGGCAACACGGTGGTGCTCAAGCCCGCTGAGACCACGCCCTTGACGGCGCTCTGGCTTGCCGAGATCGTCCGCCAAGCCAACCTGCCGCCAGGCGTGGTGAACATCATCACCGGTGGCGGAGATACAGGTGCGGCGCTCGTCCGCCATCCGGGGCTCGATAAGGTCGCGTTCACAGGTTCCACCGAGGTCGGCAAGGAGATCGCGCGCGAATGCGCCCGGCTGCGCAGGCGCGTGACCCTCGAACTCGGCGGCAAAGCGGCGAACATCATCTTCGATGACGCGCCCCTGGACGAGGCTGTGGAAGGGATCATCAACGGTATTTTCTTCAATCAAGGACACGTCTGCTGCGCCGGCTCGCGTCTGCTCGTGCAAGAGCCCGTGCTGGACGCCGTCGTGCACAAGCTTCACCGTCGCATGCAGACACTGCGCCTTGGGCCACCGCTCGACAAGAACACCGACATCGGAGCGATCAACTCCAAGGCACAGCTGCAGAAGATCCAGGCGCTCGCCGATAGCGGCGAGGCTGCCGGCTGCAAGCGATATGAGACCACCTGCGCGCTGCCCGCGCGCGGCTACTGGTTCCGCCCGACGTTCTTCACCGGGGTCGCGCTATCGCATCGCATCGCGCAGGAGGAGATCTTCGGCCCGGTTCTGTCGGTCATGACCTTCCGGACGCCCGACGAGGCGGTGGAGAAGGCGAACAACACCCGCTACGGGCTGTCAGCCGGCGTGTGGACGGACAAAGGCAGCAAGAATTTCAAGATCGTCTCACAACTGCGCGCTGGTGTTGTGTGGGCGAATACCTATAACAAATTCGATCCCTCCTCGCCCTTCGGCGGCTACAAAGAGAGCGGGTTCGGGCGCGAGGGTGGCATGCACGGCTTGCTGCCGTATCTGGAGCGGTGATGGAGCGGCGCGTCACGATTCGCAAGACGGCTAAGCTGTTCATCGGCGGAGCCTTCGTGCGCTCTGAGTCCGGGCGGACATTCACCTACAAGCAGGACGGACGCGTCGTCAATGTCGCTCGCGCCAGTCGCAAGGATGTGCGCGACGCCGTGCGCGCAGGCCGAACCGCCTGGCCATCGTGGCGCGACCGGACAGCGTACAACCGCGGCCAGATCGTGTATCGCGTTGCGGAGATGTTGGAATCGCGCCGCGAACAATTCACTGACGCCCTGTTAGCATCCGGCATCGCGCCGGGGGCGGCTGCCGGCGAGGTGAACGCGGCCATCGACCGCGTGGTCTGGTACGCTGGTTGGTGCGATAAGATCGAGCAGCTCCTCTCGACCAAGAACCCCGTGGGCATCAAACATTTCAATGTGAGCAGCCCCGAGCCCACAGGGGTCGTCGGGGTCGTGGCGCCGGACCGGCCGTCGCTCTTGGGCCTTGTGTCCACGGTCATCCCTGTCGTATGCGGGGGCAATTGCGCCGTGGTCTTGGTCGGCGAAAGCGATCCGCTGTGCGCTATCGCGCTCGCCGAGGCGCTCGCGACCGCAGACGTGCCGGCAGGCGTGGTCAACATCCTGACGGGCGGCTTCGCCGACACAGTGCCGACGCTCGCCGGCCATATGGACGTCAATGCGCTCGATCTATGGATCGGTGATGAGAAGCTCGATGCTGCAGCCGCGCAGCGTGCCTGCGACAACGTCAAGCGTGTGCGCAGGGGTGGTGCCCCGGCGCGCCGTTTCTGGTTCGGCGATAGCGCTCAAGGTCCGGACTGGATCGAGGCGTTCATGGAGATCAAGACGGTATGGCACCCCGCCGGGGTCTAGCGCCGCAAGGTCGTCACAACGACGCTTGTAGTAACGGACCTTGAGGTCCGTTCTCTCTTCATGTTCCTTACGGCGTGAACGGAACGCCGTCCGCCGCCGGCGGCCGCGCGCGGCCGATGAAGCCGGCGATAGCGACGATGGTCAATAGGTAAGGGAGCATTTCGAGCAGCGCCGCAGGCACGTTGGCCCGTTGCAACGCGATCTGCAAGCTGCTGAAGAAGCCGAAGAAGAGACAGGCGCCGGCCGTCCCAAGCGGATTCCAGCGGCCAAAGATCACCGCTGCCAAGGCGATGAATCCGCGCCCAGCCACCATGCCGTCGGAGTACAGATCGACCTCTCCGATGGAGAGATATGCGCCACCGAGCGCGGCGAGGGCACCGCCGGCGATGGTCGCCGCGTACCGATACTTCACCACATCGATGCCTGCCGCAAGCGAAGCGTGCGGAGCCTCGCCGACAGCGCGCAAGTGCACTCCGGGCTTCGTGCGATAGAGAAATATCTGCATGGCCACGACGAGGACGATCCCGAGCCACACAAGGGCATAGCGCTCAAGGTCCGCGACCAGTCCGCTAGCGCCGGCTGCGACATCGGCGAAGCTTCTGACTTCGGGCGATGCGCCCGGTTGTCCGAAGACGAGCGCCAGCAGGAACGCCGCACCGCCGATCCCGAGGACGTTGATGGCCATGCCGACGATGATCTGATTGGCTCGCGCGCTGATAGCGAGATATGCGAGCAAAATCCCCAGCAGCGCACCGCTGATGACCGCGCAGATCACCGCCAGCGCGACGCTATGCCAGAAAAATGACGCGGCGACCGCTGAGAAGGCACCAGCCGCCATCATCCCTTCAAGCCCGATGTTGATGACGCCGGCGTTCTCGGAGATCACGCCGCCGAGACCAGCGTACAGCAGCGGTGTTGCTTTGATGACCGTGATCGCGAGAACCGCGACGATGACGGACATATCCATGCTTATGCCGGCCCCGATGTGAGGGGTCCGTCAGGGGCGAGGGGGTCCGCGGTCGCAGGTGCCCTGTGTACGGTAAGCCTTGACCCAGCCCAGCTGGCTGACACGAAGAGGATGACAAGGCCCTCGATGATCGAGACGAGATCCTTCGGAACCATCGCCTGCGACTGCATCGAGAGAGCGCCATTTTGCAGGACGCCGAAGAAGAAGCCGGAGGCTATAACCCCAAGAGGGTTCGATTGCGCGAGCAACGCCACCGCGATGGAGGTGAAACCGTACCCCGGCGAGAGCTGAGCGTTGAAGCGGTGCAGCAGTCCCATGACCTCGCATGCGCCGCCTATGCCGGCGAGGGCGCCGCTCAGCGCCATGGTCTTCAGGATGACGCCGGGCACGGAGATACCGGCATACCGGGCGACGCGCTCCGAGCGCCCGACGGTGCGCAGTTCGAAGCCCGCGACCGTGGCTCTAAGCCACCACCACAGCGCCGCCGCGGTGAGCATCGCGAGCGGAAGAGCGGCAGTCAGGCGCGTGTCGGGGATGATGGGGTGCAGCATCGCTGTGGTGTCGATCGTGGCAGTTTCCGGCGCGAAGGGCGATCCACGCAACGGCCCCGACACGAGGTAGTTCGCGCCGAGGTAGGCGATGTAGTTCAGCATGATGGTGGTGATGACTTCGCTCGCCCCGTAGCGCGCTCGCAGGGCACCGGCGATGGATCCGAGGATCGCGCCGCCCAAAGCGCCTGCAGCCAGGCAGAGCGGTATTTCAAGCGGGCTCGGCAAGTGCACGTATGCGCCAGCGACGGCCGCGCACAAGGCGCCGCTCACGAGCTGACCCTCGGCACCGATGTTGAACAAGCCGGCGCGAAATGCGATGGCAACGCTGAGCCCGGCGAACACGAACACGGTTGTCTGCGCCAGTGTCTCCGCGAGCCCTTGGACCGAACCGAACGCGCCGTTCACGAGCGCGCCATATGCGGCAAGGGGATTTTCCCTGGCCGCGAGGATGACGAAGCTGCCAACGGCGAGCGCGAGCAGGGGAGCAACCAGACCCATAGCGATGCGTCTCACGGCGCGCCGCTGCCCATGAGGCGGCCGAGCGATGCATCATCTGCGAGCTCTATCGAGAGCTCTCCGGCGACGCTTCCTCCATGGAAGACGAGAACGCGGTCGGCGAGGGCGCGGATCTCATCGAGATCGTAGGATATGAGGAGGATGCACGCGCCCGCGGCGCTGATCCTGGCGAGGCGATCGTAGATGCTCTGAGCCGCGCTGATGTCAACTCCGCGTGTCGGCGCGAATGCGATGACGACACGGGGCGTGTCCGCCGTTTCACGGCCGACAAGGAACTTCTGCTGCGTGCCGCCGGAAAAGTGGCGCATCGGCGCCATCGGTTCGTATGCATCAATCCTGAAGTCACGCGCGATATCGTCCGCTCGCCTCCGGCCTGAAGCGACGTCGAGCAACGCGGCTCGGCGCGTGAATCGCTCGTCGCCGAGTAGTGCATTCTCGACTGCGTCGAAATCGAGGACGAGACCCTCGCGTTGGCGGTCGGGCGATATATAGCGCAGGCCTGCCCGCCGGCGTTCAGGCACGGACGCGCGGGTGAGGTCCACACCGTCCAAGCGGATGGTGCCAGTTGTGGTCGGGCGGATCCCATACAGCGCCTCGGCGAACTCGAGCTGCCCGTTGCCCTCCACCCCTGCGATGCCGATGATCTCACCGGCACGGGCCGCCAGGCGCAGACCAGAGACTCCAGCGCCCCCGTCGTCGCGGTCGGCGCTCAGATCGTCCATGGCGAGGATGATGGGGGCCGATGGGACCGGCGCGCGTCTTGGCTCCGCGGAATCGTGGATCTTTGAGCCGATCATCATCAACGCGAGCTGCGCCTCATCCGCGTCAGCTCGATTGACAGTTCCGACGACTCGTCCCCGGCGAAGCACAGTCACCCGATCGCATAGCCGCATGACCTCCTTGAGTTTATGGGTGATGAAGATGACGGCTCGCCCTTCCTCGCGCAGGCGCTGCATCACAGCGAAAAGCCCCTCGGTCTCGATCGGTGACAGCGCGGCGGTTGGCTCGTCCAGGATCACGATCTGTGGGCTCCGCCCAAGCACGCGCAACAGCTCAACTTGCTGGCGTGCACCGACCCCGAGTGTCTCAACGGCTTGAGATGGGTCGAT
>Ga0116216_10001286_pt1 | contig 17542 bp, 12 predicted proteins | sample Sb_taG_11_FD_89696 | JGI IMG/M metagenome (GOLD analysis project Ga0116216, IMG submission 89696) | Peat soil microbial communities from Weissenstadt, Germany - Sb_50d_3_AS metaG | ecosystem: Environmental > Terrestrial > Soil > Wetlands > Peat | place: Germany: Weissenstadt | collected 2010-09-21
CACCGTCGATGCTGCCCCCGTCGGGCCGGTCCCGAGAGGACCGGTCGGCCCGGTCACCGTGGACGACGCGCCGGTCGGACCCGTCGGGCCCGTGGGTCCCGTGATCGTCGACGACGCGCCCGTCGGCCCGGTCCCGAGCGGGCCGGTCGGTCCGGTCACGGTCGACGCTGCCCCCGTCGATCCCGTCGGACCCGTCGGGCCGGTCACCGTGGACGCCGCACCGGTGGGACCTGTCCCGAGTGGGCCGGTGGGTCCGGTGACCGTGGACGAGGCGCCCGTCGCTCCCGTCGGGCCAGTCGGCCCGGTGACCGTCGACGGCGCACCGGTGGGACCCGTGTTCCCGACCGGACCCGTCGGCCCGGTGACGGTGGACGCTGCTCCTGCGGCCCCTGTCGGTCCCGTCGGTCCGGTGACCGTCGACGCTGCGCCGGTCGCTCCCGTGGGACCCGTGGGTCCCGTCACGGTCGACGCGGCGCCGGTCGCTCCTGTGGGACCGGTGACCGTCGACGCGGCTCCGGTCGGACCCGTCCCGAGCGGGCCGGTCGGCCCAGTGACCGTCGATGCGGCGCCGGTCGCGCCCGTGGGGCCCGTCGATCCAGTTGGACCGGTAACCGTCGACGCGGCTCCGGTCGCACCCGCTCCGGTCGGTCCCGTGGGACCGGTCACGGTCGACGCGGTACCCGTCGCGCCGGTCGGACCCGTCCCGAGCGCGCCGGTGGGACCCGTCGCGCCGGTGGAGCCGGTGTTCGAGGAGGCACCCGCGGGACCGGTCGTGCCGGTCGGCCCGGTGCTCCCGGTGCTCCCGGTCACCGTCGAGGCGGCGCCGGTCGGCCCCGTATTGCCGGTCCCGCCCGCGCCCGTCGGGCCCGTGACTGCAGACGGCGCGCCGGTCGCGCCCGTTGGACCGGTGACGAGCGAGGCGGGTCCGGTTGCCCCCGTGGGGCCGGTCGTCGTCGACGCCGCGCCAGTGAATCCGGTGGGACCGGTCGCGCCCTGAGATCCCGTCGTCCCCGTGGGGCCGGTCGTCGTCGACGCCGCACCGGTTACCCCGGTAGCTCCGGTCGCACCTTTGGATCCCGTCGCGCCGGTCGGTCCCGTCGGTCCGGGCGGTCCGCCGAACGGTCCAGTGGGGCCTGTCGCCCCCGTGCCGCTTCCGCCACCTCCACCAGTTCCCGGCGCGGTGGGGTACGTTTCGTTCTTGTACCGTCCTCGGCCGATGACGAAGGACACGAGTGTTACGGTATCATGTAGCTCTTCCCGCGCCCTATGACCGATTCAGGGAATACCCGAGAACTACTCGAGTATTTGAATCAAAGCAATCGGTCGACCGCGTCGACGGCGAAGAACGCGAGGTGCGCCGAGGCGTCGTTCACGCCGAAGCTCGCGACCAGGCGGTCCCCGTCCCGCGCCAGTCCGGCGGCGAACTCGATCCCCTTCTGGAGGAAGTAGAACGGTTCGGTGACGACCCGGATCACGAACTGCGCGTCGAGGTACACGAACCGGTGCAGGTACACGCGCCCCGGGGTGTGGACGACCTCGTGCACGAGGCAGAGCCACCCGTCCCGGTGCGGGATGACCTGCGAGCCCCCTCGGAACTCGGTCAGGTTCTCGTCGAGGTCGGCGACCCGCGAGCGCTGGACCGTCCCATCCAGCTTGCAGTCGATGACGGTCGTCGGGTCGCAGAGGTAGAGGAAGGCGCCCGGTTGCCCGAGGATCGGCATCCAGTTCTTCTGGGTCTTGTTGTGTTCGTAATCGCGGACGGCGCGGACGCCGGTGACCCGCCACTCGCCGTCCAGCGTCAGGATAGCCTCCTCGCAGTGCCCGTCCGCGCCGAGGTCGCGGACGGTGGCCGACGCCGCGAATCCGCCCTCGGTCGGATAGATCCGGCAGTCCTCGAACCCCTCGACCGGGTAGCTCGTGCGCGGCAGACCAGTCGCGTCGACCAGCGGCGTCGACCGGACCGTCTTCCAGTCCGCGCCTAGCTCGAGGACGTGGTTACGCGTCCGGATGATGCCGCTCCCGTCGACGGTCGGGTATTGCCCGTTCGCGACCTTGTAGTTGACCGTCCGCACGAGGACGAGCCGGCGGTCGCCGACGACGAGCACCGACGGGTTCATCGGCGCGTAACCATCGGTCGGATGCCAGTCGATCTCCCGGACTACGGCGCCGAACAATTCCTGCGCGCTCTTGGCGTAGTGCACGAAGTTACTGCGGGCCTCCCCGCGCACGTTGCCGTCGCGGTCGATGGTCAGCCGCGCGCACGTCTGGTAGCCGGCCTCCCGGCGCTCGGGGAGCTTGCTGTAGAACCCGCTGATCGCGACATCGGTCTCGTTCTTGCGCTCGTAGATGTCCCGCTCGACGAACAGCACCTCGTTCGGACAGGGCATCCGTGCGACCTGCTCCGCGATGAGCAGCGCCGCGTCGCTCTTGCCGTGCTGCCGCCACCACGTCGCGAGGAGAGCCAAGGACTCGGCGCGGATGGGACGGTAGTTGTAGGCGTCGAAGCAGGCGCGGACGAGGTTCGGCTCGTCGTCCAGGGCCGCGTACGACCGTGCGATGCCGTAGTACGACGCCCAGATCTCCTCGTCCCAGCCGCCGGCCGCGATCCGCTGGGTGTAGCGCTGGATGGCCTCGTGGTGCCGGCCGGCCTCGCGGTAAGTGTTCGCGAGGTAGAAGAGGTACCGCTCGTTGTTCGGCTCCTTGGTGAGGCCCTCGGTCAAGAGCCGGATGTCGCGCTCGCCCTTGTCGCTCTTGCTGCCGCCGTCGTTCCGGTCGTCGATGGACAAGCAGTCGAGGTTCGGGGGCTGGTCGCCCGGCACGGACAGGAACTCGTGGGTGACCCCGACGTAGCTCGCGGCGACGTCGCGGCGGACGAGGCGCGTATTCCAGTAGCCGAGGGTCCCGGTAAACTGCTGCAGCCGGTACGCGGGCGCGGTGAGCGAGACTTTGTCGACGGACCCCTGCAGGACCATGTCGGCGTCGATGAGCAGCGCGTAGTCCCACGTGCCGAACGCGCGCGCGGCATTGAGCGCCTCGTTGCGGGCCTGCGAGAAGTTCCGGAACGGCGCCCGGACGAGCTTGCCGGGAACTTTTCGCATGATGAAGAACTGCTCGATCGCCTCGGCGGTCCCGTCGGTCGACCCCGTGTCGGCGATCACCCAGCAGTCGATGAACGGCAGCGCGGCGGTGAGGCACCGCCCGATGATCGCCCGCTCGTTCTTCACGATCATGTTGAGGCAGACACGGGGGCCCGTCGATTTCTCAACGACCGCCTCCTTCTTGCGGTTGCGGGCGGCGGTCGCGCGGCGTTCGAGTCGGTTCATGTCGTATCGGCTCCACTCGTGGGCGGTTGGCGGTGGCGTGAGTATTCGGTCGACGGCGCGGACGTCGAAGAAAGCCAGACCCACCTGAGCGTCGCGTACAGCGTAGCTGGCCACCAGGCGGTCCCCATCGCGCGCGAGCCCGATGACCGCTTCGACGCCTTTTCGTTCCAGGTAGAACAGTTCGGAGACGGTCTGGATCTCGAACCGTGAGCTAAACTTCACGAAGCGGTGCAGGTACAGGTACCGCGTAGGAGCTGCAACGTAGATGACTTCGTGGACGATGCTGATCCACCCGTCTTGGTGGGGAACGAGCTGCGATCCGCCGCGCAGCTCGGTCAAGTTTTGACGAAGACTGGCGGTACGGCGTAACCGCTCGACGGTTCCACCCGGCGCCGCGTGGATCACGGTGGTCGGGTCGCACAGGTATACGAATACGTCTGGGTGGCCGAGGATCGGCATCCAATTTTTTTGGTTCTTGGTGTGCTCGTAGTCGCGTACGACGCGCGCTTTTCGGATCGCCCACCGGTCCGAGCACTCTTCGAGCGCCAGGATGGCCATCTCGCAGAGACTGTTACCGACGCCGAGATCGAGCACGGTAGAGGAGGCGCAGAGAGCATCGTCGGGTCCGAGGTAGAGGCGCAGGTCTTCAAAGCCGCGAACCGGATCCGTGTGTTGAAGACCGGTCTCATCGACGATCGGTTTACGGCCCTTCGGGCGCCACGACTCGTCCATCTCGACGATCCAGTTCTTCGTGTGGATCGGTTTTCCGTCGGTCGTAGGAAATTCCCACGGATCGGTGATCACGTAATTCACGGTACGGATTGAAACGAGGCGCCTGCCGGGAGGCAGGACAAGGACGGACGGGGCCGCCGGTGCGTACCCGTCATCGGATTCCCAGGGGATCTTTTCGAGCCTCGCGCCGAACAGCTCAGCGACGTTCTTGGCGGAGTGTGCGAAACGATTTCTGGCTTCATTCCGGACGGCGTCGTCGCGGTCGAGGGTCCGATCAACCAGCGCCTGGGAACCGTTGAACGGCTCCCGAAAGAGAGCCTCTCCCGGCATTCCGCCCCACTTCTGCCGGAAGTAGGCGGCGCTCGTCGCCTGGCCGGCTGAAATGACCGGGTCAGCTCGCATCGTCGCCAACCCCTCGTGCGTGAGCGTCGCGGGCTCCCGGTGCACGGGGATGCCCGCCCGCGCGAGTCGCTCGGCGTAGTCCGAGTCCTCGTAGTACGCGGGGAAGAAGTTCTCGTCGTACGGACCGACCTTCGCCGTACAGGCTGCGGTCTGCGCGAAGAGACACCACCCGTTCGCACCCGGCGGCCCCTCGGCGATGACGAAGTCGTGGCCGGCACCGAGCGCGCGGGAGAGGGCCTCGAGCGCATCCATCCCCAGCTCGACGTCGTCGTTGGCGATGGCAAGGGGCGCGTCCCCGGCCCGGTCGAGCATCGCGTTCCAGCTCGCGGCGACGCCGAGGTTCGTGGGGGGTGTGAGCACTTCGACGGCCGCCCCGCGCGCGAGCGCGGTCGCGATGGCGGGCATCGTGAGTGCCTCCTCGTCGAACCGTCCGCCGTTGTCGACGATGAGATACCGGCTCGGCTTGCGAGTCCCCGCCTCCGCGGAGAGGATGAGTTGACCGAGAAGATCGTAGCGGTTGAGGGTCGGGACGCCGAGGATCACGCTGCCTCCAGGGCTCGCTCGATCTCGCGGGCCGGGTCCTGATCGACGATCCGAACCAGCCGCCCGAGGCCCGTGAACATGATGTCGCAGACGTCCGGAACCGCGTGACTGCGCAGGTAGACGCACGGCCGATGCGCCGCCATCGCGGCCGCGAGCGGGGCCGACAGGGCTCCGACGAAGAGTCTGCAGCTATGGATGGCCCTGTACAGCTCGTACAAATTCGGCAGCAACTTGGTCGACAGATTGCGACGTGCAGCAGCCTGCAAGTGATCCAGTTCTTCTTGGTTGTCCGTCACGAACAGGGCGCCCGGCAAGTGTCTCAAGAACGCCCAATCCGCCGCGGGTTGCCACTTCTTCGTGCCGACGAGAATCGCGTTCGCGTACTCTTCGTTCTCGGGCAACGTCAGCCACTTGTGCGCGCCCCACGGTACGGTGTAGGTGGTTTCAAATACAGTTCTCCAGTCCGCCCGGAAGAGAAGCGGCGACTGCCGCCAGGCGCCCAGGTCGACGTCGAACGGTTCGTTCGCGTGCGGGTGGAAGCTCTCGACGTAGTCCTGACCGGACAGGATCGGGCTCAAGTCGGCGTGCGCCCGCTCGACGCCGAACCGGAAACTCTCGTGGCGGTTCGAGACGTAGACGCGCCCCTTGCGACCCGTGGCGAGGAAGTTCTCCTGCACCACACTGAGCTGGTGGATGAAGTCACCCAGCATGCCGCCGCCCGCGTACGCGATCGGTTCAATCACAGGCTCTCCAGAACTTTTTCAACCGGCTGCCCGAGAGGAGCCAGATGAAAATGCGGGCAATATTTTCCCAGATCGGCGACGTGCACGACGTGAGCGGTGTCGATGGGGTGAAGCAGCGCGATGCACGGACGATAGGCCGCCAGGGCTGCCGCGAGTGGACTCGACAGGCTTCCGATGAAGAGTTTAGAGCCAGCGATCGCGCGGTATAGCTCGTACAAGCTCGGGAAGACCTTGGTCGGTACGCCCGATCGCAGCGTCAACCCGATCGCGTCCCCGTGTATCACCTTTCGCCAGGTGTCGAGTTCTTCCTGGCTATCCGTCACGAACAGGATATTCGGTAGATGCTTCAAAAAATTCCAGTCGACCGTGGGCGGTCGTAGCGACGTCAAGCTGATCAGCGTGGTGTTCGCGTACTCTTCGCTCGCTGGCAGCGTTAGCCACGGGTGCGCACCCCACGGCACGCGGAAGACGGCCGCGAAGATGTCGTGCCAGTTCGCCCCGTAGAGGAGCGGCGAATACCGCCAGTCGTTCAGGTTGACGGCGAACGGCTCGCCGGCGTGGAGCCGGAAGCTCTCCACATAGTCTTGCCTGGACACGATCGGGGCGAGGTCCGTGTAGGCTCGCTCGATGCCGAACCGGAAACCCTCGTGGCGGTTCGAGACGTAGACGCGTCCCTTGCGGCCCGTGGTGAGGAAGTTCTCCTGCACCACGCTCAACTGGTGGATGAAGTCACCGAGCGGGCCGCCGCCCGCGTACGTGATCGGCTCAATCACAATTTCTCCTTCGGATCAGTGAGCACTTTTACTTCGCCGGCTACGGCGTCCGCGAGGAAGCGGTCGATCTCGTCGATGAGGCGACTGCGTTGCCCGTTGACGCGATCGGCGGCGTCGGCCGCTGCAAGCCGCTCGGCGTCGGGCAGGCTCTTGTCGCGATGCTTGTCGATGAGGTGCCAGATGCGCACGTTGCACACCGTCAACTTGTCGACCAGGCTACCGAGCGTCTCAGCCATCTCGTGGTTGCTCCCGAAAATCATCGTTGCATTCGAGCAGGATTCTCGCGCGGCCGCGTGCGCGCGCGAGCGGCCAAAAACTCGTCGAGGTATGGTTGCGCGATTACGGCGCTGCCGGCCGTGAACGATTGCCAGAGCAGCTCGCAGGCGCGGGCGCACACTCGGAAGTCTCCGGCAGCTAGGCTGCTCCTAATCAAGTGGACGATCGGCTGATCGGCCCGGTCGTAGACGCGCGCGTAGTTCGTGACCATCTCACCGTAGTCGCCGAGGTACCAGTCGAAGAGGTCCGGGTCGTCGAAGTACACCATCGGGTAGAGTTGCTCGTCGGAGTGGCCGTACCCGGCGTCCAGGCATTCGAGGAACTTCGCCTCGAGCCGGTCGCACACGGTCCGCATGGACTGGGCGCTACCCGTGAAAAAGCCGCTGCACATCGTGCAGCGACCGAGGCACGCGCGCCCGCCGAAGAACGCGTCGAGGTTCATCACCAGCTCGCGCGGAGCGTAGTCGATGAAGCAGGTCGAGAACTTCTCCCGCTGCACGCCGAGCGCCTCTTTCAGGTGGACGAGGTTTTGGTAGCCCATCCGCTCGATGTCGACGTTGATCCACGCGAAGTGGGTGCTCCCGAACGGGTTCTCTCGTATGACCTGTTTGAGCATTGCATACCGGGCCATGCAGAAGAGGTAGTAGGAGGCAGTGCTCCTCGGATGGGTGGGGCACCAGGGGCTGCCGCCGCGGTTCTGGATGACGCGGTCGAGGTGCCGGCTCAGCGGGAAGTCCTCGAACTCCTGCACGACGACGCGCGTTCGCGCGTGGAGGTGCTCCGGCCGCATCGACCACACCTTCGCCTCGGTCTCGGGCTCGCAGTAGACGACGAGGTTCTCCTCGCAGGACAGGGTCGAGGCCCCGTGGGCATCGAGGAAGAAGCTCGCCGGTCGTGCGCACAGCTCGGCGCTCGCGTCGCGCTTCTTGGTGAGGTCGAAGTAGCCGGTGACGAGCGTCCAGTTGGACGTGTCTGTCTGGCCCTCGACCTCTACTCGATCGCCGAACGACACGATCCCAGTGCCCGACCAGTGACCGAGCAGCGTCACGTCGGTCTTGTGCCGCCCCTCGATGCGGTACCAGCAGTTGTCCCGCATCGGCTTGAAGTACCAGATGTCGTCGAGGACCAGGATGCCGTTGTACTGGTTCTTCTCGAGCCACCGGACGAACTCGATTTCACACGTCCCCTCGTGCGGGTCGATGTCGAGTACGATGAGCGGACTGTCGAGGAGGGTCCTTTTCCACGTCTCCCGCACCGCGGGCGACCAGAGGTCCGCGAGGGTCCGGTGCACGTTGGGCGGCGAGGGCCGCCCGCATACGTTGTCCACGATGTCGAAGGACTCCACCCGCGCGCCACCGACCGAGAGTGCGAGCGCGGAGTCACCGAGGTGCGTGCCGATGTCGATGACAGTCCCATCCCCGACGCGCGTGGAGAGGTGCGCGAGCAGGCGGTAGTGTTCCTGGTTCCAGAAGAACGCTTCACCTCGGACGAACGGTCGCAATCGCTCGAGGTCGACGGCCTCCAGGTCGGCTCGGCCGAGTCTCATCCGCCGCCCCTCGTCATGATCTCCCGCCAGTCTGTGGGACTACTTGTCGCGAAGCGGTCGGCCAAGGCCGCATCGACGCCGGTCGGGTCGACCCACCAGTCCTCGAAGGCCCCGAACCCCTCGAGCACGACGTCCGGGCAGACGAGGCGGTAACCGTGCCCGAACAGGAGCTGCCGCATCGCCGCGCGGGGGGCCTCGCCGAGCCGGTAGCCGTCGTGCTCGACGGTCAGTGCGGAGAACCGCACGTTCTCCCACGGCAGCCGCGCGAGCGCGACGGCGCCGTCGTCGTCGAGGTCGAACGACAGGTAGTCGATGCGCGGACCGAGACCGCGCGCAGCGAGCACGCTCGGCCAGTCGATCGCCAGCGCGTCGGTCCGCAAAAACTCGGTCCTCCGGAAGTCGGAGATGGTCGGGCAGTCGCACCGGTCGACGAGCAGGCCGCGCCAGCCCGCCTCCTCGAGCAGGCAACTGTTGCTGTAGAGGACCGGGTCGCCGGATCCGACGTCGAGGAACGTCCCAGCCTCCGGCCGGCCGGTCACGGCGTACGCGAACCGGTCCTGACCGGCTTGCCCGCGGGGGTTCAGCTCGACCGGCTCGCCGGTCGCTCGGCGGAGGAGCATCCGGCCACGGTAGACCTCGCTGTCACTCGCTGTCAATCGATCCGCGCGGCGGCATCCACGAGGATCGTCACCATCGCCTCGAACCCGATCGTGGGCTTCCAGCCGGTTCGCGCGCGGAGCTTCGACGCGTCGCCGACGGCCACACCACGCGCCGGCCGGACGCGCGCCCTGTCCTCCACGACGTGGTCGCGCCAGTCACGGCCCACGTGCGCGAACGCGACCCGGGCGAAGTCGCGGACCGTGTGGGACTCGCCGGTGGCGATGACGTAGTCGTCGGCTGCGGGCTGCCGGACGATGCGGACCATCGCGTCGACGTAATCGGGGGCGTACCCCCAGTCGACCGCCGCCGCGAGCGACCCGAGGGTCAGCTTGAAGCTCGGATCGCGCGCCGCCTGCCACGCGCCGCGGGCGATGCGTGTCGTGACGAAGCGCGCGCCCCGCAGCGGCGACTCGTGGTTGTAGAGAATCCCCACGGACGCGTGCGCGTCGTACTGCTCGCGGTAGAGCGCGCAGGCGTGGGCGCCGGCGACCTTCGTGATCGCGTACGCGTTTCTGGGAGCGAACGGAGTCGACTCGTCCTGCATACCGGCGGGCGGCTGCCCGAACATCTGCGAGGACCCTGCGTAGAAGAGCCGCGCCTCGGGCACGTGCTTGCGGATCGCTTCCAGGAAGTGGACGAGCCCCATGACGTGGACCCCGAAGGATGCGCGCAGCAGCTCCCCCGCCTCGTCCGGCGACTCCTCGGCCGAGTGGTGGCGGGCGGCGAGGTAGTAGACCTCGTCTGGCGAGGTGGACTGGACGAGGCGCTCGACCGCGTCCGCGCACTCCACGTCCACCGGATCGGGTAGAACGCCGTCGCCCGTCACCGTACCGACGTCGAGCCCGAGCACGACGCAGTCCGCCGCGAGTCGCTCGCAGAGCAGCCGGCCGTCCTGCCCGCCGCTGCCGACGACGATCGCTCGCCTCACGGGACGAACGCGATAGTCGGCAGCGGGAAGAGGAGCCGGACCCCCTCGTCGAGGGCCGGCTTCATCCGGCGGATCATCGTTTCTCGGAAATGCCACGGCAGGACCAGGAGGACGTCCGGCTTTTGGGCGAGGACTTCTTCCTCGGACACGATCGGGATCCCCGTCCCAGGCGTGAAGCCCCCGAGCTTGTCTGGATTGACGTCAGCGATGGCAGCGAGGAGATCGCGCCCGACGCCGCAGTATTGGAGGAGCACGTTGCCCTTGGTCGACGCGCCCAGTCCGAGCACGCGTTGCCCACGCGCGCGAAGGTCTTCGAGGAGCGCTCGGAGTTTCCGGCCGTGGGCCGCGACGGTCGCCGCGAACCGGGCGAACGGTTCGAGCCCGGCCCGCTCTTCATCCTCGAGCATCCGCGCGACGGCGGGAGCGTGGGTCGCCTCACCGGGGTGCGCTTTCGAGAGCGTGAGTGCGAAACTCCCCCCGTTGGTGGCGTTGAGCGACACGTCGAGGATCGAGAACCCCGCGCGGTCAGCCATCCAGACCAGGGTCGTGAGCGAGTAGTATTCGGAGTGCTCGTGGCAGATGGTGTCGTACGCGTTTGCGGCCAGCATCGAGTGGAGGTAGCTCATCTCCACGTGCCAGATGCCGTTCTCAGCGAGGACGGAGCGGACCTGCCGCATGAAGGAGAGCGGATCGTCGAGATCGTAGAACATCGCGATCGACGTAACGATCTTGGCCCGCCTGCCGCTGCTCGCGGCGAAGAAGGCGGCGTCCGTGAAAAAGTCTGGCACGACTGCGATGTGCGGCCGATAGAACTTCGCGAACTTCGCGGCGGTGGGGTCGATCCCGATGAGCGTCGCACGCTCTGGGTAGAACGAGAGCGTCGTGCCGTCGTTACTCCCGATGTCGAGGACCACGTCGCCGGCGCCGACGGGGACGCGCGCCAGGAGGGCCTGCACGGTCTCGTGCAGGTGCTCGACCATCGACCGATTCAGGGCCGACCGGTACCCGTAGTCGCCCCCGTACAGCTCGCCGGGGTCGTAGCGGTGGTGGAGCTGGACGAGACCGCAGTCGCCCGTGCACCGGACCACTTCGAGCGGACCGCGAGTCAACTGCGCGTCCGCTGTCCGCGGGAAGACTCCCGTCAGTGACTGAACACCGAGGTCCACCACGGACTGGAGGTCCGTCGACCCGCAGACCCGGCACCGGTGGACTACGTGGAAGGGCCGAGGATCTACCTGGTAGAATCGGCTGCTGTGCATTCGGCCACGGTAGACCTCGCTGTCACTCGCTGTCAACCGACTCCGGCGGGCGCACTATTGGGCGATGTACCCTGACACCGCGTTCGGGTTGAGTAGCGTACCGGCGTCGGTCAGGGCCGCGATCGTGAGCGGCTGCCCCGCCCCAAACGTCCCCGTCGTCTGGTTGAAGCTGTTTCCGGTGCCGGTTCCTCCCCCTCCGAACGAGAGCGCGCCGGTGGTGAGGAGCAGCGATGCCCAGTAGGTGGGGCCAAACGGATTGTAAAAGTTGCCTCCCGAGTTGGCGTTCATCGAATAGAGACCATATGCTGGGTTTGCGCCCACGACGGCCGTCCCGTTCTCCTCGACGTTGAACTGGCCTGCTCCCATGTACACGCCGGAGTAGACTGCCGTGCATCCAATGGTACTGGCGGATACGGTGCTGCTCGGCAGTAGAATGGCCTGAGTTGCAACAACAGTTTGTCCACCCGTGCAGATGAACTCCGACCGGGAGGCCCCTGCAATAAATCCAGTGGTTCCGGAGACTGCGCTGACGATCCCGGTCACGTCCGTCCCCTCGGCATACGCGCCAGCACCTGATCCGCCACGCAAAGTCAAGTTTTCGCTCACTTCGGACAGGATGAGCAGAGAAAGGCCAGCGTAGCTCGTGAATTGGTAGTCGCTGATCTGGGCCAGTCCGATGGCTGTGGTGCCCCCGTTGCCATGACCGGCCCACTCCCCGACGTTGGTCAAGGACGGATTCTCGAGGACGATCGTGTCGCCCTGCGCCCAGGAGTTATTGACGCCTATGGCTGTGGAGGGCGGCTGGAAGTTCAGCGGCTGCTCCACGGTTGCCGATCCCGCCCCGCCGTCGACGGATAGGATGTAGGCGTAGGACGGGCCGCCCGCGGCGGTCGTGTTCTCGAGGAGCTGGCCGGGGGCCGAGCCGTCCGGCATCCCGGTCACCGTGAGCAGGGTCCCGCCCTCGACGACAACCGGCTGCGTGACGACGCCTGCCTCGAACGTAGTGACCGTCTGAGGCGTCACGAAGAGGGCTGCACCACCAACCGTTGTGACGTCGGCAGAGGCGTCATAGATCGATGCGTAATTCGGCGTGAAGAAGATGGTGTCGATGCTCTTGATCTGGGGCGTCAGGAGGTAGAACGCCGTGAACTGCGGCAGCGTCGGCGACTGCGTACCGAACCTGTGGACGATGATCTCGCCGAACGTCGCGCAAGGCAGTGCGCTCGTCGTGCAGGGGTTGGTGTCCGATCCAGTGGAGGCGACATACCACGCGGAGATCCCCCAGGCTGGCGGAAAGACCGGACTGGAGGCGCTCATGGCGTGCGCACGCGGAGCTTTCGGCTTCTTGCACCTCCACTGCCCGTCGAATCCGCTGCACGCGTCGTAGTCGATGACCGGCTGCGGGCGACGGTCGACGTACGGCACGACCTCGGACTCGACCATCGCCCCTTGCGAGAGCTGGTAGATCCGAGCCCCCTCTTTCGGGGCGTTGACTAGGTCTGCCCGGTCGGGCGCCCCGGCGTCCGATGGGGCTCCGGAGGAGGGCGTGCAGGCGCCGAGTGTGCAGGCGCCGAGCGCCACCAAGAGGACAGCTACGAATCGCATCTCTGACTTCTCCCTTCAGTTACAGATTCCCGCCGTGCAGACCGAGGACGAGCAATCGGCACCCGTCCGGCACTTCTTGCCGCTCGCGCAGAAGTGCACGATCGACCCGAGCGTGTCGTTGCACGACCCACCGCAGTCGACGTCCGGCTCGTCGCCGTCGACGACGCCGTCGGTGCACGTGGGCGCGGCGCAGAACCCGCCCACGCAGTTGTTCTGCCACTGGTTGCCGGCCATGCCGATCGTGAGCAGGCACGCGGCCTGGTTCGCGCACGCGGCGCCGACACCCGTGGCCGGTATCCCATTGGATGCGCAGCAATTGTAGGGGTTGAGCTGCGCCAGCTCGTTGGCCACGAACCCGTAGGTGATGCCGTCGATCGTCGCCGTCCAGTTGGCCGGGCCGTTCGCGGTCTGCACGGTGTACCCCGACAGGAACCCCTGCGTGCACACGTCGGCGATCTCGGTGTTGACCGCGCCGCAGTGCCAGCCGTACCCCTCGTTCCAGTTCGTGATCCCCTCGGCCATCTCGTGGCCCAGCGCGAACGTCTCCCAGTCGATGTTCGTGTTGCCGGACAGGACGGACTGCGTGGGTGAGGGAACCGTCTGGCTGCCGTAGGTGAGCGGCTGCTGGACGACGACCGCCGCGTTGACCTCGGTCACCCCGACAGTCACTGCGTAATGACAGCCGCCCGCGTCAGACGTCACGTCCGTGAAACTAGGCAGGACGACGTACAGGCCGTTCGGGTCGAGCGGCAGGAAGCACCCCTGGTTGATGTTGGCGGTCACCACGTAGCCGAGCTGCGGGCCGCTCGCCGCGCACTCGAAGAACGTCCCCTGCGTCTCGGGGTCCACGCACTCGCCGGCGAGGTAGATGGACGGGGGGTTGTAGCCCTGCGCGGTCACGTACTGCGCGAGCGACGTCCAGTAGGGCGAGCCGTTCAAGCTGCTCATCCACGCGCGCACGTACCGCTTGTCGGTCTCGGCCCACGGATGCGCCGGGTCGTTGTACCAGATGATGTACGCGTTGATGCGGCCCTGCATCAGGCCCGCCAGCGAAGAGAACCCCGTGCCGTCGTAGGTGCACGCGGGTGTGCCGTTCGGGAACGCGGTCGACGTGAGCGGCGCCGCCGTGGGCCCGTGGTTCGGGATGTTGGTGAGGACGAGCGCGAGCGTGAGCGGCACGAACTTCATTTGTCAAATCCCCGTGTTGATGTTGGTGCCCGAGAGCCCGGGAGCCCCGTTCGTGCCGCTGCCGTGCGCTGTCCCGCCGGCGCCGCCGTTGGCCGAGAAGGTCCCCGTGAAGCTCGACGTGCCGAAGTAGACGACGGAGACGCCGCCCCCGCCCCCGCCCCCGCCGCCGGCGTTGCTGGCGTCCGGCGAAGAGCCGCTGCCGCCCGCGGCCGTGAACGCGCCCGCGCCGGCGAGTACGAGCGTCGCGACCATGAGCACGCCCCCGCCACCGCCACCTCCTCCCCCGGCGTTGCTTCCGTCGCCGCCGCCCCCGCCCCCGCCCGCGCCGCCGAAGAACTGCGCCCAGGCGGGCGAGACGTTCGAGTCGGTCGCGTACCCGAGGATGGCCGCTGACGCGGAGCGCGGAAAGGACGTCGCGCTCGGACCTGTGACGGTCCCACCGGTCCCGCCAGCGGCGGTCCCCCCGTCTCCGCCATTGCCGCCGACGCCACCGAACCCCGTGTTCGCGATCGAGGTCCCGCTCCCTCCTGCACCGGTCGCGCCCGCGCCTCCGTTCTGGCCACCCTGATAGGACCCCGTCGACCCGTGCGCGAACCCCTTGGCCCCCGTCGACGACGTCGCGCTCCCACCCGCGGCGGAGATTACGCCGCTATTCGTGAGGGTGCCGTTGCAGAAGATCGCGTACCCGCTCGCGCTGCCGGCTGGCGGGACCGCGGTCGCGAGCGAGACGGTCACGCCCACATTTACGGTAACCGCTGAGTAGTAGACGTTCCGGTTGATCGTGTAGTTCCCGCTCGTGAGCGTCGAGCCCACGGGGGTCGTCGTCCCGTCGAAGAGGGCGACGCCGTCCGATCCGTCGCCGAAGACGACGGACCCGCCGGGCGTGGCCCACGTGAGCGCGCCGCCCGCGGTGTACAGGATCGTCGTGCCGCCCCCGTCCGGCGCGGCGAGGGGGTTACGCTGCAGGCCGACGACGGCGGCGTCCTGACTCCAGCCCGCGATGTCCCCGCCGACCGGGACCGGGGCCGGCGCGCGCGGAGCGACGCCGGGCGGCATCGCGCCACCGTCCGCGCCCGGCACCGCGCCGCGGCAGCCGAGGAGAACCGCCGCTGCCGCTACGAGGTGACGAAGACCCACGCGTCGACGACGGTGCCACTGACGGTCGGTGCCCACTCCCATGTCGCTTCTCCTCCGATCTGCGTGATCTGCGTCGTCGCGCCGAGCGCGGTGAACCCGGTCGACGTGCCCCACGCCTCGACGTTGTTGCCGTTTCCGTTGACTTGCGGACCGTTGACCGGAGCCGCTTTACTCTTCCACCACTTGATGGTCTTGCGCATCCCCGCAGTCGGCGCTGCGGGGAACTTCACGACGACCTGCGTCCCGCCGAGCGCGTTGTCCACGAGCGCGGTCTGATCGGTCGCGAGCATCGTGTAAGGACTCGCCGCCTCGAGCACGTACGCCTGCGTAACGGCCGGTGCGGCGCCGGTCGGACCCGTCGGTCCCGTGAGCCCGACCGCGCCTGTCGGGCCGGTGACGGTCGACGCCGCGCCGGCCGGTCCCGTCGACCCGGTCGGTCCGGTCCCGGACGCGCCGCCGCCGGTCGGTCCGGTGGGGCCCGCGATGCTGCTGGCATCCCAGACCAACCACGTGTCCGTCGCGAGCTGGTACTTGAGGGCGAAGATTTGCCCGGGGTTCTTCATGAACACCCCGCCGCTCCCCACGATGCTGCCTGGGTTCTGCGGGTCGCTTATCTGAGTGGGCGAGGGCACGTCCAAGGTCACGCCGGGGCCGCCGACCACTGTACCGTGCAGCGCGAGGACGACAGTTTGCCCATCGGTCGCGGGCGGCGAGCTTGCGCTGCCGGGGAGGTTGACAAATGCGTGATGACTACCGTCGGTAGCGACGCTGGCCCAGAGTGGTGGGGCCCCTCCGGTAACCGTGACGATCGCGCCGGAGAGATAGGACGTCCACGTCGCGAGCGTGCCGGCTCCCGTCGGTCCGGTCGCGCCGGTGGCGCCCGTATTCGCGGCAGCGCCCACGGGACCGGTCGGACCGGTACCCACCGCGCCGGTCGGACCGGTCGCGCCGGTGTTCGCGGCGACCCCCGCGGGGCCGGTGGGACCGGTCCCGACCGCGCCCGTCGGGCCGGTGACCGTCGACGAAGCTCCGGTCGGTCCTGTGACGGTGGACGCCGAACCGGTGGGTCCCGTCGCACCAGTCGGTCCAGTGGCTCCCGCTCCCGTCGGCCCCGTCACCGTCGATGCAGCTCCCGTCGGTCCGGTGGCTCCCGCTCCGATCGGTCCGGTTGCACCCGTATTCGACGCGGCGCCCGCTGGTCCGGTATTCCCGGTCGGCCCCGACGTGCCGGTCGGGCCGGTTACTGTCGACGGTGCGCCGGTCGGTCCTTGCCCACCGGTCGCGCCCGTCGCACCCGTAGGTCCGGTCGCACCGGTAGACGACGCGCTACCTGCGGGCCCCGTCGGTCCCGTCGCTCCTCCGCCGATTCCCGGCGCAGTCGGATAGGACTCGCGCGCGTATCGTCCGCGACCGATGACGAAGGACACGGTGCGTCGCTATCCCGGGATAACAGAGGAAAACCCGTTATTGCCCGCAGTGCCCACATGGGTCCCCGTTCCACCATTTCCGCCAGAGACATTGATCCCGCCGCTCCAGCCGGCTTTTGCGGTCACGACCACGATGACGGTGCCGCCCCCGCCCCCGCCTCCGCCGCCGTCGGTCGCCGCCGCGCCGCTCTGATTTCCTCCGTTGCCTCCGAGCGATTGAATCGTGCCAAGGCCTGTGATGGTTTGCGCAGCTACGATGACGACGCCGCCGCCTCCACCGCCACCTCCACCACCGTTCGACGTGTTGCCACCGCCACCGCCACCGGCTCCACTCTGGAAGTAGCGCACGGAGGCTAAGGACGTGGGGGGACTCGTGATGCCCGGGTTCTGCGTCCACCCCATGAGCCCCTCCGGGATGACGCGCGGAGAAGACGTAGTGCTAGTGGGGGTCGCGGTGCCACCCGCTTGCCCAGCCGAACCTCCGCCCGCACCACCGCTGCCGGAGAACGACTGCGGGGTGCTCACGCCAATAGATCCAGCGGCACCACCCGTTCCTGTCGTGCCTCCACCGATCGTTCCGGCTACACCGGAAGCTCCTCCGGCTGCCGCGCCAGAGCCCGTGCCGTTCGCGCCGTTTGATCCGCTGTTGTCGATCGCTGCCGTGCCCGTGAGTGTGATCGTGCCCTGGCAGAAGATGCGAAACCCGCCTGTGCTCAGCGTGGTCGCGTTGTTGACGGTGAGCGACGAGTAGTACATATCGCGCGTGAGCGTGGTGGGTCCTGCGATCGTGACCGCACCGTCGCTGCCGTCGCCGTAGTACGCGCGCGTCAAGGCTCCAGGCCCGGTTGCTCCGGCGGTCCCTGCCGATCCGGTGTTCCCCGTCGGTCCGGTCACGGTCGACGCAGCACCCGTTGGCCCGGTGCTCCCAGTTGGCCCGGTGATCGTAGACGACGCGCCCGTGGGACCCGAGGGTCCCGTCGGTCCGGTCACGGTCGATGCA
>Ga0116216_10001287_pt1 | contig 17534 bp, 13 predicted proteins | sample Sb_taG_11_FD_89696 | JGI IMG/M metagenome (GOLD analysis project Ga0116216, IMG submission 89696) | Peat soil microbial communities from Weissenstadt, Germany - Sb_50d_3_AS metaG | ecosystem: Environmental > Terrestrial > Soil > Wetlands > Peat | place: Germany: Weissenstadt | collected 2010-09-21
ATTCGGACGAATAAAACCAAGCAAATCCAAGCCATTTTGCTTGGTTTTATTCGGTTCTGCTTGGTTTTATTTGGACTGGCTTGGACGGCTTTGGCCGCTCGGGCGAGGCCGCTGCCTCGCGTCGACCCCTCTCCGCGCGCCGATTCCGCGACCGCCTCCTCGATGAGGCGCGCGAGCGTCTCCGGCTCCTTCGGGAAGCCCGCCCGGATCCACAGCGCCTGGAAGGCGCGAAGCGCCCGTCCGACCGGCCGCCCCGCCGCCACGCCGCGCGCGATCAGGTCAGCGCCGCTGAACGGCAGCTTCGGCTCGGGCGCGTCGGCGAGAAAACGTTCGGCCCCAGCGAAGGCCGTATCGGCCGGGCTTGAGCCGGATTCGGCCTGCGCCAGGGCGAGCGCGTCGCGCGCCGCCTCGCGCCCGGCGCTGAACAGGAGCGCGCGCAAGTCGTGGAGCGAGGGGGGCGCGGCGATCCCGTGCAAGCCGATCAGCGCCGCGGCTGCGGACGCGATCCGGTCGTATTCGGCGTTGGCAAGACGCAGACGATCGCGCAACCGTTCCGCGTCTTCCGGGATTGCGACCCCAAGCGCGGCAAGACGCAAGACAGCGTCGCCGTCGTGACCCCGCGCGGCCTCAATGTCAACGAGGCGGCTGAGGCGTCTCGGGTAGGCGAGGCCGCCCAGGATCGGCTCGAGAAAGCCGCATTCGCCCATCGTTTGCACGACGTCGCTGGCGCGCCGCGCGGTGAGGAGCTTCATGAGTTCGGCGCGCACGCGCTCCCGTGAAAGGCGGGCCAAGCCGTCGCGCGCCCGGATTGCGGCCGAAAGGCCCTCGGCGTCGAGCGCGGCTGAAGCGAATCGGGCCGAGAGGCGGAAAAAGCGCAGAATGCGCAGGTAATCCTCGCGGATGCGCTCATCGGCGTCGCCGATGAAACGCACGCGACCGGCGGCGAGATCCTCGAGCCCGCCGACATAATCGTGGACGGTTCCGTCGGCGCTGAGCGACAGCGCGTTGACGGTGAAGTCTCGCCGCCGCGCATCGGCGGAGAAGTCGCGTCCGAACGCCACCTTCGCGCGGCGCCCGTCGGTCTCCACGTCTTGACGCAGCGTCGTCGCTTCGATCGGGCGTCCTTCGACGATCACCGTCACCGTGCCGTGCGCGACGCCGGTGAGCGCGACCTTGAACCCGGCCGCATGGGCGCGGCGAATCACTTCGTCCGGCGCGGCGGTGGTCGCCAAGTCGAGATCAAGGACGGGCGCGCCGAGCGCCAGGTCGCGGACCGCGCCGCCGACCAGCCGGGTCTCCTCCCCCGCTCCGCTGAGCGCTTCGAGCGCGCGCGCCAGCGCGCCCTGCCGCAGCGGCGTCAGGTCGCTGAGCTTTCCGCCCTCCAAACCCGGGAGGACGGTCATTCGATTCGTCCGGGTACGAGGACGCCGTTTTCGACATGCGCCGGAACGTAAACGCCTCGGCCTCGCGGCGCGAAGGCGTTGACCGCGACGAGGCCGAGAACCGCCGCCGCCAGACCGAGGAGCGTCATGATTGACACGCGTCCGCGCGTCCAGTGCTCAACCTCGAGCGGGTAGCGGGCGCGCAGGACGAGGTAGATCGCGTAAGCCGCGAACGGGCTCAAAAACAGCGCCAGCGGCTCAAGGAGGGTCCGTCCCATCAGGAAAACAGCCTCTCGTAGAGGTTGCGTAAAATGCCGGCAGTCGCGCCCCAAATATATCGACCTTCGTGCGGCATGGCGTAGAATTTTCGCCGGCGTCCCTGCCATTCGAGCTCGTCGAGGCGGTGATTGGCGGGGTCCATCAGGAAGGCCAAAGGCGTCTCGAAAACCTCGGCGACTTCGTGTTTGGCGACCGTCAGCGTGAACGACGGTTCGACGAGAGCGACCAGCGGGGCGACGCGAAATCCGGTGCCGGTGAAATAGGGGTCGAGCCAGCCGAGAGGCTCGATGAACTGCTCCTCGAGCCCGATCTCCTCGCGCGCCTCGCGCAAGGCGGCCTCGCGCGGGGTCTCGCCGGGCTCGATCTTTCCGCCGGGAAAGGCGACCTGGCCCGAGTGGGCGCGCAAGTGCGAAGCCCGTAACGTCAAGAGAACGCTGAGACCTTCCGGGCGCTTGACGATCGGCGCAAGAACCGCGGCGGGCTGTGCGCGGGCGAGTTCGGCCGGCTCCCGGCGTTGCGTCCCGAGCGCGTTATCGCGCGCGCCCGGCGCTGCGGCCCGCTCGAGGTCCTCAACGCCTAGCGAGGGCCTAAGCTTCCGCTGCGCCAACGCGCGCAGAACTTCAGCGCTCAGATCGGAGGCAAGCGGATTGCTCAAAGCCCCTCGATTTCGCTCGCAGGGCACATGGGGAAGAATCGTCCGCGCGAGCGCACGCCGAACCAATCGCCGCTCTCGAGCCGCTCCGTCCGGCCCAGCCCAACAAGGTCATAGAACAGCGCCCGTTTGACCAGCGCCCAAAGGTCGCCCCGCACCCGAACATAGGGCTTCAGGCCCTCCGAGGCGCCGCGCTCGAATCGAAGCGGATGCTCGCCGTCGACCGTCACCATGTCCTCGACATTTGTGCGGAAGCTCAGCCGCGGTCCGTCCGCCTCGTCCTCGACGCGCATTTCGATCGCCAGAAATGGTGCGTCGTCGACCTTTATCCCTACTTTTTCAACTGGCGTAACAAGGACGTAGCGGTCGCCCTCCTTGCGCATGATCGAGGCGAACAGCTGCACCAGGGGCGCCCGGCCAATCGGCGAGCCACAATAAAACCATGTTCCGTCGGCAGCGATGCGCATGTCGATATCGCCACAGTCGGGCGGATTCCAAGAAGGTGCCGGCGCCAGGCCGCTTGATCGCCCCATCGCGGCGTCTCCGAGTCCTCGGAGGGCCCCTTCCGGCACGCGCGCCGGCCCTGCGTTTATCTCGTTCTTGTTTGTGGGCGAATCTGACATCTGCGTGCTTAGGGCTTGCGTCGGAAGGACGCGTTCAATCTAGTGCGCTTGACGACAAAACGAAACCGTAAGCCAGTCGCATGGCGCATAAGGACGAGCGGATGAACGTGACTGATATCGCCGAACCAGGCCAGTTGACCCGGGACGCCGACGCGGCGCTGGAGCGCGTCGGCGCCGCGCGCGCGGAGATCGGCGGCGTCATTTTCGGCCAGGAGCGGGTTGTGGACTTGACGCTCGCGACCCTTCTCGCGGGTGGACACGGATTATTGATCGGCGTGCCAGGACTGGCCAAGACCAAACTCGTCGAGACGCTGGGAATCGTCGTGGGACTCGACGCCCTCAGGGTGCAGTTCACGCCCGATCTGATGCCTTCCGACATCCTCGGCTCCGAGGTGATGGAGGAAGGCCACGACGGCAAGCGCGGCTTTCGCTTCATCAGGGGGCCGATTTTCGCTCAATTGCTGATGGCCGACGAGATCAATCGCGCCAGTCCCCGCACTCAGTCCGCCCTGCTGCAGGCGATGCAAGAGCATCATGTCACCGTCGCCGGGGCGCGCCACGACTTGCCGCGACCATTTCACGTGCTGGCGACACAGAATCCGCTCGAGCAGGAAGGCGCCTATCCGCTCCCCGAGGCGCAACTTGACCGCTTCCTCTTGCAGATCGACGTTGGCTACCCCGATCGCGTGGCGGAGCGCCGGATCCTGATCGAGACGACGGGCGATCGCGAGGCGCGGCCGAAGCCGGTCATGACGGCGGAGGACCTGATGGCGGCGCAGCGGCTCGTGCGCCGTGCGCCGATCGGTGATCGCGTGGTCGAGGCGATACTGGATTTGGTGCGCGCCGCCCGCCCCGGGGAGGGCGACCCGGACTTGACCAAGGGAATCGGCTGGGGCCCAGGCCCGCGCGCCGCGCAGGCGCTGATGCTGGCCTCCCGCGCCCGCGCGCTGGTCGACGGACGCCTGTCGCCTTCGCTCGACGACATCGCGACGCTGGCCGAGCCGGCGCTTAAGCACCGGATGGCGCTGAGCTTCGCGGCTCGCGCCGAGGGCGAGACGATTTCGGCGGTGATCGCGCGGCTCGTCGCCAAGACGATCCAATGATGCGGCGACCTTTGGCGCAATGACGCTTCCCGCCTCCATCCGCCGAGAGGCGGCGACCCTTTCGGCTCGCCTGCCGAGCCTGGTCATCGCGGCCCGTCGCGTCGCCCAGACGGTGCGGCATGGCGTTCACGGTCGGCGGCGGGCGGGTTCTGGTGAAACCTTCTGGCAGTTTCGACCTTTCCTCTCGGGGGAGCCGTCGTCACGCGTAGACTGGCGCCGCTCGGCGCGGGAGGAACGCGCCTTTGTGCGCGAACGCGAATGGGAGGCGGCGCATACCGTCTGGATCTGGTTCGGCCGTTCGGCCTCGATGCAGTTCGCATCGAGTCTCACCCCGGTCTCGAAAATCGACCGGGCGGCTTTGTTGGCCCTGGCGTTCGCCGACCTTTGCGTGCGCGGCGGCGAGCGCGCAGGACTGCTCGGACTCACCCGGCCATTGGCGACGCAAGGCGTCGTCGAGCGCTTCGCCGAGGCGATCGCGACCGACGAGCGTCTGCACGGCGCCTCTAATGCCGCTTTGCCGCCCGCGCTTCCCGCCGCGCCGCGTTCGATGGTTCTGCTGATCGGAGATTTTCTCTCGGAGACGGAAGACATCGCGCGCGCGATCAACGCCGTGAGCGCCGAAGGCGCGATTGGCGAGCTGGTGATGATCGTCGATCCGATCGAGGAGACCTATCCGTTCTCGGGCAATACCGAGTTTCTCGATCCCGCCGGCGCGCTCAGAGTGCTGACCCCGCGCGCGCAAAATCTGCGCGACGCCTATCTCGCGCGCCTCGCCGCGCATCGCGAAGCGATCCGGGGGATCTGCGCCCGCTCGGGCTGGGGCATGAGCATTCATCGCACCGACGGTTCGCCCGCGGAGATGCTGCTTGCGCTGCGTATGCGCCTTTCCGCGCCTGAACCCAGCGCCGGACTTCGGAGCGCCTGAGCGATGTTCGGCCTGCCGCTCGCCTTCGCCGCGCCCGCCGTCCTTGCGGCGCTCGTCGGCCTCGTCGCGCTCTATTTCCTGCTGCGCGTCACGCCGCCGAGCCCTCGCCAGGCGTTGTTCCCGCCGCTCAGGCTTCTGATCGGACTGAACCCGACAGAGACAACGCCGGCGCGCACGCCCTGGCCGATCCTGGCGCTGCGTCTCGCGATCGGGGCGCTGATCATCCTCGCCATGGCCGAGCCGTTGTGGAACAGGTTCGCCGCTCTCTCCGGGTCGGGGCCGCTCCTGGTTCTTATCGACGATGGATTTCCGGCGGCGCCGGCATGGGACAAGCGAATCGACTTCGCCCGGGAAAGATTGGACGCGGCGGCGCGGTCCGGTCGAATCGTCGCGATTGACGCCATGTCGCAGGGCGGACAGGACATCGCGCCGCTCGACAGGCCCGGCGTCGAGGGCGGGCTGCGCTCGCTCACGCCGGTCCCGTACGCGCCCAACCGCGAGGCGGCGTTGCCGGCGATCGAGCGCTTTCTCGCTCACGAACCGAACACCGACATCTTATGGATCGCCGACGGGGTCGAGCTCGGCGGAGCACGCGCCTTTTCAGCCAGGCTCGCGTCCATCGCTCGGTCGGTCGAGGTCGTGACCGATGGGAGGGGCGCGCTGGCGCTGGCCGGCGCCGATAATGAAGCGGGCGCGCTGACCGTGCGGGTCACGCGCTCGGACGCCCGCGCGCCGGCGATCGGCGCCGTGCGCGCGCTCGACGCTCAGGGTCGCGAGGTCGGCCGGACCGGGTTCGACTTCGGCGCGAACCCGGCGGTCGACGCCCATTTCGATCTGCCGGTCGAATTGCGCAACGACGTCACGCGCGTCGTCATCGACGGCGAACGCTCGGCGGGCGCCGCGTGGCTCATCGACGAGCGCTCGCGCCGACGCCGCGTCGCTATCGCTTCCGGGGCGAGTGCCGACGTCGCCCAGCCGCTGCTCGCGCCGAACTATTATCTCAAGCGCGCGTTGCAGCCGTTCGCCGACATCAGCGAGTGGCATGACTCCTCGCGCGACCCGATCGTTTCGCTGCTCGAGGAAAAGCCTTCGGTGCTTGCCCTCGCCGATATGAGCGTGGCGCCAGGGCCCCAGCTCGACGCGATCACCCAATTCCTCGACAATGGCGGCGTGCTGTTGCGGTTCGCCGGCACGCGCCTGGCCGCCGGCGACGATACGCTGACCCCGACGGCGCTTCGCCGCGGCGGACGCTTGCTCGGCGGCGCCTTGTCGTGGGAGAGCCCGAAGCATATCGCCTCGTTCGAGGCGGGAAGCCCGTTCTTCGGGCTTGCCGCGCCTGACGAAGTGACCGTTTCGCGCCAGGTGCTCGCCGAGCCGGAGACGGGACTTGCGGAAAAGACCTGGGCGCGCCTCGCCGACGGCACGCCGCTCGTCACTGCAGAGCGGCGCGGCAAGGGTCTCGTTGTGCTGTTCCACGTCACCGCCGATACGACGTGGTCGAATCTGCCGTTGTCAGGCCTGTTCGTCGACATGCTGCGCCGAATCGTCGCGGAAGCCGACGCGCCGGGTCAGGGCGCCGCCAATGCGAAGGTCGGCGAGCACGGAATGGTCCGCCCGCCCTTGCGCGCGCTCAACGGCTTCGGCGTCCTCGGCCCTCCGCCGCCGCGGGCCGAACCGATAGGCGATGTTTTTTCCGGCGTGGGCGACGCGCTTCACCCGCCGGGCTTTTACGGAACGCCGGACTCCTTGCGAGCTGTCAACGCGCTGACCGCCGGTCAGACGCTGGCGCGCGCCGATTACGGGCCGCTTGTTGTGCATGAAGGCGCGCTCGCGATCGCGCCGCCGATTGATCTTCGCCGCTGGCTCTTGCCGGCGGCTCTCGTCGGCCTGATGATCGACGCGCTGGTTTCGATCTGGCTGATGGGCGGCGCGCCGTTGCGTCGCCGCGGCGCGGTCGCCGCCCTTGCAGTTGTGGCCGCGCTCGGCCTCCTTTCCGTCCCGCACCAGGCTCGAGCCGCGGGACCCGCGCCAATTTCCGATCGCGACATGGATGCGGCCTTGTCCGCCCGCCTCGCCTATGTCGTGACCGGCGACACGTCGGTCGACGAAACCTCCAAGCTCGGATTGACGGCGCTGACGCGGGTGCTCGCTTCCCGCACGTCCGCCGAGCTCGCCGAGCCGATCGCGCTCGACCCGGCGCGCGACGACCTCGCCTTTTATCCGCTCATCTATTGGCCAATCGTCGCCGGACTGCCGCAACCGAAGCCCGAGGCGCGCACGCGCATCGCGGCGTACATGAAAAACGGCGGCACGCTCGTATTCGACACGCGAGATGCGCTGACCGCGCGTCCGGGAGGGACGCCGACGTCCGAGTCCCTCTGGCTGCGCGCCCTCCTGGCGGGCGTCGACGTGCCGGAACTCGAGCCGGTCCCGCACGACCACGTGCTGACCAAGACCTTCTATCTGCTTGACCGCATCGTCGGCCGCACCGCGATCGGGCAGACCTGGATCGAGGCGCTTCCGCCGCCCGACCCGAACGACCGCGCGCCGCGCCCGGCGCGCGCGGGCGACAGCGTTTCGCCGATCATCATCGCCTCCGACGATCTGGCCGCTGCCTGGGCGGAGGACGCCGACCGGCGACCGCTCTACCCGCTGATTCCCGGGGGGGCGCGGCAGCGCGAGCTCGCCCTGCGCAGCGGCGTCAATCTGGTCATGTACACGCTCACCGGCAACTACAAGGCCGACCAGGTCCACGCGAAGGACATTTTGGAAAGGCTCACCCGTTGAGCGCCTGGTCGATCGCATTTTCTCCCTTCCTGCCCTTGCCCGCGCTCTATGCGCTTGCCGCTGCGGCGTTGGCCGTTTCAGTCGCGCTCGTCTGGCGCGGCGTGCGTGGGGCGTGGCTGCGCGCGTTGAGCATGGCGCTTTTGTTGCTCGGTCTGTGCGATCCGAATCTCGTTCAGGAGAACCGGCGCCCGCTCAAGGATATTGTCGCCGTGGTGGTCGACCGTTCCGCCAGCCAGGACATCGGCGAGCGGGCGCGCCAGACGGATAAGGCGCGCGACGAACTCGAGACGCGGCTGAAGGCGCTCGGAGACGTCGATCTTAGGGTCGTCGAAACCTCGCGCGAGGAATCCGAGACCGAGGGGACCAAGCTGTTCTCTGCGCTGCGCGGCGCGCTGGCCGACGCGCCGCCCGAGCGTGTCGGCGGCGCGATCATGATCACCGACGGCGACGTGCACGACATTCCCCAGTCTGCGGCGGCGCTCGGCTTCAACGCCCCGCTGCATGCTCTGATCACCGGGCATGAGGGCGAGCGGCAGCGGCGCATCGACCTCGTCGAGGCGCCGCGCTACGGCATCGTCGGCAAGGATCAGGTCATCGCCGCCCGCGTCCTCGACAGCGCCGACCACGGCGAGCCGGTCAAGCTGACGGTGCGCCGCGACGGCGAGACGATCGCCACGATCGACGCCAAGGTCGGCGAGCGGATCGAGGTCAAGGCGCCGATCGACCATCCGGGGCCGAACGTGTTCGAGCTCGAAGTCGCGCCCGTCGAAAACGAGCTCGCCGCCGACAGCAATCGCGCGGTCGTCAACATCGAGGGCGTGCGGGACAAGTTGCGCGTGTTGCTCGTCTCCGGCAAGCCGCATCCGGGCGAGCGGATGTGGCGCAATCTTCTCAAATCCGACGCCAACGTGGATCTCGTCCATTTCACCATCCTGCGCCCGCCGGAGAAAGGCTCCGACGGCACGCCGATCAATGAATTGTCGCTGATCGCCTTTCCTGTCGCCGATCTGTTCGGACGCAGGATCAAGGACTTCGACCTCATCATCTTCGATCGCTACGCGCAGCAGTCGATCCTGCCCTACGTCTACCTGGAGAACATCGCCAATTACGTGCGCGAAGGCGGCGCGCTGTTGATGGCGGAGGGGCCGGAATTCTCTACCCCCGACGGTCTCTTTTATTCGCCGCTCGGCGCGATCTCGCCCGCCGAGCCGAGCGGCGACGACGTGGAGGCCGCGTATCGCGCCAGGGTGTCCGAGGAGGGCTTGCGCCATCCGGTGACCCGCGGCCTTAACGGCCTCGACCCGAACAACGGCGAGCCGAGCTGGGGCCGATGGTTCCGGATTGTCGGCGCAAGACCGACGAGCGGCGTGACGGTGATGAGCGGGCCAGACGACAAGCCGCTGCTCGTGCTGTCCCGGGTCGACAAGGGGCGCGTGGGCTTGCTGCTCAGCGATCAGATGTGGCTTTGGGCGCGCGGCTACGACGGCGGCGGACCTTACCTCGACCTTCTGCGCCGCCTCGCGCATTGGCTGATGAAGGAGCCCGATCTGGAGGAGGAGGCGCTGCGCGCCAGCGCCAAGGGGCGCGAGGTGACCGTCGAACGCCAGAGCGTGAGCGGCGAGGCGCGGGAGACAGACCTCGTCGCGCCGGACGGAACGAAGACAAAACTTGATTTGACGCCGTTCGCGCCGGGCCTCAGCCGGGCCCATGTGACGGTCGACCGCTTCGGCCTCTATCGCGCCGAGGACGGCGAACATGTCGCGCTCGTCAACGTCGGCCACCAGAATCCGCTCGAGATGCAGGATGTCGTGTCGACCACCGAAAAGCTGCGCCCGCTCGCCGAGGCGACCGGGGGCACGGTGCGCCGCATCGCAGCCGGGCCGGGCGACGCGATCGTCATGCCGCGCGTCGTCGGCTTGAACCCCTCGCCGAGCTATAGCGGGAGCGACTACATCGGCGTCAAGCGGACGGGATCGAGCGAATTGATCGGCGCGCGTTCGACTTCGCTCGCTTCGGGGTTCTTCGGCCTCGCGCTGTTGCTCGGCATGGTGATCATCGCCTGGGTGAGCGAGAGCGGCCGCTTGAGGCGCGGCGCCAGCAGGGAGCAACCCCCGGCCGACCGCGGCTAAGGGCTTTGCGGGGGCGTCTCGCCCAACGCTTCCGCCTCGAATTTGCAGTCGTTCTGCGGCGGCAGGTTCTTGGCTCGCGCCGCCGTCAGTTCGGACTCAGCCGCTTCGAGGTCGGCGAGAAACTCCGGTTCGTCGTGCAGACGCGCGACCGTCGCCGCTCCCATGAAGCGGCCTTCGATCACGTCGCTCTCCCAATGCACGTTACAGACGAGGCGGCTTTCGCCGAACGCGCGGCCGCGCGCGAGGATCGCTTCGCTCTGGTCGGGGGATGCTTCGCTAAGGACGAGCGCCCACGCCCAGCCGATCGAAGTATGTCCGGACGGATAGGAGCCGCTTGTCCGCAGCGCCTGCTCCTGGTCCGGGGCGCACGTTGGCTGGCTGTCGAGCATGAACGGGCGCGCATGCTGGTATTTAGTCTTGGCCGCGCCAGTCGCGGCGCCGGCGTCGGTCATGACCCTCCGAAGCATCACGTACAGCCGCGGCGTGTCCTCAGCAGTGACCGGCGCCCCGAGCGCGCAGGAGAAATCGCCGGCGGCCGCGGGAAATCCGAGGTCGGCGTCCATGCTTGCGAGCTTCCAGCGAGACGTGCCGCGAAGCGCGAGATTCGCGCGTGCGATATCTTGATCGAGGGCCTCCGCGGCCGAACCCACGGCCGGCGGAGGAGGCAACAGGGCGGAGCTGTCGGGAACCGCCTCCTTCGGCAAATAGCCCTTGAGAACGCCCGGCCTTATTTCCGGCACGCCTCCCATCTCGTCCGCAATGCCGGCGCCGGCGCCGAGGGCCGCGCATCCCGCCGCCGCCGCGAAGCTGAAAGAGAAGAACGCAATGCGCAGCGTTGTCATTGGAGATTCGCTTGTCAATCGGTCAGAACGGACGCGCAATATGCCAGACGCGCCGGCCGAAATCGAGATGGGAGGATCGGGACGGGTTCGAGGCGCTGATGATGCGCCCCTTGCGCTCGACCGGCCAAGGTCAAACGTCAAGAGCGCAAACTCAATGGACCTTGCAGCCCGCGCGTGGGACGGGTAGGGAAGCCGCGGCTTCTTGGGAAATCCTTGTCATGAGAAAAGTCTACGCCGACGCGGACGAGGCGCTCGCCGGCCAGGTCAAGGATGGAATGACCTTGATGGCGGGCGGATTCGGCCTCTGCGGGATTCCCGAGACGCTCATCGCCGCCGTGCGCAGGTCGGGCGCGAAGGATCTGACGTTTATTTCCAACAACGCCGGCGTCGACGGGATCGGACTCGGGGTCCTGCTCGAAACCGGCCAGATCAGGAAGATGATCTCAAGCTACGTCGGCGAAAACAAGATCTTCGCCAGTCTCTATCTCGCGGGCAAGCTCGAGCTCGAGTTCACGCCGCAGGGCACGCTCGCCGAGCGCATCCGCGCCGGGGGCGCCGGCGTTCCGGCTTTCTTCACCCGCACCGGCGTCGGCACCGACATCGCCGAGGGCAAGGAAATCCGCGACTTCAACAACGAGGCCTTCCTGATGGAGACCGGGCTCTTCGCCGACATCGCCCTTGTCCACGCCTTCAAGGGCGACACCGAAGGCAATCTCGTCTACCGGAAGACGGCGCGCAATTTCAATCCGATGATGGCGACCGCCGCCAGGCTCACCATCGCCGAGGTCGAGCATCTGGTCGAGCCGGGCACGATCGATCCCGACCACATCATCACGCCCGGCGTCTATGTTCAGCGCATCGTCCACGTCGCGGTCGCTGAGAAGCGCATCGAGCAGCGCACGACCCGCAAGCGCGACGCGGCCTGAATTCTCTGGAGGCATTCTGCATGGCTTGGACCCGCGACCAGATGGCGGCGCGCGCCGCCAAGGAGCTCAAGGACGGTTTCTACGTCAATCTCGGCATCGGCATTCCGACGCTGGTCTCGAACTACATCCCTCCGGGCATGACCGTGCAGCTCCAGAGCGAGAACGGCATGCTCGGCATGGGGCCGTTTCCGTTCGAGGGCGAAGAGGACCCGGACCTCATCAACGCCGGCAAGCAGACCATCACCGAACTGCCGACGACGAGTTACTTCTCGAGCGCCGATTCGTTCGCCATGATTCGGGGAGGACACATCGACCTCGCCATCCTCGGCGCGATGCAGGTCTCCGAGCACGGCGACCTCGCCAATTGGATGATTCCGGGCAAGATGGTCAAGGGGATGGGCGGCGCGATGGACCTCGTCGCTGGCGTCAAGCGAATCGTCGTCGTCATGGAGCATGCGGCCAAGGACGGGCCGAAGCTCCTGCATCATTGCACCCTGCCGCTGACCGGCGTGAAAGTCGTCGACCTCGTCATCACCGATCTCGGCGTGTTCACCATCGACAAGCACGGCTTTCGCGGCATGGCGCTGGTCGAGCTCGCTCCTGGCGCGACCCTGGACGAAATTGCCGCCAAGACCGAGGCGACGTACATGGTTGCGCTCGCGGGATCGGATGCGCAGCTGGTTCACGCGTCCGCTTCGGGTGTTGACTGACTTTCTCCGGTCAGGCGATGAGCCGGCTCGCCGGCGCTACGCCGGCGCTGTCCCGGAAAATGACCTCGGCGAGCGGCGAGCGTCGGGATCGCTATTCTTCAGCGCTACTTCTTGACGAGCGGGCACGTAGAATCGGCGAGCTTGCCGAACGCCTCCTCGCCCTTCATCGTCTTGATGATCTTGTAATAATCCCACTCGCGCTTCGATTCCGCGGGCGTCTTCACCTGAACGATGTACATGTCGTGTTCGAGCAGACCGTCGGGGCGGATCACGCCGTCGGTAACGAAGGCGTCGTTGATTTTCATCTTGTGCACTTCTTCCATGACCTTGTCGGAGTCGGTCGTTCCAACCGCCTTGACGGCGTTGAGGTAGGTCAGGGTCGCGGAATAGAAGGCGGCCTGGGGGAAGGTCGGCATCCTCTTCACCTTTTCGTAGAAGCGGTTGGCGAAGGCCCGTGTCTTGTCGTCGAGGTCCCAATACCACGCGGTCGTCAGGATCAGACCCTGCGCGGTGTCGAGGCCGATCGCATGAATGTCGGTGAGGAACACCAGCAGCGCCGCGGACTTCATCGTCTTGGTCAGGCCGAACTCCGCCGCCGCCTTCAACGAGTTCGACGTGTCGGCGCCCGCGTTGGCGAGGCCGAGAACTTGCGCGCCTGAGCCCTGCGCCTGGAGGAGATAGGAGGAAAAGTCCGAGCTCCCGAGCGGCACGCGAACGTCGCCGACCACGCTGCCCCCGCCCGCCTTGACGACTACGCTGGCCCCCGCTTCCAATTGCTTCCCGAAGGCGTAGTCCGCGACGAGGAAGAACCAGGTCTTGCCGCCCTGTTCGAGGATGGTCTTGGCGGTGCCGTTGGCGAGCGCGGTGGTGTCATAGCCGTAATGGATCGTATAGGGGCTGCAGTCCTTGCCGGTCAGCGAGGCGCCGGCCGCGCCGATGGCGAAGAACGGGATCTTTTTCTCTTTCGCCGCGGCCGAGATCGCAAGACTGACGCCGGTGTTGGAGCCGCCGAGCTGCATGCTAAGGCCACCGGTATCGGCCCATTCGCGGAACTTCTGCACGCCGGCGTCGGGCTTGTTCTGGTGATCTGCGGTGAGAACCTCGATCGGCATCCCTAAGACCGTGCCGCCGAAATCCGCGATCGCCATCTTGATCGCCTCGACGCCGCCGGCGCCGAGAACGTCCGCATAAGGCCCCGACATGTCGTCGATGTCGCCGATAACGACCTTATTCGCCGCGGCTGAGGCCGCGCCCGCGGCAAGCAGCGCGCCGAGCGCACCCGCAAAGGTCAGCATTCGCTTGAACGATTTCATCACGCTTCCTCCCGGCTCCATATCCGAATCGGCGGTCCGCCGCCAAAAACCCTAGCCTATAAGGACATCATGCTTGGCGCCGCGGCGCATGGCAAGATGCGCTCAAGCCGACGCCGTCTTGGCGCGCCGGCCGTGCGTCCCTATAAATCGCCGATGGCGCGAAAAGAATCCCGGCAGGCAAGGGCGGCGAGGACCGACGCGGTCTTCGAGCGACTGGCCGCAGCCAATCCCTTGCCGAAGGGCGAGCTCGAATACCTCAACCCCTTCACGCTCCTGGTGGCGGTGGTGCTGTCGGCGCAAGCAACGGACTCCGGCGTCAACAAGGCCACGCGGGCGTTGTTCGCGGTCGCCGACACGCCGGAGAAGATGGCGGCGCTGGGCGAGGAACGGCTCGCTGAACGAATCAAGACGGTCGGACTTTATCGGACAAAGGCCAAGAACATCATCGCTCTTTCACGCTCGATCATCGTGAAGCACGGCGGCGAGACGCCGCGCGGCCGCGAGGCGCTGGAGGCTTTGCCCGGCGTCGGCCGCAAGACCGCGAACGTCGTCATGAACACGGCGTTCGGCGAGCCAACCCTTGCCGTGGACACCCACGTCTTTCGCGTCGCCAACCGGCTCGCAATCGCCCCGGGCAAAACCCCGCGCGAGGTCGAGGACGAACTCATGCGCGTCGTTCCCGACCGCTTTCTCAAGCATGCGCATCACTGGCTGATCCTGCACGGGCGATACGTTTGCCAGGCGCGCAAACCCTTGTGCGCGGTCTGCGTTCTCACCGATCTCTGCCCCTTTGAGCCGAAGAACCTGGCGCAGGCCGACGCACGTCGATGAAGCGCGCTTGGGAGAAACTGCCGTCGGCCTCGCCTTGGGCTGGAATGCTCGGCATAATCCGGCTCTTGCTCCACTGAGCAATGACTGACTCGGATCTCCGACCCAATGCTCGATATCGTTCTGGTTCTGGCCATACTCGCGAGTTTGCTGGTGGTCGCTGCGGTCTCCGAGCCGCTTGCGGTCCGCCTGCAGCTTGCGCCGGTCGTCCTTCTCGCCGTCATCGGCGTGGCGATCGGCGCTGTGTCCCTCGTCTTGCTGCATACGCCGTTCTCCTCGCGGTTCGGGGAGGTCGCCAGGACGTTCGCCGACCTTCCGGTGAGCTCTGAAACCTTCATCTATGTCTTCTTGCCGCTGCTCGTGTTCGAGGCCGCGATCACCAGCGACGTGCGGCGGATGCTGGAGGACGCCGCGCCGATCCTGATGCTCGCGGTGGTCGCCACCGTCGTCGCAACCGGCGTGGTCGGCGCCGTGTTATGGCCGATCTCGGGGCAGCCGCTAGTGGTCTGCCTGCTGCTCGGCTCGGTGGTTTCGACGACGGATCCCGCCGCCGTCATCGCGGTGTTCCGCGATGTCGGAGCGCCGGCGCGTCTGACGCGCCTCGTCGCGGGCGAAGCCCTCCTCAACGATGCGGCGGCGATTGTCATGTTCGTGGTGCTGCTCGGCATGATCGTCTCCGGACGCAAACCCCACCTCGGGGACGGCGCTGTCGCATTTGCGATCTCTTTCTTGGGCGGGGCGGCGCTGGGGGTGCTGGCCGGACGTGCTCTCCTGCAGCTTATCCCTTGGACCCGCGACGATCGGCTCGCCGAAGCCACACTGACGGTCGCCCTCGCCTACCTGGTTTTCATCAGCGCCGAGCAACTCTTCCATGTTTCGGGGGTGGTCGCGGTGCTCTCAGCTGGTTTGACCGTCAGCGCCTTCGGGCGGTCGCGCATCACGCCTTACAATTGGTCGTTCATTGCCGATCTCTGGGCCCAGATCGCCTTCTGGGCGCATTCGCTGGTCTTCGTGCTCGCCTCGATTCTCGTGCCGAAGCTGTTGCTCGACATGCAATTCCACGACGTCGTGCTGGTCGCGGCACTGATCGCAGGGGCCTTCGCGGCGCGCCTCATGGTGCTGTTCCTGCTCCTGCCACTGTTGAGCCTCGCGAAACTCACCCAGCCAATCAGCACCGCGTATAAGCTGGCGATCGCCTGGGGCGGATTGCGAGGTGCCTTGACCCTGGTGCTGGCGCTCGCAGTCACCCAGAATCCGGCGGTGAGGCCGGACGTGCAGCGGTTCGTGGCGGTGCTCGCCACCGGCCTCGTGCTATTCACCCTGCTGGTCAACGGCACGACGCTCAGGGCCGTCATCCACCTCTTGCGCCTCGATCGACTCTCGCCGGTCGACCAGGCGTTGCGCGACCGGGTTATGGCGCTCTCCTATGCGGAGATCGCCGAGACCATTCGCGCGACCGCGCGCGAGCATGAGATTTCGCCCTCAGCCCTCACCAACGCGCTCAAGCCTTATGAGGGATCGCGGCGGCAAAGTCGGGCGGCGAAGATGAGAGCAGCTTGAAGGACCGCGAGCGCCTGGCGATCGGCCTGGTGGCGCTCGGCAACCAGGAACGCATGCTGGCGCTCGAAATCATGGCGGAGCGCGCGGCCTCGCCGGCCACCGTGCAGACGCTCTTGCGAAACGCCGAGGCGCTTGGCGAAGGCGCGAGGAGCGGGGGACGTCTCGGCTACCAACGAGTCGCGGAGGCGACGCTTGCCTTCCCGCTCTCCTTCGCTGCGGCCTTTTTCCTCTATCGCCGGCTCGGAATCGTGCGCTTCCTGGCGGATCGACTCGGCGACCGCTTCGAAATGCTGCTCTTCACGCGCCTTTTGATACAGGAGCTTGCCGGCGCCCATTCGGTGCGGTCCCGCTCGATTTTCGGCGAGCGCGTCGCCGAACTCATCGACGCCGTCCTCAAGGCTCGCCTGACGCGGACCATGACCTCTCTCGACGCGCTGCGCAGGCAATATCCTCAGTATGCAGCGGCTCTCGAAGCGCGGTTCCTGCGCCAATCGGCGTTGCGGCGCGAGATGGGACGCTACGACGCCCTGTTCAAGGAAGGCCTGATCGCGGCCGAGGTCTACGAAGATCTCAAGGGAAGCGTCGAGGATACGCAGACGACCGAAACCCGGCCGCGTTTCGATCTCGGCCTCGATACCCGCCAACTGATCGGGCGCCTCGAACTGTTCGCCGATCTCACCGACCAACAGCTCGAGCGGGTTGAGAAGCTGCTGCGACCCCGCTTCGCCGTGCCCCGCGAGGTGATCGTGCGCGAGGGCCAACGGGGCGACGCGGTCTATTTCATCGCATCCGGCGCGGTCGACGTCGTCTTTCCCGGTCGCCGAATCCCGCTCGGCAGCGGCGACCTTTTCGGCGAATTGGCCCTGCTCACCGGCATGAAGCGGCAAGCCGACGTCGTGGCGGCGACCTATTGCCGGCTTCTGGTGCTGCGCAAGGCCGATTTCGACCATTTCATGCAAGACAACCGCGACATACGCCTAGCAATCAAGACGATCGCCGCGTCGCGCTCATGGCGGAACAACTCGGACGCGTCTGCCGCGGCCTCGTAGGCGGAAGGCGATTCGGCGAACGGCGCGGCCGCGCCGATGTTAGCGGTGAGAGATCCTCAATCGTTTGAGGGGATGGTACCGCCACCCCGCTTCGAACGGGGGACCTCTAGATCCACAATCTAGCGCTCACATAGTCTCAGCCCATCCCGCTCTGTCGCTCTACGCTCCATAAGCCTCTTGAAACAAAATATTTTTCGCGCAAGTGTTGTTCACATTATCCCGCTTTGTCTCTCCGACGGTAGACGAACTTTAGGTCGCCAATCGAGAAAGGGACGGCTCAGGCAGTCGGCCGAAGGCGGCATCGTTTCTAAACGGTTGGGGAGGAGGCGGATTCATCGACCCTTCGCCATGCGAGGGCTGAATAGGCTTGGCGCACGCCGAGATGCGGTTACGTCTCGATCGAGAAGCTCACTTATTCTGAGGGCC